>Ga0208980_10000333_pt1 | contig 25759 bp, 17 predicted proteins | sample WetSurMetagenome_3_FD_187993 | JGI IMG/M metagenome (GOLD analysis project Ga0208980, IMG submission 187993) | Wetland microbial communities from Twitchell Island in the Sacramento Delta, sample from surface sediment Aug2011 Site A1 Bulk (version 2) | ecosystem: Environmental > Aquatic > Marine... | reverse complement strand
CCACGCTATTGCTCGAATGCAGGTCTATGCCACAGAATTTCATGACGGCCTCCTCCACAAAGATCAGAACTCTCACTCTGAGTTTGGACCACCGCCGCGAGGCGGTGGGGGGGCCGGCTAGATGATTCTCAGACCATGTGGGGTCAGAGTAAGCTTCCCATGGCAAAGACTCCGTACCGACAGTGAAAATGTGCGGATCGCCATGGCCAGACGGTCGCGGCTGAACCTCTCTAACGTCACTCAAGGTACGTCCAGCGCGACAACAACCGCCAGATCGCTTGGTTGCGGGGACAGTATCCGTAACTTCCGACTGCAAACCGCGAGATAAGTATCCGGTCCCCCACCCACGTGCGGACTACTCGACCATTTGGAACCAGGCGGCGCGGATCTGACGGCAACCTTGTCGGTTCAGGGCATGGCCTTGGCTTCGTCGGCGGGGCGGACCTGTGCGAATCGGTCCGGACCCTGCGCGCGCCTCGATGCTGAGGTGGTCTTCGGGTGCTCCCGGGATATCCAAGCCTGGCAGGACCGCAGGCAAGCTCTGTCCCGGACGGGTTAAACCCTTTCCGGGAGGAACTCTGAGCCCGCTACCGGGTTGGTTCAGGTTCTGTTCTAGATTTTCCGTGTGAGGGGCTAAAATGGTGCGGACCTAGAGATTCAGGTGGCGGCGCCCAGGGCGCCGCTCAGAGCATCTCAGTCAGTCAGCACAGCCCCAACAGAGCGATTCCGTCGATGGCGAGAATGGCGCGTTTCCTGCTTCCGGGATATCCGCAGCACCTGATCCAACGCGGTAACAACCACGAGCGCATTCTCGTGGACGAGGACGACTACTGGTTCCTCTGGGAACGGTTGGTTGAAGGGGCTGCCAAGCACGGGTGCGCGGTGCACGCCTACGCCTTAATGCCCGATCACATCCATCTGGTCGCCACCCCCGCCACCGAGGACAGCCTGGGCAAGCTGCTCCAGCACCTGGGGCGCTACTATGTGCAGTATTTCAACCGGCGTTATCGGCGGACCGGCACCCTCTGGGAAGGGCGTTACCGCGCCACCCTGATCGATCCGGACACCTATGTTCTGCCCTGTAGCCGCTACGTGGAGCTCAACCCCGTGCGCAAAGGGCTGGTGAGCGAACCCGGTGACTATGGTTGGTCGAGCTTCGCCTGCAACACCACAGGTCAGGAGGATGCCCTGGTGACCCCCCACCCAGCCTACCAGGCCCTGGGCGAGGACGCTGCCGAGCGCCGGGAGGTCTATCGAGCATCGTTTGACACCCCCCTGGACCCCACCACCCTGCAGCGCATTCGCGAGAGTACCAACAAGGCCTGGGTGCTCGGGGACGAGGGTTTCGTCGCCAAGGTGGCCAACCAGCTCAACCGCCGCCCCACCCCGCTACCCCGCGGGGGCGACCGCCGCTCCGACGCCTATCGCCAAGGCCGCGACAAACCCTAGCGGCGGCACTCCCCTGCCGGCCGACTAGAGAACCTTGATCACCCGCTTCACGCTCGGGTCCTGGCGGTCGCGCTCCACCCGAAAGCCGAGCGACTTGACCAGGGCCAACATCCGGTTATTGGCCGAGAGCACCTCGCCTTCCATGATGCGCAAACCCCGCTCGCGCGCGTTCTGCATCAGCGAGCGCATGAGCCGTGACCCGATGCCCCGCTGGCGCCAGCGATCCGCCACCACAAGGGCAAATTCACAGGTGTCATCCCCCAGGCGGGCCACGTAACGGGCCACTCCCACCTCTTCCTCGCCGACCTCGCCGCCTGCCACCCCAATCAGCGCCATCTCCCGGTCGTAGTCGATCTGGGTGAAACGCACCAGCATCTCCGGCGGAAGCTCCTTGATCGCCTGCATGAAGCGGAAATACTTGGACTGCTCAGAGAGCCCGCGCACGAACTCCTGCTCCATCTGGGCGTCCTCCGGCCGGATCGGACGAATGACCAGATCGGTACCGTCGGGGAGCTGCACGATCTCAATCAGGTGCACCGGGTAGGGATGCACCGCCATATGGCCATAGCGCGGCGCCTGCGGGGGGCGGTAGTCGACGCGAATACGGGCATCCACGGCGACCACGTCCAGATCGTTGCCAATCAGGGGGTTGATGTCGATCTCGATGATCTCGGGTAGCTCGCACACCATCTCCGAGACCCGCTGCAGGATGCGGGCGAGGGCCTGGCGGTTCATCGGCGGCATGTGGCGGTAGGCACCCATCAACCGCGCCACCCGGGTATGCTCGATCATATTGCGAATGATGAAGTCGTTGAGCGGCGGCAGCGCCAGGGCGCGATCCTCCAGCACATCCACCTCGGTTCCGCCAGTGCCGAAGGTGATCACGGGTCCGAAGATGGCGTCGCGCACCACCCCGATCCGCATCTCCCGCGCGGCACGGGTGGAGACCATATGCTCCACCGTGATTCCATCGACAGCCGCCTCCGGCCGTTGCTTCTTGGCGCGATCCAAGAGCTCTGTATAGGTGCGCCGCACCGATTGGGCGTCAGTAATATTGAGGCGGACCCCATCGACGTCGGACTTGTAACGAATGTCGGGGGAGCAGATCTTCATCACGACGGGAAACCCCGCCGCCTCCGCCGCCATGAGGGCCTCGTTGGCGGTACGGGCCAGGATGGCATGGGTGGTCGGAATGTGGAAGGCGTTTAGAATGGCCTTGGCCTCGACCGTGGTCAGCACCTTGCGGCCCTGGTCCATCACCCCCTCGAGGATCAGGCGCGAGCCCTCCACATCGGGCTCGCGGTAGTGCGACAGCGGCCCCGGCACCTGCATCAGGAGCTTGCGGTTGTGGGAATAGGCCGCCAGGTAGGAGAATGCCTCCACCGCCACTTCGGGGGAATCGAAGTGGGGGATCTCGTTCTCCGCAAACAACCGTTGCGCATCGGCCACCCGGCTCGCCCCCATCCAGCAGGTGAGCACCGGTTTGCGGCTCTTCTTGGCCACCTCGATCACCCCCTGCGCGGCTTCCAGCGGCCGGGTCATGGCCTGGGGTGTGAGCACGACGATGGAGCCGTCCACCCCGCGGTCGTTGACGCAGACCTTGAGCGCCTCGCCGAAACGCTCGGGCGGGGCGTCACCGATGATGTCCACCGGGTTGCCGTGGGACCAGTACTCCGGCAGGATCTCCTCGAGTCGCTTACGGGTATCTTCGGAGAAGGCCGCCAGGTGCAGCCCAAGCTCGACGGCTCGATCGGTGGCCAGCACGCCCGGACCGCCTCCATTGGTGACGACGGCAAGCCGATCGCCCTCTACCCGATGACCGGCGGAGAACACCTGGGCCGCGGCGAAGAACTGGTCCACCGCATCCACCCGCACCGCCCCCGCCCGCTCGACCACCGCACGGAAAACCTCGTCGGAGCCCACCATGGAGCCGGTGTGGGACTTCGCCGCGCGTGAGCTGTCGAGGTAACGCCCGGTCTTGACCACGATCACCGGCTTGAGGCGGGCGGCGGCCCGCAATCCGCTCATGAAACGCCGGGCGTTTTTGATCCCTTCCACATAGAGCAGAATGCTCTGGGTCTGGGGGTCGAGGGCCAGGAAATCGAGGATATCGCCGAAGTCCACATCGGCCGCCGCGCCCAGGGACACCACCGCGGAAAAGCCCAGTTGGCGCGGTCCCGACCAATCGAGCATGGCACTGCAGATGGCCCCCGACTGCGAGACCAACGCCACGCGCCCCAGGCGGGCCCGATCAGCGCCGAAGGTAGCATTGAGGCCGTGGGACGGCCGCATGATCCCCATGCAGTTGGGTCCGAGGACGCGGATGCGGTTGCGCCGCGCCGCTTCCACCAGCCGCTCCTGCAGGACCGCCCCGGCCTCCCCCTGCTCGGCAAATCCCGCCGAATGAACCACCGCACCGCGAACCCCGAATTCGCCACACTGATCTAGGATCTCGGGCACGGTGGCCGAGGGGGTGGCAATGACCGCCAGGTCCACGTGCTTGTTGAGATCGGCGATTGACTTGAAGCAGCGCTCCCCCTGGACCTTCTGCCGCTTGGGATTGATCGGATAGCATTGGCCCTTGAAACCTGCATCGAGGATGTTGTGAAACACCCGGCCACCCACCTTCTCCGAGCTTTCGCTGGCGCCGAAGACAGCAACCGAATTGGGTGCGAAGAGTTGATCGACGTCTGTGAGTCTCATGAGCGACCTGATCGGTTCCTTGAAGCTGCAATCTCAGTCTACAAATCGACTATATTGGCACTCGGCAAGCCGAGCCGGCGGGTATACGGCGGTCTTCGCTTGAGCACCCAAGTCGGGCGACATCGGCGATCATCGCCGAGTTGGGCCGGGCCGGAGCGAGCAGGGCGCTTGCCTCACCGCCCGCCCCTTGAAATGGGGCCCGATTTGGAGGCTAATCACCCAGAATTGGGAAGGCTCTGCCGTGGCGGGGATCCATGGCATCTTTGAGCCCGTGAAGTCCCGAGGGATATTGCTGCACTGCACCAATATCATCCCACAGAAGGGGGAGGAAATCCATGACCGTTGCGCTCATCTCGCATCCAAACTGCCGCCAGCACAGCATGGGCTCCTTCCACCCAGAGTGTCCAGAACGGCTCGATGCCATCCATGATCGGCTGATCGCCTCCGGAATCGAGATGCTGGTGCGCCATTACGATGCGCCGAACGCGACACTCGAGCAGCTTTGCCGAGTTCACCGACCCGCCTACGTGCACCACCTCCAGGAACAGGTCCCTGGGGACGACGGACTGGCTTGGATCGACGGCGACACCGCAATGTGCCACCACACCTGGGCCGCCGCGCTGCGCGCCGCCGGTGCCGCGGTGCTCGCGGTGGACCTGGTGATGGGGGGCTCCCACCATGCGGCGTTTTGCTGCGTGCGTCCGCCGGGACATCATGCCGAACGAGGGCGCGCGATGGGCTTCTGCTTCTTCAACAACGTCGCGGTGGGGGCCGCCCATGCGATGGCCGAGCACAGGGTCAAACGGGTGGCCATCGTAGATTTCGACGTCCACCACGGCAACGGCACCGAGGACATCTTTCAGAACGATGAGCGGGTGCTGTTCTGCAGCAGCTTCCAACACCCCTTCTACCCCGGGACCGGCGCCCACAGCCACGCGCCCAACGTGGTCAACGTACCCCTGCCGGCGCGCACCAATGGCATGGAGTTCCGTGCCGCGGTGGAGTCTGCCTGGCTGCCAAGGCTCGAGGCCTTCCAGCCCGAGCTCGTCATGATGTCCGCGGGGTTCGACGGACATGCCGAGGATGACATGGCCCACTTCAACCTGCGGGAGGGGGACTTCGCCTGGATCACGCGCAAGCTGCACGATCTCGCCGCCCGTCACAGCGGCCTGCGCATGGTGTCCTGCCTGGAGGGGGGCTACAACCTCTCCGCCCTGGCCCGGAGCGTTGCCGTCCATATCGATGAGCTCATCGGTCACACCTGAGCACAGCCAGCCACCCCCTCGGATTAGCGTCTAACCTGACCTCAACCGCAACGCCATCCCGTGAAACGCCTTCTCGCTTGGCTGACTCGCTACTTCGGCTGGATCTCACTCACCAGCCTGGTGACGTTGGGGGGTACATCAATGGTCATGCTGTTGCGTGACTGGACGCTCAAGGGCCTGCTCGGCTGGCTCCTGACCTGGCCGGTACTCGCCGTGGGAATGCTCGCGGGGTTGGTGATGGCCACCATCGGCCTGGGACGGATCTACTTTTATAGCGCCCTGGGTGGCGGCCTGCTTCTGACCCTCCTGGTCGCCTTGGCCTGATACCCGCCACCACTGCAGGCGCCCCGCAGTGGCGCGTCGCAAACCCCTCGACACCCCATCCGCCGGTCCGAAACCCGTGGCATCCGCGGTATTGTCGGAGGAATCCGCACTGGGTCCGCACTGGGTCATTGGCAACCGGCCGTCGGCATGGTATGCGTATACGCTATGCGCTGATCCGAACAATCTGACAGTGGCGAGCGCCTCGTCGCTGTCCTTGAAACACAAGCACCACCCCGTCATTGAGGAACCCCATTCGATGAAGACGCCCCCTTCGCTGGCTCTCACCCTGTCGCTACTCGCCCTCCTGGTCCTGCCAACGGCGCTGCAGGCCGGGATTCACACCAAGACCGTGGACTACCGCGACGGCGAAGCTGAGCTCCGCGGCTACCTGGTGTGGGACGACTCCAGCGAGGAGAAGCGCCCGGGTATCGTCGTGGTGCACGAGTGGTGGGGGCTCAACGAATACGCCCGTAAGCGGGCCGAGATGCTGGCAAGCATGGGCTATGTGGCCTTCGCGGTGGACATGTACGGCAAGGATCAGGTCACCCAGCACGCCGAGGAGGCCAGCGGCTGGATGAAGCAGATCACCGCCAACGTGGACACCTGGCAGCGCCGCGCGCTGCTCGGGCTCAATCTGCTGCGCGATGAACCGATGGTGGACACCGAGCGCATGGGCGCCATCGGCTACAGCTTCGGCGGCGCCACCGTCATGCAGATGGCCTACGCCGGCGCCAACCTCAAGGGCGTGGTCAGCTTCTACGGCTCCCTGCCCGTTCCAACCCCAGAGCAGGCCAAGCAGATCAAGGGCCGGCTCCTGATCGCCCATGGTGCCGCCGACAGCTTCATCCCCCAGGAACGGGTGCTGGCCTTCCAAAAGGCCCTCGACGACGCCGGTGCCCGGTGGGAGATGGACATCTTCGGTGGCGCCCAGCACGGCTTCACCAACCCCGGCGCCGGCGACTACGGTCTCAAGGGGGTGCGCTACGACGAGTATGCCGATCGCCGTTCCTGGGAGCTGATGGCGACCTTTTTCAGCGACCTCTTCGCCATCGAATAGGCCATCGCCGTGTCGTCGGGCCGGCAGACCTCTGGCTGCGGGCAACGCGGCCCCAGCGCCGGCATCTTAAGGGTCAGACACCAAATGCTCATCCGCCGTGCCTCTCGGGTCCCCCGGCTGGTAGGTTACACCCTCGGCATCGAGCAGGTGCCGTAGCACCCCATAGGCTTCCTCGACCTGCGCACCGCCGCGAAAACCGAGCTCGATGCGCGGCACCTCCCCGAGGCACGGCAGGCTGAACAGCTTCACACCGGGGAACCGTTGGCCGAGCTCGGTCATAATGGGCAACAATCGGCTCTCCACCGCCCCCACTACCCACAGCGAGCGTTCCTCCATCCTGGGAGGCTGCCCCGGGAAATGGGTGTCCAGCACCCATTGCGCCATCGGCCAGGCCATCTCGGGGAACCCCGGCAGGAAAAAATGCCGCCCCAGCGAGAAGCCGGAAATCCGATTGTAGGGGTTCGGGATAAGCTCCGCGCCCTCCGGCAGATCGGCCATCAGGATGCGGTGCGGATAGGCCTCCGCGCCGAAGCGGCCCTCGATCGCCGCCACCGCCCCGGGGTGACGCCACAACCGCACCCCAAAGGCGGCCGCGGCGCAGGCGCGGGTGTGATCATCGGGGGTCGCACCGATTCCACCGCAGACGAAAGCTACCCCACCCCGTTCCCGCGAAAACCGGAGATGGGCAATGATGACCTCCGGCTCATCAGGCAGCACCCAGTGCCAAGACAGCCGTCGGCCCCGCTGGCCGAGCAGTGCCCGAAACTGGGCGAAGTGCCGATCCTGACGCTTTCCCGATAGGATCTCATCGCCAATCACCACCAGACCGAAACCGGCCGTCGCCTGCAGATCAGAGGACATCATAAGGACCCACCTTTCTCCCGCGAGGCCATGCAGAGTTTGTCGGAACAATCGCCGCCCGTGCCCTACCCCCACAAACGGTCCTGGGATCGGCGATAATCATAACCAACGAGCTCGCTTTCGCCGATAAGCCACAGAAGCTCCCCGCGCCGAGGAACCCAGAATGCGCCACTGGCTCATGAAATCCGAACCGAACGATTTCAGCATCGACAATCTCGCGGCGATGCCCAACGGCACCGACCACTGGGACGGTGTACGCAATTACCAGGCACGCAACCTGATGCGCGACGAGATGCGGGTGGGAGACCCGGTGTTCTTCTACCACTCCAACTGCGAGCAACCGGGGATCGTGGGACTGATGGAGGTCTGCCGGGAGGCCTACCCAGACTTCACCGCCTTCGACCCGAAGGCGAAGCACTATGACCGCAAGAGCCGCCCCGAAAACCCCAGTTGGCTCATGGTGGACGTGCGCTACCTGCGCCACCTGCGCCGCATCATCACCCTGGAAGAACTGAAGCCCTATGCCGCAGGCCCCTTGGCAGACTTCCTGCTGCTGCGCAAGGGCAACCGGCTCTCCGTCCTACCCGTTACCCCCGAACAGTGGGGGTTCATCCTGGCCCTGGAGTAGTCCCGGCGAAAACCCTTGGGCGTCGGTGGTGTATCGATCCCATCAGAGCCAGAATCCCAGGTAGATCAGTCGCGGAGACAGTGGGATACCAGGTAAACGGATCGAGGCAAGCCGGCTCCGCCGCCTTTCCGACCGTCACTCGTTTTGCTTGGCGGGCCTGATCCACGGCTCAGCGGTTGCAGGGGGTGAAAAACTCGCTGTCCTTCACCTCCTCACACTGCTGACCCGTGGGCGTGAGGGCATCGGGGTTCGCGCCCACCAGGCGCTCCTCCAGCTCCATCTTGAGTAGTTGCCGGGCCGGATCGCAGGCGGGACCCTGGGCACACTGGTTGGACGCACCGCAGACCCGTTCGACGAGAATTCGGCAGGGGGTTTCCTTGTCGTTGGGACGCGCCTTCGCGCAAACCGGAAAACCGCCCTCGTCGGCAAGGGATTCGTGACAACGCACGCTCGCTTCGGTCTGCGGGTGGGCTCCCGCTGAGATCGGCGCCCGCCGCAGCTCGTCGGTCTCCATTCGGAGCAGTTGCCGTGCGAGCACGCAAGGCTGATCGACCGAGCACTCTTGGTGAAACCCGCATGCCTTGCGGATCAGCAGATCGCAATAGCGATCGGTAAGGGTCGAGGGCGGGGCACCTGCACTCCCCCAGGCTCGAATCATGGGCTCGGTGGGCACCGCCGCCCCCTCGCGAACGATCACCACTGAGCCGTCGTCGAGCTGATGCACCCCGTTCCACAGGGGCGCGGTTCCACCCTCGTATTGGCGCATCGGCCGATGGGTCTCCGGATCCACACGCAGCGTGCTCCCATCACGTAGGGTGCCGCTCCAGGACTCGCCACGCGCACCACCACCGAGGAGCACGAGCCCCACTCCCATCAGTCCGAGCATCCCACGACCCACCAACATCATGCTTCTCACCCCAGCCAAGAGACGATCAAAACCCGTGGCCTGGTTTCCCGCGCACCCTTGCGCAGTCTGACCCGGACCCCCAGTCTCGCGCCGACAACTATAGCGGCCGTCCCCCTCGACGTCAGTACCCGCGTACAAGCGGAGCGGGGCACCTGCACACCCCCACTTTCCTTAAGGTCCGGTCAAGAGATCTAGCACCAAGGGCAAGGTCACCATGGCAAGCAGGGTCTGCGCGGTGATGATGCTGGCCATCAGGTGCTCGTCCCCACCCAACTGGCGCGCCAGTATGAAGGAAGACACCGACGTGGGCAGTGCGCCGAACAGCACCGCGATGCGGGTCGGACCCTCCGGCACCTGGAGCTGGCCACAGAGGTACCAGACCACCAATGGCATGAGGATCAGCTTGGGAAACGTGCTCAGCACAATGCCGCTCACCTCGCGGCGCTCGGCACTGAGGCGCAATGCGGCACCGACCGCGAGCAAGCCGAGCGGCAGCGAAGCCCGGCCGAGCAGAGCCATCGCCTCCAACAGCCAGGCGGGCAACGCGAAATCCACCGCGTTGACCCCAATGCCAAGTGCACAAGCCAGAATCAGCGGATTGCGTAGCACCTCGCGCCCGAGCGCAGACCACCCCCGCTCGCCGCTGTCGCGGAGAACGACCAGCACCCCGACGCACAGAATATTGAGAAGCGGGATCAGGGTGGCAATGGCCACCGCCGCCAGGTTGAGCCCTTCCGAACCCGCCAGGGCGAAGGCGCCCGCCAGGCCGACATAGGTGTTCTGCCGGATCGCCCCCTGGAACACGGAGGTGAAAGCGGCCGCCGATAAGGGCCAAGCGGGCCGGCTGACCAGGACCAGTGACGAAATGACCAGCACCGCCACGACCAACGCGGTAGCCATACCGAAAAGCCCCTCACCACCCCCGCGGGCCGTCGCCAGGGTAGTGAAGAGCAGGCAGGGAAACAGGAGCCAATAGATCAGTCGTTCCGCCTGGGGCCAGAAGTCCTTGGCCGGAAAACCGCGGCGGGCGAGCAGGAGCCCGAACAGGATGAGGGCGAAGATGGGCAGCAAGGACTGGGCGACGACCACCCCTTCAGCCCCCGGCGGTACTACTCACCTGCCCAAGCGGTAGGGTCACGGGGAGCAGGGAACCGCTCGAGAGCCCACCGGCAGGCCGAGGGAAGGGGGGCCGGAGTTGCGCCCACGCCCAACGCTAAAGACTCCAACCCCCGCCCTGGTCCGCGCCGCCAGCGGTTTCCCGGTCCCCGAAAAGCTGGCGAACGAATCTGCTCGGGGACGCTTCTTTCTCCACCCCTTAGGTACGCGCCAACAGCGCCGCGTGGGCCGCTGCCAGCCGGGCTACTGGAACCCGGGCGGCAGAGCAGGAGACATAATCCAGGTTTGCCTCGTGGCAGAAACGGATGGACGACGGGTGTCCGCCATGCTCCCCGCAGATGCCCACGTGCAAATCCGGCCGGCTCTTGCGCCCCCACTCGATGGCGATCTGCATCAGCTTGCCCACCCCCTTCACGTCGAGCACCTCGAAGGGATTGTCCTGGAGGATTCCCGACTGGTTGTACAGGGGCAGAAACTTGTTCTCCGCATCCTCGCGGGAGAAGGAGAAGGTTGCCTGGGTCAGGTCGTTGGTCCCGAAGGAGAAGAACTCGGCCTCCTGGGCGAGGGACTCGGCGCGCATGCAGGCCCGCACCACCTCGATCATGGTGCCGAACTTGAAGCTCACCGGATGGCCGTAGCGGGCGCTGATTTCCTCCTCCACCTCATCAACGTACGACTTTACCTTCTTGAGCTCCTGGGCGGTACAGACCTGGGGCACCTTGATCTGGGGGTGCACCTCGATGCCCTTCTGGGCGCAGTCGGCCGCCGCCTCCAGGATCGCGCGGATCTGCATCCGATAGATCTCTGGGAAGGAGATCCCCAAGCGTACGCCGCGGTGGCCGAGCATGGGGTTAGTCTCGTGCAACGCGCGCACCTTGCGCAGCATGGTTTCCTTCTTGGCGATGGCATCCTCCACCAGCACCGGGTCCACCAGCCGGCGCATGGATTCGATCTCTGCGCGCTGCGCTGCCGGGGCATGGATCAGGCTCAGCGTGCCGGAGAGCACCGCAATGCCGCGGGTGGTCTCGCCGAGCCGGTGTAGCTCACGCAGTTCCCGCTCCAACTGGTGCTCATCGGGCAGAAACTCATGAATCGGCGGATCAAGGAGCCGAATGGTCACCGGGTTGGGCGACATCACCTCGAAAAGCTCCTTGAAATCCGCCCGCTGCATCGGCAGCAACCGGTCCAGGGCCGCCTGGCGCTCCTCGGGGGACTCGGCCACGATCATCTCGATGACGATCGGCAACCGCGCGGGGTCATTGAACATGCGCTCCGTTCGACACAGACCGATGCCCACGGCGCCGAACTTAACCGCCCGGCGGGCATCCGCGGGGGTATCGGCATTGGCCATCACGCAGAGACGCGCGGCCTCATCCGCCCAGCCGAGCAGTGTGTTCAACTCCGGCGTGAAGTCTGGCTCCACCGTGGCGATCTGACCCCGATAGACCTTGCCCGTGGTGCCGTCGATGGTGATGAGGTCTCCCTCGCGGATCGCCACCTCGCCCACGTAGGCTTCGCGCCGCGCGACGTTGACGCTGATACCTTCCGCACCCGCAACACAGGGCTTGCCCATGCCCCGGGCCACCACCGCCGCATGGGAGGTCTTGCCGCCGCGGCTGGTGAGTATCCCCTGGGCGGCGAAAAAACCGTGGATGTCCTCCGGCTTGGTCTCCTCGCGCACCAGAATCACCTTTTGGCCCATATCCCTGCCGAGCTGCTCGGCGCGGTCGGCATCGAAGATGGCAATACCGCAGGCGGCACCCGGAGAGGCCGGCAGGCCCTGGGCGATGGGCTCGGCCCGCACCAGCGGGTCGAGCCGCGGAAACAGCATCTGCTCGAGCATGTCCGGCTGGATGCGCAGCAGGGCCTGTTCGCGGCTGATCAGACCCTCCCGCTCCATCTCCACCGAGCTTCTGACCATCGCGGTGGCGTTCATCTTGCCGTTGCGGGTCTGCAGGCAGTAAAGAATGTCTCGCTCGATGGTGAACTCGAAGTCTTGCACCTCCTGGTAGTGGGTCTCCAATCGCTGGCGCAACGCCTCCAACTGCGGTGCCATGCCGGGCATTTCACTGCCCAGACGATCGATGGGCTTGGGCGTACGAATACCGGCGACCACGTCCTCCCCCTGCGCGTTGACCAGATACTCGCCGAACAGCTTATTCTCGCCGGTGGCCGGATTCCGGGTGAAGGCCACGCCGGTTGCCGAGTCATTGCCGCGGTTACCGAACACCATGGTGACCACGTTCACGGCGGTGCCATTCGCCATCTCGGGGGTGATGTGGTGGTAGGCCCGATAGTCCACGGCGCGCTTGCCCGTCCAGGAGTTGAACACTGCCTTGATGGCGATCTCGAGCTGCTCGAAGGGGTCGTCCGGAAACGGCCTGCCGGTGTGCTCCTCGACCACCCTGAGGAACCGCTCGCTAATCTCCTGGAGGTCGGTGGCGGCGAGGGCCACATCCTCTACCACGCCGGCCTTGTGCTTCACCTCCTCGAAAGCCCGATCAAACAGCTTCTCTGGTACCCCCAGCGCCACCTTGCCGAAGAGCTGGATGAATCGCCGGTAGGCGTCGTAGGCAAAACGGGGATCGCCGGTCTCCGCGATTTCTCCCTGCAGCGTCGCGCTGTTGAGCCCCAAGTTGAGGATGGTGTCCATCATGCCCGGCATGGACAGGGCGGAGCCGGAGCGCACCGACACCAAAAGCGGGTGCTCCGGTTTACCAAAGCCCTTGCCGGTCTTCTCCTCGAGTGCCCGCATGTGGCCGCGGACCTCCTCCATGAGCCCCTGGGGAAGCCGACGTAGCGGCGAGTCCAGGTAGTCCAGGCAGGCATCGGTGGTAATAACGAAACCGGGCGGCACGTTCAGCCCAATCTGCGTCATCTCGCACAGGTTGGCACCCTTGCCACCAAGTAACTTCTTGTTCTTGCCATCGCCTTCCTCGAAGGCGTAAACCCGTTTACCCACGATTGCTTTGACGTCCATAACTAGAGGCTACCTCACGATCGGAGAGATGGGATGCTTTGGAATCGGAACGCGCCTGGCGACTGACCACGACCCTCGGGCGCCGGACAGGGATCGGATGGCTCTTAGGATGTCATGATCCGATGACGGAAAAAAGACAACCCGCGCTGGCCGCGGGTGGAAACGAAGGCGCTTGACTGTAGACGGAAGCACCCTCCTGTCCTTGCGGAGTGCGCTTGTACAGGTGATCGCGGCAACTCAGCAACCTAGCCCTGAAGGGGCGTTCGCGCAATCCAGGCCCCAAGACAACGGTTGGCGCCGTGACCGAGGGATCCCGGAGTGGGGCCTTTGGCCTGCACCCGGGATAGGATCTCTGCAGTTGAAGGAGCCAGGCTCAGTTTATGCCCCCTGGGGACGGTTGAGCCGTGAACGCGATCGGTACGCGGGGTGACCAGCGAGGAAATCCCGGCCACGGCCTTCTCGATCAGGCAGCCAACCGAAGCCTCTCGGGGATGTGCCCCCAGCGCCCCACCACCCGCGGGCGAACCTAGTCCTCACCCCCCAGGCAACTGATACGGTCAGCGGTTATGTTGGGTCAGAGCGAGTCTCGCGATGCACAACCAGGTCGGGTAAACGCCACTTAGCGGGCTTTGTGGGCATACTGGGTTACAGACGGTCCCCGGGCGATGATGGTACGAGGGCATCACTCGGTCCATTGTGTTATGGTATAAGGGAAAAATTAGGGTTTATTCGAGAGGATGTCGAATCCATAATCCCTGGTGATTGGATCGGGGGCCTCGTCCCAAGGTACCTCTGGAGGAGGCGGTTGCACCTGGGAGGATATCGGCGGGTTCGCTGGCCTGCGTCGCTTTCACATCGGTAAGATTGTGCGCGCCGCGAGTCCGGCGAGAGAGGCATATGGAAAGACCCCTTGACCTTCGCTCTGCATCACCTTTTACCTTTACCTTCTGCCACGCCGGTTTTTTATGAACAAGAACTACCACATCACCCCAATTCTCAAGAGAGCATCGGCTGCCCTTGCGGCCACCGCCCTGCTTTCTTCGTGCGCCCAAATGCCTCAGCTATCCGACCTGATGAAAAGGCAATCGGAGCCCAAGCCGGAGGCTCAAGCGAACGCTCAGTCAGAGGCATCGGCGGAATCCCAGGTGGAGGCACAAGCCCAGGCGCCCGACTCACGACCAGCGCCGTCGACACCCGCCAAGCCCAGCCCACTGTATGCCTGGAATGGAAACGGCCGCTGGGTGTCCCACATAGAGGTCGATGTCGACAAGCAGAAGGCGCACTTCTTTGACGGCGAGCATGAGATTGGCTGGACCACCGTCGCATCGGGCATCCACTCCTATCCGACGCCGACGGGGCGTTTCGCGGTGGTAGAGAAGGTCAACGAGAAGAAGTCCAATCTTTACGGCAAGATCTACGGCAAGAGCGGCAACCTCGTAAAAACGAATGCCAAGAATGGGGTCGACCCCATTCCCCCCGGGGGGCGCTTCGAGGGGGCCGAGATGCCTTACTTCCTGCGCGTCACCGGCGACGGCATCGGCCTGCACGCTGGCCCCATCCCCCGCCCCGGCAGTCCTGCCTCGCACGGCTGCATCCGAATGCCGATCCCCTTTGCTCCAATCCTATACGAGCATGTCAAGATCGGAACACCGGTATCCATCGTCGGCAGTGGGCCACCCTACGCCACCTATCTCGCCCAGGTCCAGCACAAGGCTGCCATGGAGGCACCCGCCAAAGCCAAGCGCACCCCGGCGAAGCCAGCCGAGGGTCAGCCTGCCACTGCAGCCCCCACTTTAGCCAAGACCCAGCCCGGCGGCTCCAGCTCAGCGCCTGACCCTGACAAGGCCCAGGTCTCGCCCGAGGTCGAAGCTGCCCCGATCACGGCTGCCCAGGCGTCCGCTAAGGCGCCGGCCACGCTCGTAAAGGCAGAGGCCGCGCCCGGCACGACCGCGAATACGCCGCCACCGGCTAAGGAGGCTACGGCTGTCGCCACAGCAGGCAACGCCCCGGCCAAAACGGCCTCTACCGCACCTGCGACCCCACCGGCCAAACCCGATGCCACCGCCCAGGCTCCTGCCACGGCGAAAACGTCTGAGCCGACACCGAAATCGCCCACGACCCAACCGGATGCCGCTCCGGCCAAGACGGCGGATATCACACCCGCGGCACCTGCAACCCCACTGGCCAAACCCGATGCCCCGGCCAAAACAGCCGCCGCGGCACCCGCAACCCCACCGGCCAAACCGGATAACACGGCCCCTGCTCCCGCCACGGCGAAAACATCCGAACCGACACCGAAGGCGCCGGCGGCCCAACCGGCATCTCCACCAAGCCCGGCACGTACGGCACCGACCCCTGCCGTGGTCGGTTCGACCGCTGATCATGCCCCAGCAGTTCCTCAGGCCCCGGTGAATTCGCCGCGGGCAACCACTCAGTCCGCTCCCGAGAAGGAGGGATAAGGCCCTCATGGACCTACCCGCGTGGGATTGCGGGTTGCAGCAGTTGAGGCGATAAAAAGGGCGTCGCCATCATTCGCTACTGAAATCGGATCGAAAACCGTTTCAGATTTTGCGAAGAATGGCGGTCAGTTGGCCCCCGCGGGTGCCCGGCGTTCGTTTTTCCTGGACGGCGTATCGACTGCCTCCTGTTCTTTCCTCACCTGCGCTACCGCGCAGACCCGAAAAAAGATCAGGTCCTATCCCAACGAGGAGACGTCGCACGCGCTAGGCTTGCTGTGCTCTCCCGGCGAGTCGGTCCGAGCCAAACCTCTCCCCCTGCCTTGTTGGGGGAGAGATGCTGTGCACCCTGGTTCGGCGATCGGGCTGAAATGTTCTCCTGGGAAACACCCAGGCCACCCAGGTCGCAAGTAAACCGAGAACCGCAAAGGGGTGACACCACCCGATCACCCCGCGATCAGGCGAGCGGCAGCCGCCGCTCCAAGATGAGCCCCCGGCAGGACACCCAGCGGCGTTTCTCCCATCAGTTCCATCCCCCCGCGGGCGGGCATAGGACTCACCTTCCAGACGGTAGATCGTCAGAATTCGGTCCACCGGGTGGGCCAGCCAGTACTCAGACACTCCATCGCGTTCGTAGGCGGCTAGTTTGAGGATGTGGTCGTGGCTCGCGGAGGTGGGCGAGACCACCTCCAACACCCAGTCCGGTACACCTCGGATGCCGCGCAGGGTGACCTTAAGAAGGTTTGCAAACCACCAGGACATGAGGCTGCACCAACCCGTGTCCACCTCAATCGTCCGCGGGACCGGGCCGGCCCAACAGTACGTCCACCGGTGCCACCAGGACCCGACAAGGACGACCTTCCAAGGCCCTGCGGAGCTGATGGCCAACTTCTAACACCAGGGTCTGATGATCCACCGTCGGTGGCAGGCGCCATCAGGTATGCCACTGCGTCAATCGGCTGGTAGCGAACGTCGTCAGCCCAATGACAATAATCGACGTAGGTGTAGCGACGGTGGTCAAACAGGGCCTAGCCCATAAACCCCCTCCCAAGATTCCCGGTGCTGCCGACAGTTTAGACGAGGCTCCGGTGAGCGTCACGCCGCCACCGATGACCGCAGGGGCAGCAGCCGGGCTTCGTCTATAATCTGTCGCCTTTTAGCATTTTCCCTGCCCGAGCCCAAGATCATGCTGGACAAGAACTACGATCCCCACGCCCTCGAACAGCGCTGGTACCAGACATGGGAGCAGAGAGGCTACTTCGCGCCTGCACCCACGGGCGACGGGACCTACTGCATCATGATCCCGCCGCCCAACGTGACCGGCAGCCTGCACATGGGGCACGCGTTCCAGGACACCATCATGGACGCGCTGATCCGCTTCCACCGCATGCAGGGACGACGCACCCTGTGGCAAGCGGGCACCGATCACGCCGGCATCGCCACCCAGATGGTGGTAGAGCGGTTGATCAACGCCGAGGGCCGGACCCGCCACGACTACGGCCGCGAAGCCTTCATCGACCGAGTGTGGGCGTGGAAGGCGCGTTCCGGGGGCACCATCACCCAACAGCTCCGGCGCATGGGATCGTCTCTCGATTGGGCCCATGAGCGCTTCACCCTGGACGAGGGTCTCTCACGGGCGGTACAGGAGGTGTTCATTCGCCTGTACGAGGAGGGCCTCATCTACCGCGGCAAACGGCTGGTGAACTGGGACCCGGTGCTGCACACCGCGGTCTCCGATCTGGAGGTGCTCTCCCAGGAGGAAGCCGGCCACCTCTGGCACATGCGCTACCCCTTCAGCAACGGTCGCGGCCACCTGGTCGTGGCCACCACCCGGCCCGAGACCTTGCTCGGGGACTGCGCGGTGGCGGTGCACCCTGGGGACGAGCGCTACAAGCATCTGCTTGGGGAGTTGGTTGAGCTACCGCTCACCGGCCGGCGCATCCCCATCATTGCCGACGAGTACGTGGACCCCGAGTTCGGCACCGGCTGCGTGAAGATCACCCCCGCCCACGACTTCAACGACTATCAGGTTTGGCTTCGCCACCGCGACGAGAACCCCATCGCCTGTCAGCCCCATGGGGGACTGATCAACATCTTCACCGCGGAAGCGGCGCTGCGCACCAACACGGCGGAGGAAGGCGAGCTGGTTCCCCTCGCCTACGTGGGACTCGATCGCTACCAGGCGCGTCAGCGTGTGCTCGCCGACCTGCAGGCCCAGTCGCTATTGGAGCGGACCGATGACCACAAGCTCATGGTTCCCCGCGGCGACCGCTCCGGCGCGGTGATCGAGCCATTTCTCACCGACCAGTGGTACGTCAGAGCCGGACCCCTGGCAGAGCCTGCCATCGCCGCGGTGGAGGACGGGCGTATCCGCTTCGTTCCCGATAACTGGAAGAACACCTACTTTGAATGGATGCGCAACATCCAGGACTGGTGCATCAGCCGCCAGATCTGGTGGGGCCACCGCATCCCCGCCTGGTACGACCCCCAGGGCAACGTCTATGTGGGTCGCTCCGAGCAGGCGGTGCGCGAGCGCCATCGTCTCCCCGCCGACTTTCCCCTCGCGCAGGACCCCGACGTGCTCGACACCTGGTTCAGCTCGGCGCTGTGGCCCTTTTCCACCCTGGGCTGGCCGGAAGAGACCGCCCGACTGCGGGATTTCTACCCCACCTCGGTGCTGGTGACTGGCTTCGACATCATCTTCTTCTGGGTCGCCCGGATGATCATGATGGGGCTCAAGTTCATGGACAAGGTGCCGTTCCGGGAGGTGTACATCCATGGATTGGTGCGCGACGCCCACGGGGACAAGATGTCCAAGTCGAAAGGCAACATCCTCGACCCCATCGATCTGATCGACGGCATCGAGCTCGACGCCCTGGTGGAGAAGCGCACCAGCGGCATGATGCAGCCGCACCTGGCGCAGAAGATCGCCCAACAGACCCGAATCGACTTCCCCGGCGGTATCCCCGCCTTCGGCACCGATGCACTGCGCTTCACCTTCGCCGCGCTGGCCTCCACCGGCCGCGACATCAAGTTTGACCTCAACCGCACCGAGGGCTATCGCAACTTCTGCAACAAGCTCTGGAATGCCGCCCGCTACGTTCTGATGAATACCGAGGGACAGAACTGCGGCGCAGAGCCGGGGGCGCCGGTTGAACGCTCGGTTGCCGACCGCTGGATCCTGGCACGGCTGCAGAACACCATCCACACCGCCGACGAGGCAATCCGTGGTTACCGCTTCGACCAGGCGGCCCAGGCCATCTACGAGTTCACCTGGAGCGAGTTCTGTGACTGGTATCTGGAGCTGTGCAAACCGGTGCTCAACGGCGAGCATACTTCCGAGGTGGCCAAGCGCGGCACCCGCCAGACCCTGGTGCGGACCCTCGAAGCCCTACTCCGCCTCGCCCACCCCATCATGCCCTTCATCACCGAGGAGATCTGGCAGCGGGTGGCCCCCCTCACCGGCATCTCCGGCGAAACCCTCATGCTCCAGCCCTATCCCACCGCGGACAGCCAGCTGACGGATCCAGCAGTCGAGGAGGAGATGGACTGGGTGATGGGTTTCATCCTTGGGGTGCGGCGCATCAAGGGCGAGATGAACATCCCGCCCGGCAAACCCCTGCCCATTCTTCTCGGCCACACCAGTGCCCAGGACCGGGATTGGGCGGTGCGCCACCGCCCCTATCTCGACTTCCTGGCCCGCACCGAATCCATCACCGTCCTGCCCGAAAGCGACGAGGGTCCCGAGGCCGCCACCGCCCTGGTCGGCGGGATGAAGGTGCTAATCCCCCTCGCCGGCCTGATCGACAAGGATGCCGAGCTTACCCGCCTGGGCAAGGAGATTGCCCGCCTGCAGGCGGAGCTCGAGCGAATTGCAGCGAAGCTCGGCAACCCGAGCTTCACCGAAAAGGCCCCGGCCGCGGTGGTTGAGAAAGAGCGCGAGCGGCTTGCCTCGAACCGTGCCGCCATTGAAAAGCTCGATGCCCAGGCCGCCAAGATCCGTGCGCTCTAGTCCTGCGCCGGTCTTGGCGCACCGGCGCCGGGAACTCCTGTGTAAGGCAGAGGGCTACGCAACGGGCAGCCTCGCACAAAGGTGGGGCTGCCACCAACGGCCGAGCGCCGCTACCACAGTATGCCTCTCCTCCTCTGGGGCCAGATGGCGAGCTCGCGTCTCTGAAGAAAAGGACAGGCATCGAGCGCACCCAGCCACCTGTGCGCGTCGTTCGGCCGCCGTAATCATCGCCAGGACAACGTTTTCCGGAAACCGCGTATGAGCTTTATCGACACCCCCGAGCGCTACCCTTACGCCTGGTACCTGCGGCCGTTACTGACACTGATGCGACGGCGTCTGGGCAAGCTGCCCGAATCGGTACGGCTGTGGGCCCGGCTCCCTTTGGCCTTCATCGGTTTTCAGTTGATGCATCGGGCGCTGGAGCACAAGAGCTCGCCCCTCGATGGTCGCCTACGAGCCCTGATCCGCACCCAGATCGCGCAGCTCAATAGCTGCCACTTCTGCGTTGACTTGAATGCCTCCCAGGCCCTGGAACGCGGCGCCACCGACGCGCACATCGAGGCCCTGACCCGCTTCCGCGAGTCCTCGCTCTTTACCGATGGGGAGAAGGCTGCATTCGCCTACGCCGAAGCCATCACCGTTGCCGAAAGCAACATCGACCCGGCCCTGATCGATTCGCTGCGCCTGGCCTACGGCGATGAGGGCGTGATCAGACTCGCCGCGCTGGTCGCCCACCAGAACCTGTCGGCCAAGTTCAACGCCGCCTTGGGCGTGCCCGCGGAGGGCTACTGCCAACTCCGCGCTCCCGCGGTCGGGACTGGCTCAGACGATGAAACCCCAACGGGGTAAAGACGACCGAAGATCGCAGTTCGGCGACCCTTTCCTTTTTTGAACACCCTCAACCCCCGCCAAAGCCAACAGCGGTGCATTCCGGAGGTGGGAGCGAGCTCGTGGCAGCAATGAAGGGGTGCTCGATCCGTATGAGGCGCCTGACGATCCGGCCTATCCCGTCATCGGCTTCGATGAAAGCCCCAAGCAGTCGGTCGGAGAATTTCGTACACCCCTTGCGATGGATTCGGCTGCACCAACGCGCCAGGGTGTGGAGTAGACAAAGGATGCGGTGCAACGCAGCGAACCGCATCAATCGGGGCATTCATTAGCGGTTGATGCGTTTCTTTTCTAACCACAACTAGTGCCCTGGATCGACGCACTATCGTGCGACAGCCTCAACCCTCCCGACACCCTAGGTCCTCGCCTCAGTGCAGATCGAGGGTGAAAAACGTTAGCGGAATCAGTACCAAACTCATTAGAATGTGGCTCATGACAAGATTACTGGCGGTCACACCGTCGCAGTTGTAGCGGGTCGCAAAAACGGGGCCGAGCACCGCCGCTGGCATCGCGGTGATCAGAATCAGGACCTGCCTTTCCACCCCAGAGATCTGCAGCAAGTCGGCCATCGCTTTGGCGGCGGCGGGTTGAAACGCCATCTGGATCAGCGCCGAGACCAGCAACAATAACCATAGGCCCCTGAGGGACTGAACCTTCAATTGTAACGCGAGGGTGAAACAGGCCAGCACCGCCAACGCACCTTCCATCATGCGCAGCGCCTCGAACAGCGGGGCAAGAAATGGCTGTTGTGGGTCGAGATGCAGGGGCGCCAACACGAGGCCGAACACCACCGCAACGAACACAGGTGAACGAAAATACTGTGCCCACATGGCCTTGCCCCTGGGCGCGTCGCTTCCCGCCGCCCCGAAATACAGGGCAATCGCCGGACCCAGGGTAAAGATCGGCAACCCCACGCCCAGTTCGCTGATCAATACCGCATCGGTCAGGGCAGCGGTGTCGCCCGGAAACGCGTATTGAATGACCGGATAGCCCAGCAACGCCGAGGACCCGAACGAAGAGGTCAGAATCAATGCCCCGATTCGGGGCCGATCAAGGCGGAGCGCGTGTCCCAGTATCCAGGCCATACCAATCGAGAGGACGCCTGCGGCGATCACAATCATCACCAACCAGAGTTGGTGCCCGTGGATCGGCCGCGTCACCAATTGATTGAACACCACAGCGGGGAGGATGGCCTGGGTAAGAAGGCGCGCGAACAGCCCGCTGTCCTGCTCCCGCAGGATGCCCCATTGCCTGAATAACAACCCCACACCAACGACCGCGGTGAATGCCAGCACGGTTTCGATGACGCGTATGGCGGCTTCCATCTTGGTGCTGATCCTCCGTTGCGGAACGATGCACAAGCCGCTGACGTCGCGCGAATGGGGTTGGTCGCGGCAATGGGAACGATACCCCGAGAACAGGTCGCGAGCTAGACCGCATCGAGACCGCGGCAACCGGGAACCCTATGGGTCAGGGGTTACACACGCGGGAAAAACGCCCCCCTCCAGCAGCAGGCCATCATTGTTCTCCCCGCGCGGCTACACGGGAGCGACGCGGAGGCGGCGTGCACGAAAAAAAAAAGCCGCACTTGAGGCGCGGCTCTTGCTGGACAAAGACTATCTCTGGGGTTAGTTTTTGGCCCTGTCCACCAATTTGGAGGCCCTGATCCAGGGCATCATGTTGCGCAGGCGCTCGCCCACCTGCTCGATGGGATGCTCTTGGCCGATGCGGCGCAGGGCCTTGAACTTGGCGGCGCCGGACTGGTTCTCGAGGATGAACTCGCGGGCAAATTCGCCGGTCTGGATCTCGGCGAGGATCTTCTTCATCTCCCGTTTGGTGTCCTCGGTGATGATGCGCGGGCCGCGGGTCAGATCGCCGTACTCAGCCGTATTGGAGACGGAGTAGCGCATGTTGGCAATGCCACCCTCGTAGATCAGGTCCACGATCAGCTTCACCTCGTGCAGGCACTCGAAGTAGGCCATCTCGGGGGCATAGCCGGCCTCCACCAGGGTCTCGAATCCAGCCTGGATCAGGGAGGTGAGCCCCCCGCACAAGACCACCTGCTCACCGAACAGGTCGGTCTCGCACTCCTCGCGGAAACTGGTCTCGATGATGCCCGCGCGCCCGCCGCCGTTGGCCGAGGCATAGGACAGGGCGAGCTCCTTAGCCTGGCCGCTGGCGTCCTGGAACACCGCTATCAGGCTCGGCACGCCACCGCCTTGGGTGTAGGTGGAACGCACCAGATGACCCGGACCCTTGGGTGCCACCATGATGACGTCGAGGTCCTCGCGGGGCTCGATCTGGCCGAAGTGAATATTGAAGCCGTGGGCGAAGGCGAGTGCCGCCCCCTGCGGAATGTTGGGGGCAATCTGCTCGCGGTAGATCCTGGCTTGATGTTCGTCGGGCGCGAGCAGCATCACCACATCGGCACCGCGCACAGCCTCCTCGAGGGGCAGGACGGTCAGGCCCGCGTTGGTGGCCTTGGCCGCCGAGGCCGAGCCGGACCGCAAGCCTACCGTCACCGCGACCCCTGAGTCCTTGAGATTGTTGGCATGCGCGTGGCCCTGGGACCCGTAGCCGATGATGGCGACCCGCTTGCCCTGGATCAGCGAGAGGTCGGCGTCTTTGTCGTAGTAGATGTTCATGTGGCTGTCCTGAAGATGTCTGTCGTATTCGAATTCGGGTGGTGTAGCGAGGGCTCGCCGCAACCCGCCCGGTGCGTCAGAGCCCCAACCCCTTGGGCCCGCGGGCAATGCCCGATGGCCCCGAGCGCACCACCTCGACCAGTAGCTCCTTGGGAGTGGCGCGCAGGAAGGCGTCGAGTTTGCGGCTGGAGCCGGTCAGCTCGATGACGTAGCTGGTATCGGTAACGTCGATGATGTTGGCGCGGAAGATGTCGGCCAGCCGCTTGAGCTCCTCCCGGCCGGGGCCCATGGCTCGGGCCTTCACCATCATCAGCTCGCGCTCGATGTGCGGACCCTCCGACAGATCGAGCAGCTTGACCACATCGATGAGCTTGTTGAGCTGCTTCTTGATCTGCTCGACGATCTCCTCGTTGCCCGTCGTCACCAACGTCATCCGCGAGAGGGAGGGGTCTTCGGTGGGGGCTACGATCAAGGATTCGATGTTGTAGCCCCGCGCGGAAAACAGCCCCGCCACCCGCGATAGGGCGCCGGCCTCGTTTTCCAACAAGACGGAAATAATGTGTCTCATGTCAGGCCAGCTCCCGTTCCGGCGACAGGTGCATCTCGTGGTGCCCCTTGCCCGCCGCGATCATGGGGTAGACGTTCTCGGTGGGATCGATGACCACATCAAGGAACACCAAGCGGTCCTTCATGCCGAATGCCTCACGCATAGCCCCCTCGAGCCGATCGGGCTCGGTGACGCGCATGCCCACGTGCCCGAAGCTCTCGGCCAACTTGACGAAATCGGGCAGGGCATCGACGTAGGAGTGGGAGTAGCGGCTGCCGTAGAAGAACTCCTGCCACTGCCGCACCATACCCATGTAACCGTTGTTGAGCAGCACGATCTTGAGCGGCAGGTTGTACTGGCGACAGGTCGCCAGCTCCTGGATACACATGAGAATGCTGGCCTCGCCCGACACACAGGCCACCTCCGCCTCGGGATGGGCAAGCTTCACCCCCATGGCCGCCGGAAGCCCAAAGCCCATGGTCCCGAGCCCGCCCGAGTTGATCCAGCGCCGCGGCTCATCGAATTTGTAGAACTGGGCCGCGAACATCTGGTGCTGGCCCACATCGGAGGTCAAGTACAGATTCCCTTGGGTGACCTTATAGAGGGTCTCCACCGCGAACTGTGGCTTGATCTTGCTACTGCTGTGGTCGTAGCGGAGGCATTGCATAGCGCGCCAGCCCTCGATCTCCGCCCACCACTGGGCGAGGGCCTCCCGATCGGGCTCCGAGCCCTGTTCCTTGAGCACCCGCAGCATGTCCTCAAGGACAGCCTTGACCGGGCCGACGATGGGGATATCCACGTGAACGGTCTTGGAGATGGACGAGGGATCCACATCCACATGCACGATCTTCGCGTGGGGACAGAAATGCTGGATCTTCCCGGTGACGCGATCGTCGAAGCGGGCGCCGATGGCAAGGAGCACGTCGCACTCGTGCATCGCCATGTTGGCCTCATAGGTCCCGTGCATCCCCAGCATACCGAGGAACTGGCGGTCGGTTCCGGGATAGGCGCCGAGCCCCATCAGTGTGTTGGTAACCGGAAAGCCGAGGTGCCGCACCAGATCGGTGAGCTCCGCCGAAGCCTCGCCCAGGATGACCCCACCCCCCGTGTAGACCATGGGCCGCTTGGCCCCCAGCAGGGTATCCACCGCCCGCTTGATCTGGCCGAGATGCCCCCGCTGCGTGGGGTTGTAAGAGCGCATCTGCACCGTCTCGGCATAGGTGTAGGGGATCTTGATGTTAGGGTCGGTGACGTCCTTGGGGATGTCGATCACCACCGGACCAGGGCGGCCCGTGGTGGCAATGAAAAATCCCTTGCGGATGGTCTCCGCAAGCTTGCGCACATCGCGCACGAGAAAGTTGTGCTTGACGCAGGGCCGGGTGATACCTACGGTGTCGACTTCCTGAAACGCATCGCTGCCGATCACCGGGGTGGGTACCTGACCGGTGAGCACGACCAGAGGAATGGAGTCCATGTGGGCGGTGGCAATTCCGGTCACCGCATTGGTCGCGCCTGGACCCGAGGTGACCAGCACCACACCGGGCTTGCCGGTGGAACGGGCGTAGCCGTCCGCGGCATGGGTGGCCCCCTGCTCATGACGGACCAGGATATGCTTGACGGCATCCTGCTTGAACAGCGCATCGTAGATATGCAGCACGGAACCCCCAGGGTAACCGAATACATACTCGACGCCTTCGTCCTTCAGACACTGAACGACGATCTCGGCACCACTCAGCTCCACCTCTGTAACCTCCGCAAATGCCGTGCACCGGAGCAATCCGGTGGCGGTCGCAACTTTAGAGAATCGTGCAAACGGTGAAAGCTACTCGAGAAGAACCGGACTTGTCAAAGAACCGCGCGGGATACCCAAGCGAGGGTTACCGGGCGCCTTTCCTGGTGCCCCGGAGGACCCGCCGATGAG
>Ga0208980_10000332_pt1 | contig 25769 bp, 17 predicted proteins | sample WetSurMetagenome_3_FD_187993 | JGI IMG/M metagenome (GOLD analysis project Ga0208980, IMG submission 187993) | Wetland microbial communities from Twitchell Island in the Sacramento Delta, sample from surface sediment Aug2011 Site A1 Bulk (version 2) | ecosystem: Environmental > Aquatic > Marine... | reverse complement strand
TCAATGAATCAAACATTTCAATGTAATTCATAAATTGAGTTAATGCTGGGTCATAGAACTGTAATTCCCAGGTGTTGCCTCCATCTTTTGTTGCCCAAACTTCAGCTGCATCAAAATTTGTGAACCATATTTTTTCTTTAGTAACCATTGAAATCACTTCGCAATAAGAAGGACGGTACATCTCGATCCAGTTTTCACCTCCATTTTCTGTTTTGAAAATAGAATTAAATCCTTGAAGCGGTCCAATCGCATTCATACTATCAATAGCGTCTATTGAATTAGTAAACCAATCAGAAGGGAGGTTTGAAGAGACCTCATACCATTGTGCAGATACACTAAACGAAAGAATAAAAACCAGGAGAGATATTTTAAGGGTTCGCATTTTACGCTCCATTAAAATTAAAGTTAATAGAAACTTAAGAAAATAAAACGTGAATGTCATGTTAGAGTTTGAGATGTTAATTCTAATTTTTCATTTTTCATTTTTAATTTTTAATTGCTCCCACTACCTTGTATTTCACTCATCAATCAATTAATTTGACGCCTCAATTTCTGACTAAAACAATCAGCAAAATTCATTTTTTAAGCAGAATTCTAACATTATTTATAGGATAGTTAAGGAAATTTATGGCTAAGGATTATAAACGAAATCCTGAAATTGAAGAAATAGAAACCAGCGAGTGGCTTTACTCTCTTGATTATGTTTTTGAACACGGCGGACCGGAAAGAGTAAGAGAGTTACTTCAGCAGTTGCAGATACGTGCACACAAAGCCGGAGTGCAGATTCCATTTTCTGCAAACACTCCATACATAAATACAATCCCGAGAGAAAAACAGCCGCCTTTCCCCGGCAACAGGGAAATTGAAAGAAGAATAAAAAGTCTTATCCGCTGGAATGCAATGGCGATGGTTGTGAATGCAAACAAGATGGAAGAAGGAATCGGCGGACATATTTCAACTTATGCAAGCGCTGCAACTTTGTATGAGATCGGTTTCAATCATTTCTTCAGAGGAAAAGGTGAAGGTTACGACGGCGATCAGATTTATTTCCAGGGACACGCATCTCCGGGAATTTATGCACGCGCTTTTCTTGAAGGAAGAATTTCAAAAGAGAAAATAAAAAACTTCAGAAGAGAATTTGCAAAAGGCGGCGGACTTTCTTCTTATCCTCATCCGTGGTTAATGCCTGAGTTCTGGGAATTCCCGACTGTGTCAATGGGACTCGGACCAATCACTGCAATTTATCAGGCAAGATTTAATCGTTATCTGGAAGATCGCGGTTTGAAAAAAGATACCGGCAGTAAAGTCTGGGCATTTCTCGGTGATGGTGAAACCGATGAACCTGAAACTCTCGGTGCAATTACTCTCGCTTCAAGAGAGCAGCTTGACAATTTAATTTTTGTAATCAACTGCAACTTGCAGAGACTTGATGGACCTGTTCGCGGAAACGGAAAAATTATTCAGGAGCTTGAAGCTGCTTTCCGTGGTGCCGGCTGGAATGTATTTAAAGTTATTTGGGGAGACGATTGGGATTCACTTCTCGCAAAAGACAAAGATGGAAAACTCATCAAACGGATGGGCGAAGTTGTTGATGGACAGTATCAGAAATATACGGTTGAAGGTGGTGATTATGTTCGGGAACATTTCTTTGGTGTTGATGAAGAGTTGAAAGAAATGGTAAGCGATATGACTGATGAACAACTTGGTAAAATGCGCAGAGGTGGTCACGACCCCGAAAAAGTTTACGCTGCTTTCAGCGCTGCTGTAAATCATAAAGGATCACCGACAGTCATCCTGGCCAAAACAGTAAAGGGTTATGGACTCGGTGAAAGCGGTGAAGGAAAGAACATCACTCATCAGCAGAAAAAATTAAATGAAGATGAGATGAAAGAGTTCCGCGCAAGGTTTGGCATTCCAATTTCAGATGAACAGATTCATAATGATCCTTTCTTCAGACCAGACGAAGACAGTGCTGAAATAAAATATCTTACAGAAAAAAGAAAAGCTCTCGGTGGTTATGTTCCTTCAAGAAAGACAAATCTGAAACCAATAAAAACTCCGGATGAATCTCTCTTCGAAGAATTTTATAATGGAACCGAAGGACGAGAAGTGTCAACTACGATGGTGTTTGTGAGAATTCTTGCAAAGCTTCTTAAAGATGCTGAGGTTGGAAAAAATATTGTCCCGATTGTTCCCGATGAAGCAAGAACTTTTGGTATGGAATCACTTTTCAGACAGGTTGGAATCTATGCTCACGCAGGCCAGTTGTATGAACCCGTTGATAAAGACAGTCTTCTTTACTACAAAGAGATTAAAAACGGACAGATACTTGAAGAAGGAATTACTGAAGCAGGTTCGATGTCATCTTTTATTGCTGCCGGAACAACTTATGCAACTCACGGAATAAATATGATTCCGTTCTTTATTTATTACTCGATGTTCGGTTTACAGAGAATCGGAGATCTTGCTTGGCTTGCTGGCGATATCGGTGCAAAAGGATTTTTAATCGGCGGTACTGCTGGAAGAACAACGCTTAACGGTGAAGGACTTCAGCATCAGGATGGACATAGTCATCTGCTGGCTTATGCTATTCCAAATATGGTTGCTTATGATCCTGCTTTTGCATTCGAGCTTGCAGTAATTATTCGCGATGGAATAAAAAGAATGTTTGAAGACCAGGAAAATATTTATTACTACATCACTGTGATGAATGAAAATTACCCGATGCCTGAAATGCCGAAAGGTGCGAAGGAAGGAATTCTTAAAGGGATGTACAAGTTCAAACCTTCGACGATGAAGAATGCAAAAGTAAGAGCACAACTTTTCGGAAGCGGAACAATTTTAAATGAAGTTCTGAAAGCACAGGAAATTCTGGAAAAAGATTACAATGTATCTGCAGATGTTTGGAGTGTAACAAGCTATAAAGAATTAAGAAGAGAAGCTCTTGAAGTTGAACGATGGAATATGCTGAATCCTGATAAGAAGCAAAAAACTTCTTACATCACTCAAACTCTTTCAAAAGAAGAAGGAGTTTTTGTAGCAGCATCAGATTATGTGAAAGCGCTTCCCGATTCGATTTCAAAGTGGTTCCCCGGAACTCTTCATTCTTTAGGAACAGATGGTTACGGAAGAAGCGGTGCAAGAAAAGCCCTTAGAGATTTCTTTGAAGTTGATTACAGACATATTGTTTACGCAACTCTTGGTGCATTTGCAAAAGAGGGAAAGATAAAAGAAACAGTTCTTGAGAAAGCAAAAAAAGATCTTGAGATTAAACCAGATAAATTAAACCCGATGATCTCGTAAAAACGCATTGTCATTCTGAACGAAGAGAAGAATCTCTGAGATTCTTCGTGAATCCCTTCGGATTCAATCAGAATGACAACACATTGAAATAAAAAACTTAAAACGAAATAATGGCAACAGAATTTAAACTACCTGAACTTGGCGAAAATATAGAATCGGCAGACATTGTAAATGTACTCGTCAAAGCCGGAGATATGATTGAAAAAGAACAATCCATCATAGAAATTGAAACTGATAAAGCAACTATAGAAGTTCCTTCAAACATTTCCGGAAAGATAACCGAAGTTTTAGTGAAGCAAGGCGATTCAGTTAAAGTCGGACAGATACTTATTAAAGTTGACGAGGGGAAAACGGAGGCAAAGACCGAGGCTAAGGTAGAGGTAAAAGCAGAAAAGAAAACAGAGACAAAGAAAGAAGAGAAAAAATCAGAGAATAAAAAAGAAGTTAAAGAAACAGTTCAATCCGGTTCGGGACAAATTGTTGAGTTCAAAGTTCCTGACCTTGGAGAAAATATTGAGTCTGCAGATGTAATAAATGTTCTGATTAAAGCAGGCGATGTCATTTCCAAAGATCAGGGTGTGATTGAAATTGAAACCGACAAAGCTACAGTTGAAGTTCCATCATCTGTTGAGGGAAAAGTTGTTGATGTAAATGTTAAAACAGGTGACAAAGTAAAAGTTGGCGATGTTCTTATTAAAGTTGAATCATCAGTTTCCACTCCATCAACCAAAAAAGAACCTGCAAAAGTAAAAGAAGAATCAGTTAAGAAAGAAACTCCTGCAGCAACTGAAATCCCAAAAGGCGAAGTAAGCGAACTGAAAGTCGGTGAACATGATGATCAGCCGCCGATACTTCGTGGTTCAGCTCCTGCCGCTCCATCAGTGAGAAGAATTGCACGCGAACTCGGTGTTGATATCAACAAAGTTCCCGGTTCCGGCGAAGGTGGAAGAATTTCGATGGATGATGTTAAAGCTTATGTGAAAAAAATAATGACAGGAAAGTCAGAAGCAGTCGGAATAGGAATTCAAAAAGAAGCACTTCCTGATTTCAGCAAGTATGGCAAGATTGAACGAGTTGCGATGAGCAAGATTCGTGAGAAGACAGCAAAGCATCTAAGTTATGCCTGGGCAGTTACTCCGCACGTAACTCAATTTGACAAAACCGATATCACCGAGTTTGAAAAAGATAGAAAAGAACTAAGCAAAAAAGTTGAAGAGCACGGTGCAAAGCTTACAGTAACAGGTATTCTGATTAAAATAATTGCTGAAGGAATAAAAAAGTTTCCACAATTCAACAGCAGCATTGATATGGATAAGATGGAAATTATCTACAAAAAATATATCAACATCGGAGTTGCAGTTGATACGGAATACGGGTTGCTTGTACCTGTAATTAAAAATGCTGATCAGAAAAATCTTATACAAATTTCTGTCGAATTGAATCAGCTTGCACAAAAAGCTCGTGACAAAAAATTATCTCTGGAAGAAATGCAAGGTGGGTGTTTTACAATTACAAATCTCGGCGGCATCGGAGGGACTTATTTCACTCCGATAGTTAATTCACCCGAAGTTGCTATTCTCGGAGTATCACGTGGGAATCATGAGCCTGTTTATAGCAAAGAAGGAAAATTTGAACCAAGGTTAATGCTTCCGCTTTCTCTTTCTTATGATCATCGGATAATTGATGGAGCTGATGCAATCAGATTTTTGCGATGGGTTTGCGAAGCGCTTGAAGAACCGCTTAAGATATTTATGTAAGTTAAACCAAATTTAATAGAACGCTGATGACGCAGATTTAAAAAGATCAGCGCAGATCAGTCTAATCAGTTATATCTGTGTTCTATTGTTTTATGAAAGATTAAAATGAGTGAACTAATAAAAATATGTGTGATCGGTGCCGGACCCGGTGGCTATGCTTCAGCATTTCTTGCAGCCGATCTTGGAATGAATGTTACTTTAATTGATAAGGAAAAAAATCCGGGCGGAGTTTGTCTTTACAGAGGGTGTATTCCTTCCAAAGCATTATTGCATGTTGCAAAACTTCTTGATGAAACAGAGCACGCAAAAAACTGGGGAATAGAATTTCAGAAACCTAATATTGATCTTGATAAACTTCGTGATTGGAAGAATAAAGTAGTTGAAAAGCTCACAAGCGGAGTTGGTTCTGTCGCGAAATTTCGGAAAGTTAACTTCATCCAGGGAACAGCAACTTTTAAAAACTCTACTACTCTTTCAATCAAAAAGCTTGATGGTGGAACTGAGGAAATGAGCTTTGACAAAATAGTAATAGCAACCGGTTCAAGGATTGCAACTATTCCATCACTCAATATTGGAAGCAAAAGATTGTTGAACTCAACATCTGCACTTGATCTTCCTGCAATTCCAAAATCACTTCTGGTAATTGGCGGAGGTTATATTGGACTTGAGCTTGGTTCAGTTTATCAGGCACTTGGCTCAAAAGTTTCCGTCGTGGAAATGCTTGATGAATTGCTTCCCGGTGCTGACCGTGATCTTGTTTCTCATCTTTCAAAAAGATTAAAAGAAAAGTTCGAAAGCATTATGCTCAACTCAAAGGTGATTGAGATGAGTGAGGTAAAAGATGGAATCAAAGTAAAGATTCAAGACAACGAAGGAAAGATAACGGAAAATACTTATGATTATGTTCTAATGTCAATCGGCAGAAAGCCCGACACATCTGGACTTGGATTAGAAAACACAAAAGTAAAAGTGAACGAACGCGGATGGATAAATGTTAACAATCAAATGAAAACTGATGATCCTGATATATATGCAATTGGCGATATAGTCGGTGAACCAATGCTCGCACACAAAGCATCTCACGAAGGAAGAGTTGCCGTTGAAGTTATTGCAGGACACAAATCGGCTTTTGAACCGATGGCAATTCCTGCAGTAGTTTTCACTGATCCGGAAATTGCATGGGCTGGGTTAACTGAAAATCAGGCAAAAGAAAAAAAGATTGACTACGAAGTAGCAAAATTTCCGTGGGCTGCATCAGGAAGAGCAGTTACACTTGACAGAAATGATGGAGTAACAAAAATTTTAGTTGATCCATCATCACAAAGAATCATTGGAATTGGAATTTGCGGTCCCGGTGCAGGGGAATTAATTGCTGAAGGTGTTCTTGCAATTGAAATGGGTACAAATCTTACAGATTTAAAATTAACAATTCATCCTCATCCTACTTTATCTGAAACATTAATGGAAGCTGCTGAAGTTTTCTTTGGACAAAGCACGCACGTTTACAGACCGAAGAAAAGTTAATTTTGTCATCACGAACCGCCGAAGGCGGAGAAGTGATCTCATTTATTATTCTTATAACAAGAGATTGCTTTGTCGTGGAATTTATCCCCATGAATTTCGGGACTCCTCGCAATGACGAATACTATTTTGCCTTAAGAGTCCTGCAAAATGCAGCGATTAGAGAGAGTTTCTATTCACGAATAAATGATTTTTGAACCAGCATTTACATTGTTTAAGAGAGCTCATTTCGATAATTTTAACCCTCAATAATTAGAATTTCAGAGAATCATCAGAAAGAAATATGACTAAACCACAGATCTGGGTAGCAGCATTTTTAGCAGCATTTATTTTATTGTTTATACTTCAGAAAGCAACAAAGAAAGAAGAAGCTCCAACGCGTGATCTCTCATCACAGATGAACAATCAAATGACAGAAGAAAGTACAACCGAACTATCCGGTCAGAAGCTCATTATCAATTTTGGCTGCACAAATTGTCACGGCGGAGAATTACAAGGAACTCAAATGGCACCTGCGCTGACAAATTTATCTCAATACTGGGGAAAAGAATCGCTTCTTAATTATCTGAGGAACCCAAATGATTTTATGAATGATCCCAGGTTCAAAGAATACAAAGAGAAGTATCCTAACCAGATAATGCCTCCTTATGGAAACAAAAATATCAAGGATCTCGGTAAGATTGTCGATTATCTTTTAGAACGCTAGTACGATCTAATAACAAATACATCTTTATTTTTCAGCGTAAATTGTAGCCTTCCGAAATAATTAATCCTTCATTCAAAAAAATGACTTGATTCTGGTTCTTAGTTTAAATAGTTTTAAGCATATGCTCATAACATATTTTTAGGAAACAATGCCAAGACCAAGAAAACATAGAAGAATCTGCTGCAATCCATCAGCATACTATTTCAAACCTCGTGGAATTCCAATGTATGAATTACAGGAAATAGTTCTCGATCATGATGAACTGGAATCATTGAGGCTGGCTGACCTTCTAGCCTATTCTCACGAAAAAGCAGCAAAGGAAATGAAAATTTCCAGAGCTACTTTCGGACGGATTGTGGAAGCTGCACGAAAAAAAGTTACAGATGGAATTTTGAATGGAAAAGCTATCAGGATAAACGAAAACCATTAATAAAATACTTTAAAAAATTCTACTCAAATATGGAGATAAAACAATGAACAACCCGACAAACACATTCAAAGGTAAAATCGCAATTGCAACAAACGACCAGCATAGAGTTACAGGACACATAGGAAGGTGCAGAGCATTTATGGTTTATGAAATTGATGGTGAAAAAATTGTGGATAAAGAATTGCGAGACAACAATTTCACTAATCACAGAAGAGGCGGTGAACATCACCATTCTCATGGAGAAGGCGGTGAACACAGACACACTCACCTGATTGAAGGATTAAAGGATTGTAAATATTTAATATCAAGCGGAGGCGGCTGGCGAGTTGTAGAGGATTTAAAGCAGCACAATATCTCAACTCTCTTTACGGATGTTGAAACGATTGAAGACGCTGTGAACAAATTCGTCAAAGGCGCGCTTAAAAATGAAACTGATTTGGTCTGTAACCATAATCACTAATAATGTGATTTTGGCATGTTAATTTTGGTTTATGAAAACAAAATATTTTCTTCTGCTGTTTATTTTAATTAACGGATTATCATTCGGACAAACCTTCACGTTAAAAGGAAAAATCACTAACGCTGAGAACGGATTACCAATTCAAGGGGCTGCAGTTTTCGTTTCTTACAGCAGCTTTGCATACTCAAACACGGATGGCTTTTATTCTTTGTCGGGTTTAAATGCCGGGAATTATCAGATAAATATTTCCAGTCTCGGATATAAAAGTATCTCAACAGATTTAGAGATCAATTCCGACACAGTTAAAGATTTCATGTTGATTCCATCTACCATCGAGCTTGATGAAGTTGTCGTTAACACAAACCGTACGGAGGATTATTTGCGCAACTCCCCTTTTGCTGAATCCTTGGTCGGGGAAGAAGAAATACAAATGAGATCGACAATGTCATTGTCTGATATTTTGAAGAATGAACCGGGAGTATCATTGCTTCGTGATGGAATATGGGGAACCGAAGTCAGCATTAGAGGATTGAGCCGCGAAAATGTTATTACATTAATTGATGGAAACAGGATTGAAACTTCTACTGATGTTGCTGCAAGATTATCTTTGGTGGATATGAGCAATGTTGAGCAAGTCGAAGTTATCAAAGGTGCGTCGTCTTCAATTTACGGTTCAGGAGCTACTGGCGGAATTGTAAACATCATCACAAAATCTCCTCAGCTTTACGAGAGATTGTCCTTTTCAGGAAATGTACTTGGCGAATTCAATTCCGTAAATGATCTGTCTGTGTTCGGCGGCTCAGTTTATGGCGGAAGTTCATTCTGGTCAGCAAAACTTTCAGGCTCATACAGAAAAGCAAACAACACTCAAACACCTAAAGGTGAATTGCGCAACAGTCAGTTTAAAGATTACAGCTTTTCGGGTGCGCTCAATATTTTTCCTGTTGATAATCATAAGCTGAAAATTGATTACCAGTCGTTCAGAGCAGATGACGTGGGAATTCCAGGTGCTTCGGTATTTCCTGATAATGCTGAAGTCCGGTATCCTTATGAAAAACGTGAATTGATTTCTGCGGGATATGAAATTCGGAATATCAGCAAAATGTTTTATAAGCTATCGGCAAAATATTCTTATCAGTTAATTAACCGGGACGTTGAAAATATTCCACACATCATCCAGAATATTCCCGCATCAGGAGGAAATCCTGCAAGAAGAGTAAGTGTATTGAAAATCACTCCGAGTGCCGATCATAAAAGCAATAACGCAACTCTTCAGGGAAATTTCTGGTTGTTTGATAGCCACAATCTCGCAGCCGGTTTAGATTATTGGGATAGAAGTTACAATGGTGAACGTGAGCGATATCAGCTGATCGAAGTGCTCGACTCATCGGGAAATGTTGTCAGCACAACGAATGTTATTACGGGAGAAATTCCGGTTCCCAATTCAAAATACAGGAGTCTTGGAATCTTTGCACAGGATGAATTCAAACTTTTCGATGACAGATTATCAACCACTATTGGTCTGCGTTATGATTACATTAAAATTTCTGCTGATGAAACTTTAAATCCCGTTTACACAATTACAAATGGTAATTTAGATACAACTCCTCCCGGTCAGGAAGTATTGTGGGAAGGCACTGAAACAAATAATTCTTCTTACAGTGGAAACCTTGGTTTTATTTATTCACTCTTTTCTGATCTTGATCTGACTTTGGGATTGGGTTCATCATTCCGTTCACCATCACTTGAAGAAAGATTTCAATATATCGATCAGGGAAGTATTGTCCGTGTCGGTAATCCTGAATTAAAACCTGAGAAAGGTCAATCTATTGATTTTGGAATCAGACATTATTCTGATAAACTGAAAATCATATCGAGTTTCTTCTATTCCTACTTTAATGATCTTGTTGCAGAAGTTCCTGGCACCTACGAAGGACGAAATGCATTGATCAAGACCAATATTGGCGAAGCAAGAATTTATGGATTCGATTTAAGCGCCGATTACAATTTCTGGCAGGACTATATTTTATACGCAACGGCTTCTTATGTCAAAGGAGATGATATTACCGCAAACGGAAATCTTCCTGAAATTCCTCCGCTTAACGGAAGATTAGGATTCAAGCTGAGTTTCCTTGAGTATTTACAGGCTGATGTCTCATCATCAATTTTTGTAGAGAAGAATGATGTTGCTGAAGGTGAAATTACAACACCGGGTTATGCTGTATTTAATCTTTTACTAAACACAGTACCAATAAAGTTATCAAACATAAGTTTCAGAATATATTCCGGAGTAGAAAATATTTTTGATAAGGCTTACCGGAACCATTTGTCGACTACAAGAGGAAGCATAACAATAGAGCCGGGCAGGAATATATTTCTTAAATTAGTTTTGGATTTTTAATCTTTTTTATCCGTGTCATCACGAGTCCCGACCTGTCTGCCGACAGGCAGGTTTATCGGGACGAAGTGATCTTAAACTTTTGCTTAAGATTGCTCCGGTCGTTCCTCCCTCGCAATGACAAAGAAGAAACTGACATAAGCTAATAAAATTATTTATTATGACTTGGTTTTTCATTGCGCTGCTTTCATCTTTTCTTTCTGCGTTTGCTGCGATAACTCAGAAGAAAGTTCTGTTCAATCTTAATCCTGTTCAGTTCTCGTACTATCTTGCAATCGCAAATTTTATTCTATCAATTCCATTTTTTTTCTTCATTGATTATAACACGATCAACGCATCCAATCTTTCCGTTCTACTGTTAAAGTCGGTAATTGGTGTTGCTGCATTTTTATGCGTGATGACGGCATTGAAAAATCTGCAGATTAGCAATGCGCTGCCTTTGCTTGCATTGACTCCGGGATTTGTAGCTGTGTTTGCTTTTGTTTTTCTTGGTGAAGAATTAAAATTTTACGAAGTGCTCGGATTGATTTCATTAATTGCTGGCACCTACATTCTCGAAAGCAAAAACTTAAAAGAAATACTTTTCCCGTTGAATGTATTTTTCAAATCAAGATATCATCAATATATTCTCGCAGCCTTGCTATTGTTCACTGCTTCATCTGTGATGGACAAGCTGCTTGTTGCAAAAATGAATCTCACTCCGATTTCACTCACCGCATTTCAGCACCTCTATTTTGCCGTTTTGTTCTTCATTATTTACTTTGCATTTAAGGGAAAGCTTGAGAATCATTCGCCACAAATAAATAAAACCGATGTTCTCTGGATTTTATTGATATCAGTTCTAACCATTGGTTATCGTTATACTCAAATTGTTTCTGTCAGCATTGCTTCTGTTGCTTTGACACTTGCAGTTAAAAGAACATCTGTTTTGTGGGCAACTGTTATTGGCGGAAGGATATTTAAAGACACAAATCTTCTTAAAAAAACTATCGCTGTTTTATTTATTCTTCTTGGTACTATCTTAATTTTGAGGGATTGAAAACAGGAATTGTCATTTCGTGCTTGACACGGAATCCAGTCGTAATTCTAAAAAATAGATTCCGGTTCTTCTCCCGATAAATCGGGATCGACCGGAATGGCAGTTGAATTAAAACTGAAGATGCTGAAATGAATTCAGCATAAATGATTCTAGTGGAAAAAATTCAAAGACACTAACTTGTTGAAGAAAACTATGGCAGTTTTGTTTATTCTTCTTGGGTGCAATTTTAATTTTGAGGGATTGAGGAATGTCACGGTTCGACCGTGACATCCAGTACTGACGTCAGTCTTCGACTCCGCTCAGACTGACAATCGCTTGTGGTGTCACACTGAGCGAAGTCGAAGTGTGACAATATAATAACAGTTTTGAGAAAAGCTATGAAATCAAATGCAGTGCAGGATTATTATCCTGATGATGTAGCACATTGCTATGGATGCGGAAAATTAAATGATCACGGACACCAGATAAAAACTTTCTGGGAAGGAGATGAAACCGTTACTCGTTTTACTCCGAAGGATTATCACACAGCAATTCCGGGTTATGTTTACGGAGGATTGATAGCATCGTTAATTGACTGCCACGGAACCGGAACCGCTGCATTAGCTGCATACAAATCAGATGGAAGAGAAATAGATACGCTGCCTCCCTTTCGTTTTGTGACTGCTTCTTTACAGGTTGATTACCTTAAGCCAACTCCGCTTGGTGTTGAGCTTGAGATACGTGGTAAAGTTGTTGAAATAAAAGGAAGAAAAGTAATTTCTGAAATTACAATGTCCGCAAACGGGGAGATTACAGCTAAAGGAAAAGTTGTTGCTGTTAAAATGCCGGAAAATATGGTGGGAAAATAATTTTAGAAAATAAAAAAGCAGTTACATTTAAGATGCAACTGCTTTAAAACTATCCCTATCGAAAAATTACGCTACCGTTATCTCTTTTTCTAAATAAACATCCTGGATAAGATTAAGCAGCTTGACACCATCAGCCATAGGACGCTGGAAAGCTTTTCTTCCCGAGATCAATCCCATTCCGCCGGCACGTTTGTTAATAATTGCAGTCTTTGCAGCTTCAGCAAAATCATTTTCACCTGAAGCACCACCGCTGTTAATCAATCCTGCTCTTCCCATATAATTATTAATTACCTGGTAGCGTGTTAAATCAATCGGATGATCAGTGGATAAATCGGAATAAACTTTTTTGTGAGTCTTTCCGAATTTCAAAGCGTTGTAGCCGCCGTTGTTTTCAGGAAGCTTCTGCTTGATAATATCCGCTTCAATTGTGACGCCGAGATGATTTGCCTGTCCGGTTAAATCCGCCGACACGTGATAATCTTTATCTTTCTTGAATTCGGGATTTCTCAAGTAGCACCATAAAACAGTTGCCAAGCCAAGTTCGTGTGCATATTGGAATGCTTCACTAACTTCAATTATCTGTCTTGCACTTTCATCAGAGCCAAAATAAATTGTAGCACCAACCGCAGCAGCACCCATATCAAAAGCCTGCTCAACTCCTGCAAACATTATTTGATCAAACTTGTTTGGATAAGTCAGCAGTTCATTGTGGTTGAGTTTCAGTATGAAAGGAATTTTGTGAGCATATTTTCTTGAAACCATTCCAAGCACACCAAGAGTTGATGCACAAGCATTACATCCGCCTTCAACAGCAAGCTTAACAATATTTTCAGGATCGAAATACATTGGGTTTGGTGCGAATGATGCACCTGCAGAATGTTCAATTCCCTGATCAACCGGAAGAATGGAAACGTAACCTGTTCCGGATAATCTACCAGTGTGAAGAATCCAATTAAGATTTTTCAAAACGTTTGGTGTTCTATCACTTTGTAAAAATACACGGTCTATAAAATCAGGACCAGGAAGATGCAATTGCTCTTTCGGAAACTTTGCTTTATAGCTTAAGAGTTCATCACCTTCTTTGCCTAACAACTCCTGAATCTTTTTTAACATATTAACTCCAGATTAGATTTTTAAGTAATGATTAATTTCAATGAAATGTAACTCAAAAATAAGGTTAAGGTAGGTGGATTTCAATCAGTGATAAATAGTTTCTCCAAATAAAAAAGGCGGCTAAAAGCCGCCTGAGATAGCTTTAAGTTGCTTAGTCAATTATCTCTATTAAAGCACTAGCAACAGTTTTATCATCTTCATCCAGCAAGAATACTCTATAAAATCCAGGATCTTCGAATTCCATATCACTGTCATCATTTCTTTCAAAGAAAATATACTTCATATCGCGCTCAACATTAAAATCAAATTTCTTATAGAATTCAAATTTCCCACTTCTATCATTATATTGATCGTACTGTATGGTGACGTCATCTAACTTTAGTTCATAATCGCATTTAACCATAACTGTTATGTATCCTGTTGTGAACCTATCACTTACACCAACTTCACCGTCATCAGAATCATATCTTTCACAAAAATATAGCACAGGTTCTGACTGAGCGAAAGTATTTGAATACATCGCAAGAAATGATAGAAACGTTGTGAGAAGTAACAAGTAGTTTGGTTTTTTCATTAAAGTCACCTTTATTAGTTTAAGTTATAAGTTAGTTAATTGATCTTACTATGCTAAAAATCGTACCGAATTCTATGAATTAATTAGCCACGAAACAATAAAAAAAACATATAAAGTAATAATGCCAAAGTCAATTTTTACCTGAATACTAAAATTCCAGTTAAGAATTACTAAACCGGTATGAATGAATAATCTTCCTCATTGATCAGAAATATTTAGGCCCTTTAATGAAAAATTTCATTTTTTATTGACTAAAGCAAGTGTGCGTAATAATATTTTTTAGAGAAGAGTAATTGCTTTTCATTCAATATATTTGAAATAAAAAAAATAGATGATTCAACACACTTGTTTCGATCTTGATGGTACCCTCGTTGATTCTAAAGAAACAATACTTAAAAGTACAAAAGCAGCTTTAGATCAGTTAAAGATAAATCACAAAATCGATGAAGATATTTTCACCAATATGATAGGGATGCACTTTGTTGATATTTTCGATGAGCTTAAGATTGAAGTAAATGATTTTGAAAAGTTCATTTCAATATATAAAGCTTATTACTTTGATTTTATGGATTCTTCATATCTCTATCCAGGAGTTCAGCAAACACTTGAATATCTGAATGAAAAAAATATTAGAATTTCCCTGCTCACAACCAAAGTTCAAGATCAGGCAGAGAAAATAATTGATCATTTTAATCTTCGACTTTCATTTGATTATTTAATGGGAAGAAGAGATGGATTGGCTCATAAACCTTCTCCGGAACCGCTTTTATACATATGCAAGGAGCTCAATGTTAAACCTGCCGAAACTATAATGGTTGGTGATACTGAGCTTGATATTCAATGTGGAAAGGGTGCAGGTTCAAAAACCTGCGGAGTGCTATTTGGTTACAGAACAAAAGTTCAGCTTGAAAAAGAAAAGCCGGACTTTTTAATATCCAGCTTGAGTGAATTGAGGAAAATTTTATAGCAGGGGCACAACATATTGTGCCCCTGCTGATATTTTATTTCAGAACTACCATCTTCCTCGTCTGTGTAAAAGAACCTGATTTCAAAGTATATATATAAACTCCGGAACCTAAATTGCTTTTCAAATCTTCAGTTGAAAATTCTACCGAGTAATTACCGGCTTCTTTGTATTCATCAACAAGCACTGCTACTTCAGAACCGAGAAGATTGTAAACTTTTAAGTTTACATTTCCTGAAACTGGAATGGAGTAGTTGATCGAAGTCGATGGGTTAAACGGGTTTGGATAGTTTTGCTCAAGGGCATAATCTTTTATCAATGTAAATTCAACCATCTCAGCATTAAGAATTCTAAAAGTTCCATCAAAATCAATCTGCTTTAATCTGTAATATGATGTTCCATTAATTGGAATCTCGTCAGTGAATGAATAATAACTTTTTTCAGTTGTAGTTCCTCTGCCTTCAACTGAACCGATTGTTTTCCAGTTCAGATTATTTTGCCCGGAATTTCCATCTGCTCTTTGAACTTCAAACAGTCTATTATTCAATTCGGAAGCAGTTGACCAGGTGAGCAGAACATTATTTGTATTAGCAGTTGCTGCAAATGTTAGCATTTCCACCGGGATTATCTGGTAAATAATTATTGCGATATCATCTACATACCAACCATCTCTTTCAACAGCTCCATCAGTATTTAACTGGAACCTGATTTTATTCTGTGCAGCTTTGTAAGATGAAAGATTAATTTCTTCTCTTACCCAATTTGTCTGAATACCATCGTAAAGAGGTTCTCCGTTCGGTTGAAAACTACCGACCCCGGGTTCTGTATATTGACCTTCAAGAGGAAACCAGGTTGAGCCGTTATTTGTTGAAACATCAACCTGTCCGTAATCCCAATTGCTTTCTATATCATACTTTGTCCAAAATACAAGTCTTGGATTAGTATAAGAAGTAAGATTTATTGAGTTAGTAAGTGTCATCGTTACAGTTGCATAGCTTACATAGTTACCAACTTTGCTGTCTGTATAACAATTAGGAGAAGAATGATACGTCGTTGTTGTAGTTTCCCAATGAGGGTTAGTCGGAGTTGATGTGATAGTCCAGAGGTTTGTTATGACGTTTGTTGTATCTGCAAAAACAAAAACTGGTGTGCCGATTATAATACTTATTGTGTCTTTTCTCACAACACTTGAGTTCAAGCTGAGTACAAATTCAAGTTTGATTTCAGCTTCAGCTGGTGCAGATTGTGAAATTGTAAATGTCATAGGAGAAGTTACCTGTGAAGTAGATCTTGCCTGGATAGAATCAAGATTTGCATTACCAGAATTAATAGTTGCGTAACCGCTTAAAGAATTAACTGTTACACCAACATTGTAACCAGTTGAAAGTCCTTTATTTCTGAATGAAGGAAGCATATTTACTACATCACCCGGATTAAAATATTGCTGTGCAAAATTTGGATTTTGCAGATGAATTGATTCACCAGCAACCCAGGCATAATAAAGATTTGGCAATAAATTTTCTATTGCGAGCGGAATTATTTCGCTTTGAGATGGCCAAAAACCTGTGGTACCAACTTCTGGAGTCATTGCGAATATTTTTCCATGAGTATTATTTAGATCGCCGTCATAAGCATAGTCATCACTTGTACCTCTTACACTGTAACCAACAGTTTCTAAAGCCGTTCCTGCTGAATAACCATTATAAGCAGTAATATCTCCTGAAAATTCAGAAAATGTTAACGAATCCGGAGTCAACCAGGGGAAAGCGCCATATGGATAAATAAGGTAATTTCCGTAAGTGTGGTAATGAAGTGCATTGCTGATATTTTTTGTTGTATAGAAATTTTTTATTGCAATAGTTTCATTCTCTGAAAAAGGAGCTGTTCCTCTGTAGGTTTCATCACCAGTAAAAGTACTTGAACCACCGTACGAAGAATTCCAATATGAGTAAGGCCCATAATTTCTGTTTAAATCAATTCCATATGTTCCGTCACCATTGTTCTTCCGGTTTTTTCTCCACATCCCGCCACCACCTGGATTTGTGGTATAGTTGTATTGATAACCATCAGGATTAAGTACAGGTACAAAATATAATTCTCTGTTGTTAACAAGATAAGTTGCTTCCGGATCTGTTCCGTAATTTTCTAAAAGATAAAACATAAAGAAAATCATCTGTTCCATGCTTTCGGGTTCTCTCGCATGATGCAGTGCTGTATAAAGTGCTTGAGGTTCGTTTTCACTAATTGTTGGGTTATCAGAAATTTTAACCATATAAATTGGTCTGCCTTCGACAGTAGTCCCGATCGAAACTTTTTGTGTAATAAGTGCTGGATACTGTGCAAACATTTCGTCAAGTTCCGCGTTCACTTCAGCTAAAGTATAAAAACCACCCATCGATCCATAGTTAAATCCGGTAATTTCAAAATCCTGTTCAATCTTTTGAAGAGCCTGGGTTTTTTCTAACTCAGTCATCTTTGGAAGATTTGAATAGTGACTGTTCCAATCATCAATAATAATATCATAAGTAAAACCGGTTGATTGAAGAATCGTAAAATCATTATCACTTATAAAAGTTTGGATAGCATTATCCTTGGTGTGAGTGAAATGATCGAATTCCATTCCTGCATTAAAAAGAGTCTGGATATCTGTAACATCGTTAAGATATATTTTGACTTCTTTATAATTCTGAGGGTATAAGTTGAGAGCGGCGTAAAGGAAAAGAGTTATAAGTAGAAAATATTTTGTCATAATTGATCCTATTAAAATTAATTTATTGTTCTAATTTAAGTTTTATTTCTAAAATAATTTGAGACAAAATCGTTTTTGGAAGCGATTAAGCTCATAAATCTATTCAATTTGTATGCAACTAAATTAGTTAGATTTATGCGCGTTTGGTGACTTTGAAAGGAATTGGATTCACCATTATTGAGAAAAATCCCCTTTTTTGAGATTCGTTATTCTACACCCATCCTCTAAGTTGACAAGCTTGAGCAACCCGGGCAACGCCAACAAGCATTGCAGCCAAACGGGGATGAACTTTCTTTTCTTTAATTGCTTCCTGAACACGTTTATAAGCAAGAGTAAGTTTTCTATCGAGCTGTTTATGTACTTCTTCCTCTTCCCAGAAGAATAAAGATTTGTCCTGAACCATTTCGAAATATGAAACCGTCACACCTCCAGCACTTGCAAGAATATCAGGAATAACGTGAACATTATTTTTGAAAAGGATTTTATCAGCTTCAGGAGTTGTTGGACCATTGGCAAGTTCACATACAACTCTTGCTTTAATATTTTTCGCATTTTTTATGTTAATAGCATTTTCTAAAGCTGCAGGATATAATATTTCTACATCAAGCTCCAAAACTTGTTCGTGTGGAATTGCTTTACTTCCCGGGAACTTTAACACAGATCCGGTTTTCAGTTTATGATGTACCAATTCTTCCGGATCTAAACCATTTTTGTTCATAATTGCTCCACGCGAATCACTTGCTGCAATTAATTTCCCTCCGCCTAACATTTCTTTGTGTAGTAAGGCTGCTCTTTGTCCTGCATCTCCAAAACCCTGAATAGCAAATGCTTTTGTTGGATCAAATCCATATGTGTTGCATGCTTCGCGAACAGAAATTATTCCTCCTCTGGCAGTTGCATCTCGTCTGCCCTCTGTTCCACCAACCTGGAGAGGTTTATCTGTAAAAACACCTGGGCTGTGTCTCTTTGTGATAGTTTCGTATTCATCCATCATCCATGCCATAGTTTGAGGATTTGTGTAGACATCTGTTGCAGGAACATCAATATCAACTCCAAGCAGTGGAGAGATTGCACGGATATATTCCCTCGAAACTCTCTCAAGCTCCATCTCCGATAATTTTTTGGGATTGCAGCGAACTCCGCCTTTGCTGCCACCGAGAGGTAAATCAACAACAGCGGTTTTCCAAGTCATCCAGCAGGCAAGAGCACGGATTGTGTCAACTGTTTCTTCAGGATGAAAACGGATTCCACCTTTTGCCGGACCTCGTGCATGATTGTATTGAATTCTGAAAGCATGAAATATTTTTGTCACACCAGAATCCATTTTAACTGGTAAAGTAACGTTTACTTCCTGCTGAGGTATGCTTAAAAATTCTGTTGTAGCTTCATCAAGGTTTAAAATTTTAGCTGCTTCCAAAACCTGCTGACGTGCGACTTTAAATGAATTGTAGGATTCCATTAGTTTCATCCTTTATTCTTTGATTTTTCTGAATCTGTTTTTTTTGCGGTTGGAATTACATCGAGGATAATTCTGTACCAGCATTTCTTGCAAACAAGTGCTCTGTCAGTTGCAAGAAGAACCTGCTGCCATGGTGAAAGTTTATTCCCGCAGTGCGGGCAGGAGTCGGGCACTTCTTCTCTTTTTGTTTTAACTGCTTCTGCCAATTTACTACTCCGGTTTTAAGATGATTCCTTTATTTTCATGACCGTTCATTTTAATTACTATTGGCTTCTTAAATCTTACGTGCTTCGTATAAGTTTTACTTTCTACTGCATCTTGAGCTAAAAGCCAATCCCAATCAACAAAACCATTTTTTTGTATTGAGCTGACAGTAAAATATCCTATCATAAAGGAAGTAATGTTTTGGAAGAAATGTGAACCTTGCGAAGGTTCAACAGCCATATCTTTAAATGAAGTTTCAATAATTGCTCTTGCACCTGCAATCTGTTCCCAGGTAACCGGTATTCCAAGCCAGGGATCTAATGAACCCCATCTTCCAACGCCCGCAAGTAAATATGGTTTTCCTTCCGAAATTAACTTATTATTTAATGAGGAAATCTCAGCTGCAACTTCCCGGCTTTTGGAGCGATCAAACAAGTTATAGTCAACAACAACAGCGTCGTAAACATCCTGAATAATGCCATTGCCGAGGACCTGGCTGCTCTGACAGATCAGCTTTTCTTTTTTAACATCATCAATTCTTAATTCTTCAAACTCGTGACTTACTACAAGAGGTCTCATCTGAAGCAAACCAAATTCTTTCTTTTTCCCTGTTGGTTTTGAAATGTTAACAGCAAACTCAATTTCAACAGGTGTTCCCATTCCCCAGTTGCCCATTTCTAAAAGTAATTCCAAGACATTTGCTAATGGAAAAATTTTATTTCTGAGAACCGGCCCGAATGTAACCAGACGTGTTCCGCTTCTTCCAAGTCCATCATAGATTGCATCATTTTCAGGAAGATAAGTTGAACCGACAAATCTTAAAGGTCCATCTTTTTCAGCTACTGCCAACGGAAATGTTTTCACTAATTTATCATATGTGACATTACCAAAATCTGTTTTCTCATCTAGCTGCAGAGCGAAAAATTCCATCTGGCTGCTATTAAGAGATTCTTTTACTGAATGAAACTGAATTAAATCATTAGCATATCTTGGACAAAATCTTACAGTGTTTCCCCCCTCAACAACCCATTTACCTAAACCTAATGCTGCAGACACAATTCCGTCAGTTGATCTCTGGGGAGGTAAAGGATAAAAGTTATATGATTTTGCGACGCCGGAAAAATCAGGATAGAATCTTTCCTCGTGATGGGTACCAACTGTTTTTTGAATTATCACGGCCATCTTTTCTTCTTCGGAACGATAGGAAGTTACCTTAATATAATTTTTTGCATTCTGATAAAAAGTTGAAGCATAAACTCTTTTAATCGTAACCAGAAGATCGTTTAGTCTAATCAGGGAATTAGCATTGTCATTTGGTATCATATATGTCTGGTAAACACCCGCGAACGGATGATACTGCGAATCCTCAAGAAGGCTTGAAGATCGAACAGCAAGAGGACTTCGTATAATATCCAGAAAAGCAGCAAGTTCACCGAGGATATCTTCCGGGAATTTTGAAGCTTCTAAGAATTTTTGTGTTATCTCTTCATCATCATCACAATGCAGTGCAAAGCTTCGCAAGTTGTTCATTTCAAGAAAATCATCGAATACGTTTGTTGCCAGAACAACTGCGGGTGGAACGTATATCAAAACATCATCAAACTGATCTCGAAGCTGATAATCATTAATCAGAGTATTTACAAAACCAAGACCTCTTGCTTTTCCGCCGAGTGAACCGCCGCCTATGCGTGCAAAGCTACTTTCAGGATCAAATGTTTCCTTGTTGAAATCAGTTATTATTCCTCGTTGCCTTGCCAACCGGTAATTGTGGATTGAACGGACAAGATCATCTCTTAATGCTTCTCCCGTAGCATAATCTGAAACTTTTCTTGGTCTTAATTTATGCGCAAGCCAGAATTCAGTTCTTGCTTTAAACCAATTTGAGAAGTGGTTTCTTTCCGCATGAAATTTTATGCTTTCCATCGGAACAACTTTTAATTGTTCTTCCATGCTTTTCAAATCATTTGATCTGCCAACTTCAATTCCATCTGCTGTTTTAAAAATGAAATCACCAAAACCAAAATTGTTATTCATAAAATGCTGTAGTTTGGTTATAAGTATCGGTGAATCTTTAAGAATGAAGGAAGCTCCTGATTTTTTTGCATCTTCCTCATTAGTCGGATCATTCGAGGTTAACAAAATAGGAATATCGCTGATTGATTCTTTAACTGCTTTTGTAAATTTTATTCCTGCAGTGTCATCAAGTTCGCCGTTTTTCGGAAAAGCTATATCTGAAATAATTCCAAGCACAAGCTCCTTATATTTATCAAAATAATCCCACGCTTCCTCGTAAGAAGTACAAAGAAGAATTTTTGGTCTTGCTCTCATTCGTAAATATTTATGTGTGAGATTTATCCCTTCGGAAATTAATCTCTGACTCTGCTTCAGCATTTCAGTATAAATTATAGGAAGGAAAGCGGAGTAATATCTTACACTATCTTCAATAAAAATAACATTCTGAACTCCTACAATCTTACTGTCATGTTCAACATTAAGTTTATCTTCAAGATATTTTATTATCCCAATTATTATCCTGAAATCACCTGTCCAGATAAATACTTTATCAAATACCGAACTTTCGGGATTCATTAATAGGGATTTTAATTCTCTGTTGTCATGAGCGAGAAGAACGATTGGAATATCGAGTCCGGAATTTTTTACCAGCTTGGCAAAACTTAATGCGGTCATATCTTCAATGTGCATTGTAGATATGATCAAATCATAACGTCCTTCTTCTTTTACACGATTGATTGCATCGTAACCGCTTGAAACTCTTGTAAGCTCCGGAGAATGGCTGAGGTTTAATCCCTGGTACTCATTGCGAATGAGTTCATATAATCGGCCGTCTTCTTCAAACAAGTAGAGATCGTAAAGGCTGGAAACAAGAAGTATATTCGTAACACGCAGACGCATAAGGTTCTGAAAACCCTGAAAACGGGTTCCATAACCGTGCTCAACCCAATCGGCTTCGGGGTTACTTTTGAATTCTTTTATGTATGTCATTTGTATTATAACAAATGTTTAATTCGAACTATTTTGAGAAATGTAACCAACTGTAATTTACGATTTTTAACCATCAATTTCCTTTCTGAAAAATAAAAAAGGCGAAGCAAGTAAGAAGGTCAATCTGCTTCGCCACACAATTATAAAATTTTAAGAAATTCTACATTCTTAATTTTTAATTCTTAATTGATTAAACAACACCCTGATCAATCATTGCATCAGCAACTTTTAGGAAGCCGCCTATGTTTGCACCGTTAACGTAATTACCAGGTGTTCCAAACCTATCAGCCATATCAACACAAGTCTTATGAATATTTTTCATTATGAGCTGTAGTCTTGCATCAACTTCTTCTCTTGTCCAGGGAAGTCTTTGACTGTTCTGTGACATTTCTAATCCTGAAACTGAAACGCCGCCGGCATTTGCTGCCTTGCCAGGTCCGTAAAGAATTTTGTTATCGAGGAATATATTTACACCTTCAATTGTTGTCGGCATATTAGCGCCTTCACTAACAACATAAACACCGTTCTTAAGAAGGTTTTGTGCATCTTTTGCGTTGATTTCATTTTGAGTTGCACTTGGGAATGCACATTGAGCTTTATGATTCCACAAAGGATTGTGATCCATATTTCCATCAAGAGGAGTGAATACAGCTTTCTTGTATTTGTCTGTGTATTCTTTAATTCTTCCACGACGAACATTCTTCAACTCCATAATGAAATTAAGTTTTTCCATGTTGATTCCTTCTTCGTCATAAATATATCCATTGGAATCAGAAATAGTCACAGGTTTTGCGCCGAGTTGAAGTAATTTTTCAATAGTATACTGTGCAACGTTTCCACTTCCGGATACGAGACAAGTTTTTCCTTCTAATGTCTGCTTTTTTGTTCCTAACATTTCTGAAGCAAAATAAACTGCACCGTAACCTGTTGCTTCCGGACGAATTAATGAACCGCCCCAATTCAGTCCTTTACCAGTTAGCACTCCGGTGAATTCATTTCTAAGTTTTTTATACTGACCAAAGAGATAACCAATTTCTCTTCCACCAACGCCGATATCTCCCGCAGGAACATCAGTGTTTGGACCAATATGTCTGAACAATTCACTCATAAATGACTGGCAGAATCTCATGATCTTTAAATCGCTTTTTCCTTTAGGATCGAAATCCGATCCACCTTTACCGCCTCCCATTGGTAAAGACGTTAAGCTGTTTTTAAATACTTGTTCAAATGCTAAGAATTTGAGAATGCCAAGATTAACTGAAGGATGAAATCTTAATCCACCTTTGTAGGGACCAATTGCACTGTTCATTTCAATTCTGTAACCAATGTTGATATGAACTTCACCTTGTTCATCAACCCAGGGAACTCTGAAAATTATTATTCTTTCAGGTTCAATAATTCTTTCCAGAATTTTTGCTGAACGATATTCAGGATGTCTTTCCAGGACCAGATCTAATGATTCTGCAACTTCTGTGACTGCCTGATGAAATTCTGGTTGTGCCGGGTGTTTGGCTTTTACTTCAGCTATTAAGCTTTTTACGTAATCGGACATTTTTCCTCCGAAAAATTGAATGTTAAAAAATAGTCTCAGGATTATTATTCAATAATCTTTGAAAGTAAACTAAGCTTGTAAGGTGTGAATGGAAAGAACAGAATTTGTGAAAGTTATGTAACAGAAATTGTTACAAAATAATTTTGTGGTGGAAGGCAACTATATTTCTACGAGCTTATTGCTGAGGACGTACTGCGTTAATTCAACATTGGACTTCATGGACATCTTTTCTAAAATTCTATTACGGTATGTATAAATTGTATTTATGCTTAGTGATAATTCCTGTGCAATTTCTTCGGCTGATTTACCCAGAGCAATATTGCACATAATCTGGTATTCACGATCGGAAAGTTTTTCGTGCAAGGAAGCCTTTCCTGTTTCACCAAATTTATCAGCCAGCTTTTCGGCAAGTGATTGATTGATATACTTTCCATCCGAAACAATTTTTCTTATAGCTATGACAAGCTCGGTCGGAACACTGACTTTCTTCAGATAACCCGAAGCACCTGCTTTAATTGCCCGTAAACCGTATTGATCTTCGCTGAACATGCTTAATATTAACACAGGTAAATCAGGATAAAGAAGTTTAATATCCTTTAAAGCTTCAAGACCACTTTTACCAGGCATATTAATATCGAGGATAACTAAACTCCATTTTTCTCTTGCAAGAAGTTCCATAAGTTTGTTCGCATTCTCAGCTTCACCTGCAACAAGAATATCTTTTTCTTCAGCGACAATCTGTTTCAATCCTTCCCGGACGATTGCATGGTCATCAGCGATAAGAATTTTTATTTTTTCAGCAGACATAATTTTCTAATCAATCGGAATTTCTACTTTAACAATTGTTCCTTTGCCCGGAATTCCTTCCACATAAACTTGTCCACCAAAAACCATAGCTCTTTCTTCCATCCCGTGAATGCCCAGAGATTTGAAATCTTTAATTTGTTCCGGGGAAATTCCTTTTCCATTATCCATTATTTCCAGATAGATATTAGATTGGTGATTCAATAATGAGATTCCGATTTTGGTTGCCTGAGAATGCCGTGCAATGTTTGTCAATGCTTCCTGAAAAATTCTAAAGATTGCCGTTGATTTATTTTTTTCAAGCTTCAGTTCTTCTTTTGGCAGAACCAGAGAGCATTTGATGTTTGTTAACTTCTCAAATTCTTCAGCCTGCCATTCAATTGCTGCGATCAGTCCAAGCTCATCCAGAATACCTGGTCGTAACTTTGACGAAATTTTTTGAACAGATTCGACCGATGCATCAATCATATCAGTAAGAGAATTAATTTTTGCTTTTAGTGATTCCTGGTTTTTATTAAGCTTTTTAGCGAGGAGAGATATTTGGATTTTCAAAACTGTAAGAACCTGTCCAAGTTCATCGTGTATTTCCTGTGCGATCATTGTTCTTTCTTCTTCTCTTACAGATTGAAGATGTGTTGCGAGATCCCTTAGAAGCTTGCTTGTTCGTTTTAATTTTTCTTCGGTTTGCTTTCGCTCGGTAATATCTCTGGCTATTGAAAGAACTGTTGGCCTATCATTGTAAAAAAACAGATGAGAATTTATCTCCACCGGTATTAATTTTTTATCCTTTGCTCTGTGTACCAAATCATAAACAACGTGTTGTTCTTTCGAAAGCCGTTCCATATTCAGGTTAAAAACATAAATGTCTTTCGGCGATACAATAGC
>Ga0208980_10000331_pt1 | contig 25772 bp, 24 predicted proteins | sample WetSurMetagenome_3_FD_187993 | JGI IMG/M metagenome (GOLD analysis project Ga0208980, IMG submission 187993) | Wetland microbial communities from Twitchell Island in the Sacramento Delta, sample from surface sediment Aug2011 Site A1 Bulk (version 2) | ecosystem: Environmental > Aquatic > Marine... | reverse complement strand
TCTTCCTAGATTACGTTTCACACGGCAGCAATGGCCTTTGGATCTCCCGCGAGTACCCCGAGAAGGTGAAGAAGAGGTTCGAGATCGGGGATTTCCCGCACCTATGGCTCTCATACGAAAGGGACATCAGTTATGCGCGGGAGCCCACCAACATCCCCCTCATCTACGCAGAGGTCAAGGGATTCCTTGATAACTCCCAGGGCGGGATAGTGCTCTTATCGGGTCTGGAGTACCTGATGTCCCAGAACACCTTCCTCAAGGTGCTGAAGTTCCTACAGTTGCTCAACGAGAATGTCGCGGTCAAGGACGCGCTCTTGGTGATCCCTCTAAGCCCTCAGGCGCTTTCACCGAGGGAGGTAAAGATGCTTGAGCGCGAGCTGCGCGTCCACCAGCCTATGTGATAAGAGACCGTCGTGGGAATAAACTTAAATTCTGCAATCCGATAACTCGACCTATGAACCTAGTCCCCAAGAAGTTCTTCATAACTTCCGGGTGCGCTGTGAGCAAGGTCTCGGACCTGAACGCGTTCGATGAGGCGCTGAAGGCCGCGAAGATCGGCGAGCAGAACCTCGTGTCCGTCTCCTCGGTCCTGCCCATCGGTGCCAAGCAGGTGCCGGTCCGAGATCTGCCCATGGGAAACATCACCCATTGTGTCCTGGCGCAGATGAGGGGGGGCGAGGGAGAGATGATCTGTGCTGGGATTGCCTATGCCTTCCGCAAGGACGGGAAGGGAGGTTACGTTGCCGAAGGGCACATGCATGGTACCAAGAAGGCCCTTAAGGAGGTCTTGGAATGGAAGATGACGGAGATGGCCAAGTTGCGTGGAATTGAGCTCAAGACCATCCACTATGCCATAGAGGAGCTCTCCATCCCCATGGACCATTACGGTGCCTGCGTTGCCTCGGCGGTCTTCGTTGAGTTCTAATGTTCGGCGTCATAATCTGCCCCAAGTGCCATCGCGCCAGGGGCGTCTCGCTTTCTACTGGCAAGGCCAAGTGCCCTCGTTGCGGACATAACATCGATGTCTCGTTGGCCAAGATCTATCACCGTACGGATTCCCAGGAGGAGCTGGTACTTGCCGTGCAGAAGATGACCGAAAAGCTCGCTACGGACATCGAGGACTATCCCGCGGAGAAGAAAAGGAAGAGCAAACCAAGGACGGTCGAGGGGAAACATGGCTTCCGTTCCGAAGAGGACCTGCGCCATTGGGTTAAAGAGCTCTCACAAGAGAAGGGCGAGTTCACTCTCCAGGAATTGATGTTAAAATTGAGCGTGGACGAGGAGAAGGCGGAGCGGATCACAAGGGCGATGATGGATTCCGGCCTCGTCTATGAACCTGGACCTAGCCGTTTCAAACCCCTTGTATGAACCTTGTGGGCGCGATCGTCGCCTGCCCATATTCAAACAAGTCACCAAAAATGGATCCCATTTTGACTTTCTCCGTGCTCTCGGAGTGCTCGAGCGACTTGTAGCTCTCCTCATACAATGGGCCCTGGCTAGGAGGATAGGTGCTTTCATCGTAATAGTAATTGAAAGAATAATAGAAGTCGCTAAGATGCTCGCCGTTTCCATCATCTGTGTATTCCACGATGCGATTAGGCATCCATCGCAGGAAGTCGTGGTTGACGGTGTCGATCACCACGATCTCGGAGCCACCATCCCTCAAAGGGACGTAAGCCTGGACCCACCCATGCCCAAACCACTCGTCTTTGGCCGGGTCGTACAGGGCACCAAGCTGCAACCAGGCAGGAACCCCTGAGGCGCGGGCTAGGGAGCAGAACAGCATCGCCTGATCGTCGCAGTCGCCCACCATCGATCCCAGGGTCTGATTGCTTGGACTTGGCGTTCCGGAACCATCAACGCTGACATATTCCACGTTATCGATGGTCCATTGATAGATGCGTTCAAGGATGACGTAGACGTTGCTCTCATCGCCCACGATCTCCAGAGCCTTCTGCTTTATGGCCGGAGAGGTCGTGTCGATCATCCAACCTTCATCCGTGGCCCATTCGCTGTGGAGGTAAGAATCTCCGATTGAGACCGGGATGTCCTGGGTGGTCCCGGCGCTCTGCTCATCGATCTCCCACTTGTGCGTGTCCACTCGAATCTGATATGTCACATGGACGACGTAGGTCTGCGCCCCCGTCATGGGGCCATGGTCCCACTCCATCCATTCATTCCCATACCTTAGCACTTGATCACCATGTGGCGAGGCGGTAAAGGAAAGCACCTGCTGCAAAGAAAAATCATCACCTTGAACGTGGCGAGGCAACGGTAAGTCCACGGTGAAGCTGTCAATCGTGCCTCCATTGGCATCGACGGACAGATCCCTCTCCATGCCGTAGGTCACGTACTTCGGTACGCTCTTCTCGAAGGGGGAGGACAGGAACTGGACGATAGCGTTCTGCACGGATGGCGCTATCAAGAATATGGCAACTATTAGAATCACCAGAAGAACAATGGCGATCTTGAGCAAGTTGCCCCGCCCTTCCCTATCCATGATCACATGACCAGTTGCCGCCTAATTCAACTTTTCGACTCTGGCCTCGTATTTGGCAACGCCCTCCTTCACCAAGGCTGGCAGGACCTGATAATGTACCCTATAGTAGGAGTAGGCAGTTATCGCCGTCCCAACCGCCAGACATACGTAGCCCAGGATGGAGGCCGGGTTGATGAAGAACCCGATCATCACTAGGTTGTATGCTAGGTGCACGAGGATGGCATTGGCAAGGAAGCCGAAGGGTTGGCCCTTGGTCACCCCCACTCCGATTATTGCCCCGGTCGAGCCGTTGAGAAGGCAGAGCTGGATCGCCCAGATCATGAAGATAACGAAGTCCAGCAGGACGGGTGTGAGGTCACCGATCCTCATAGCGGTCAAGGACCCCCAGATATAGCCTATGGCAACCGTGCCTCCCATGCCCAACCCGATCGTGAGCCCGTAGAACGGCGTGTCCAGCTTGCGCGAGAACCTCTTCAGGTTCAGGACCAGCAGCTTTACCACCTCGTAGATGATGGCGAAAATGAGCGCGAAGAGGACCTCCTGGAGCGGGAAGTACTGCTGGACCGCGTAAATCACAACCCCCAGGACCATCCCGACCGCCAATAGCCCAAAGACCCGACGATCGTCGAAGAAGGGCTTCTCCACCGCGGGGTAGGTGTAGTCCTTTAAGGTCCAATACATCAAGGCCAACGCCACGCCAATTCCCATGGCCGCGGCGATGTACATGTCATAGTTCATTACGCCCCTGCGACGCCTTTGCCCTATTTAATCCTGACTAGCTCATGCCCGCCGTTTTCCTCAGCTACCAGCTTGTCGAAGTAATGCGCCACCACGCAGGCCTCCACGCACTTGCCACAGAACACGCAACGGTCCTCGTCCACCTCAATCCCGTCATCGAGGGTTATCGCTCCCTTCGAGCAGTTCTTGACGCAGATGCCGCATTTGGTGCACAGTTGCGCCCGGAGGAAGGCCTTCACCCCCGATTCGAAGGCCTTGGACGCGAGCTCGGGCGTAGGGGCATTGGCCACCACTTGGCCTCCGGCGAAGGCCTTGATAGTGGCGCCGCCCGCCTTGGTCAAGGCCACACCATACTCCTCGGAGACCTTGGTCCTGCCCACCGCTTTCAGTGCCTCGCCCACCTTGGAGAACGGCCTGCGGGCGGGAACGGAGATCACCCCTTCGACCGAGTAGCCACCAGTGACGCAAGGGCTCATCCCCTTGACCAGCTTGAGCCTGAGCCTGTCCGCCCTTTGGTGCGGCACCTTGAGGTCCGCCTCCTCTGCGAGACGGCGCATCTTGGGCGGAAGGACCTTCCAGCGCCAGAAACCATAGCGCACGAAGTCCTTGCCGGCCTTGTTCTCCTCCGCCCAATCGATCAGATGGGTCTCCCACCGCGTATGCAGGTCCGGGTGCAACCTGGCGGTCGATTTCCATTCGCTGGAAAGGCAAGCAGGGCAGAGATAGCAGCCTATCCGCTCGTAATCCTCATCGTAGAGAGGATTATATTCCAAGCCCTTCCACCAGATATAGGCCCAGACCTCTGCGGCATTCCATCCCCGGATGGGGTTGAGGATGGTCTGATTGGGGACGAAGGGGTTGCTCTCCACGAAACCGATCTCCGAGCGCGCGAAGGACTCCAAGGCCCGATTGCCTTCGATGGTGACCGTCCCTTGAGGGAAGCTGCGCTCGATAGCCTCGGTGAGAGGCCCAAGCTTGCATACCTTGCAGCACCAGCGGAAGTCCTTGGCGGGAGGGCCGAACGCCCCCACCTGCTCCCAGAATGCTTTGTCCGCGGAGGCCACCAGCAATCGTTCCTTGCGCTTCTCTGCGAAACTGCGGACATATCTCGACGTCTCAGGGAACTCCAGGCCGGTGTCGATGAAGATGAGGGTGAAGGACTTCAGTGCTTTCTTGACGATCCCATAGCAGGCAAGGGAATCCTTTCCGCCGCTGAAGGAAAGGGTGACTGGCTCCTTGTGATTCAGCGCAAAGGATTTGACATCGCTTACCGCCTTCGACTCTATTGCCTTCATGTGAGAAGTGTTGGCGTTGACGAACTCAGCCCAGGTGGAGGGTTTCGCCGACCACTTATCATCAAGCTTCCCCACTTCCTTGATGTGCAGGCTCAGCTTGCATCCTTCGCCCAAGGAGCACGCCGCCCTGGCTTTTGCAGAGCAGACCAGGCCGCCGCTCACCGCGATCACTGGATCCCCGTCATGCACTCCTCCATCGATCTCCAGTATCTCGCTCGGGGGGATGTTCTTGCCTTTCAGATGACCGGTCTGGTGCTTGAGCAAGGCCTTGCTTTTCTTAGCTATATCGATAAGAAGCAAGGAGCCATCGGCTTTTAGCTCGAGGAAAAAATCCTGCTTCCGCAGGTCGAAGCGCAAGGTCCCCACGACCCGGCCCCCAATGACGATCTCATCGCTACGGTCTTCGCCAGCGACCTTATTCAGGAATATCGGGCGACCCTTCAGTGCTCCAGAAGCCTCAAAGTGCTTGTCAAAAAGGCTCACGACCAATTCATGGCTGCGGTCGAGCGCGGGCCGTATGTCCCCCGGCATGGAGACGAGGAAAGACCTGCCCTCTGAACCGCACGTGTCGCAACCCTTCCCCAATAGGAGCGTGCCGCAGCTGTCGCACCAGCGGAATTCCACCTTGCCATGCCTAGGTCTGTTTCCCATGACCTTGCAGCATTCAACATGCCCCTACTTCAAGCTTGCTGGTGATTCATCCGGCATGCTGGCTCATTGGAAACGTGCGGGGATAGGATAAAATAGCGCCATAAGAATGAGGCCGGGGTCGAGTGCAAGAAATGTACGATGAGCAGGGCGCATTATACATCCCACCTGGCTATGGTAAGATACGCTTCAGCCGAACGGAGACGTTCCACATCCTCATCGCCATGGCCGTGCTGGTCTTGGCCTTCTACTTCTCCCTGACCCATAGCATGAGCTTGACCAACGATGAGCGATTATACTATCTCGCCGCGTCCGCGATCTCCGTGGTCACAGGCTTCCTGCTTCACGAGCTGGCCCACAAGTTCCTGGCGCAGAGGTACGGGGCATGGGCGGAGTTCCGCGTCTTCCCGTTCGGCCTGGTGATAGCGCTTTTCCTTGCCCTTCTAGCTGGAGTGTTGTTCGCGGCGCCTGGCGCGGTCTATATCCAGGGCCGGATCACCAAGGAGCAGAACGGCAAGATTAGCCTAGCCGGACCGGCTGTGAACCTGGTGTTCGGGCTTATATGCCTGGCTTTGTTCTTGGTATGGCAGCTACCCCTGATCTTCATAATAGCATACATCAACCTGCTGCTGGCCGTGTTCAACCTCATACCCATCGGGCCACTGGACGGCGGAAAGGTAGCGAGGTGGAACATTGGGATCTATCTGCTGGTTATGGGAGCGGCCGCCGCTTCCCTGTTCCTCACCATGTACTATCTTTTCATCTAAGAAAGACGGATTCCTAATCTTGGTAACTCGGGCATGGATAGCGCAACTTACGGACGATGCTGCCTTCCCAGTCCATCATCTTGCCCGGGTTGAGGATGTTGTTGGGATCCATGGAGCGCTTCAAGAGTCGCATGGTCTCTAACGCCTGGGAGCGCTCCTTGCGCATGTAGGGTGCTTTGGATATGCCCACCCCATGTTCACCTGTGACCGTGCCGCCTAAGGAAATGACCGCATCGAATATCTCCCCAACCGCCCTCTCTCCCCTCTGCCAGTTATCCTCTGATGTTGGGTCTAGCAGCATCTTGGTATGCAAGTTGCCGTCAGCGGCATGGCCATAGGTTCCGACGATCACTCCATTCCTCTTGGCAATGGCCTGGAAAGCCACCACTGCGTCCGGTATCTTGGAAATGGGCACGGCCATGTCGTCGGCCAAGGAGACGGAGACGAAGCCCGCCCCGAAGCGCGACAGCGAAGACATTATGCTCTTCCGGCCATAGGTCCACTTGGCCATTTGCTTGGGATCGGAGGAGACTTCCACTCCTGTGGCCCCGACCTCGAGACAAATCTGCTGCACGGTCGCCGCCTCCTTCTCCACCATCTCCGGTTCCCCATCGACCTCGATCATGCACAGGGCCTCGACGTCCGGGAACCCGGCCTTGACGGTCTTATTCACGGCCTTGATGCAGGTTGAGTCCATGAGTTCGATGGCCGATGGTATCAGAGGCTTGGCGATTATTCTGGATACGCATTTTCCTGCCAGCTCAAGAGTGCTGAACGCCGCGAGGATCATGGCCGCTTTCTTGGCCTTAGGGACGATGCGCAACGTCGCCTCGGTGATGATTCCTAACGTTCCCTCGCTTCCTACGAAAAGGCGCTCCAACTGGTAGCCAGAGGAATTCTTCAAGGTGCGGGTGCCGACGTTGATTACCTCTCCGCTGGCCAGCACGACTTCCAATCCTAGGACATAGTCGCGCATCGCTCCATATTTGATGGCTCTCATCCCAGAGGCGTTGGTGGCAATCATCCCGCCCATGGTGCAAGCCTCACCGCTTCCTGGCGCGGTTGGAATAGAGAATTTATAGGGAGCGAGGGCTTCCATCAGCTTATCGTAAACCACTCCTGCCTGGCACACGCAATAGAGATCCTCGACCCTGATCTCCTTAATATTGTTCAGCCTCGTCATGTCCAGGACGATGCCCCCTTCCAAGGGAACAGCGCTGCCGCAGAGCCCAGTTCCACCACCGCGGGCCAGAACGGGGATGCGACGCTCGTTGGCCAATCTGACGATCAGGGACACCTGATCGGTGCTCACGGGTTGCACCACGATCTCAGGCGAACGGTGATGGATCGAGGCATCGAAACCATAAGTGTAAAGGTCCGCCACCTTGGTGGAATATCTCCCTTCGCCCACTATCCTCTTCACCGCATCAATGTCTGTCTGCTCCAATGGAATCGTTTAGGAATCGAGCCTCGGTTAATAAATTGTCTCCCATGGTCGTTAAAGCGCCGTAAATCAACATTTGATCTTCCGATGAAAGGATTTTATATTTCGTTTTGGTTTTCACAATGGTGAACAAGCAACAGATCGCCATGCTGGTCATCATAGGTGGCGCTCTGGTCTTTTCTATAAAGCTCGCTGCATTCTTGGTGACCGATTCGGTCGCCTTGCTATCCGACGCTTTGGAATCAATCATTAACATCGTGGCCTCCATCATGATGTTCCTGTCGATCAGAATAGCTTCGATCCCCGAAGACTGGAACCATAGATATGGCCATCAGAAAGCCGAGAACATTTCGGCTTTCGCCGAGGGGTTCCTCATACTCATTGCGGCATTCTTAATCATTGAGGCAAGCGTAGGGAGGTTATTCAACCCAATCGCGCCTAGCAACATTAACACTGGTTTGCTACTTTCGCTCGCCGCAACCAGCCTCAATGGGGTCCTGTCATACATCCTGATGAGGGAATCAAAGAAGAGCGGATCCATAGCCATGGAAGGTGATTCCAAGCATCTTTTGTCGGACGTGCTCTCCTCTTTAGGGGTGGTGGCTGGTCTATTCATAGCTAGTATTACTGGGTGGTACATTCTAGACCCATTATTGGCACTGTTCGTGGCGGCCATCATCATCAAGATGGGGATAGGGATAGTTCGCAAGGCCTCTACGGACCTAATGGACCAAAATGTCCCGGAGCTGGAGACGAATGTCCAGGGAATCCTAGATCGGACTGGTGGGTTCATCGAATATCATGATATTAGGACGCGCAAGAATGGCAGCAATTACTATGCTGAGTTTCACCTTTGCGTCAAGGGCGACATGACAGTAAGGGATTCGCATAAAATGACCGATAGAATAGAGGCGGAGCTGAAGAAGGCATACCCCACCATCTTTGTTAACATCCATGTTGAGTCCGAGGAGCAATGCGACAGGAATAGGGGAAGGCCGGAATCTTGATGCGAATTGTGGCGTTGCACGAAAAGGATGGTTTAGTGCGCCTTTCTTTCCACCCACTCCTGCTTTAGTATTGACATAACCACGTCATCCCTGAACCTACCTGCCTGGAGACGGTGATGGCGGAAAACCCCTTCCTTGCGGAAACCGCATCTCTCGTAGCATCTTTGCGCCCTGAGATTCTCCATGTCGCAGTAGAGCCAGACGCGCTCGAGGTTCAATTCGTCGAACATGTATCCCAGAAGGAGCGTGATCGCTTCAGTACCATAGCCCTTGGACCAACACTCCTTCTCACCTATGATGACACCTATGTCGGCGTTGCGATTGGCCCAATCGAGGTGGATTATTCCCACGTTGCCGATCAGCCTGCCCTCTAATGTCTCGATGCAGAAGACCTTGGTGTCCTTGCTGACCAGAGAATCGTACCAGGACTCTTCCTCCTCCATTCCCATCGGCGGGGGACGGAGGAGGAACCTCGTAGTCTCCGTATCATTGAACCATTTGACGAAGATGGGGATGTCGGCTCGTTGCGGTGCCCGAAGCCTCACCAACTTACCGGCCAACATCTAACCAGACCTCCACTCGGTATCCAATATGCTCATGCGAAGAGCGTCTCGCCAACGGCCTTTGTGATAGTGGTCATGCCTTGACCTTCCTTCTTCGACGAAACCACATTTTTTGTAGAGGTGGATAGCCCTTTCATTGTATTCAGCCACCCTCAACCAAATGCGATGCAGCCCTCTGGAATCGAACCCGTAGCCAAGCACCAGCAGCGCGGCCTCCTCGCCCAAGCCCTTTCCCCATTCCTTGACCTCACCCACGATGATCCTCACCTCCGCGGAAGCGTTCCTCTCGTCCATATTGGTTAAGCCTGCTATACCGATAGGTTCCAGGTCATCCAGTTTGATGATGATGAACCACTGGGCATGGACGTCACGCAACATCCTCTCCAAGATGACCTTCTCGTCCTCCAGGGAAACGCAGAAGGAGATGTGCTCCGCGCCCAGGTCCTCCAGGACCCTTTGGTCGTTGAACCACTTCAATAAAGAATAGACATCCTGGGTTTCCAGTGGTCTAAGACCGACCCGCTCGCTCCGCAACATCGCTTTCGCATGGCGTAAGGACCGCATAAATCCTTATGCAAGGTCGATTAGTCTTCGAACAATAAACCTGAAACCTCTTTGAATCACCATCACCTGATTGTACCAGGAGCATCTCATAAAAGTAATAAAGAGGCAGGACGTTCGCCCCCATCATGGACCTCAAGATCGTCCTCCTTGGTCCCCCTGGCTCTGGGAAAGGTACCCAGACCGAGAGACTGTGCTCTGAACTTAAGCTCGTCAAGATCTCCACTGGTGATCTATTAAGGGAGGCGGTCCGCAATAACACGCCCTTGGGTGTGAAGGCCAAGAGCTTCATGGATGCAGGCAAGTTGGTCCCGAACGACTTGGTGGTCGACCTAGTTAAGGAGAGGATGAAGAGCGTGAAGGGCGGGGTTATCCTTGACGGCTTTCCGCGCAGCCTTGAACAGGCTCAGCTTCTGGACAGGTTCGCCAAGATAGATTTGGTCATCGATATAGTGGTAAATGAGGAGAACCTGATCAAGCGCCTTACCATGCGCCGGACCTGCAAGAATTGCTCTAGCGTCTACCATTTGGAGTACAATCCGCCCAAAGCCGAGGACAAATGCGACAAATGCGAGGGACCTTTGTACCAAAGGTCCGATGATACCGAGAAAACGGTGCGGGAACGCCTCAAGGTCTACAGGGAGTCGACCCTTCCGCTGACCAAATTCTACAAGGATAAAGGCATCCTGCGACAGGTGGACGGCGAAGGGGACATTTCTCACGTCTACCAGAGGATATTGAAGGTCATAAGATCCAAGTGAGCCTGCGACCTCAAAAGCACGCCCAGAAATCCTATTGGGCCGCACCTCTGGAGCATTCCCCAGGAAAAGAGTTAATAAGAAGTAGTTTTTTAGGGAGGCTGCAACAGCCCCGTAGTGTAGCGGTCAATCATGCGGGACTCTGGATCCTGCGACGGCAGTTCGAATCTGCCCGGGGCTACCATTCCCCTTCTTCCAGTCTCGTCGGTCTCACACCAATCGAGCCTTGCCAGAAGCTAGATCCTTGAAGAACTCCTCGCCATCCCGAGGTCCTCTAACGATCAACGTGTCGCCGACTAGAACGGAGGTCTCCTCGTCTGGGCCATAAACGTACCTGCGCCCCCTCTTGATCGCCACCACCCACATCCCTGACTGGCTGGCAAGTTTCGATTCGTCCAGCGTCTTGTCAGCGAGATCGCTTCCCTCAATTACCGTCGCGGTGGCGATGGTGACTTCGGAGTCACGTATACTCATCTTGATGACCGGGTGCGGCTCCACGTTCTTCATGACCACGTCGGCTATGCCGCTGGCCGCATCGCAGATCTCTTCCAGGGACTCTACGAGCTTGATGGTGACGAAGGCCCTGGACACATCCCCATCGCTCATGGCCCTCCTGATCGCCTCCTGCTGGATCGAGGTCGTGAGCTCATCTGTGTATTCCTCTAGTTCCATCACTTCTTGGGCGATGTCGCGATTGTTGTACAGCAGCGAAGAATAGGCAAGGTCGACCATCAGCTCGGAGGTGTCCTTCACCTCGAGGAGCTTCTTCTCCAGCTCTTCCATTAGCCTGCCTCCTTGACCGGATATTGAGGCCAGAGCCTATCGCCTGAAGCAAAGGACCGCAGCACCTCGAACCCATTGTCGGTGCCACGAACGATCAGCAAGTCCCCGGCCTTCAACCTGTTATTGGGTTCAGGGTCATACATCCAGCGCTTCCCCCTTTTTAGCGCGATGATCCGCATTCCCGTCTCCGATTCGACCCCCATCTCCCCGATGGTGCGGTTGACCATATCCGATTTCTCGGCCAGGGTCAAAGACTTGATCTTCTCCTCCGCTTCCTTCAAGAATATTGGGAGGAAAGGCCGCTTGTCGCTATCATACTTCAATAGGTTGACGATGTCCCCGGCCGCGTTGGATATCGCCTCTGCCGCGGATGCCACTTGCAATAGGCCCGCGAGCTGCTCGGCATCTCGCTTGGTGCGAGCCGAGAGCATGGCCTTAATCCGGATATTGTAAAGGAGTATGTCCATCCTGCGCTCGAGGTGCTGCACCTCCTCCGCCATCTCTTGACTGTCGAAGACCAGCGCCGCATATGCCAGGTCTACGATGACCTCGGAGGTATCCTTCATCTCAGTCAGTATGTCACGCACGGTGCGCGGGACCTTGTCCTTACCATCCTCATGTCCCAAGGAAGCCTCCAGATCAGATACCCCCTACCATACATGAGGAGGACCTGTCAGGCCATTCCGTCAAGACGAGGTCGCTTGTCTGCACGATTACCAATCCTTAGCCACCTTCCATAAGCCCTGTGGCCTCTACTTCATATTGATGTGGATATTTATCGCTTATCCCCCCAGAGCCAGATACCCCCAAGTGCTGGGCTATCGCTAATCCAGCGCTCAAATAATATAATCTAGATATCTACCCCCACTGCGAGGCCCTATGAACTCTTTCGCCACCGTCAGCGGATTCTTCTCCCGCAACCGGAAGGTGTTCACCCTGGGTTTCATCGGGCTCATGATCTCCTCCGTGGGCGACCTGCTCGCTGGAGCGACCTTGGGCTCCATGACGGAGACCTTAACCGAGTTGGCTGGCCTGATGATCCTCATCCCCCCAGCCATCGGCATGAGGGGCAATATCTTTGGGGCATTGGGCTCACGATTGGGGACGTCTATGAACATCGGCACCTTCGAGCTCTCTTTGCGCAAAGGTGGCTTGTTGCGCCAGAACTTCGAGGCTTCCCTCCTGCTCACGGTCATCATGTCCTTCCTCATGGGGGTCATGGCCTCGGCCATCGCCACCCTGCTGGGTGTTGATGCGGAGCCGATAGATGTCTTCGTCTTCATCTCAGTCGTGGGTGGAGTGCTGGCAGGGATAGTGCTGGTCTTCATCAACATACTGGTCGCTTATGTGGGATTCGAACGCGGCTGGGACATCGATAATTTCTCTGCCCCCATCATCACCGCTGCGGGGGATGTGGTGACGCTTCCCATGCTCTTCCTTGCAGCTATACTGGTGAAGGATGGATACACTTCCCAAGCGTTCCTGGAAGCATTCACCTTAGTGCTTCTAGCGATCGCCATCTATCTGACCTGGCGCGTTTGGCGGATGCATGCGGGGGAGACCCGCCGCATCGTGATGCAGACGGCACCGGTCCTTGTCCTTTGTATCATCCTGGACATCGGGGCGGGGCTGACCATAGACAACGAGATTGGCGCCCTGGTTGCCTCAGCGGCCCTGTTGGTGGTCATACCGCCATTCCTCGAGGACGCCAACGCCCTAGGCGGGATACTCACCTCCCGTCTGGCATCCCTGTTGCATATGGGTCTGCTCGAGCCCAAAAAGATCCCGAGCAAGCTGGCCCTAGAGAACTTCGCGATAATCTACATCTTCGCCATCTGGGTTTTTACCCTGGTGGGGGTCACGGCTTATATCGTCGCCTTGGCACTGGGCCTAGGCTCGCCGAGCTTCTTCGGCTTGGTAGGCATCTCGCTCTTGGCAGGCATGCTGACGGTCACAGTGCTCAACTTGATATCCTACTATGTCGCCATCTCCACCTTCAAGTTCAATCTGGATCCAGACGATCATAGCATACCCTTGACCTCTTCCGCCATAGATTTCGTCGGTGCAGTCTTCTTCATCGCGATCGTCGTACTCTTGGGAGGGCTCTAAGAGACCTGCGACAAGATTTAAGGACGCCAAGCGTTTCCTTGGCTGAGAGTGGCAACATGATATCCAGGGACAGGGTCCTCGCCAACCTTGACAAGTACGCCAAGAAACAGATCAAGATCGGTGTGCTGGCCTCGCATTCGGCTTTGGACGTGTGCGATGGCGCTATGGACGAAGGCTTCCGCACCGTGGCCGTTGCCCAAGAAGGAAGGGACAGGACCTATGCCCATTACTTCAAGGCGTACCGCGACCCGCATGGCGAGGTGATAAGGGGGCTCGTCGACGAGGTCATCATGGTCAAGAAGTTCAAAGACACCACCAATCCAGACGTGCAGAAGAGCTTGATCGAACGCAGCGCCCTCTTCGTCCCGAACCGTTCGTTCACCTCCTATTGTGGGATGGACGCGGTGGAGAACGATTTCGAGGTGCCATTGGTCGGATCGAGGAACCTCCTTCGCAGCGAGGATCGCGGAGATCCGCGGGATTATTACTGGATACTCGAGGAGGCGGGTATTCCATTCCCCAAGAAGGTCAAGAGGCCTGAGGACATCGAGCGCCTCACCATCATCAAGTTGCATCACAAGGTCAAGAAACTGGAGAGGGGCTTCTTCACCGCCTCCTCTTTGGAAGAATACGAGAAGAAATCCTCTCAGCTGATATCGCAGGGCGTGATCGACAGGGAATCCCTCTTGGAGGCTAGGATGGAGGAATATGTCATCGGCCCCGTTTTCAACCTCGATTTCTTCTACTCGCCCTTGGAGGAGAAGGCGGCCCGGGTAGAGCTCATCGGCATCGATTGGAGGTTCGAGAGCTCTTTGGATGGTCACGTGCGCCTGCCCGCCGAGCAGCAATTGGCACTGAACGACAAGCAGAGGGTGCCTGAGTACACGGTCTGTGGGCACAACTCCGCGACCCTGCGAGAGAGCTTGCTGGAAAGCGCCTTCGAGCTGGCAGAGAAATACGTTAAAGCGACGCAGAGGCATTTCGCGCCTGGGATAATCGGACCTTTCTGCCTGCAGACGTGCGTGGATAAGGACCTGAATTTTTACATCTATGATGTCGCGCCCAGGATCGGTGGAGGGACCAACGTGCACATGAGCGTGGGGCATGCCTACGGGAACGCGCTATGGAGGGGCCCAACGAGCACCGGCCGCCGTCTCGCGATGGAGGTCCGAAGGGCCATCGAACAAGAGAGGATAGAAGAAATCGTGACCTAATTCGAGCCTCGTCCTAATCGGCCGGGAAGCGGCTCGAAGGCTTTCATCCTAAATGAATATTGGACCTAGCCAGTATGTTGCTGGTGTACAACAATCTTTATTAAGGTCCAAGTGATTCGGCATCCCAATCCTGATTTGGGGAACCTCTAGCATTAGAAGCAATGAGGGAGGGTATTGATGCAGTATATGAAAGCTAAACAATTGGCAACGGGCATGCTAGTCGCAGTCCTGCTGCTGTCGGGCCTGGTAATGTTTCCGGCGACGACAGTTCAGGCCGCATCTAGTAGTGCACCAATCTCGTTGAACGTAGTCGATAGCACGAACGCCCCGGTCGCAAGTGCTACCGTCACGCTAACGGAGACTCATACTTCCAAGATGTATTCCACCACCACTGACGCCGGCGGCCTGGCGACATTCTCCCCGCTCCCCGGCTACTACATCCTGAGGATCTCCAAGAGCGGCTATTATGACCTCGAATACTCGACGGTCGTGAAGTACGACGGTATCAATGCGGTCCAGCTGGGACTGATCCAGATCACCAACTTACCAGCGACCACCGGGACATTGACCGTCACCGTGAACAGCGGCATTACCGTCATATTGAAGACCATCGACCTGAACTCGCCGACGCAGATGGAGAAGGTCTACACCTTCACCACCTCGTCCGTGCTGTCAGTCTACACTAGCACGTACCGCCTGGTGACCAGTGCGAACGGCTTTGAGACCGATGTGCAGGACAGGACTGTCACCTCAGGAGGGAACGTAAACGTCCCCATCACCCTGAACGCAGCCAAGAAGATCAGCGGATACGTCTACAAGAGTGGCGTAGCGCCAACAGGGATGACCGCTGTCCTGGTCTCGAGCAACCTCGCTCTGCCGGTGCAGAAGAGGATCATGACCGCGCGAGTGTCCTCGAACTACTTCGAGTTCGATGCCTTCACCGACGCCAACCCGTTCTACCTGATGGTCGACGCGGTGGACGCCCAGGCGAGCCTGCAGTCGATCACTATCGTGAGCAGCCAGTCCTTGACGATCAACCTGACCGCCCAGGGCGTGCAGACGGTCTCCAACGGCATGGTCTTCGCCAACAGCGATTGGAACAACTTCAACCTTTACAACAACATCACCAAGGACTTCGATGCCTCCTGGTCCAACATAGCCTTCAGCTATCTACCGAACCTCAGGATGCAGATCGACTTCGCCTTCGGTGACGGGAACGGCGTGGTGAGCGGAACGGAGTACAACGCTTTCCTTAACCGGGTAAAGGCCTTCGGGCCGGTCAACGTGACCTCCGACTTCATGGTCAAGGTCAACACGACCAAGTACACCGTTCTCACCGACTTCACCGCGGCTTCCTTCACCGCCCTATCCGGGAGCGCCGTGACGTCCACCGCCCAATACACGGGCGCTTTCGTCACCCCGTACCGCTCCCAGTCGACCATCGTGAACGGCGGCTCGAACTACAACGTGATCGCCTTCGCCAATTACGACACCAACTCCATCGACAACAAGGTCTTCCTGACCTGGCCGAAGGGGAACGAGATGACCTCGAACTCCACCTCGACCGGGAACGCCAAGGTAACCGGGTTCCTAACCGTGAACATCGACCCGGCCCTGAAGGCCACCGGGACCATGGAACAGGTCACCATGACCGTCCAGAAATCCTTGGCGCCAAGCGCCACCGCGGGAGTGGGTGTGCCATCGGACTTTGCATATGCCGTAACCTCTGGGACCAGCGTGCTCTACTACATCGTGAACTCCCAGAAGGCCATCGTCTTCACGGCCAACGGTTCCTCGGACCCCAATGGTAACCCGTTGAAGTTCAACTGGAACTTCGGCAATGGCGTGACTCAGGGCCCGATCAGTTCGTACTGGACCACCAACACCTACAATGCAGCGGCCTACAACCTGACAGTGACTCTGACTGTAACGGATGTCGCGGGCCTGACCGCCGTCAAGTCCTTCTACGTGAGGAGCGACGGAATCAACCCGACCCCGGACTTCACCGTCAAGAACCACACCTTCAGCGCGCAGGCCCCTAACTTGGTGGTCAACCAGAACGAAGCTTTGGTGTTCAACGGCGCCACGTCCTATGACCACATCGCATCGACATCCTCGAGCGACGTGGGCATCATCAAGTCCTGGCAATATATCTGGGGCGATGGCAACAAGACCACCGTGGGCATCGGCGAGAACCAGAACGTGACCAAGACCTATGCCCGCGCGGGCACATTCACCATGCTGCTCAACACCACGGATGTGGCCGGGCGCGTGACTACCAAGAGCGTGGTCGTTCAGGTCAAGGACACGGTGGCTCCGACCGTCGTGTTCAACATCTATCTGAATGGCGTCCTGGTGAAGGGGACCGCGCAAGAGAACCAGACCTTATTGTTCAGCGCCAATGGTACGACTGATAACGTCAACAGCTTCTCTGAGCTCAGCTTCGCTTGGAGCTTCGGGGACGGCGCCACCAACAACAGCGGGCCTGTGGTTTCCTACAAGTACGCAAACATCAAGACCTTCACGGTGAAGCTCGAGGTAACCGATGTAGCGGGCAACAAGGCCAACGCCACTAAGAGCCTGGTGATCACTTCCCAGCCGAGGCCTGACCTGAGGATCGTGTCAGTAAAGGCCGACCCGAACCCCATGACCGAGGGCAGCACCGGCAAGTTCATTGTGAACGTCACCAACGTGGGCAACGACAACGCATATTCTCCGAGCGTGACCGTCTCCATACTTAACTCGGACGGATCCAAGAGCACGATCGGCACCTCCAACGAGATGACGAACATCGATAACAACACCATCTTGCCGGGCAAGTACGGTCTCTTCGAAGTCTCCTGGACCCCCAGCGGGAAGGGTAACTACACTATCGTCACCCAGGCAAGCGTCGAAAATGAGATCACCACCTCGGACAACACCTACACCACGGCCATAACCGTCAACGAAGCTACCTGGAAAGCCATTGCTCTTTACGGCGGAATCTTCGCAGTGATCGTCGTGATCATCGTCCTCTACTACTACCGCAAGCGCCTACCGAAGCTGGGCGGCGGCAAGAAGGAGAAGGAGAAGGCCCCGACCAAGGAAGAGTCGAAGAAACAGCCCGAAGAGAGGAAGAGCAAGAAGTAGGTCTTAACCTCTTAACCAGATAAACCATTTCCCTATTCTTCATTTTTACTTGCAAGGGCGCAGCCTTCCTTTTGAGATGCCTTTCTCTAAACATTTTTATGCACCGGCCCTCCTCTGCATACTCGATGCTCTGGCGCCTATTGGATTCCGATCTCTCGAGCCCCCAGCGCTCGGCGGCCTGCGACGAGGCTATTCTCATGGCTAGGCAGAGGCGATTGGTTCCTAACACCCTGCATCTTTACCGACGCGAGCGACCCACCGTCTCCCTGGGCTACTTCGAGAACGCGGAGGAGGTCTTGGACATGGAAGCGGTCCGGCTGCACAAGGTGGAGTTGGTGCGCCGGATGTCGGGAGGTAGCGCTATATACACAGACCAAGGGCAGATCATCTACGCCGTGGTCGTGGACAGCGAGATGGCCCCGGAATCGCCCAACGAGACGTTCTCCCTGATATGCGGTGGCATCATCAAGGCCTTGGACCTGCTCGAGCTCAAGGCTGAGTTCAAGCCCGTAAACGACGTCCTCATCAACAAGCGCAAGATCTCTGGAAGCGCGCAGATCAGGAAAGCCGGGGTGGTGCTGCAGCATGGCACGCTGATAGTGGACACCAACTTCGACTTGATGTTCGACGTCCTCAAGATGCGCAAGACAGGACGTTCCAAGGACTCGGTGACCTCATTGGCCAAGGAGCTGGGCGAGGCGCCGAGCATGGAGAGGGTGAAGCACGCCCTTATCGAAGGATTCTCCAGCATCTTCGACGTGATCATAGAGAAGGGCGTGATGACGCACTTCGAGGAGAGGAAGATCGAGGACCTGGTGAAAGACAAGTACGGTCTTGTGGAGTACACCCTGAAGACCGGACCGTCCGACTGATTGGCCGCGTATCGTGCGCTTCCTTTCACTTGAACGCGTCCAGGTCCAGGAAGGCAATCTTCCTCGCGTCCAGGAAGAAGCCGATCTTCTTGTGCAGCATCATCGATTTGGCGTTCTCGGGCATGATGGTGCTCTGCACGGCCTTCGCGCCCATCTTCTTCCCCTCCAGGGAGACCTTCTTCATCAGCTGGTAGCCGATGCCCCTGCGCCGGTATGACGGGTGGACGCCGATGTTCTCCACCCAGACCACCTTGGGGATGTTGGATATGTGGTCCACGACCTGTGCGAAGACGAACCCGACGATCTGGCCATCCTCCCGGGCCACGAAGCTGAGGCCCGAGTCGAGATAGGTCTTGAACGCATTGTCGTTGGAGGCTCCGAGCTGGTCGATCAAGTTCTGGTCCAGCTCGTCCCACTTGCGCTTGAGCATGGATTCCAGGTATTCCTTAATGATGAACAGCTCCAATGCCCTGACGTGGCCCTTGTCCTCCTTCTTCAGTTTCGCGATCTGTGCCATCACATCTCCTCCGGAGCGACTATACCCAAGTTACCCAGCACCCCACGCAACACCCACATGGTCGATTCCACCAAAGTCAGCCGGGCGGCCTGACGCTCGCCAGAGCGTAACACAGGCACGTAGGCGTAGAACTGGTTGAATGCGGAGGCCACTTCCTGACCATATGCTGGCATTAGGTGTATCCTCCTCTTCACCCCGCAGTCCCTCACCACCGTCGGGTATTGCGCGAGGATGCGAATAAGCTTTCTCTCATATGGGTCATCGAGAAGGTTGGGGTCCACTGCCCTCTCGAACTCCCCCGCCTTGGCGAGGATGGAGCAGCAGCGCGCGTGCGCATACTGCAGGAAGGGCGCCGAGTTCCCCTCGAAGTTGAGCGCCTCCTCCCATTTGAAGAGGATCTGCTTCTCCGCTTGCACGCGGACGATGTTGAAGCGCAGCGCCCCCCTCCCGATGTCGCGAGCGATTTGGCGCATCTTCTCCTCGCTCAGGTCGTCGCGCCTCTTCTTGACCTCCTCATAGGCGCGTTCCTCCGCCTCGTCGATCAGGTCGTCCAGGTACACCACGCGGCCTTTGCGCGTGGACATCCGGCCCTCGGGCAAGGAGACGAACGCGTAGTACATGCACTCTGGCGCCTTGTTCTCGCCCAGGATCTTCAAGGCCGCGGCCAGCTGCTGCTGCCCCAGCTTCTGGTCCTCTCCCAGCACGTTGACGAGCTGATCGGCGCGTTTGAACTTGTCTAGATGGTAGGCCATGTCCCTGGTGGTGTAGAGGGTGGTGCCATCGGCGCGGGTGAAGAAGAACTTGGTATCGCGGCCGTGGATGCCGAAGGCGCTGAGGTCCAGGTAGAAGGCCCCGTTCTCCTCATGGCATTCGGGGGTGGACTTGAGGCGCTCCACCACCCTTCTAGCCTCGCCGTTGAGGATGAACTGGGATTCCCAGGTGTAGTTGTCCAGCTCCACGTTGATGTTCGAAAGGCTCTCCCGTATGCCTTGCAGCATGCGCTCGGCCGTCTCCCTGACCATGGATATCACATCTGGGTCGCCGGCTTCGAAGCCGCGCGTCAGGGCCGCTATCTGGACCTCGACCTCAGGCTTGGATTCCAATTGCTCGTTGGCCCTCTGGTAGAAGCCCACCAGCAGATGGTCGTCCTTTTGACGCTCGGAGGCTGGGGTCACCTCGCTAGGAGGAATGTTGCGCACCCCCCAAGAGAGAAGCACGACCTGCCGGCCAACGTCGTTCACGAGGTACTCGGTCGTGACCTGGTACCCGCACTTGCGCAGGCATCGAGCCAGGGTATCGCCGATAATGGGATTGCGAGCCCGGCCCACGTGGATCGGCCCGGTGGGATTGACCGAGGTATGCTCCAGCAGGACCCTGGTCCCCTTGTCCTCCCCCCTGCCGTAATCGGATTCGGTGCGGACGATCTCCTCGAGCGTGGCCCGGACCAGCTCGGGGTGGTTGACCTTGAAGTTGAGGTAGCCCTTGTCGGCCCAGACCCTCTCTATCATGGATGAGTGCTCGATCTTGGACGCAAGCTCCTCGGCGATGGCGGCCGGCGCCTTCCTCAGGGTCTTGGCCAATGTGAAGCATGGGTAGGCGAAGTCGGCGATGGCTGGATCAGGGACCTCCATCTGCAACTCCTGCTTGGCCCCTAGCTCGTCCAGCGCGGCCTTGACGCTCCTATCCACCTCCTCGCGGAAGGAAGCCAGGGGGTCCATCTCATCCCCCGATCCTATAACGCAGGATGGCGGCGATGCCGCCGAAGGCCTTCATCAGCATCTCCCCCTCCTCGGAGTCCTCGGAGATGAGCTCCACCTTTGAGCCCATCTTGTCCGATAGGTCGAAGAAGTCGTCCACCAGGTCGATTCCGTCGTTGCTCACGGTGACGGAACCGCAGGTCGGACACCTGCTTTGCTCTGGAGGATGATCCAAGGTGACGAGGTCCTTCCAGCCGCAGTTGGGGCATTCGATGGTGAAGCGCTTCTTCCTCAGGCCTTCGGAGAGGAGCAAAGTGGAGACCGCGCCGATCTGGATGGCCTCGCGCACGTGATTCTCGCCATAGGTGGCCAGGCCACCATCGGGCTTGCGGATCTCCTCCAGGAGCCTGGTGATCAGCACCTTCTCCCTCATCAGGTCCATGTCGGTGAGCTTGTCCTTGGCCCGCTCCACGAGCTCCTTGAGGCCGTACTCGTCGGTGTAACCGGTATCGAAGGTGTCCAGGACCTTCTTTTGCAGCTCATGGTGCAGGTAGCCCTGGTCGGCGAAGAAGTTCTTGGTCCCCCCTGGACCGCCGATCAGGATGCCCTTGAGTTCGGGCTTGTTCAGAAAGGCGTCAGTGGCCGTGTCCGCGATCTTCTTGTAGAACTCGTTGGCGGCGATCTCGATCAAGCGCTCGAACCTTTGCGCCGATTGGCCGCCCATGCGGTGCTTGGACGGCACCTGAGACTGGATGTTGCGGATGATGTTGATGCGCTTGCCGCTGAGGATGCCCAGCGTGGCCTCGGAACGGTCGATGACGATGAGGCCATAGGCCTTCTTCTCCAGGAGCATGTCCGTGAGCGGTTCGAGGAAGAACTCCGAATCGCAGCGGTAGAGGAAGGTGGTGATGGGCTCTGGCGGTTCCAAGGTATACTGGACCATGCGCGTCTGGTCGCCGACGTACGATGTCTCCCCGACGAAGAAGATCAGCCCGTTGGCCGGCGGCTCCTTGAAGTACTTGAGCCTCGCCAAGATAGAGGATATCGCTCCTTGCACGTTCTTGCGCGTGCTCTGGGATTTGATGTTCGAGGATTGGGAGTACTCTCCCCTGAGGTAGTTGGCCACGTCCGATATCTGCTTCCCAGGCGGTATGTAGAGGGATATGAGCTCGGTCCCCCGCCCGTGCAGATTGCGCACCTCTTCCAACGAGCGCCTGAAGTCGTACTTCTGCCTGTCGGATAGGGTCTCGCCGATTTGTGCCATTTCAACCAGCCATACTAGGTTTTTTATCAACCCAAAAGGATTGGTGTTATAAAGCTGTTGGTGCAAGCATGGATTGCGTCGTGGTTTCTTTGGGCGGTTCGATCCTGATTCCGGGGGAGAGCGACACTGAGAATTTCTCGGCCATCGCCGGCCTGATGCGAGCCTTGGCCAAGGAGTATCATCTCGTCCTGATCTGCGGCGGGGGAAAGGTAGCCAGGTACTATATCTCCGTCGGCAGGGAACTGGGGGCTTCCAGGGAAAAACTGGATGAGATGGGGATCGAAGCGACCCGCTTGAACGCTCGCTTGCTGCAGATCGCCCTAGGGCAGGACGCCGCTGAATCGCTGCCCCGGACTGTGGACGAGGCGGTGCGGGAGGCCAGGAAGGGCAAGATATTGGTCATGGGCGGGACGTCGCCGGGGCATACCACGGATGCGGTAGCGGCCATGGTGGCGCTGAGGCTGGGCGCCAAGCGCATTGTCAACGCCACCTCGGTTGAGGCCGCCTATTCCACCGACCCCAAGAAACACAAGGACGCGGAGAGATACTCCCACCTCACCCACAAACAGCTCTACCAGCTGGTGGACAAGGGTCTGCATTCGGCCGGTCCATCGAACGTGTTCGACCGCGCTGGTGCGGAGGTGGCCATGCGAGCCAACATACCAATCTTCATCGTGAATGGACGCAACCTCGATGAGTTGGGTGCGGCCGTGCGAGGCGAAAAGATAATGGGAACGGTGGTAGCTGACTAGGACGTAAGCCAGGTGGGATGGGATGGTCGAGGGGAGTTCTAAAGGGAAGCAGAAGGCCAAGGTCGCGGAAAGCGGTGAGCTCATCATCAAGCGTAGGACCCACCTATCGGTGGTCCTGGGCATCACCTTCTGCGTGATCGGGGGGGCGGTGGTGGCATCCTCCTTCATCTTGGATTGGGTGATGCTCGCATCGGGGAATCTTACCATCTGGAATTTGCTAGACATCGGGGGTGTTTACCTACTTGCACTGCTCGTGCCACTATCTGGCGTCTTAGTGGCGATCCTCTCCTCCCTCGATATCTTGGCGGAAAAGGGAAGGAAGCGCTTCAAGTCCATCGCTTCTGTCGGGGCTTTGGTCTTCGCGTTGCTGGCCATCATATCCTTGGTGCTGGTCGCCCTACAAATCGAAACGGACTATGTCGGCCCCGAGGGCGCGGACTTCGGGCCCGCGCTCTTCATGTCGGTCTTCGGCGGCGTTCTGGCGATATCGGGTGGCTTGATACTGACCATAGATTACCTCGAGGCCCGGGCAAGGAGGGGAAGGTTCACCGCTTCAGGGGGTAGCGCTCAGCTCAAGGCCGCCTTGAGGCCTGCCGCTGGTGCCAGGAAAGCCAGGTCCAAGACAGAGCAGAAGGAGGTCCGCGGGGAGGAGTTCTCGGCCCGGGAAGCGAACGAATTGGAATTGAACCGGCCGTCGTCCTCCGGCCTGGAATGCCCCAATTGCTATTCTCCGGTCCAGCCTAACTGGCAGATATGCCCCATCTGTGGGCAGGAGCTGCTCTGATCAGAGGTCCTCGAGGTCCGAGGAATCTATGGCCTTGGCACCGATGGACTCGACCAGGTGGCGCAGATGCGTCGCCCTGGAACGGGGCATGGACTTCTTGTGGACGTAGACCAGCTCGGCCCCATCGCTTTTCTCCAAAGCCATCCTCAGCGCCGAAAGAAGCATGTCGTCATCAGCGTGATCGGCGAAATGGTTGGTGATCATGTGCCCGAAGGATATGCGCTTGGTGGAGACCACCTCGCTGAACCTTGGGGCATAGTGTCCGCCGCCTATGCCAATGGCCTTGGGCGCGATAATGGGCTTCGGAGATAGGAGGGTGTCGGCAATGGCCTTCGCCGCCTCCTTGTTGCCCCAGTTGCCCTCCGAGGACCCGATCTCGATGAACATGGCAGGCGCCTCTAAGTAGGGACCATGATGCGTGACCTCGAAGGAAATCTGGAAGCCAAGCCCGGCCGCGTTCTTCATCAGGTCCCTGAGCGCCGAGGTCATCATGTCCGGCATGGATTTGACCAAAGTGGCCGGCCGCCCTCCAAAATCAGCCTTGGAGAAGTTGCCTATCGGATGCACGGTCAGCGTCGGTATCCCCGATGCCGCCTTATGTCTGGAAAGGAAGATCACCGAATCTATCTCGACCCCGCATGACTTCGAGACCTGCGCATCCACGTTGTCAGCGAAGAGATGCACCTCTTGGATTGTGGCAAGGAGGTCGGCACCCCTCACATAGCAAGGTTGGCCTTCATGCGTTCCTTCCGCCTTCCAACCTCCGAGTTCGAGGAGGGCGTCGCGTATGTTGACACTGGCGACGTCCGATGCCGAGCACAGGAGCAATCTCATCGGACGAATCATGACTCTTTATATCATAAGCTTTCTCTAAATGCCCTGGAAAATTATATTCCGAATGCGGGCATTATCTCCAGAAGGGTATACCGATGAGGAAAGGGTGGAGTTTGGCGGCGACGGCGTTCATGGCCTCCATGATCCTAATAAGCCTGGGGATCAGCATGGTCAGCGCTTGCACTTTCGCGAACGGCTACGAGAGCTTCCAATATGAGATATCGGCTCAGGATTATGTCGCTCGAGAGGGGGCGATGAGGTCTGGAGAGAAAGCAACCTTCGCCATCACCGGTGGTTACGTGGACGTGTACGTGTTCAATGAGAACCAGTTCTATAGCTACGTGAACCTGGGCAAGGATGTGCCAGGCTGGATAGGGACCGCGTCATACAGGGAGCTGGGTGTGAACTCGACCGATTTCATCTTCACAGCTCCCGCAGATGGAAACTACTTCCTGGTCATCGACAACACGGTGGCCGGATCAGACCCCGGAGATGTACAGAAGTCCATCAATGTGGATATCGTCTATCCCTTCAGTAATGTGGACAACCCGGCTCCATGGCCTTTCATACCAATGATCCTCGCGGGGTTCGTTATCTTCACACTGCTGGTTCTAGTAGTCTATGGCAGAGAGTGAGAACTTCGTTCCTGACCGAAACCTTTTCCTGCATTTTCCAATCCGATGTAAATCAATTGTAATAATCAGGGATTAATCGTTATAAACCGGGTCAGGGCATGCGATGCCGATGCCCGGTACATTAACCGTCGCAGAAAGGATAGTTCTGCACATCTCGCAACACCAGAAGCTCAAGGACTGCTACGACGTGCCCTTCGACGTGAGCCAGGATGGGATCGCTCAGGCACTTCTCATCTCCAGAGCGCACGCGGCGGTGGAGCTCAAGAAGCTCAAGGAAGTTGGGGAGGTTGAAGAGAGACTCGCCCATATAAAAAAGGGCAAGAACAAGCGCAAGGTCTATTTCCTCACCAACGCTGGCGAAGAAAAATCAGCGAAGATAAGGAGGTTCGCGGAGGAGCGAGGCGTCGATGTCGGGCCCTCGATAGATATGCGCAAGGCCCGGGGACCTGAGGTATGGAGGTCTTTGTCCGAGGAAAATCGTAAGGTCTTGGCGGCGGCTTCGGTCTATCGTAGGCCGTTCAAGCGTTCAGCCCTTCCAGAGACCAGCGTTCCTATGCTACCGGTCGATAAATACGGTTATGTCGACCTGCCCAAACAGCTTAAGTCCGAGGTCCAGGCGATGCTCACCAGGGACCAGCTACGCGCATACCATAGCTCTGCCGCCGATTATTGGTTGAACGATGGCAATTACAAGGAAAGGCTATACCACCTTCTGGAAGCCGGAAGGATAAGGGAGGGGGAGATGCTGGTTGCAGGCAAGGGTGCGACCTTGGTCAAGGAATCGGATCAAGACCTGCTCGACGATTTGTCCCGTTTGAGCCCATCGGCAAAGTACTTGGCCAAGATCCGACCGCTCCAGGCTGAGTGCGGGCGCCTGGTCAAGGACTATGATTATTGCCTG
>Ga0208980_10000330_pt1 | contig 25869 bp, 23 predicted proteins | sample WetSurMetagenome_3_FD_187993 | JGI IMG/M metagenome (GOLD analysis project Ga0208980, IMG submission 187993) | Wetland microbial communities from Twitchell Island in the Sacramento Delta, sample from surface sediment Aug2011 Site A1 Bulk (version 2) | ecosystem: Environmental > Aquatic > Marine... | reverse complement strand
CATTATGCACGGGTAGAGAAGATAGGGAGTGAATTTACTCTAAAAAAGGGGCTGGACCCAACCAAGGATCAATCCTATGTACTTTCCCGCTTGAGCCAGGATGATCTTGCCAAAACCATTCTTCCCCTTGGCGGTTGGATGAAAATCGAAACCCGGAAAAAGGCGGAGAGTCTTGGACTGCTGGTGAGTCAAAAACCCGATAGTCAGGACCTCTGTTTCACGCAAATGGGAGTGACTGGATTTCTAAAGAAATACGCTCCCGAGCTTATCGTTGAGGGAGAGATTGTTGATTTGGAAGGCAACATTATCGGCAGCCATCAAGGGGTGGCAGGCTTTACGATCGGGCAGCGGAAGGGGATCAAAATAGCGGCTAGCCACCCGCTGTATGTTGTGGAAAAAGACATTGAGAAAAATCAACTCGTTGTTGCCCGATCAGGAGCCGTTGATCACACTGAGTTTCTAATCAGAGATATTAATTGGATACATCACCCTGCAGGGGATGAGGTTAATGGCGATGTGATGGTCAGGTATAGATCCAGGAGTTTCCCGGCCAGAATCGTAATTATTGATAAAGAAAAAACCGCCGCGATTATCTCCAACGGATCAATTCGCAACATCACCCCAGGACAATTAGCGGTAATATATCAGGGTGAAGATGTACTTGGGAGCGGATTTATAACGAATGAGGTAAAGGGATGAAGAGATGACCATTCCGGCTTTTCTGTTCGGTTGTTTTTTCGCCACGCTTTATGGAGCTGCCTTTCACCTTTGGCGTGGGGGGAACCTGGGCAGGTTCTTTTTCTATCTGGCGTTCAGCTGGATCGGTTTCTGGCTGGGTCAGTATATTGCAGACAGGATGGATTGGACGTTTCTCAGTGTGGGTCCGCTCCATTTGGCAGTCGCGAGCTTGTTCAGCTTCCTCTTTCTCGGACTAGGTTATTGGCTCAGCCTGATCAATACAGACAAAAAGTAAGGAGAGAATATGTATAAAATCGAGTCGATCCTATCGGCAAGATTGTTCCTACAACCACAATTACAAGGCAAGTGGATATATTTTCAATCCAATTTGAGTGGGCACATTAGCCTGTACCGGATGAAAATCGGCGGAAGCGTACCCCAGCCCTTGATCCCGCCTGAAATCGCCATGCATAACCCTCATCTGATCGACGGGTATCCGTTTGTGGTGCTTCCAAAGCTCAAGAAGATCCTGGTTATGGTTGACAAAGATGGAGATGAAAAATATCAACCTCATCTGATACCGATGAAAGGTGGTTATCCTGAACCTCTGCTGGAAGGAATATTTAGTGATTACCGCTGTCATCTGGCAGGATATGACCCTAACAAGAACGTCCTTTACTTTGCGAATGAGTCATTGGAATCTTCGGAAACAGCCGCTTTCCAGGTGGATCTGGAAGCAAAAAAGGTTCTGGAACTTTTCCGATCCAGCGGATTCGCTCTTCCAATTTGTCACACCAAACGCCATGACCAGGTGGTGATCGGGGAGGGTTTCAGTATGGGGGATACCGTCCTGCACATCTGGCATGCGGAAAAAGGACGAACACAAGTTCTGCTTGGGACTCCGATAGATAAACGGATGGACGGCAGCCAGGGTGAACTCACAGGCATCAATGGCGTGGCGTTCACCAGGGATGAGAAGGGGTTGCTTATTTCATCTGCGATCTTCTCTGATAGGTACAGCGTGGGTTATCTGCCGCTGAAAACTGGGGAGAAAATGCAGGAGGTCAAGATAAAAGGAACGGTCCATAAAGGTATTGGAGAAATGGAGGGAATCTCCAGTTTGGCAGAAGACCTGTTCTCTTTGATCTACAACATTGACGGCAGCACCTGGCTTTATGAGGCGGAGTGGCAACCGAAGAAAAATACGCTTTCGGTGCGTCGAACCTTGTGCGGAAAAAAACCGCTCAATGATGGCACGTTGGAATCATTCTCTTACGACGAAAAGAGCGATCGATATATTCTCAGCTTCGCTACGGCAAAAAATCCAACGCAAATTTACTTGATCAATGGAAAAGAAAAAGACGGAATGGAGCGGCAGACAGACGAGCGGGTGCTGGGTATTCCGGAGGAGTTATTGGCTGCTGGGGAGGACGCCTCCTTTGAAACCTTTGATAAGAAAAGGATCTCCGCACGGTTGTACCTTCCCGCTCCCGAATTGGGATTCAACGGCCCTCGACCGCTCATTTACTATATCCACGGAGGACCCCAGGGGCAGGAGCGCCCGGACTTCGCCTGGTTTTCCATGCCATTGATCCAATTCCTGACCCTGAAAGGGTTTGCTGTTTTTGTACCAAACGTTCGCGGCAGTACCGGGTATGGGTTGAGCTATACCAAACTGGTCGATAAGGATTGGGGCGGTGATGACCGGTTGGACCATGTCCATGCCATGAAAGTGTTGGCACAAGACCCGCGAATTGACACCAAACGGGCGGGGGTCGTGGGGCGATCCTATGGCGGTTACATGACCCTGACCCTTGCGGGGAGACATCCGAAGTTGTGGAAAGCTGCCGTGGACATGTTTGGACCATATGACCTGTTGACTTTTCTTGATCGCATCCCAGAATCCTGGAAACCTGTAATGAAGGTCAGCCTGGGTGATCCCGCGGTGGATAAAGAATTCCTGATCGACCGCTCTCCAAAAACGCATTTGGGGCAGATGACCTGTCCCTTGCTGGTGATCCAAGGCCGGCATGACCCTAGGGTGGTTGCCCAGGAGTCGGTCGATCTGGTCGAAGCACTCAAAGGCCAAGGCAAAGACGTGGAGATGATTCTCTTTGAGGATGAAGGACACGACGTGCTTAAATTCCCCAACCGGGTGCGTTGTTATGAAGCGATCACGAACTTTTTCATCGATAAACTGAAACCAGGAAAATAATGACTATCTGGAACAATGAAAACAGCGAAGCAAGAGAAGGCGACCTGGTTGAGTTGGTGGGTGTGGGGTACAAACACATCATCCTTCAACTGGAGAAGGATGGCGTGCTGCACACGCACAGAGGCGTGGTCCAGCACAATGACCTGATCGGCAAACCCTGGGGTACAAAGACAACCAGCCATACTGGAAATCCTTTTTTCCTGCTGCAACCTTCCCTGGCGGACCTGATCCGGGGCATTCCCCGTTCCACACAGATCATGTATCCGAAGGATATTGGTTTCATCCTGCTCACCCTGGGAGTGGGGCCCGGCACGAAAGTCCTGGAAGCCGGTACCGGCTCAGGAGGGCTGACCACGGCACTGACATATTCTGTCGGAAATGAAGGGCATGTGTTTTCGTATGACAAACGGGAGGAGCAGCAGAAGACAGCGATCAGGAATATTGAAAAATTCGGTCTGGCAAAAAGAGTGACCTTCAAAATTCGCGATATCGCAGATGGATTCGACGAAGTGGGAGTGGACGCGCTTTTCCTGGATGTGCCGAATCCTTATGATTACCTGGTTCAGGTGAAAACTGCTCTGAAGCCCGGCGGTTTTTTTGGAACAATCCTGCCCACCACGAACCAGGTCATCCGCCTGCTGCCTGAATTGCGCCGAAACTTTTTTTCTTTTATTGAGGTGGTCGAAACCTCAATCCGTTATTACAAACCCGAATCGGAACGGTTCCGACCGGTGGACCGGATGGTTGCGCACACAGGGTATTTGATCTTCGCCAGACCTTTTCTGACTCCATTGGAAGATTCATTGGAATCAGAAGACGGCGATCCAGACGAGAATAGCGGAAAAAATCAGTAACCTTCCCTTGACAAGCATACATGGATATCAATACTTCCAGAATCATTGAAAAGCTCTCCAACTCGGACCACAGGGGTACTTTTATCGACGAGCATCGGATTAAAGCAGCGGTATTAATCCCGCTCTTTAAGCAGGAGGGTATTTGGCGCGTTCTTTTTACCAGGCGAAGCCAGAATGTGCAGGACCATAAAGGTCAGGTTTCTTTCCCAGGCGGAGCATTTGAATGGCTGGATGAAAACCTGGAAGCCACTGCGCTGCGAGAGACTGAAGAAGAGATTGGGATTCCAAGGGAGAAGATCACGGTCCTTGGCCGGATGGAACCGTTTGCTTCCATCAGCAACTTCCTGATCACACCGGTTGTGGGTGTCTTGGAGTATCCTTTCGATGTGAGGATCGCTGTGGAGGAGGTGGATAAGGTTTTCTCGATCGAACTAGCTTGGCTTACCGATAAAGACAACCGCGAGGTAAGGGATTACACCCGATCGAACGGCTCAGTTGAAAAAGTTCTTTTCTTTCGCGAATATGAGGGAGAACTGGTGTGGGGAATTACTGCCAAAATATTGTCCCAATTTTTGGAATTAATCGCTTCTTGAATTCTCACTGGGTCTGGAAAAAGTAGCCATCATTTCAAATAGGAAATAAAACAGGGCTGCCGTTTGAGCGGCAGCCCTGATCTTTCCGGACAGAAATTAATCCTACTCTTCCGGGACTTCTTCTTCCTTCTTGCCTTTTTCGATCACTTCGGGTTCTTCCAAACCAGGTGCGGCTTCTTCAACCACAACCTCATCCACCACGGGATGAGTGACGTGAACGATCATCTCTTGACCTTCCTGATGGAGCGTTACTTTGTCTGAGAGAACGATATCTTTCACGTAATAAGCATCACCGATCTTCGCCAGGACGGAAAGATCAACAACGATTCGGTCGGGCAGGTCCTGGGGAAAACATTCGACTTCGATCTCATTGAGTCCGGTGACAAGAACACCATTGTAATCTTTGACGGCCGGGGCGACGCCAGTCAATTCGATGGCGACATTTGTGCGGATCTTCTCGGTGAGAGACACGACCTGGAAATCGACATGTTTCAACAAACCACGGATGTAGTCCTTCTGTTTTTCGCGGACTAGGGTGGCGTGCTCTTTCCCTTCCAGTGAGATGGTAATTATGCTGCTGCCGGTAACAGAGTTGAGGATTTTAGTGGTCTCTTTCAAGTCCAGCGTGATGGGAGTGGAATCAAAATGATGCCCGTACATTACAGCCGGGAGCTTGCCTTCTCTGCGCAGTACTCCAACCTGTTTTCCCCGAATCGTGCGGGGAACTGCATTAATAACAACTTTTTCCATATTTCCTTCTTTCGAGCGCCTCTCACCCCGACGGGGTTACCTTCACTCTACGAAATGCGGTAAAACCGCTTGAATAAAATCGTGCCCGCGGCACGAGGGTTGATTTTATTACCAGGGGTAATTTATGTCAAGAAAACCCGAAAGGTGACATGGATCAAACCCAATCCAGAGTCCGGGTCACCGCCTTCTTCCAGGCCTGAAAGAGCCTTCCGCGAGTTTCAGTGTCCATCCTTGGCTGCCATTCGGTGGATTTCGACCAGTTTTCGCGAAGTTGATCGAGGTTCTGCCAATAATCAACTGCCAATCCGGCTGCATAAGCAGCACCAAGGGCGGTGGTCTCCATGATGCGGGGACGAACCACGGGCACGTTTAAAATATCAGATTGGAATTGCATCAACAACTCGTTACCGACCATACCCCCATCCACTTTGAGGGAAGTCAGGGTCACTCCAGAGTCAGCTTCCATGGCATCCAGAACTTCCCGGGTCTGATAAGCTGTTGCTTCCAGAACTGCGCGCGCAATATGACCCCGGTGGATATAACGTGTAATCCCAACAATGGCGCCGCGGGCGTCGCTGCGCCAGTAAGGCGCGAACAAACCGGAAAAAGCGGGAACAAAATATATCCCGCCATTATCATCGACAGAGCGCGCCAGGGGTTCAATATCGCCGGATTTCTCGATGATTCCCAGGTTATCCCTCAGCCATTGAACCAGAGCTCCCGCGATGGCAATGGATCCTTCCAGGCAGAAAACGGGATTTTCAGAGCCTAGTTTATACCCAACGGTTGTGAGCAGACCATTGTGGCTTTGAACTGGGGAGGTTCCGGTATTCATCAGCATGAAGCAGCCGGTTCCATAAGTATTTTTGGCGTCACCGGGATTGAAGCAGGCTTGCCCAAAGAGTGCAGCCTGTTGATCACCCAGGTCGCCAGCGATGGGGATGTCCACACCGTCAATATGCGCATAGCCATACACTTCAGAAGAGGACTTAATAGCCGGCAGTAAATTAATTGGGATATGCATATCCTGCAGGATTTCTTGATCCCAGGCTAAATTCACCAAGTTCATAAGTAGGGTGCGAGAAGCATTGGTAACATCCGTAGCGTGTATCCCACCTCGATTTCCGCCAGTTAAATTCCAGATCAACCAGGAATCCACATTTCCAAATGCCAGAGCTCCGGATTTCAACGCAGTCTGAATTTCAGGATCGTTATCAATCGCCCAGGCGATTTTTGGTCCAGAAAAATAGGTAGCCAGGGGAAGACCGGCTTTCTCCCTGTAGCGGTCCAAACCTCCGTTGACGGACAATTCCTGGCAAATCTTATCCGTGCGGGTATCCTGCCAAACAATGGCATTTCCGATAGGCTCCCCTGTGTATCTATCCCAAAATATCGAAGTTTCACGCTGATTTGTGATGCCAAATGCAGCAAGGTCGGTGAGAGCGAGACCGGATTTGCGAAGCGCATTTCGAATGACGGTAAGCGTGTTTTCATAAATCTCATTGGGGTCATGCTCAACCCAACCCGGTTTGGGAAAAATCTGGCGGTGTTCCTTCTGGTCGACGGCGATTATCTTTCCGGCTGAATCAAAAACAATAAAACGGGTGGAGGTGGTTCCCTGGTCGATCGCGCCGATGTATTTGGTCATGGATTATCCTCAGTTATTGTTGAATTCAGCTAATAATTTTCTTGATGGCTGGAATGGCTTTGTAAGCTGCAGATTTACCAGCGTCAAGAATCAAACGAGCATCGCGAAAACCAAAAAGCGAGTCAATTTCATCTGGGATCTCGGGTTGGATCAAGATATCAGGTGGATAATTCCGAAGCTTTAAAGTTGTTAATTGGCTGGATTGGATCATTTCAGCCCGGTACATACTTATCAAAGAGTCAGGAATCAATCGTTTTGATGCATGGGAGAAATCCCAGGGTTTCCCGGGTCCTACACTAGGCTGGACGTTGACAGCTACAACCTTATCTGCACCAGTTGCGCGGGCATAGTCGACCGGGAGGTTGTTTAATACCCCACCATCTACGAGCAGCCGACCCTGATACTCCACGGGATTGAAAATTCCTGGGATGGCGATGGTAGCGAAAACGGCCGTTAGGAGATCTCCCGAACCAAGGAGAATCTCATCACCTGTCGATAAATCTACGGCGACCATGGTCAAGGGAAAACGCAAGGATTCAAATTGGTGGTTCCCCCCCAGTAGTTTTTGAATATATGCCTTAACGCGGTTGCCTTCCAAGAATCCTCGCCGCAATGGGTTGGGATCCAAAAGTCGGATAAACTCGCTTGTCCGCGAAATACGAATCGCTTCTTTTTCCAGGTCTGCCGCGGTCAATCCCACGGCCAGAGCAGCCCCCACAAAACCACCGAAGCTCGTACCGCAGATGTAGTCAAAATTAATGCCAGCATCATCCAGCACTCTTAAGAAACCGATATGCGCGATGCCGCGCGCTCCCCCACCACTCAACGTCAAAGCCAAAGACTTTCTGTGCATATCATTAATATTATATCCAGTGATACAAGGGGTAACCCTGTTCAGGGCACCGAGTGTCTGGTAAGATAGTACAACGACCTCGACTGAAGTCCCGGGGTCGTTGATTGTTGTTATATCATAGGCAGGTGCAGGCAATGTTAGTTAAACGAATCGATCTCAGAAATATCGCCATTATCGCGCATGTCGACCATGGAAAAACAACCCTGGTGGATGGCATGCTCAAGCAAGCCAAAGTTTTCCGGGTGAACCAGCAAGTGGCTGTGCGGGTGATGGACTCGAATGACCTGGAACGAGAGCGGGGAATTACCATTCTGGCAAAGAATACAGCCATCACCATCCCAGATCGTGAAGGCAATCTTGTAAAAATTAATATCGTAGATACTCCAGGGCACGCAGATTTTGGCGGTGAAGTGGAACGGGTGATGAACATGGTGGATGGGGTACTCCTGTTGGTGGATGCAGCCGAAGGACCCATGGCGCAAACCCGATTTGTCCTGAAAAAAGCCCTGGCAATGGGTCACAAGGCCATCGTTGTAATTAACAAAATGGATCGAAAGGATGCTGAACCTGATCGATCTGTAAATTCAACTTTTGATCTATTTGTCGAACTGGGAGCCAGCGATCACCAGGCGGATTTTCCCATCATCTACGCCAATGCGATCACAGGTCAGGCTGGTACAGCCCAGGAACTGGGTCCGAATCTGCAGCCGTTATTCGATGCCATTCTGGATAACATACCTGCCCCGGAAGTGGATCCGGATGCTCCCTTGCAGATGTTGGTTACCAATTTAGGGTACGATGATTACCGCGGCGTCACGGCTGTGGGTAGGATTTTTAGAGGAAGGATCACCGCTGGACAGGATCTGGCTCGTATCACTGTAGAAGGACAAGTTTTAAAAGAAAGAGCGAGATATTTATACGTCCATCAGGGGCTGGTTAAAGTTGAAGTGGAATCAGCGGAAGCGGGGGAGATCATTGCGCTGGCTGGTTTGGAAGGGATTGCCATCGGGGAAACGCTGGCTGACCCGGAGAACCCGGTATCACTGCCTCCCATTACTGTTGAAGAACCAACTGTAAAAATGACCTTTGGGGTGAACACCTCTCCATTTACCGGGAGGGAAGGGAAGTGGGGGACTTCCCGTAAACTGCGCGAAAGATTGTTTGACGAACTTAAGAACAATGTAGCCCTCAGAGTCGAGGAAACCGAAAGGCCGGATACTTTTATCGTCTCCGGGAGGGGGGAACTTCATCTGGCAATATTAATTGAGACCATGCGACGGGAAGGTTATGAATTCGAGGTTTCCCGTCCTGAGGCTATTTTCCACATCAGTGAAACCGGGGAAACGCTGGAACCTTATGAGGAATTGCAGATCGAGACCAGTGCGGAGACTGTCGGCACGGTTGTAGAAATGCTTGGCTCGCGTCGTGGAAAAATGCTGGATATGCTCAATATGCCGGATAACACGGTTCATATACGTTACCTGATCCCCACAAGAGGAATTCTGGGATTTCGATACCAGTTCCTGACCGCAACCCATGGAACCGGGGTGATGAATACAATCTTCGATTCTTATGGGCCTATGGCTGGACCGATCGTCTCACGAACAACAAGCTCGGTTGTAGCCTGGGAATCCGGGACGACTTTTACCTTCGGATTGAAAAACGCGGAAGAGAGAGCAACTCTTTTTATTGGTGCTGGTGTCGACGTCTACGAGGGGATGGTTGTAGGTGAGACTCCCCGTCCAACGGATTTGATTGTAAATGTGTGTAAGAAAAAACACCTCACCAACATGCGATCTTCCAACAAAGATATTGAAATTCGGTTGGTGCCGCCCCGGCAGATGAGCCTGGATGAAGCCATCGAATATCTGGCGGATGACGAATTGCTGGAAGTTACCCCTCTAAACATCCGCATCCGCAAGCGGATACTAAATACGGAAGAGCGCGGAAAACAAACCAAAAAGACAAAAGAATTAATGCTTGAAAAAGAATAAATAAACCTGGAGGCAAATTCCGGCTTAACCCCCTCCAATAACCGCGTGTAGTTCGATGCGATCCCCTGGTTGGATAATCTCATCCTTGTTTTTCGGTTTCTGATCCATAAACGCAATGGCGACCAGGTCGGGGGGAATTCCACAAACGGATAAAGCTTCTCTTAGGGGGATTCCACTTGGAACTTCAACACACCCCCTGCCATCCACGTATTGTTTCAACATACCTTTTGGGCGTAATTCAGCGGTTTGCATTAAATTAAATTAGGTCGACAACGCGAATTCGTCCAATTTCATTCTTTTCAATGTTTCTGGTTTTGGGATACCATTTGAATCCCATCCTCTTTGTTCGTAATACATATCCAGTAATTTTTGAACATCCTCATATTTTGTGATCTGGCCAGCAGTCGGACCATCCGGGGGTGGATCGGTGTAGAAACGAGGGGAGGGGAGGTCCCATTCCCGGCTAAATTCCGGATTTTCCCTGATCCAGAATAAACGGGTGAGATTCCAGATCTTTTCTCCGACCCTTTCCAGATCTTCCCAAGTTCGAGAGACTCCAGTGATGGCTTCAAGTGCAGGGATATAGAGATCCCGTTCAATCGAAAGCTCCACCCATTGCAGCCGGCAGGAACCGAGCACATCGAACATGGGGCGGAAGTTTTGCAGCCAAATGATCCGGGCGACTTTTTCAGGGACAACAAGATCGCGTCCAACCTGTAGGTCATAAGTTATTGCCCAGGAACGATTGTGATGTGCCCCGACATCGCAAGTCATGTATGCCAGGAGCATGGCTGTGGCATTATGGGTCGCATAAGCGGATTGCTCCATCCCCTTCACGTGGACTGCGAATTTCTCGCTTCCGTTTCCAATGATACCGGATGCTTTTTTTACTCCCTGGGAAAGAAGGTTCCCAAATCCCTGTTTGTTCGCGATCCTGCGAATCAATTCAAAAACGGTCACAGTATTACCGAAATTCAAAACCAATCCATCAGTATCCGCAGATGTGAGGATGCCTTTTTGATAACATTCCATTGCCCAGCCTATGACCCCGCCGGTGCTGATCGTGTCAATTCCCAGGTCATCACATAAACGGTTGGCTTCGGCAACGTCTTCAATATCCGAAATTCCTAAATTCGAACCAAGCAGACCAATCGTTTCGTATTCAGGACCTTCCACATTGGACTGATATTTTTTTGTACGGCTGTATTTTCCACAAGGCGAAGGGCATCCAAAGCAGCCCTTATCGGTGACGACGATCTTTTCCCGCATGACCGGGCCATAGAGTTCTTTTCCTTCTGTAAAATACCCGGAGGTGAAATTTCTGGTCGGTAAAGCGCCAACCTCATTGCACCAACTGGTGACAATGGTTGTTCCGTATTGCTGCCAGGGAACCAAACCTTCAGCCTGTTTGCAGGCTTTGAATAAATCCAGTCCGGCTTTCCTGTACCCTTCAGGATCTGCAACCGGGATGGCTTTGGTTCCATGTACAACGATCGCTTTGAGTTTCTTGGAACCCATAACGGCACCAACCCCGCCGCGACCTGCCTGGCGACCATAATCATGGTTGATGGAAGCGAATGGAACAAGGTTTTCACCACCCGGTCCGATGACAGCTACCTGGTAGTCCTCGCCATATTTATCCTTAATGGATTTCTCAACTGAAATGGTACCGTGCCCCCAATATTCGGTGGCATCAAGAAGTTGAATCCTGTCATCTTCGATCAACAGGTAAACAGGATTGGGGCTGATCCCTTCAAAAATGACCGAGTCGATCCCCGCATATTTCAATTCAGCGGTCAGCATCCCGCCAAGGGAGGAGCTGGCATACCCGTTGGTGAGAGGGGATTTCGTGGTGAAATCCATTTTTCCCGCCCCCGGGATCATTAACCCCGATAGCGGACCGGTGGAAAGGATCAGTTTATTTTCCGGCCCCAGGGGGTCTGCAAATTTTGGGACTTCGGTGAAAAGCAGAAAAGCCCCAAAACCACGACCACCAATATATTCTTTTGCCAGGTCATGGGGCGTGGGAGTTTTATTGATCTTGCCTGAGGAAAGATCTACTCGCAGTATGGAACCACCATAACCATTCATAAATCACTCCCTAGTTCAGTAGCTGATCTGAAATTGAAAGGGCGCTGGTTCCACAAACAGCCACGCAATCGCCACAAAGGTCGCATTTCCAGGCTGTCTGTGCCAGGTGATTATCCAGATACATCACCCCCTCGGGACAAACCGGGACGCAGGCTTCGCACAGGATGCACTCAGCGAATTCCACGAAGTATGCACCTTCTGAATTCTGTTTAATGGCATCCGTAGGGCAAACTGAGGCGCATTCACCGCACTGGGTGCAAACCATCATCCTGAACTTACCCGGGTCGGGGAAGAGGGGTATTAGCGTAAGAGCCGCTTTCTTGGGATTGTTTTCTCCGAAGAGGTTCATGGAACAAGCAACCAGGCAGGCTCTACAACCGGAGCACTTTTCATTTTCAACAAAAAGCCGCATGGGATCCTCCAAGTTGGGGATTTCAACAATATTTATAGCAGATTTTCACGCTAATTCAAAACAGTAGTTCAAAAACCTAATTAGACCAATTATTACCCAAATACTATGACAAGTGTTTATCAAGTGAGGGTATTTATGCAGTTATTTTGAAATTGGAAAACTGGTAGAATTATCCAGGCTATGAATATCGAAGTGGAATTCATCGGTGTCTCGCGCGTCCTTTCAGGGGTTTCAAAGGCGAATATCATCATCCCGGCAGGTGGAAGTTATCGAGACATAATTCATGAGTTATCTGAAGAATATCCAGCTTTCAATGGTCAATTAATCGATACTGAAAATAATTCATTTATTGGTTCGAGTATGTTCAACCTGGATGGTAAACGAATGGTCAAGCCTGGTGAATTGGATAACACGCCAGACGAAGGCGGGCACCTAATCCTTATGTCCGTTCTTGCTGGCGGTTAAAGAATTATTACAAGTTACAGGAGGCAGAACCACATGTTTGGTTACAGCGGCAGAATCTTACACATCGACCTCAGCAGCCGAAAACATTGGGTGGAGGAAAAAGCGGAAGATTGGTATAAAACCTATATCGGTGGTGTTTCCATGGCCACCCGATTATGTTGGGAGAATATCAAACCTGGTTGTGATCCGCTATCTCCCGATAATCCCATTTGCATTGCCAATGGGATTTTCACTGGTACGCCGGTTCCTGTGGGTGGTAAGTTCGGAATGGCTTCCAAATCACCATTGACTGGATTTATTGGAGACAGCCTCTCTGGCAGCTGGTTTGCCATCGCGCTTAAACGAGCCCAGTGGGATGGACTGGTAGTTCATGGGGCAAGCGAACAGTGGGTGAATCTTTTTATTGACGACGATCGGGTCGAATTCCGAGATGCGGCCAAACTGCTTGGCAAGAATACCTTCGAAACAGAGGAAGCGATTCGGGAAGCTCTTGCTGATGATCAGGTGCGGTCCTGCACCATCGGCCCTTCTGGAGAAAACCTGGTTCGCTTTGCAAACGTGACCAATGATGGCAGGCAGGCTGGCCGAACCGGTCACGGTATGGTTTGGGGTTCGAAGAAATTAAAGGCTCTTTCCGTACGGGGAACCAAGGGAATAAAAGTTGCCGATCCGGCTACCCTGATGAAGATGTCCTTTGATATCAGCGACCAGGCGCAGGGGCCTCATACGGTGAAATATCGCGTATTGGGTACTGTAACGAACGTCCTTAATATGAATAAATTAGGATTGCTTCCAACCCGAAATTACCAGGAAGGAACGTTCGAGTATGCCGAGCAGATCTCCGGTGAGGAACTTTCTGAGCACTACAAAGTAAAGACCGTCGCATGCGCTCAATGTCCCATCGCTTGCGAGCAAATGTCCCTGGTCAGGGAAGGACCCTATGCCGGCGCGATAACCGGCATTGAATATGAATCTCTTTATGCCACTGGTTCGAACTGCGGAATCAGCGATATGAAGGCGATCATCAAAATGGTGGATGTATGTGATGAATCTGGCATGGACTCGATGAGTGGGGGGGTGACGGTTTCCTGGGTTATGGAGACCTTTGAAAAAGGGATCTTCAAAAAGGAAGACTTCAAGTGTAAAAAGTACCCGGAAGGATTTGAGCCCAACTTTGGGAATGGCGAAGCTGGCGTTACCTTGCTGGAGATGATGCGCGACCGGGAAGGGATAGGAAACCTCCTTGCCGAAGGGACCAGGATCGCCGCCGCAACCATTGATAAAGAGCGGAAAACAGAAACTTACAAATGGGCGATGAATGCCAAGGGATTGGAATGCCCGGGATATGACGCTCGTGGTCTGAAGACTTTCGCGGTTGGCGCCGCAGTGGGCACCCGGGGTGGCTGTCACAACCGCTCGGCTGCCTACGATGTGGACATCACCGGGGTCACAGATCGCTTCAATATCGATGAAAAGCATGGGGAATACGCCCGAGAGGCTGAAGAGTACGCAGCGGTCTATGATACGCTGCCGATGTGCAAATTCATCCGCCGCTGTTTTACCGGGAAAGCGGACCGTTCTGGAGCATGGCCTTCCATCGCCGCGTTGATCAACGCCACCACCGGGTGGGATTTTAAATATGAGGACATCGACCTTATCGGTGAACGCGCTCACACAATAAAAAAGGCGTTCAATATCCGGGAGGGCTGGTCGCGAAAAGACGACACCCTGCCTTACCGTTGGCATCATGATCCCATGACCAAGGGTGCTTCCGCAGGACATGTAGTTTCGATGGAAGAACTTGAAACCATGAAGGATCAATATTACAAAGCCAAAGGTTGGAATAACGACGGAATGATCCCCAAAAAGAAACTGGTTGATCTGGGCATGCTGGACGTCGCGGAACAAATCGGGGTTTAAATTACAGGTAAAAGGAGAATTAGACATGACCACAACTGCATCAAGGTTCAAATATATTGCCTGTGATTATGAAAAATGTATTGGCTGTCAGCTTTGTGAGTATATTTGCTCGTACACCAAAACGGGCGAATTTAACACATACCGAAGCCGTATCCGCGTAGTGCGGGCTGAGGAAATATTAATAACCGCGGTAGCATGCCGCACCTGTGAGGATGCCCCCTGTGTGGTGGCTTGTACGAGGGACGCCTTGATCCAGGATCCAGCGACAGGGATCATCCAGGTGGATGTGAACAATTGCGATGCTTGCGCCTGGTGCATCGAAGCCTGTGATTTTGGCGCCATCTCCATCAACCCGGAAACCAAATTGGCCGAAATATGCGACCAATGCGAGGATGTGGATGGTGGACCCCAATGCGTGCTCTGGTGTCCGAAGGATGCGTTGGAACTTGTTAATCCTGATCAGCGTGCGCAGAAAGCCCGAAAACGCCTGGCAACCGAAGCCGCGATCGGTCCACGTTCATAATTACAATTCAAAATTTATTATTACATTGTCCAGGAGCTCCATGACGAACACAGACGGAAAGGAAGATCTCCGCATTGGCGTTTATATATGTCATTGCGGATCGAACATTGCAGGGGTCATTCCTCCGGCGGATGTAGCAGCGTATGCGGCCGGACTGCCAGGAGTGGTCAGGGCCACCGATACCCATTATGCCTGCGCAGATTCGGGTCAATCCTTGATAAAAGACGATATCAAGAAATACAACCTGAATCGCGTGGTTGTTTCTGCTTGTTCTGTCCGGATGCATGAACCTACCTTTCGAGCTGCGGTTCAGGAAGCCGGGCTGAATCCATTCCTGATGGAGATGGCCAATATTCGCGAGCAATGCACCTGGGCGCATGGGCATGATAAAGCTGGAGCATTGGAAAAGGCGAAAGATCTAACGGCTGCGGCGATCGCCAAAGCCAGTTTCCTGACGCCGCTGGATATGATCTCCGTTCCGGTTACCAAGAAAGCCGTTGTGATCGGCGCGGGAGTAGCTGGCATCAGCTGCGCGCTTGACCTGGCTGAACAGGGGATTAAAACAATACTTGTAGAAAAGCAGGAAACGATTGGAGGGGTCATGGCTCAACTGAACAAGACCTTTCCAACCATGGACTGTAGTATATGAATTCTCGCACCCAAGATGGTTGACGCGGCGCGCCAACCCAACATAACGGTCAAAGCTTACACGGAAGTTGAACGGGTCGAAGGATTCGTAGGGAATTTTAAAGTCCAATTACGGGAAAAGTCCAAACGGGTCATTTCTTCCCGCTGCAACGGCTGCGGGGATTGCTCCAAGGTCTGCCCCATCGAAGTTCCGAATTCTTTTGAAATGAACCTTGCCCCCCGCAAGGCGATTTATGTTCCCATGAGTCAATCCGTACCACTCAAATACACAGTGGATATGGATGCCTGCATCCATTGCTACAAATGCGTGGAAGCCTGCGGGAAATTGAATGCCATTGATTTCAGTATGGAGGATAAAGTCACCTGGGAAGATGCCGGCGCGATTGTTGTGGCGACCGGATATGATCATTTTGATCCCAGTGTGATGAGCGAATATGGGTATGGGCGGTTTCCGAATGTGATCACCTCCATGGAGATGGAGCGTTTGAATAATTCGGCCGGCCCCACAGCAGGCGACCTGATCCGGCCAAGTGACTTGAAGAATCCGAAGCGCCTTGCGTTTATCAACTGCGTTGGCTCTAGGGATAAACGCTACAACCCTTATTGCTCAAATTTCTGCTGCATGTACTCGATAAAGAACGCAGTATTGCTTAAGCAGATGGACCCGGATCTGGATATTTCTGTTTATTACATGGATATTCGAACGCCTTCCAAAGGATACGAGGAGTTCTATGACCGGGCGAGGGAACTGGGTATTCATTTTATCCAGGGAAGACCCAGCCTGATCACCGAGGATCCAGGTTCGAAGAATCTGTTCGTCCATTCAGAAGATGTTTCGCTGGGAAAGGTCATCGAGCGAGAGTATGACATGGTTATGCTCAATCAGGCTGGCATTCCCCAGCCCGATCAGGCAACCATGAGCTCAGTGCTGAATATCGTTCAGAGCCCGGGCGGATTCTTCATGGAATACCATCCCAAATTGCGGCCGATGGATACACCCACAGATGGCGTTTTCCTCGCGGGTGCTTGCCAGGGGTTGAAAGACATTCCTTCCAGTGTGGCGCAGGGGATAGCGGCGGCATCCCGGGCGGGTCGGATCCTGCACTCGGATAAGTGGGAGATCGAGCCTACTGTCGCATCTGTTTGGGAGGACCGCTGCATCAGCGCGCAAGGAAAACAATGCGGTCTTTGCGCCAAGGCATGCCCCTATGGATCGATAAATTACGAGGTAGGGAAGGCAGCCGAAGTGGTAACCGCTAAATGCCACGGCTGCGGGGGCTGCGTTGCAGAATGCCCGCACAATGCCATCACTCAGCTGCACTATACCGACGCACAGCTTCTAGCCCAGCTTCAGGCAGTGCTGGCAAACGAACCTGAGAAGAAAATTCTGGCTTTTCGGTGCCACTGGTGCTCCTATGGCGGTGCGGATCTGGCCGGTACGAGCCATTTCGAGTACTCTGCCAAGGAGCGCGGCCTTCGGGTGATGTGCTCGGCACGTATGGATTCCGATTTTGTGTACGAGGCCTTTCGTCTTGGGGCAGGTGCGGTCCTTTATTCCGGCTGCCACCGCCAGGATTGCCACTATATCACCGGACAGATCGTTGGTGCCACCAGGGCGGAGCGACTTACTAAAACTTTCGATAAGATGGGCATGTCTCCGGGACGTTTCCGGGTGGAGTGGATCTCTGCGGCGGAAGGTGATAAGTATGCCCGGGTTATCAATGAATTGCAGAAAGTGATCGATGGGATACCACCTGAAAAATTGAAAGAGGAGATCGAAACTTTACGACCGCAGATGGAGCAGCGTGCCCGCAGGATGAAGGAAGCTCCCCGAGTTGAAGAAGCCATCGAGTTTTCCAAAAGAATGGTTGCCTCCATGCACGGGGAGGAGGTGGCAAATTGAGCCATTCAACGACGGTAACATTCGCCGATAAGGTTCGCGCTATTCCAGGCGGTGAGCACCTGGAAATGTGCTATTCCTGCGGTACATGTGTTTCCAAGTGTATGATCCAGCAGAAAGTGGAGCCCGATTACAATCCCAGGAGATTGATCCGGCGGGTGCTCCTGGACCAGGTTGAAGATGCGTTTACGGATCCTACAACCTGGATGTGCTCTGCATGTGATCTTTGCTTCCCGGCCTGCCCACAGAAAATACATATCTCCGGGGTTATCGGAGCGGTCAAGCAGCTTGCGGTGGCGGAAGGATATAAATCCCCGCTTGAAACGGTCAAAGTTGACGATAAGCTCTGTTCAGGATGCGGAGTTTGCGTCATGGTCTGCCCTTACGAAGCTCCTCATTTGGTCGAAAAAAAGGTCAATGGCCAAATGGACCGGGTTTCCCTTGTGGATAAGAATCGCTGCATGCGCTGCGGAACCTGCGTGGCGGCCTGCCCGCTGGGAGCGATTTCGCGGAAAGGTGTGGCAAATCCGGATATCGTTAAACAGATAAAGATCAAAACTGACAGGACAACATCCCCGAAGCTGCTAATTTTCATTTGTGATTGGTCCCTGAGGGTGGATGATGACCTGCGTATCCTGGAATCCTATCCATCGAATATTCGAGTGATTCACATTCCCTGCTCCGGGCGGATCGATCCGCAGATGGCAATGCTGGCATTGCGCTCTGGGATAGACGGGGTATTAGTGTGCGGGTGCGCACCGGGGGAATGCCACTTCAAGCGTGGAACGAATGTTGGATCATGCAAAATCTCATTGCTGGGGCAGATGTTTGACCAGATGGATCCCGAAAGGGGAGGGAGGGTCCGTTTTATTCAAATTGGCACCCAGGATCGCGGGCGGATCAGAAATGAGATCGATGGCATGCTGGAATCTCTTGAATTGATGAAAGCGAGATAACATGAGCCAAAGACCAAAACTCGCCTTCTATTGGGCAGCCAGTTGCGGAGGCTGCGAGATCACCATTGTTGAATTGGGCATGCGCCTGGTCGAAGTCAGCGAAAAAGTGGATATTGTTTTCTGGCCATGCGCGATGGACTTCAAATATGACGATGTCCGGGCCATGCAGGATAAAGAAATCGACGTCTGCTTTTTCAACGGCGGAATTCGCAACGACGAAAATGAACATATCGCCGCATTGCTGAGGAGAAAATCCAAGATACTGGTAGCCTTCGGAGCCTGCGCCCACATGGGCGGCATTCCTTCGCTTGCCAACCAGTATGACAAGGAAAGCATGTTATACCGGGTCTTTGACGAGATCCCTTCGAATGATGATTCCCGGGGAACTCGTCCACAACCGACCACCCATATGAAAGAAGGGGATATCGAAATTCCTATTCTTTATGATCGGGTAAAAACACTTGCCCAGACCGTGGAAGTGGATTATTCCATGCCAGGCTGTCCGCCGGTAGCCGACCAGGTCTGGAACGTGTTTCAAGCCCTGCTTGCCGGCAATATCCCGGGAAAAGGATCGAAGATCGGTGTTGATCCCAAATCCAACTGCGATGCCTGCGCGCGGCAGAAGGGAAAAAGCAGCCAGCGCATCTCGGAATTCAAACGTCCACATGAAGTTCAACTGGATCAGGAAACTTGTTTTCTGACCCAGGGTGTTGTCTGCTACGGCGCTGCAACCCAGGCAGGCTGCGGATTGCCGTGTGTCAAGGCGAATTTCCCCTGCCGCGGCTGTTATGGTCCCCCTGATGGGGTAACTGATCAAGGAGCCAAGCTGATCAGTGAGATCGGTGCATTAATTGATACCAGCAAACCGGAGGAGCTCAACAAGATTATGGAGGGCTTTGTTGATCCGGTGGGCACTGCTTACAGATTTGGCCTGGCAGATTCAATCCTCAATGAATTGAAATATAAATAGGGTGAACAGATGAATCAAAAGATCAGTATTGACCCTATTACCAGGCTGGAAGGACACGGCCGGATTGACCTCTTTTTGAATGAAGAGGGAAGCCTTGAAAACGCTTATATGATCATTCCCGAGCTGCGCGGATTTGAAAAATTCTGCGAGGGCCGACCGGTGGAGGAAATGCCTCAGATCACGCAACGGATCTGCGGAGTTTGCCCCACGGCTCACCACATCGCTGCAGCGAAAGCTGGTGATGCTGTCTATAAGGTGGAAGTACCGCTAGCCGGCCGAATGATCCGGGAAGTGTTGAATGACGCATTCTTTGTAGGGGATCATGGAACTCACTTTTTTGTGCTTGGCGGACCTGATTTTATTGTCGGACCTGGAGCGCCGAAAGCACAGCGCAATGTGCTGGGAGTGGTCCAAAAGGTGGGCAGGGAGGTGGGGGGCAGGGCGATCCAGCTCCTGCAGGATAACCACGAGATCTGCTCCATCATCGGAGGGCGATTTATCCACCCGGTGGCGGCAATCGTCGGGGGGGTAACCAAACCGATGACGGTTGAGGATCAGCAGAAGATCCTGAACCTGGCGAGACGCTCCCTGGAAACTGCTAAATTCACTTTGGATCTTTTCGATTCCCTGGTATTGAAGAATAAGGAATATGTTGACCTTATCCTGAGTGACATGTATGCGCATCAGACCTATTACATGGGTTTGGTGGATGAAAACAATAAGGTGAATTTCTACGATGGCAAGGTCCGGGTCGTAACCCCATCGGGCAAAGAATTCGTCAAGTATTCACCTGAAGAATACCTGGATAATATCGCCGAGCATATCGAGCCCTGGACATACCTGAAGTTCCCTTATTTGAAAAAAGTGGGTTGGAAAGGGTTCATTGACGGAGAGGGTAGCGGGGTCTACCGTGCATCACCCTTAGCCCGCCTAAATGCTTCGGATGGTATGGCAACCCCGCTTGCCCAGGCGGAATACGAGAAATTCTACGCAACTCTGGGGGGTAAACCTGTTCACGCCACCCTGGCAACCCACTGGGCCAGGTTAATCGAGCTGCTTTTCGCTGTGGAACAGATCATCCAATTAACCACCGATGATAGAATTCTCGACCCAAACGTGCATGCCATTCCTACCGAGATTCCTTCTGAGGGAGTTGCGATCATCGAAGCTCCCAGGGGAACCCTGACGCATCATTACCAAACCGATGAGCGGGGATTGCTTAAAAAGGTGAATTTGATCGTAGGAACCACAAATAATTACGCAGCCATTGATATGTCCATCCACAAGGCCGCCCAGGGATTGATCCATAAGGGAAGGGCAGTCAGCGATGAGATCATGAATAAAATCGAAATGGCATTCCGGGCCTATGACCCCTGTTTCGGCTGCGCTACACATGCCCTTCCCGGGGATTCGCCTATGATCGTCCGGATTTACGACCATGACCGGCAGATGGTCCAGGAACTTCGAAGGGATTAATGAGGAACGGATGAGCAAACGAGGATTGACCCAAAAGACCATCAACGAGCACCGTATAGTTTTGGAACGGCCTATGGTCACCCGCCATTACCACATGGAATGGGACCTGGATAAATGCATCGGTTGCCAGATCGGACCTTTATGCTGTCCGAAGGACGCCATCCATCATGTGGAAGCCGTGCTGGAGAATGGCCGGATCATCCAAAAGCCTTCTGTGGACATCGATCCCGATGCTTGTGTTTTCTGCGGCATCTGCGAGATCATGTGCCCCAAAAACGCGATTGAGATGACGATCAATGGCAAACACGAGAACCCGGTGATTAGCAAGGAAGCATTTGCGGTACCGATCGAATCAACCTTTTTTGATAAAACGGCATTTGATTGGAGCCGCGAGGATTTTGTGGTCACCAATTGCCCGACGAATGTGATCAATTTCGATTTCAGCCAGGATACCCTTGTTGTGGATGATGGGAATTGTATTCGCTGCAGGCAGTGCGAAATTGCCAGCAACGGGGCTTTCAAAGTCACCCAGCCGTGGCAGGGAAGCGTGCGATTGAAAAGCGAATTATGCGTGGAAGGGTGCCTGGCATGCGCAGATATCTGCCCAACGCGGGCATTGAGCATTGACGATTCTGGAGCGTTAATCCTTGCGGATTACTACTGTATCAAATGTGGTGCCTGTATGATGGTATGCCCGGTCAAATCAGAAACAGAGGAATACACCATTTCCACGGTGGCCTATGGTGTTTCAAAAGAGATAAAACATCAACGGATATCAAACATCGATCAATTACCCATTTGGGTTGAACGCTGGCGTTTCCGCCATAAAGAAGTGGAGAGCGGAACCTGGATCGAGGCGATTCAGAAATTGGCGGATGAAAAAGCTGGCATGCTGGAGATCGATACAAAACGTGCTTTAAAACGACGTGATCTGTTGACCGCACTTGTCGGTTCAAAGAACCTTCTCAAATAATTCATTATCCATCCAAAAATAGCCTGTGAAGTTAAATATTTCCGCAGGCTATTTTTTATTCCTCCTTGTTATAACCTTCCTCAAAGATCTTATAGTACCCTTTGTCCAATTCGTCATTTGACAGGTGGGCATACCGCTGCGTGACTGCAATATTCTTGTGCCGAGCCAATTCCTGGGCTAACTTTAAATTCCCGGATGATTTGAGCACCCTGGTGACAAAATAATGCCGGAAGGAGTGGGGGGTGATGGTGCCGACAGCTTCCTTGCCTAAAATCTCTTCTACACGGGCAGTGACGATATTTCTGCCAGTCGTGGTTGTGATAGGTTTGACCTTACTTCCAGCACCCTTGTCGTGCCTGGCGAAAAGGGGCAGGGAGGGCAGGGGGCGGTTTGATATCCCGTCCAGGCTGCTGCGGGAAGTCAAATAATCCCGAAGTGTCTTTATCGATCTTTGTGAAAAACGAACGACATCCTGGCGATTTCCTTTGCCGATGATCAAGGCATGCCCTTCATTCCAATCGATATCCCCCCGGTGTAAATTGCAAGCTTCATGGACCCGCAGACCTGTATCCGCCAGGGTGACGAGAAAAGCCCTATCGCGAAAATCGATCATTCTGTCCTGGTCATCCTGGGAAGGATTAATGCTCAGATTAATCATAGCGTTAATAATGATATCGATGGATTGCTCTGGGAATTGCGGAAGACGCTGCCCGGGCCGGCGGGCACGCTGGCGAATAAGGATGTGCACGCGAGGAAGGTTGATCTCGGCCAGGTTTTCGGCAGAGATGAATTCAAAGAACCCGGAGATGGCTGTCAGATATAGACGTTCCGTAGCGGTCGAGAATACCTTCAGGTCATTGGCGAACCATATGAGCGTATCTTCATTGAGTTTTGTAACCGGGGTGACCTGGATATCGATGTTGTGAACTTCAAGAACTCGGATATAGAAATTTATTGCGTGTCGATAGGTCAGCGCGGTATTGATCGATCTGGAAAGCTTGACGCTATCCAGGTATGCTTCGGCAGCTACTTTGATGGTTTTCATGATGTTATCCCGTTTTTGTTCCCATTATTGTTGGTTATGATAATCGCACTTATCGAAACCATAATGATGGATTATACGCTCTCCTGCCCTGCGGGTCAAATGTTGATATATGGGAATTTTGAAAATGTGGCAATCGCAAATTTCAATTTATAATTATGCAACCTTGGGTTGGACTATCGCTTCTACTCCTCCCCTTTCAAAGGAATCAAGATGGAAATTTATCCAAACATACTGATGATCAAAGGCCTTGCCTCGCAGCAATACCTACTCAAAGACAGTAACGAGCTGATACTCATAGATGCAGGTCTGCAAATGGACGCAAATAGGATAAATAAAGAGATAGAAATGTATGTTTCACCCACCTTCAAATTGAAACAAATCCTGATCACCCATGCAGATGGCGATCATTACGGGGGCGTGAATTCAATCCTTAAATTTCATCCCACAACAATTGTCAGATCTTCGGAGTTGGAATGCCAGGCAATCAGCAATGGGACTTCATCCAGACAAATTGCAGGAACTGGATGTCTGGGGGTGGTCTTCAAAGTGGGGTCTGGACTATTCCGGTCAGGCCCAACCCCATGCGTGGGTGATCTTGTACCGGGGATGGAATTACCCATTCTGGGTGGCTTGCAAGTACTGGATACCAGCGGACACACCCCCGGGCACATCTCATTTTTCCTTATAAAACATAGGATCCTATTTGCAGGAGATTCCATCCTGGTCCATGGGGATAAACTCGTGCCTTCAACTGGTGCGAACACCTGGGACCTGGAAAAGGCAAAAAAAGCTTTTGATGATCAAATGGCACTCGATCCTGAGATTATAGCTGGTGGCCATGGTTGGTTAAAAAGAAAATGAGCAAGTATTCATTGGCTTACGGAAATAGTTCTATCGGGTTCGATATTCCGGATTCAATTCATTCCGAGGGAATTTCGCCAGAGCTGGTAAAACCATCTGCCGACCCATCTGAGCTTGTTAGACAAGCCATCGCTTCACCCATCGGCGTTTTGGATAACAAGGGATTTCCACTCGACCAACGATTGACAGCCGCAATAGCGATCAACGATAAGACCCGGCCGGTGCCGCATGCGTACCTTCTGCCCCCTTTGTTGGATTATTTAAAGAATTCGCTGGGAATCAAGAAGACGAATATTTACTTCATTATCGCTTCCGGCACCCATTCACCAATGCGCCCGGAAGAGTTCCAATATTCGCTCCCAGAAAGGATTATTACAGAATACCAAGTCATGGTCCACGACTGCGACGATCAGGATTCATTAATTCCTATCGGTAGAACCTCGCGAAATACTCCTATACGCATTAATCAATATTTTATGAATGCTGACCTTAAAATTGTTGTTGGAGACATCGAACCGCACCATTTTGCCGGGTTTTCCGGTGGGGTAAAGACTGCCGCGATTGGATTGACGGCCAGGGAGACGATCCGCGCAAACCACGCCCATCTAATGGATGACCAGGCAGCAATCGGCAGCTACGACCACAATCCCCTGCGCCAGGATATTGAAGAGATTGGGCAGATCATCGGCGTGGATCTTGCGCTGAACGCTGTCTTGAACTCCGAGCATGAAATCATCCAGGTATTCTTTGGAGAACCACACGAAGTATTCCTGCGGGGAATGGCTTTATCCCGGTTGGTATGCCAGACGCCTGTCCGCCAAAAATATGATCTGGTGATCGCTTCCGGTGGAGGTTACCCCAAGGACATAAACTTCTATCAGGCACAAAAGGCGATTTCGCATGGGTGTCTATTGCTGAAAGATGGTGGTACTTTGATACTTGCCGCCGAATGCCGGGAGGGTATTGGCAGCCCTGGTTGGTGCCGTTTTATGGATGGCATAAGCTCCCTGGATGATATCCCTTTGAAATTTCAAACTGAAGGGTTCAACGTAGGTCCGCATAAAGCCATGCTTATGTATCGTCAATTAAAAAATGCAAAAATCATCCTTGTTTCAGATTTGGATGCTGACCAGGTTAGAAAATTCTTCCTTCAGCCAGCTGAGTCCATCGATTCTGCATTGGCTCGGACTCTGCCTGCGTTGGGCGCTGGCGCCCGCATCGCGATACTCCCCCACGCCATAAACACCATCCCATATCTTGAATAGGTTTATAATACTTGTCTCAATTATTGTGCCATCCTGAAAGGGAGAGAATCAATGACTACAGCTGTAGAAATGACCGGTAAGACAACCATAGCGCCAGAAGTATTGGTTTCCATCGCACGTTTGACCACGCTGGATGTTGCCGGAGTCAGCCACCTTACCACCCCGCCGGGAAATATCGGCAGGTTATTCAGGCAGCCATCTTCCGATGGGGTTAAATTGTTGGTGGAGGATGAGACCGTATATCTGGATCTCTTTGTTGTGCTAAATCGGGATACGAATATTCGTGACGTTTGCCACACTATACAGAACCGGGTTACCCGCGCCATTCACGAAATGGTCGGCATGGAAGTGGGCCGCGTGAATGTGCATGTTGAGGATATTGATTACAAAAACGCCTGAAATCCGGATCTATGAAATCACGGACAAAATCCCGCTGCCTGGCATTACAGATTCTATTTGAACATGATGTAACTGGTCACCCCCTGGATGTGGTCATCAGTGACCGTTGGGAACAGGAATTCCAAAGTCCGGAATTTCAGGACTTTCTAGAAAAAGAGCTGCGTAAAGGGAAATCCCCAGAGGATGAGATCGTCTCGAATATCAAGGATTTCACCCTGGCTATCGTTTCAGGGGTCATGCCCATTCAACAAAAACTGGACGAGGTTATCTCCAAACACGCCCCCGAATGGCCTATTGACCAGGTGGCAGTCATCGACCGCAATATCCTGCGAATGGCGTTATGGGAGTTCGCTATAGAAAAATGCACCCCCGTTAAAGTG
>Ga0208980_10000329_pt1 | contig 25873 bp, 16 predicted proteins | sample WetSurMetagenome_3_FD_187993 | JGI IMG/M metagenome (GOLD analysis project Ga0208980, IMG submission 187993) | Wetland microbial communities from Twitchell Island in the Sacramento Delta, sample from surface sediment Aug2011 Site A1 Bulk (version 2) | ecosystem: Environmental > Aquatic > Marine... | reverse complement strand
TGCCTGCAGAGCGCTGATCTTTAATCAATGAGGAAACCTGCTGACCAAGAATGTTGTAAATAATCAATTCAACATCTGCAGCAACAGGTAACGAAAATTCGATTCTGGTTGTCGGGTTAAATGGATTTGGATAGTTCTGTTTTAATAAATATGTCTGCGGGAAGAAATTAATCTCAGGATCTGTTTCAGTTACAAGATAAAGTTCTTTGTATTTTGCAATTCGACCGCTGTCGCCAACAGTATAACCAGTGATCCAATTATTCTCACCAACCTTAACTACATCCACATCAATCGATCTGAGAGTATCAGTTTGTGAATACTCAAGAACAAAACTATCACCAAAATTATTTGTTGAATAAACTTCATTTCCAGTTACAAAGAAAAATTTTCCCTGAATCAGTTTTGCTGAAGCTGCGCTGGTTATTTCTCCGGATATTTGTGATGGTTTCGTAAACCAGGAAGCACCTCCGTCAGATGACCAGTTAATACCCACACCGGCAGTCACACCTCCAGATAGATCTGTGAATGCGACAGTATTGCTGTTTTGAAATGTCGTTGTTCCTGTTGCCCAGGTCAAGCCACCATTAGTAGTTCTGTAAATTCTTGAATTATCTGTTCCAAACCATCCATTCATAAAATCAATCCAATCCATTGAATTACTTATACCTTTTTCACTGCCATTCTGCGATAATGTTGAAGTTGGCTCCCAATTTAAACCACCATCTGTCGTCATCAGAATAATCCATTGCCCGTTCACTGGATCGCCAACGGCATAACCAAGAAGATCATCCAACATCGTAATCGCATTTAGATGAGCATCGGCACTACTGTCTTCATATACCGTTGACCAGCCAACTCCTCCTGCAACTGTTCTTCGGATGCGGGTTACTGTACCTGTATTCACAATCACAACACATCTCAGATTATTAATTGCACCGATGCTGGTAACTTCTCCTCCAAGAGCACTGGATTTGGTTACCCAAGTTTGTCCGCCATTAGTAGTTTTTAATATTTTTCCATCAATTGTTCCTGCCCAGGCAAATATAGTGTCAACTACATCAACACATAAAATAGATGATGTAATAGAAGTTGTCTGTGCAGTCCATCCAGGCTGTGGTCCAATTTCAATTGTGAAAGGCGAATCGCTAACAGCCAAAACCAATGGATCGGTTGAATCGGTTACTCGTACCAGACAATTTGAAGAAATTTCATTCGGAACAACCCACTCGTATTGATTAATTGCAGAGGGTGAGTCTAAATCCAAATAACTAATTTCGCCATCAACCTCATCCTCAATCAATGTCCAGTTTGTTCCGCCATCTGTTGAATATTCGAGCATAACCAGATCAACAAATATTTTTTCCCATTTGATTGGGTAAGAAGTTCCTACATAAAGAACATCACCTCCGTTAGGTTGGATAATATCAATAACAGGGTTAGTAACTAATAGTTCTAAATCTCTTTGATGGACTGGAGTGCCGTTTGGTCCTTTTCCAAATATGTGAATTGTATAATTATCATCAGTCACATTATTTCCATTTATTCTGATTATTAAAGAGTCTGGGTATGAGACGAGTGAATCACCCATTGGGAAATCAAAGATAAAGTTTGCAAGTGGATCTGAAACCGCAGAAAATTTAACTGATTTATCATACAATTTAACTGCAGGTATTTTTATCGTAACATCTATATACTCATTTGGTTTAATGGTATCTGCAGTCTGCGATATTGTCATTGCAAAGTCAGGGAAATAAGCAACAAAGCTAGCGAAACTGCCAAACCTGAAATCTGACCAGGTTGATAAAGATGTAACACTATTAGATATTATTGCATCGTAATCACCCTGATAACGAGGAGTTCCACCACCTCCACAAGTTGCACAATCTATCTTAAATTTTGAAGTTGAAAGATTTTGATTTACTGCCCAAGTTACTCCTCCGTCATCTGAATATGAGGCATATACTTCGGCACTATCACTTGTTGGTACATTTCTCGTATCGAACCATTTTGCATATAATCTACCCGTTTCTTTATCACACCATACTGCTGGCATCCATTGATGATTTGCTGTTGTATTTGGATCATCATTAATAACAACTCCGCTGGACCAAGTTGCACCCTGATCGTTTGAGTATCGGCAGAATATATCCGGTTTGTTTCCGTTTCCAGCAGGAGTGTTTGATGCATAAATGAGATATAATCTTCCCCTATGAATTCCATAACTGTTATCAGCAGTTATAAATGGGTATGGTCTTGTTCTCATATTTTCAACAGAATGTCTTCCTCCAACATCGCTACCTACATAATTAGCAAAGAATTGAGCAGACTTTTGAATAAATGTTTGGCCTCCATTTGTTGACACATAAAAAGTGAACCTCGGAGAAAATGTAGTATTGGAATTTGTTACAACATAAACTGCTCCACCAGGCACATCACTACTAATTGTGTTTGGTCCAACCGCAACCATCATTCCTGGTAAGTTTTGAGGAGAGGGATTGAAAGTATTTTGCCATGTAGCTCCAAAGTCTGTGCTACGAGCAAAACTGCCAACACCGTTATTAGTCATAGTAGTATAAACATAATTTGCATAAGGACCTGCAGTTTGATCAGCAGCAATCCAGTTTTTATCATTTCCTGTAACGGCAGTTACTGCTGGTGACCATGTTGCACCGTTATCTGTTGACTTGATGACTTTGCAACCGAGAATGTTTCCGCCCGTATTATACATGTTTTCATAATAGAGATTTCCAAGACTGTCATATGCTGTTACGGGATCACCATTCATTGAAAAACCAAAATTAGGGCTTTGGAAAACCCAATCGATGCCATTATAGGTATAATGAATTGCGTTCGTGTTAAATGCATTAAAATATTCTGTAGGTTTATTCGGATTCGCTGACAAATGAGGTTCTGCAAAATCAACCCCTAAATAAAAATTATCAAATCCAACATTCGAGGTTATGATTTCTCTACCAATAGGTGAATTTGGAGGAATTGACAGTTGTTGGATTAAATGTAACGTATTATCAACATTAGGATCATCCTGTGTAAAACCAATTCCGCTCACGAACAAAACTAAAGCAATGAGTAAAGTACAATTTAATGTTGTAAGTCTATTCATTATTTCACTCTTTCATTGATAGATTGAATATTATGATAGATACCAAAATTTCTGGCCAAGATACAAACCGATAGTATCAAATAAAATACTTTGAAAAGCAATTATTTTAAGAAAATCATTTTCTTTGTTTCAATAAAACTTCCTGAAACTAATTTATAATAATAGATGCCGCTCGAGAAATTGCTTGCATTAAATTGAATTTCATAAACTCCTGGTTGTTTTTCTTCATTGACAAGCGTTACTACTTCTCTCCCAAGGATATCATAAACTTTTATAGATACAAATCCAGGGTTTGCAATTTGATATCCGATATTTGTTAAAGGGTTGAACGGATTCGGATAGTTTTGTAACAGAACAATTTCATTGGGAAAATTGTCGAAATCATCATCCTCAACATTTGTTGGGCTTGATTCTATATAAGCCAATCCTAAAATATTTTCAATCCCAATTGAGCCGATAATTGTTCCAGCACCAGTGGATGTATTAATACTAATAAAATCATTTGTTTCGGATGAGCCGCCAATTACACCATAGAGATTTAAGTTTTCATCAAAGATCAGGTCATTAGTTAGTTTATTCAAGCCGGTGTGACCAATAATTGTTGTATCACCGGTTGCTAAATTAACTTTGAACACTGCGTCTTTGTTTGGTGGGATAAATGCACGGGATGTTGCCCATAACTCGTTTGAATTAGGATGAAATGTAATTCCTGAATAGCTTCCAACAGCATCAACAATAAAAGTAACATCACCGTTTGACAGATCAATGGTATAAAGTTCACCATTTACACCAATACCGTAGAATGTCCCTGAAGTATCAAATGCGATGTCAGCAATCGAGGGAATGTTGACATCAAATAATTCATATGAATCACCCAGCTCAGAATTCACTCTTAAAATTTTTGTAGCACCAGATACAGAAGCTACTCCGTAGATAATTCCAGTTAGTGGATTGATCGCTAATCCTTTAACTTCTGAAAACAATGACTGTCCAATATTTGATCCCAAACCTGTAAATGGGTTTATGGTAATTATGTTTCCATTATTTTGTGAGCCGGAAGAAGCATACAAAGTTTTTTCAATGGCATGAAGAATTCTATAACAATTTCCGCTTAAACTGATACCTTGCAAATTAGAATCGTTTGAAACAATTGGGTACAAAACTGTAGTATTTCCTAAAGTTTCTGGTGAATAACTGAATTCAATGGTCAGAGAATCGTATGACGATAAAGTAAGAGGAAATGATACATTTGATTCAAGATTAAATTCTTCAAAATTTGAAGGTATGTTAGAAATAACTAAATCCTCATCTCCATAATTGGCCAGGACCGCTGACAGAGTTGAACTTGTAGTTCCTATTTCATTATCACCAAAATTTATTTCAAGCGGTTGTAAATAGGCATGAACACCTGGGTATGGTTCCATTCGAATATGACCGACATAAGTACTCCAAATGTTTGTTGCAGCTGCATATTCGCTGATCATCCAGACATCAAATTCATTAGCTGGATCTAAATAAATTCCAAAATAATCTCCCCATCGATTAATTCCACTTCCATAAGTTAAAACATAGTTTCCCTTTCCTTCTGCAAAAGGCTGGCTTGGACCAATGTTTAAATCATTAGCATACTTTGTAGAATAATATGCACCGATATACTCATCATCAGCTGAGCGGCTGAAAGTTATTGCAGCATTGTGCTCCTTATCTATTGTTAATGATGGGAACAAATAAAAATATCCATCTGAACCAAATTCTATATTATCTACAATTGAATTTGTATTTAAATCCACTTTTAAGTACTTAATTGATGAATAAGCAGAGTTAGTTGAATTTTGAATATCATGTGCTACATAAAGAAAACCATCTCTTATTACAGGACCCTTTGTAACCCAACCAATAGTTTCTATTCCCATCCCTCCTCCTAATTGGTTTGCTAATGGAGGTGAAGTATAAAGCTGAACAGGTAATACCTTTCCACGAAGTGTTGGTGAAGTAAGCGGATTAAAAATTTTATACATTGCATAAAAATCAGCACTCACCGGGCTGCCACCATAAATACCCATAGCCCAAAAAAACCAACCTCCGTTACCCGGAGTGTAGGATATTCCAGGATTTATACAGTCCAACACAGCTCCAGCGATTCCTTGTCCCGGAGTACGAATGTCCCAAATATCCATATAAGTTAGAGGACCAGCGTTGCTGGAATATAATTCAGCTTTATTAATAATTCTTATCTTATCATAAAGTAAATACCCTCCAGTGAAAGGGACACATCTTGTCATGATGTAAATAGCTTCTTCATCATAGCCTATCTTTGGATAATCACCCCAGGTATTGGAAGGTACATTTCCATGCATTTTAGTGTCCAGACGATACATATACCAGGTTCCTAAAGGATTTGAATCATCTGAATATGCAATCAGATTGCCAGCTGTTTGAGCCGTAGAATTAACCTGCATCCACACAAGAACCCATCTTTGTGCATAATGATCATAGATTACCTGAGGATCACCATTTTCATCAGGCCAGGCTGGTGCCCACCAGACAGACGCTGCAATACTTTTTAAAACATTCCCTGATTTATCCAGAATTTTAAATGTGCTATTTGCACAAATGATTATGTGCTCTGGTCCTGCTGCGATAGTAGGATCAGGTGGAATAAAATTTGTCATTGATATTCCGGGAAAGCTGTTCAGTAATACAGTTTGACCACCATTTCCTGAATTATCCTTTAATACGGGTGAATCTTCTATATATCTATACTCGGGTAATTGAGATACATCCCATCCTAAAATATATTTTTTTTGTAAATCACCACTTCTGTTTAGAGGAGACAATTGTTGTTCACCTTCAACACTGGAAAAACTATCTGTAAAATTATCAGTTGATTGAATTGCTCCGCTTGAAACACTACCTTGAGAAGGTCCTTGGTAGTAAACAGAATCTAGTTGAGGAAACAGATTAGGCGGGGCAATAAGTATCAAAATCAGGAGGTAAATGTAATTCGAGGTATTCATTTTAATCGTCCAAATAAGTTATAGATCATTTGTTTTTTCTTCACCATTATCAGCAAAAAAAATCCCTCCGAGAAATTACTAATCGGAGGGATTAAAAGAAAATATAATAATCGTATTATTTGAGAAGTATCATTTTTTTAATATCCTGAAATTCTTTACCATTTATTCCGGATGCCGTCAACTTATAAAGATAAATTCCACTTGTAAGTTGGTTCCCACCTGCATCATTTGCATTCCAAACTATACTATGATTTCCTGCAGTCATTTCGTTATTAATTAACTGAATAACTTCCTGACCTAGTATGTTATAAATAACGAGCTTCACATTAGATTCAACAGGTAATGAGAAATCAATCTTAGTAGTTGGATTAAACGGATTCGGATAATTTTGCTTCAAACTATAATCCAATGGAATGGTTCCATTATTATCATCGTCTATACTTGAAATAATTTCATCAATGAATGTCAAACCTAATATGTGCTTCATTCCAGTTGATCCTATAATAGTTCCCACACCAGTTGTCACATCTATACTGACAAAATCATTCAATTGGGCAGAAGTTCCAACTACTCCATAGAGATTCAGATTTTCATCAAATGCGATGCAATTGGTTTGCTTGTCTAAACCTGTGTGACCTATAATTGTAGTATCACCAGTGGTTAAATTAACAGTAAAAATAGCATCCTTATTCGGGAGTATAACAGCTCGCGATGTTGCCCATAATTCATTAGTGACGGGATGAAAAGTGATACCTAAATATGAACCTTGTGCATCTACAACCAGGTTGGTAGCGCCATTAGTTAAATCGATTGTATAAATTTCACCGCTTCTTGTTATTCCATATAAAACACCAGTAGTGTCAAATGCAATTCCTGCCATCAAGCTGATATTCAATGTAAACATTGTGTAGGAATCACCTTCTTCAGCATTTACTTTTACTAAATCCGCACTACCGCTATTTGCAAATAGACCATATATTTTGCCATCCAAAGGATTGATTGACAGGCTTGTAACTTCAGTAAATGATGATGGACCTATATTTGTTCCAGTACCAGTAATAGGATCAATAGTTAAAATATTACCACTATTCTGAGACCCGGAAGAAGCATAAAATGTTTTCTCTGAAGCTAATATAATGTCATAACCGTTACCGCTTAAAGTAATTCCACTGAATTGTGTGTCGTTTGATGTAACAGGATAGACTACTGTAGCAGGTCCTTCAGATGTAGGTGAATAACTGAATTCCAGCGCTAAAGAATCATAAGTTGTTAAGGTTATTGGAAATGATAAGCTTGTTTCAAGATTAAAATCTCCAAATGTTGAAGGTATATCAGAAATAATCAGATCTGCATCTCCAAAGTTTGATAAAACAATTGAAGCATTTACACTGGTAGTTCCTGTTTCCACATCTTTAAAATCAATCGAACCGGGATTAAGAAAAGCATGTGCGCCGGGATATGGTGCTGCAATTATATGGCCAATATATGTAGCCCAGGAATTTCCTGTATTTGCATATTCAGTGTGCATGAACATCCCATGATTATCGGCAGGATCAAGATAGATTGCCATATAATCTCCCCAGCGGTTTCTATCATCAGCTACTTGCTGGTAGTTTCCCAAACCTAATTTAATGGGTTCACTGGGATTCAATCCAGGAGGATCACCGGCTTTCTTTGTTGAGTAAAATGCACCTGCATATTCAGTAGTGGCGGACCGTGTAAATGTCATACCAATGTTATTACTTTCATCAACAGCTAAAGTCGGATAAATATAATAATAACCAGCAGCTCCTAATTCAGCTTGTTCTAAAATTGAAAGAGTATTCAAATCCAGAATAACATATTTTGCACTTGCATAGGAAGGGCTAGTACTATTACCGACAGAGTGTGCAATATAAAGTTTACCATCCTTGATTCTCGGTGCAGTCCTAATCCCGCTTCCATTTGATTCAAGTGGATAACCACCACCAAGCTGAACAGCATTTGGGGTTCCATAATAAAACTGAACGGCTATTTCTTTCCCGCGCAAACGTGGTGTATTAGAAGTTGGATTTAATATTTTATAAATATCATAAAAATTACCTCCGCCAGAATTTGCGAAAAAGAAATATCCGCCCTGCCCGGCAGTATAACTAAATGTTGGATGAATGCCATCTATAATTTGCCCTGACGGAGGATTAGCATTTGGTCTTCTGATATCCCAAAAATCCCACCAGGTAACCGGGCCACCATTACTGCTATATAATTCTGATTTTTTAATAACTCTGAATTTCATTCCAAAAAATCCAGTTCCGAAAGCAAAAATTCTTGTGCTTATGTAAATTGCTTCATCATCGAAACCAAGTTGAGGATAATCGCCCCATGTATTTGTTTGAACAGAACCATGCTTTTTAGTATCAAACCTGTATACATACCAGACTCCAATTGGATCATCGTCATCTGAATAAGAAACAAGGTTAGCTGCAGTTTGGTTGGTCGGATTATATTGCATCCATAGGATAACCCATCTGCCTGCAAAGTGATCATAAATAATTTGTGGGTCGCCTGAAGTTTCAGGTGAAACAGGAGCAAACCAGGCGCTAGCATTAATGGTTTTGATAATATTTCCTTGTTTATCAAAAATTCTGAAGTAGTCTCCATTCACACACGCAATTATATGGTTAGGACCAACTGCCATTGTTGGATCTGGTGGAATATAAGCTGTTGCAGTGAAGCCTTGGAAACTATTTAGTAAAACACTTCCATCCTCTGCACCAAAATTTGGATTATCATTCGGAACTGCATTAGCATCTTCTATATAAACATAATCTGGAAGCGTTGATTCATCTGCTTTAGTGAATAAAGGTTCACTAGTCAACATTGTGTTAACATTTGGAATAACTCTAGGTTCTTTTCCAGGGATGATCTCTAAATTAGTTGGGAAATTATCTGTATTTTGAATTGAACCTGTTGGCTGACTACCCTGGGAAGGTCCCTGATGGTAAATAGAATCCAATTGTCCGAATGTCAAAATCGAAAAAGTAAAAAGTAAAGCTGTTGTTAGCAGAAAGTTATATTTCATTTCACTGCCTTTAAATTATTATTGTTAAAATTTTTACGAAGTTACTGATTAAGAATTTATGATTCAATTTATATAGTTCCCCATAAAATCAAGTTCTTAGAATGAACTACTATTTCGAAGTGAGTATTATTTAACTTTTTCGTTGTAAGTCTCCAATAAATACTTTGCGACAGCTTCCGCTTCATTCGGTTTCAAGCCAGGGTTCGGCATAGGTGGAAAAGCAGGGTCAACTTTTACCGGATTACGGATGAATGCAATCAGTTTCGACTCTTTCCCGACATATTTAGGTACTACATCTTTATGTGCCGGTCCAACAAGTTTTTGATCCCACTTATGACAAGATGCGCACTTAACTTCGTAGATATCTTTGGCATTTATCGAAACAACTTTACCTTCTCCTTTTAATTCAGCAAGATATTTATCAAACTCGGCACTTAGAACTGCACTATGAACCTGTGTTGAAGTTGCCATGGCTTTCTGATCACTGATTATAAAAGCAGCAATCGAGAAGATTAGTGTTAAAAATAAAAGGGCTGCGGTTGTTCCCTTGATTTCTTTTGTCAATAGATATAGGAAATGATATCCTAAAAATAATAGTGCTAACGAGATTATAGCATAAGTAAAAACTGTTCCGGTAAGAGCACTTACCGGTAAACTGAATAAATTAACCAGAGCAAATAATGGAATTGCAACTGTCGAGAAAAAAGTAACTTTTATAATCTTTTGTTTTGCAAATAAGGAATACTCCTCATCCTTTATTCGCTTTTTCTTTTCATCTTCTAAAAAGATAAAGAGAACCATTCCACCAGCTAACGCTAATGCAAAAAAGATATAATAGAAAAATCTGGATAAAACTTTCCATGAGAATAAACCACCAAGAAAACTATCAACGTCCCATAACAAATAGATTGAAGGTATTGTTAGTGCAGTAATAAAAAACCATATCCCAAGGAATAAAAATAATAAACCAAAATTACCGGCTTTCCTGCTTATCCTTTTACTTTCATCACTTAATCTATTTACATCATCGATTAGCAGAGGATCAGCTATACTTTTATCTGAGAGTGATCCGAAAATCCTGTTGAAAGAAAGTGAATATCTGTAACTGTAAATAAATACAAGTGCAACTATGATAAAGACAAGAGCAAATCCAAGATAGTTAAGATTTGAAATTTTTGAATTGTGTAAAAGCTGGGAGTAAATTAAGATTGAAGTCAACAGAGGAACAATTCCAAATATAAAACCTGCACTTTTATTAACGGTTGTGATTTCTGCAATGTCTTTAGAAAGTCGGGAGTAAAAATTATTGTTATTCTTTTCTGCTTTCTTCTTATAGATAACTGATAGAAATATTCCACCAAACACAATGCTTATAAATGGAATAAAAAGAAACAAGACGATCAGAAGCATATAATGAAGAAGCTCAATATGTTCGGCTGATTGCGGTAAAACGAAATTATTTAGAAATTCCATCTGAACTTATTTTGATTATAAAATTAGTTTATCTATTGAAACAAGAAAGACAACAAATAAGGCAAAGTAGTTTATATATTTAAAATTCAACCGAAATGCTGAAAAGTCCTCTGACTCGATAAGTAATCCAAATGCCTTCCAGGTTAGTAAGGCACCACTGACAAACAATCCAAAATTTATCCATAATTCAGAGACAATACCAAATAAAGGGATTAATAAACCAGTAACCGCCGTTGAGACTATCCAGATAAAAGTGATTCTAGATAATTGAGCGTGATTAAAAACCTGAGTGAGTGTTGGAAATCCCGCCTGCTTATAATCTTTATCCATCACCAAAAGCAAGAGCCAAAAATGTGGTATCTGCCAGATAAAAAAGAAAAAAGCAATGATGATAATTTGAGGATCCAGCAATGAACCACCTGCTGCTGCCCAACCAATTGCCGGCGGAATTGCACCAACTAAAGAACCAGGAACGATGGCGAATGGTGTTTTTCGTTTGAGCATAGTATAAATAAAATTATACCATACAAGATTCAGCAACCCCAAACCAAGTGCTAAAAGATTAGTCCATAGAATGAGAATTACTGAGCCAGAAAGAATAACTATCAAAGATATTTTCAAAACATTACTTGGTGACATTCTACCTGATGGGAGTGGTCTGCCTTTGGTCCGATTCATCTTTGAATCGAAATCTTTTTCCTGGTAATGATTGAGTGCTGCTGAGCCAAAAGCAAGCAAAAGGACACCAAATAAAACCGGAACTATCATCAGATCAATTTTACCGCTGGCTGCAATATATCCGAACGCAGTTGTAACTGTAACGAATGAAGTAATCTTGACCTTCGTCAGTTCGAAAAATATTTTTATTTTATATCTCAATTCAATTGAATAGTATTTAATTATCTTTTGTCATCTCTTTAAGCATCTTCAAATCTTCATCACTCATTCCATACATCCAATTCTTGAACTCTTCTGCCGGTAGGACTTTAATTTTAGAGTACATATGCGAGTGATTTAGTCCGCAATATTCTGCACAAGCAATATCATATTCTCCGATTTCCTTAGCAATGAACCAGGCAATTCGTTCCCTGTTAGGGAACACATCTTTCTTCAATCTGAACGCTGGAATAAAGAATGAATGATTAACATCGTTTGAATGCAGTATTAATTTAATCGGTTTATTGACTGGAACGTAAAGAGTATCTGTCTTCTTTCCATCTTCGTATTGAAAACTCCACTTCCACATCTGTGCGGTAACATTTATCGGCATAGCATTTTCGGGTACATTTACCATTTCCTTATAACCCTGCCAGCCAAACCAAAACATAATCAAAACTAAAATAGTTGGAATTAATGTCCAGGCGATTTCCAGACCCATATTCCCATGAATGTTTGTTCCTTTTGGATTTCTTTTTCTGCTGTACTTGATTACAAAGAATATCATCAGGAATGTTATCAGTACAAGAAAGAATACTGAAACAATCAGTGTAAATAGGAATGTTCCGTCAACAGAGTTTGCAAAATTTGATATATCATCAAACATTCTTAGAATCCTTAATGGAAAGAGTAATCAGAGAATAATAACACGAACGAAATACCCAGAAACAACAGAGCCACGAGTACAAACACAATAAACGTTTTGGTTTCACTTCTGAGATGCATAAATATGGATAGCACAAGGTATGCTTTGAATGCAGCAATTATCAAAGCTGTGGCAACGGTAAATCTTCCGATGTTCATTCCGGCAATTGCAACAGTGATTGCAGTAAGTGCCATCAAAGAAAGCCAGACTAAAATATAGATAGCGTAGCTGTGAGAATGTTCGTGATTTAATTCGTGTTTTTCCATTTACCTTCCTTAAGTAATCAAATAGAATAATGGGAAAAGGAATATCCAGATTATATCTACAAGGTGCCAGTACAATCCTGTATTCTCAAGCCTGACATAATTATCGTGAGTTATGGTTCCTCTCCTCGTCATTCGAGCCATTATTGCAATTAAGAACATACCGACTATAACGTGAATACCGTGAAGTCCGGTCATCACATAATATAAACCAAAAAATAAAATCTCACCTGAACTTTTCGAAAGAAGCTCTTCACTGCCCGGATAAATACCGTGATGAAACTTAGCAGACCATTCAAAATATTTATTGACTAAAAAGAAAAGCGCCAGAACAATCGTTATTACCTGCAGGAATAGAGAAAGTGTCTTTTGATCACGTTGAATCGCAATGATAGAAAGCGCCATCGTTAAGCTGCTCGTAAGCAGAACTGCAGTGTTAAATGCACCAAGTATTGTATTCAGTTCTTTTGCTGCAAGATGAAAATCTTCTGCATATTGAAATCTGTAAACTGAATAAAGAATGAACATTCCTCCAAAAAGAAGAAGTTCAGTAAAGAGAAAAAGCCACATACCCATTCGGGAACCAACATCATCTCTGTGAACATGTGTCGCGGTAATATGTTCAGTTGAACTCAACTAACCACCTCTTTTTCTAATTTCGCTTCATTCAATTTGTATTGATAAGGATCAGTCTGCACAACTGGTATTTCATAAAAATTTTCGTGAATCGGAGGAGTATCAATCTGCCATTCTAATGTTTCGCCACCCCAGATATTCTTTTCTGTCACAACTTTTCCTTTTTTTACTGATCTATACATATTAAACACCATCAGCAGAATACCGGTTACCAGAATCCAGGATCCAATTGTAGAAATCAAATGATATGTTTGAAACTCCGGTAAATAATCGTAGTATCTTCTTGGCATTCCCAGCCAGCCCATAATGAACATCGGGAAGTACAGGAAGTTAAAGCCAATAAATAATAACCAGAAGTATATTTTAGAAAGTTTCTGGTTATACATCCTGCCAAACATTTTTGGGAACCAATAATGTAACGCGGCAAAGAAACCGAAACCTGTTCCGCCAAACATCACGTAATGAAAATGTGCAACTATAAACGAAGTATCATGTATCTGCATATCAATTGAAAGCACGCCTTGCATTACACCGGTAAGTCCTCCAATTGTAAAAAGGAAAATAAATGCAAGCACAAAGAGCAATGGAGTTGACAGGTCAATAGAACCCTTGTAAAGTGTTGCTACCCAGTTAAAAACTTTGATTGCACTTGGAATTGCAACAAGCATTGTGAGAAGTGAAAAGACAAACTGACCTGTATCACTCATTCCAACCGTAAACATATGATGTGCCCAAACGAGCGATCCAAATAACGCAATTGCGATACTTGAGAAAGCAATAAACTTATAACCGAAAATTGTTCTTCTTGCAAAAACGGGAATAATTTCTGAAACAACACCCATCGCCGGTAATATCATTATATAAACTGCAGGATGAGAATAAATCCAAAATAAATGTTGATATAAAACTGGATCACCACCAAGTGCTGGATCAAAAACGCCAATGCCTAGCCATCTTTCCACTGCAACGAGTAAAAGTGTTATTCCAATTATCGGGGTTGCAAGAACCTGAACCCAGGCAGTTGAGTAAAGTGACCAAATTGAAAGAGGCATTTTAAACCAGGTCATCCCTGGTGCTCTAAGACGATGAACAGTTGTTACAAAATTCAGTCCTGTCAAAATGGATGAGAAGCCCAGCGTGAAAGCTGCAAATAATGCCAGCATTACATTTGTATTTGTTCTGACAGAATAAGGAACATAAAATGTCCATCCTGTATCAGCAGGACCTCCAGGTAAAAGTATTGAAACAACTGCGAGCAATCCACCGATGACATACATATACCAGGACATCAAATTAATTCTCGGGAAAGCAACATCTTTTGCACCGATTAGAATAGGTAACACAAAATTTCCAAAGACAGCAGGAATACCCGGAACTACAAAAAGAAATATCATTATAACTCCGTGAAGAGTAAAGAAAGAGTTATAAGTCTGAGCATCCATTATGGTTCTTCCGGGAGAAATTAGTTCGAGTCTCATGAGAAATCCGAATGTGACTCCAACCAGGAAGAAAATTGAAAGCGATATTAAATATAGAACGCCAATTCGTTTATGATCGGTGGATAGAATCCATCCTAAAATACCTGTGTGCTTCCCTTTGAATTCGAGGTAACTTGGTTCGTGTCCGTTTGTCTTTATAGCTGCAGCATCAACTGCCATAGTTCATCACCTTGATTTAATAATTTCTTTCTTCGGTTTAAATTTTATAATCAGGAAAAAGATTCCTGCAAATAATAAAATTGCAGCACCAAATATTCTTGTAAAGTTTAACGCATATTTCTGACCTTCAGTATCGTAGCTGAAACAAAATCTTAAAAATCTTGCAACAGTAGGTGAAACTTTACTTTCACCGGCTTCAAATACTGCCATTTTAAAATCGAATGGTAAAATTCCATAACCGTGGTTCTCCGTATAACTCGGGAACAAGTATCGGCAAATCTTTCCGTTCTTATCTAAAAATATTAAAGTACCAGCATGGCGAAGCTCAGCCCCATCCCTTTTGAAATAAAATCCAGCTGCATTAGTTACAGTTTTTATATTTTCTAATGAGCCTGTCAGAAATCTCCAGCTTTCAGGCGAAATATCTTTATCAAAACTTGATAGCATCTCTTTCTTTTTGCTTGCTGCTTTTTCCGGATTTTCAAATTCATCAATACTTATAGCAACTACATTATAATCATAGCCAGGCTCAAGGTCAGATTTATTCATTACGCTTGCTAATTCAAACATTAATGGGTTACAGATTCCAGGACAGCTGTAGTAAACAAGTGCAAGTACAGTCGGTCCGTGAACAAATTTTCCAAGATTTACCGGGTTTCCATTTTCGTCATTAAAAATCACTTCCAAAGGAATGTTCTCTCCAAGCTGCTCATCAACGCCAATTTCAATCTGATTATTTGAAAAAGAGATTGAAGTTAACACTGCGCTTAAAAAAATTGTTATAATAAAAATCTTCATCATGATTATTATAAAATCTTAATAAGATAATTATATAATAAATTCATGTCTGCATCGGAAAGCTTAGCTGCTTTCGTATTGAAACCGTTTTGTCCAATATTACTGGCTACAAAATCAGCAAATGCTTTCTCACCAGATCTCCAATTGCTGGAATTAATAAGTAAAGAGAGAGCTAGTTTTCTATTATTGACGACACTATTAAAAACATCAGCAACATAAAGAGACTTTTCATTTGTGATTAACTCAGAGGCTGCCACGAATTTATTTGTTTTATCGATATTCTCAGATGCAATAATTTCCATTGCCGTACTTACCGGAATCTGTGCCGGGATTTCCATTCCATCAGCTAAATTATAAATTGAATTCAGTGCTGATAACTCATCATCAGAATCTAGAGGAGGATCTTTAATAAATTGCTGTCTTAAGTAATGGGCAATAGAAATCCTTTCCTGAGGCGTTAAGAAGTTATAGGAAATCATTGCACTGCCAGAAATACCTTCTTCAAGTGTTGTGTAAATCGCACTAATCGTTTTACCATTCTTCCAACCATCAGGACTTGTAAAATTTCTAGGCGCAGGATTCAAACCAACAGCAGCCGGACCGCCACCAGCTCCAGTTTCATTATGACAGGATGCACAAGTTTTAGTGTAAAGTTCTTTTCCTTTTTGAATTAACTCAGGAGTTGGATCTTTTATTTTAAAAATATCGACAGGAGGAACAGTTCTAGCCTGAACAACTGGAAGATCACCAATTAAGGTAGTGTCTGGAATAAACGCAGTAGTTTTATTCATAGCAATATTTCCAACGTTGGCCACATAGTATAAACCAATAATTACTATGATTGTCAGAACATAAGGATACAGAATTCCGAAAATAGTTCCGGGATTTTCCTTCACCTTATTAATAAAATCAAATATTATTTTCTTTATTTCTTCCATAAAATTTTATAAATGGAAATCTAATCCTCGTTGTAATTTTGGATCGCCAATAGGGATAAGATTTTCCTTCTTCGCTTTCATATTAAAAACTAAAATGATCAGTCCAATAGCGGCAATTGGGAAAACTAAATCAATCCAGCTGAATGAATATCCACCTGAAAGTTGTTCCATCTCCGGCATTACGAACCAGAAGAGATCATAAAAATGAGCGAATAAAAGCCAGACTGCTATGAATTTTAATTTCTTAGGATCCATCTTTGAAGGCTGCGATACCAAAACTATGTATGGCACAAGAAATTTAATAATGATCAAACCAATTGAAAATATTGCCCAGCTTCCTTCCCACTTTTGCATAAACCAGAAAGTTTCTTCGGGCAAATCAGCATACCAAATCAACATATATTGTGAGAAAGCTATATAGCCCCAGAAGTTAACGAACGCAAACATCAAAGCACCAAGACTGTACAAGTGATCATTCGTCATCGCTGGATGAAGATAACCGTGTTCCTTTAATAAAACTGTAGCAAGAGTAACTGCCGCGAGAGCGGCGATAATCGTTCCGGCAAAGAAATAAACACCGATAATTGTTGAGAACCAGTGCGGTTCAACACTCATAAGCCAATCGATAGCAGATATGGTAATTGTTAATGCAAAAATCGGAATAAAGATCGCAGATAACTTGATATTGATTGTGGTTAGCTTTTGATCTTTGGATGTATCCTGTTTTTTTGAATTACGGACGAAAAAAAAATAGAATAGTGACCACAAACCGATTAAAACAAAAACTCTAACAATGAAAAATGTAACATTCAGGTAAGGAGCTTTTGCATTTAATATTTTATCTTCAGCAACTGCTTCCGGATGAGACCAGTGAAATAATTCACCAACATTTAATAACAAAGGAATAACTAATATTGCCAGCAGTGGAATTGTCGCTGCAAAAAATTCAACTACTCTTCTTATAGGAACACTCCAATCTGCACCAACAATATATTCGAGTGCAATCAGAAACAACGCACCAACTCCGACACTAATCATAAAAGCAAAAGCAATTAGATAATTGTAAACTGCTCTCGAGTGATCAACAAAAAATGCAGCAACACCAAGAATTACTCCAACAGCCAGAAGCGTCATTCCAATTTTAGAAATGCTGGAAGGTAAATCTTTTCTCTGATATGTAAAATCGTTTGTATGCATTTAAGATTTACTCCGCTTTAACCAGTTTGAGATCTGCATCGGTTGCATTCTTTGCTCTTTGTAAAGCCCGAATATAATTTACAATTGCCCAGCGTTCTTCTCTTGTAACTTGTGAAGCATAAGAAGGCATTACATTCTGTCCAACTGTAATGATATGATAAATCATTCCATCCTGGAAATTTCTAGCACGTTCTGAATGCAGTGTTGGAGGATTTGGGAATTGACCTGCTAATCGGCTATCACCGTCTCCATAATTTCCATGACAAGGACTACAATAAGTTAAAAATTTTCTTTGACCAAGCTGCAAGTTTTCTTTAGTTGGGAAATACGGATTCGATAATACTTCTGACGGATTAGTTTGACCTTCAAAGGGATATGGGATGAATCCTTTAGCTACAGTTCCCTCAACAGGTAGTCTCATTCCTCTGCCATCAGCAAAAAATTCACTGCTGGTCTGTGGGATTACTTTTGCTTGTTTGTCCATCCAGTCAAATGGTACGATATACATCAGTTTGTTAAGAGTTAAATATGTTCCTAAAGAGACAACTACAGCAACACCAAATAGGAAAATTAGAAATCTTGGTTCAAATATCGGGTAACTTTCTTTTTCCGGATAATAAATTACTTCTGTAGAGATTGGCTTAAGATTTTTTAATAATTCTAAAACTGTCTGCTCACTAAATTTTGGATCTCGTGATTCGATAATAATTCCATAGTGATCACGGGAAACTTTTTTCATATATGCTGTATCGTGCAAAACGTGAGAATTGCTTGGTAATCCAAAGAAGAAAGCAAACATAGATACTACAGTTGAAAGAGTGGCAAAAATTACTGTAACCTCGAATGTAACAGGTACGAACGCTGGTAAAGAGAAATAAGGCTTACCGCCGATTAACATTGGATAATCAACAGACATTGTCCACCACATAAGAATCAATGCAAGCACAGCACCGGATAAACCAAAGATCAACGTGATGATACCCAGTTTTGATGGTTTCATTTTCATGGCTTTATCAATTCCATGAATTGGATAAGGTGAATTAACATCCCACTTAGTAAATCCTGCATCAGCTACTTTTCTGGCAGCAGCAATTATAGCATTCGGATCATTGAAGAGAGCGGTTACACCAAAAATCTTTCTATTAGCCATGATGCTCTCCTCTGTGATGAGTCGGTTGTGCACCATCAGCTACAGCTTTAACTTCTGCAATTGAAATGACAGGCAGTGCCTTCGTAAATAATATCACGAGAGTAAAGAAAAGTCCAAAACTACCGAGTAAAATTCCTGCATCATAAAGAGTCGGTGTAAACATTCCCCAGCTGGAGGGAAGAAAATCACGATGTAAAGAAGTTACAACAATTACGAATCTTTCAAACCACATACCTACGTTCACAAATAGAACTATTACTATCATCGCTGGAATTGATCTTCTGATCTTTTTGAACCAGAAAAATTGAGGAAAGATTACGTTACAGCTAACCATTGTCCAGTATGCCCAGGCGTATGGACCAAACATTCTGTTTAAGAAAACAAATTGTTCAAATTGAACTCCACTATACCACGCAATGAAGAATTCCATACTGTAAGCATAACCAACCATCATTCCTGTTGCAAGTATTACTTTGTTCATCTTTTCTAAATGATCAATAGTTATGATATTCTGCAGATCAAAAATCTTTCTTACAAATACAAGCACAGTAACAACCATCGCAAAACCTGAGAAGATCGCACCAGCAACAAAGTATGGTGGGAAGATCGTTGTGTGCCATCCGGGCATAATAGAAACAGCAAAATCAAAACTAACAATTGTGTGAACTGAAAGAACAAGTGGTGTTGCAAATCCTGCGAGTATCACGTAAGCTTTTTCATAATGCAGCCAATGACGTGAAGAATGTCTCCAGCCCAAACTAAAAATCGAGTAGATAGTTTTTTTAATTTTTGAAGTAGTTCTATCTCTTAAAGTTGCAAAGTCAGGAATTAGTCCAGTATACCAGAACACAAGTGATACTGTGAAGTAAACAGAGACTGCAAATACGTCCCAAACCAAGGGCGAAGTAAAGTTAACCCATAAACCATGCTGATTCGGATATGGAGTCAAATATCCTGCTAACCACGGACGACCTGTATGAATAATAGGGAAAATACCGGCACACATCACAGCGAAAATTGTCATCGCTTCAGCAAAACGAGCAATTCCGGTTCTCCATTTTTGGCGAAGCAAAAACAGGATTGCTGAAATTAGTGTTCCCGCGTGTCCAATACCAACCCAGAAAACGAAGTTGACAATACCAAATCCCCAACCAACCGGCTGATTATTTCCCCACATTCCAATTCCATAATAAAATGTATAAGCGAGGCAAATTGCACCAATCAGTAAAGCAGTTCCGGAAATTGTCAGAGCGATGAAAAATTTCTTATCAGGTTTCGTGTCAAGCGGTTTAGCAACGAGCTCTTCTATCTCGGCAAGTGATAGACGACCGGCAACTACTGGAGCTTCAACTGAATAATCTTTGCTCACTACGCTTTCTCCGAATTGGTATTTTTAAGTTTTGCGATATACGTAACATTAGGTCTGATATTTAATTCTTCGAGAACATGATATCCAAGCTCGTGATTTCTATAAGTATAGAATTCTTCTTCTTTATTATTGATATCACCAAAGTGAATTGCATTTGAGGTACAAGCTTCCTGGCAAGCAGTATGAACATCCGTTCCTTTTAACAGCCTTCCCTCTTTCGTAGCTTCAGCTCTTGCATCACTTATCCTCTGGATACAAAAAGTGCACTTTTCCATCACACCACGTGAACGAACTGTCACTTCAGGATTCATCAATAAAGCAAATACAGGAGATTCCTGGTAACCGTCTCTGAAATGATCTCGAAAATTGAAATAATTAAATCTTCTAACTTTATACGGACAGTTGTTTGAGCAATACCTTGTTCCCACACAACGATTATAAACCATTTGATTTAATCCGTCCGGACTGTGAGTAGTCGCAACAACCGGACAAACATTTTCGCACGGAGCGTGATCGCAATGCTGACAAACCATTACCTGATTATTTACATTTGGATCTTCAGGTGTACCTGAATAATATCTGTCAATTCTAATCCAATGCAACTCCCTACCCTTTTCAACTTGATCTTTACCAACAACGGGTATGTTATTCTCAACATTACAAGCTACTACACATTCACCACAACCGATACAACGGTTCATATCTACCGACATTCCCCACTTAACACCGGTGTAATCATAAAAAGGATTTACACTATCAAGTTCATGTTTTTCTTCCTTATGAAGAAAAGTGGGATTATTGAGATACTCAGAAACTGTTCCTTCTTTAATAATGTCTCTTTTAGCGGGAAGATCTTTTGTCAATCCTTCATTGAATGCATAAACTGTCTGGGCAGTAACTAGTTTGTATGTGCCTGAAACTTTTTCAACTTTTACATTTGAGTGTAACCATGGTGATAATCCACCAACTGTACTTAAAAGTGTGTTTGCATTAAATCCAACACCTGTTCCAACGGTTCCGCCATTCTTTCTTCCATAACCGGTTTCAATCGTTATTGAATTATCGGATGCACCAGGTTGAATGAAGGCAGGAATTGTCAACGAAGTTTCACCTGATGATACTTTAATCAGATCATTGCTTTTCAATCCCAGATCATTTGCAGTTTTGGGTGAGATGGCTGCGCAATTATCCCAAACAATTTTCGAAACCGGATGAGGTAGTTCCTGGAGCCATCCGTTATTCGCAAACCTTCCATCTCTAACAGCGTAACTTTCTTTGATATGCAATGAAAAATTATTTCCGACAGAATCTGGTTTAATACCAGCAGCAGAGGAATTAATCAATGATCCTGCAGTTTGGGATTTATCATTGCTATAAACAACACCATCATGCAAAGAATTAAACCAAAATCTTTTAAAATTCAGTGAACTGCTTAGTGTGGGATAAATATTATTTTCCCAATTGCTCATTAAATATTTATGATAGACTGATTCGTCATAAATTGAAGAGTCGCCTGAAATCCAATCTAAGAGGATTGCTTCTGTTTGTCTTGTATCATAAAGAGGAGCAATAACAGGCTGCTGGAGCGAATAAAATCCCGTTCTGGTTTTTGCATCACCCCAACTTTCAAGCTGATTATTTATCGGGAGAATAAAATTTGAAAGCTCTGATGTTTCATTATCCGTTTCAACCAAACTTATTACCGTATCAACTTTTGCTAATGCCTCTGAATAGTTTAAATCCAATGGTAAATGGTAAATTGGATTCGAATTTAAATGAATAGCAACAGCAACTTCACCAGCCAGCATTCTTGAAGTTAAATCCTTTAATTCACCTGTTGATGACAATGGCAGAATAGAAACTGGTGAAGATTCAAAGTTGTAAAGTGCATCATTCGCTAACACATTATTTATTAGATTCACTGCGATATGAACATCTTCAGGCAAATGATCACCAGCATAGATAACTGATTTACCCCTGTTCTTTAATAAGTCTGAGACCAGAGAATTTAGAGTTTTTATATCTATACCAAATTGCTTCGATATATTTTCAATTGTATTTCCGCCGCTACTAATCGGAATTCCAGCACCTCTTTTATTTAAAGCGTCAATAAGACTCAGAACAAAATTCAAATGCATATCTGGTCGTAATTTCATTCTGTAGTCTGCTGTCATCCCGGTTATCGTTAGATTACCCTCAACAACATAGAGACGATTAAACTTCTTATTTTTTATATCTCTTCTTTCGGAAAATAATCTGGCATTCTCAATTTTATTATTTGATTCTCCAAGAAAATCACCATCTAAGGAAAGTAGTATCTCAGCTTCATTCCACTTGATAGCAGGAAATTCTTCAGAGCCATAGCATTTTTTCCAGGCTGAGTTTCGAATTGAATTATTGAATTGTTCGTAAGAATAAATTTTTGTCGATGGAAATTTAGATGCAAATTCATCCAGAACTTTTTTAGTGGTTGGTGAAACAATTTTATGAGAGATTATCGCAATTTCTCTGTTCCCGGAATTCATCAGATCAAACATTATTTCATCATTAGCACTCTTCCAATTATAATCAACAAATCTGCGGTCAAGTTTCTTCTTTGGATTTATTAACCTGTCAGGATCATAAAGACTCATTACGCTTGCCTGACCTTGAGCGCAAATTTTCCCTTTAGAAACCGGATGATCAGGGTTGCCATCAATTTTGATTGGTCTTCCCTCACGAGTCTTGATTAATGTCCCGCAAGCATTCGGACATGCCGTACAAGTCGAAGCATAATAATTTGCCTTTCCGAGAGTAATTTCTTCAGGCTTTTTATTATATGGGATTATTTCACCTTTGTCTCTGTAATCAGAGCAAGCTGTTCCGGCAAGAGCCGCTGATGCACCGAGCAATGCAAGAAATTTTCTTCTGGAGATTGATGACATTCCATTAGTATCAAGTCCGTCGGACACACCTTCCTGGAATTCATCCTGGTGAGCTTTAAGGAAATCAGGATCTTTGTAAAGTTCTTCGAATGACTGCCAATAGTTAGGATCAGTATTATTCAGTTCATTGTGATTTTCAGCCATTCGTTTTTCCTGATTTTTCTCTACTGACCGCATTCGGATTGACTTTTATTTTTACGTTGTCAACTTTCTCCATCAAATTCTTTGACGTAAAAAGATTCAATGGATTAGCTTTTATTAAAGCCGCACCAATGAGACTTGTGGAAAAAAGTGATACGAATTTTTTTCTATCCATAAAAAATATTTTTATCTATGACAAGCCCAGCAATAATCCGGGCCATTTTTTACATTTTTAAGATCAGGTAATCTATCGTGAGCATTTCGATGACAGTTCAAGCAACTGTTCATCGTGAACGATTGTACTTGACCAACTTTTTCTGCCTGCATTATTTCTCCATGACATTCAACGCAGTCTATTCCTTTATTAACATGCACACTGTGGTTGAAATAAGCATAATCCGGTACTTTATGAATTCGGTTCCACTCAAGTGCTTTGCCTTCGTTATAGTATTCCGTCAATTTAATTATTTCAGGTCTGTCTTTTCTAGCAACCGTGTGACAATTCATACACGTTGCAGTTGGCGGAACCATGGCATGCCGGGATTTCTCAACTCCAACGTGGCAATACTGGCAATCAATTTTCATCGTACCAGCATGGAGTTTATGCGAATACTTTATTGGTTGATCAGGAGTATACCCTACTCCATCTCTTTCAGCTCGTGAAGCAAAATAAGTTAAAGCAAAAGATGCTAGTACCACAAATATGGTGACAGGTAACCGGTTCCTGAGAATATAATCAAGATAAGATTTTTTCATTATCTACTTTTTAATATTCCCATAGAATCGATTTTCGGGAAACTTATTTAACATTTTTGAGAAGAATCCTGAAAACAAGATTTATAATTAGTTCCGAAATTAATTAAGAAAAAATGAAGCACGGAGGCTTAATTTATCAGCAACCTTTTGCTGAATAATACTTCAATTTTTGGTGTGCTAAAATCTCAATTTTATTTATTTAAAGCAAATTTTATATAAGCCTTTTTAGTTGACGTTATTTAACATAAATCATCTCAAATATTATACGACTAACTTCAATAAGTTGTAGACAATAAATGCAGCTATGACCATCAGCAAACCATAAAAAAGTATTTTCTTAATTATTCGCTGCTCCACGATAAAATTAGCTTTCCATCCTCTCCAGCTACACTTCTTGCATCGATACAAATCAAACCAAGTAATTGCTCTAATGGTTTTTTCTTTAGTGTTCCTAGCACGCGACTTTCTTATGGTACTTTCGCTTTTACAAGATGGACATCTTGAGTAAGATTTAGTGCTTTGGAAAGTTCGTGTTTTTTCCATAATAGCTATCGTAAGAGCTATTAATTATTATGTAGATCTAAAGAATTCATTTGCCAAAAAAAAGTTTAACAGCATAGAATAAAAGAAAGACGGCAAAGACTTTTTTAATTACGCCTTCTGGAAGATTAACAGCAAATTTTGAAGAAATGTAGCTCCCAATGAGAAAAGTTATAATCATAATTCCAGCTGCTTTTAAATTTACATAGCCAGCATTATAATAATTAAGAACAGCTAGTAATCCGATTGGAGGTAACAGAAGTCCGAGTGAAGTTCCCTGTGCGGCCTTTTGTGAATAATTTAAGAAATAAACTAAAGCTGGAATTACAAGTATCCCGCCCCCAATTCCCAGAATCCCGCTGGCTAAACCGGCAGCAAGCCCGATCAATAAAAGTATAATTATTTCCATCATATTTTTTCCCTGATTATATCTTAGATTCGACGGCAAATCAAAAAATGCTTCTTAGCGTAGATTAATCTTTATCATTGAAATTATATTCATTTGATATGTAAAAGACTATTGAATGTATTTTTATCTGAAAGGATGTTTAATGCAACCTGAACTTGAAGATCTGAATTTAATTGTTCTTCAATCCTTCCTTCTAAGCCAAGGTAACGGGCAGCCAGTTCCGATCTGATCTCGCCTAGAATTTCGCTTTTATAGATTTGCATTTCCTTCTCAAATAATCCTTTCAGATTATCTTTAATTTTTAGCAACTCATCCTTTATCTCTTCTTCACCAGCAGCTCCTTTTATCAGGTTATCAATTTCAATTTCAGTTTGCGATACATATTTAAAGTCTTCTTCAGAAAGATATTTTGTGAATTCACCAAAAAGTTTTTCATCTTTAATTTCAGAATAATCAGCATCTGGGCTATTGAAGAAATAGTTATTCGCAAATTTGAAGAATATTCCTTTAGCAAGCAGTTCTTTTGTCAGCTCGCCATTGATACTGAATTCAACTGTTGTATCTGGAGTAATACCGCCTTTCGCATAAACTTCTCTTTTATTGTCGGTAAAAAACTCTTCTTCTTTTTCAAGCGTAGGATTAATAATGATATCACTGCCTTCTGAATAATCAATCCTCTGAATGCATCTTCCGCTTGGAGTATAATACTTAGCAGTAGTAATCTTTAACGAAGTGTTGTAACTAAGTGGAGTAATGGTTTGAACTAGTCCTTTTCCAAATGATTTTGTTCCCAAAATCACAGCTCGATCATGATCCTGAAGCGCACCAGCTACAATTTCA
>Ga0208980_10000328_pt1 | contig 25886 bp, 25 predicted proteins | sample WetSurMetagenome_3_FD_187993 | JGI IMG/M metagenome (GOLD analysis project Ga0208980, IMG submission 187993) | Wetland microbial communities from Twitchell Island in the Sacramento Delta, sample from surface sediment Aug2011 Site A1 Bulk (version 2) | ecosystem: Environmental > Aquatic > Marine... | reverse complement strand
AGCTGATATGTAACATCTGCATCTTCAACGGCATATTCCTTCAGATCATCAAGAGAAACCGAACGCATATTCTTCTGGTAAATTCCTTTTTCACCAATAAGTGATTCAATGTGCACAGGACTGTATGACAGATATGTTTCAGACAACAGGTTCATATTATGTCTCATGTCCGGCTCAAGCAGGTAATGGGCAATCATTGTATCGAATAACGGACCTTTCACCTCAATGCCATAATTTGCCAGAACCTGTATATCGAATTTCATGTTCTGCCCTATTTTCAATGATCCGGGATTTTCAAAAAGAGGCCTTATGATTTCCAGAAGCGCTTTTGTTTCCTCCTGTGATTCCGGGAAATAAATAAGGTACCCGGATCCTTTTTCCCAGGAAAATGACAGAGCAACAAGCTCAGCATCAAGTGCATTAATGCTGGTCGTTTCAGAGTCAAAGCAGAACTCATTTAGTTCTTTTACTTTTTTGACAAATTCTTTAAGATCAGCTTCATGAGTTATAACAGTATAGTCGTGAATGACACTTGTAATAGTTGATATCCCCTTCGGCTGATCAATGATCTCCTGCCCGAAAAGGGATCCCTGCTGAGTATCTTTCTGAGGTGAAAAAAGCTCCTGAGCTTCCCTGGGTTTTTCTGATTTTTCTATTTCAGACAAAATTTTTGCCGCAACAGTCTTGAATTCAAGTTCGTCAAATAAAACCTTAAGCTTAGCCGGGTCAGGGACTTCCGTTTCAAGAGCATGCTCATCAAGTTCAATAGGTACATTTTGTTCAATTGTCACCAGTTTTTTCGAAAATTCGATCTGTTCCCTGTAGTTTTCGATTATCTCTTTAAGCTTTCCTTTTAGCTTATCTGTGTTTCTGAAAAGCTCCTCAATACTTCCATATTCGGAGATAAGTTTCATAGCTGTTTTAGGTCCTACACCCGGAGCACCTGGGATATTGTCAGCAGTATCTCCCATCAGGGCGAGGACATCAATTACCTGTTCCGGACGCTGAACACAGAATTCTCTTTTAATATCGTCAACACCCCAAAGGATTGATTCATTACCGCTTCTTGAGGGCTTCATCATAAAAACATTCCACGACACCAGCTGTGCAAAATCCTTATCCGGGGTCATCATGTATGTAGTAAAACCCCGTTCAGATGCTTTTCTGGCCAGGGTTCCAATTACATCATCAGCTTCAAAGCCAGGAGAATCCAATACAGGTATTTTATATGCTTCGATTAGTCTTTTAATGTACGGAACTGCCTTTTTGATATCTTCAGGTGTTTCATCCCGGTGAGCTTTGTAATCCTTGAACATCTCATGCCTGAAAGTAGGGGTTGGTGTATCAAAAACCACTGCAATATGAGTCGGCTTGTGCTTCTGAAGAACCTCTTCAAGCGCCAGAAGAAATCCGAAAATTGCTGAGGTATTCATCCCTTTTGAGGTCACTCTCGGATTTTTAATGAATGCATAATAGGCACGGAAGATAAGTGCATATGCATCGAGAAGGAATAGTTTTTTAGGTTGATTATCGCTCATATATTATGTTGCTGTTACTTATTTAATAATTGGGAGTGCCTAAAGTGCCTAGAGTGCCTATAGTGCCTAGAGTACTTAGAGTTTTACACAATTCCCTTAATTTCTATTTTTAGTATAATTATTCTTTCTTAGTAACTCCAGGCACTCCAAACTCCAGGCACTCCAAACTTCTTATTTATTATCAGAAGCAAACCACTCTGCATATGATGTGGCAGTTTCGTAAAGTTTCAGACTGTGGAGTTTCATTCCGGCCGGAAAATGGGCGATAAGTCTTTCCGCAAAATCGGCGATAAGATTTTCACACGTTGGCTGGTAATCAACCAGAACAGTATTACCGAACATCTTTGTAAACATTTCAGTTTTTTCTTTATCAAACTTGCGGCTTACGACCACACTATGATCAAAAACATTCACAATCTCCTTTTTCACAATACTTTTTAATTCGGTAAAATCTATTACCATCCCGTTTTTAGGATTTCCCTGTTCCTCTAAAGGAATCCCTGAAAGTGTCACAAACAGCCTGTATGAATGGCCATGAACATTTCTGCAGGGCCCATCATAATTCCAGAGTGCATGGGCCATCTCAAAAGAAAATTCTTTGGTTACTCTTATAACTGAAGCCATATTTTTATGATGAAAAATAAGATACAAAATTAACCATTCAAAACAATAAAGGTTTATTTTTTGTTTTGCTTTTAACTGTTTACGAGAATTAATAGTAAAAACAGGCTCGTGAATTGAATAATTCAGTAACTTTGCACCTCATAATTTGCTTAATAATAGGGCATAATGGAAGAAAATATTATCAGGATGACTTTCCCTGCGATGTTCAGCGAAACATTGAGAAAGTATGGTAAGAGAGATGCATATGCATTTGTCGGAGAAGAGCCCAGGACCTATGATAGAGTAAATAAGGAAGTGCAGGCCTTAATTGCATTTCTTGAGAAGAACGGTATTCGCCCGGGAGACAAAGTGGCAATTCTGAGTACAAATATGCCAAACTGGGGAGTAGCATTTTTTTCTGTCACTTTTATGGGTGCGGTTATTGTTCCAATTCTGCCTGATTTTTCGGCAACCGAAGTTGGAAATGTTCTTGAGCACTCCGGTGCAAAAGCTATTTTTATATCCTCATCACTATTACCGCGTATTGAAGGTTTTAAATCAGAAGATCTGAAAACTGCTATACTTGTTGAAGACTTTTCCCTGGTTTTTTCTGAAAAGGGATCATCTGATTTTGATATTACTGCCATACCAACTGGAAAATATGACGTTCAGGAAGAAGATCTTGCATCAATAATTTACACATCCGGAACTACAGGCCGTTCGAAAGGTGTGATGCTCACACACAAAAATATTACATTCAACGCACTGAAAGGCATGGTAATACAGCCGATGAATGAAAATGATCGTTTCCTTTCCGTGCTGCCTTTATCACACACTTATGAGAATACCCTGGGTTTAATATTGCCGATGCTCAGCGGAAGTTGTGTCTATTACCTCAGAAAACCTCCGACTCCTGCCGTTCTCATTCCTGCGATGGCCGAGGTAAAACCTACAGTGATGCTTACTGTTCCACTCATAATGGAAAAAATCTATTTCAACAAGATCATGCCGGCTTTCAGGGACAAGCTTGTACTTAAACTTCTATATAAGATCCCGTTCTTCAGGAAAAAACTTAATGAAGCTGCCGGGAAAAAACTATATAAGACTTTTGGAGGACATCTTAAGTTTTATGGCATTGGTGGTGCCAAACTTAATAAATCAGTTGAAAAATTCCTTATTGAGGCAAAGTTCCCATATGCAATAGGTTATGGTCTGACTGAAACATCACCCCTGCTTGCAGGAGCTAATCCGAGTAAATCAGTTTTTGATTCAACCGGCCCTAAAATAGAAGGGATAGAGCTTATTATTAACAATCCTGATAAAAAAACAGGGGAAGGTGAGATCTGGGCCAGAGGTCCTAATATCATGAAGGGTTATTATAAGGAGCCTGAGATGACAAAAGAGGTTTTGACTCCCGACGGCTGGTTTAAAACCGGAGATCTTGGTGTGCTTGACCGCAATAACAACCTTTACATAAAAGGAAGATCCAAGAATATGATTGTTGGTGCCAGCGGAGAAAACATATACCCTGAAGAGATCGAATCAATTATCAACAATTTCCGTTTCGTTGTTGAATCGCTTGTTGTTCAGCAAAAAGGAAAGCTTGTGGCTATGGTTCATATAAATATGGAGGAGCTTGAAAAGAAATATCTGCACCTTAAAGTGGATATGACGGAGAAATTTGAAGAAAAGAAAGAAGAATTGCTTTCAGAATTAAAGGAGTATGTCAACTCACAGGTAAACAAATTCAGTCAGATACAGAAAGTTGTTCTTCAACCGGTACCATTTCAAAAAACAGCAACGCTGAAAATAAAAAGGTTTTTGTATACATAAACCCCTCTGCCACGCCTTCGCGCAGCATCTCCCCTGAAGTGGGAGTGCCCGAAGAGTCTGCCCCGCTTCGGCGGGGGCGAGAGGGTTTATTTTCCAGCTACGAATTATTTTAATGCCTGCAGGTATCTCTTATTCACTTCATCCCAGTTCACGACATTCCAGAAAGCATCAACATAATCAGCCCGCTTATTCTGGTATTTAAGATAATAGGCATGTTCCCATACGTCGATAGTCAGCAGTGGGGTTCCCTTTACCGGGGAAATATCCATTAAAGGATTATCCTGGTTTGGTGTGCTTCCAACTGCCAGACTTTTATCAGAAGTAAGATATAACCAGGCCCAGCCACTCCCAAACCGTGTTTTTGCGGCATTGCTAAAAACTTCCTTGAATTTATCTAAAGAACCAAATGCCTTATTTATGGCCGCTGATAATTCAGGAGATGGACCTTTTGATCCGGTACCCAGATTATTCCAGAATATAGTATGGTTATAAAAACCTCCTCCATTGTTTCTTACAGCATCGGGCTGTTTGGACATTGAGGCAAAAATGTCAGTTATTGCCATACTTTCAAGAGGGGTGCCTTTTATTGCATTTACAAAATTTGTAAAATATGCTCTGTGATGTTTATCATAGTGTATCTCCATTGTCCTTGCATCTATATAGGGTTCAAGGGCATTGTATGCATATGGCAGGGGAGGAAACTCAGGCGCCGGAGCAACCTCAACTCCGGAAAAACCTGTTGTGGTACTATTGCTGGCCAGTAATTCCGGCCCGACATAAGCAGCTGCGGTTACAATACCGGCTGATTTCAAAAATTTTCTTCGTTCCATGATTTTTGTTTTATTTCAATAACACATTGAAGTTGACTTTGTTCATATAAAATTACGAAACTTCCCGGAATATTATGTTTTTTGACATTTTTAGGATGAGTACCAAAAAAATTCATACATTTATCTATCAATTATAAATCCCGCAAAAAATAAAGTAAAATGAAAAAACTCACAACAATAGGAAGAATTCTGTTTGCCATTCCTTTTGCACTCTTCGGGATTAATCATTTCCTGATGCTTGATTATTACCTTGGTATGCTTACGTCATTTATCCCTCTCGGCGCATATACAATAATACTGACCGGAATAATGCTTATAGCTGCAGGTATCAGTATAATAACCAAAGTTCTTGTGAAATTTTCCACATTAATGCTGGCATTTTTACTCTTTATATTTATCGTCACCATCCATATCCCGCATCTTATTCACGATGCAGAAAAGACAACTACGATTATTGCCCTTCTAAAAGACATTTCACTGATGGGAGGTTCCCTGATGATCTCCGGTATGTATGCCGAAGAAGAAAAACCTGAAAAGAACGTTTAACCACCAAAATTATTTATAAAAATCATTGTTATGTCACAGGATGTCAGAAATAGCTTTCTGAAAATTTTTTTCTAACTTTAAGCACTAAACTTTTCATATTTAGCAATGAGTCAATTTAAAGCACTTTTTACTTTATTAATTTGTCTGATTAGTGTGCATTCCAATAGCCAGACAGCACTTTTCAACCAGCAGATGCAGATCGGGTTCGAAGAAAAGCAGGGACAATATGCTGATCTCAGTGTAAAACTCGTTAATGAGGCCGGGGATACTGTTCAATTAAAGGACGTTATCAATAAACCAACCATCCTGAATCTTGTTTATTTTCAATGTGCCGGAACTTGCAGCCCTCTGATGTGGGGAGTATCTAAATTCATTGATGGAGTCGACCTTCAGCTTGGAAAGGATTACGAAGTCGTAACTATCAGTTTTGATCCATCGGAAAGAATTAAGCTGGGTATTGATAAAAAAGACAGCTATTTAAGTACAATGAAGAAAAAAGAGGAAGCTAAAAACTGGCTTTTTTTTGTATCTGACAGCAGTAACCTGGCCAGATTGACACAATCAGTTGGTTTCAATTACCAAAGAGTAAATGATCAGTTTGTACATCCTACCGGTTTGATTGCTCTGGCTGCAGATGGAAAGATTGTCCGTTACCTGCGCGGAATTGATTTTCTTCCCTTCGACATAAAAATTACCATGGTAGAAGCCGCTGATGGCAAAATAGGACCCAGCATTAATCGTCTTCTTGCTGTCTGTTATGGATATGACACCAAGGGAAATCAGTTTGTTTTCAATGTTACCAGGGTTTCAGCAATTGTAATTTCATTTATTATTTTAGTAATATTTTTATTTCTTGCATTTTCACGGATAAAACTAAAAACCAAGTCAAATAAATGAATACTCTGGCAGGAATTGCTGAACCCAGCTATATTGAGCATAAAGGAAAATATAAAGGACTATTATCCTGGATATTATCCACTGATCATAAAAGGATAGCTTTATTATATCTGTTTTCGATTCTCACATTCTTTGTCGTAGGAGCTACCCTGGGATTATTGATGAAGTTTGAGCTTATTGCTCCGGGTAAAACAATTATGACTCCACAGGCATATAATGCCTTTTTTACTCTCCATGGAATTGTGATGATTTTTGCAGTAGTCATTCCCGGGCTTCCTGCTGTCTTTGGAAACTTTTTGCTGCCAATTATGATCGGGGCAAAGGATGTAGCTTTTCCTAGAATTAATCTACTCTCATGGTATCTTTATGTTACAGGTGTATCACTGGTGTTAATTTCTCAGTTTGCAGGACAGGGACCTCCTGATACGGGTTGGACCTTTTACGCCCCTTACAGTTTCAGAACTACCGGTAACATGCTTCCTGCAGTTTTTGGTGCATTTGTACTTGGATTTTCATCCATACTTACGGGATTAAATTTTTTAGTGACAATGCACAGAATGCGGGCTCCGGGTATGACATGGTTAAAAATGCCTTTATTCCCCTGGGCTCTTTATGCTACAGGATGGGTACAGCTTCTTGCCACTCCAATCATTGGAATTACATTACTGATGATAGTTGCAGAAAGGACTTTACACATAGGGTTTTTTGATCCGACACTGGGCGGCGATCCTCTTCTCTATCAGCATTTGTTCTGGACTTACAGTCATCCTGCAGTCTATATTATGATATTGCCTGCAATGGGCGCAATTTCTGAGATCATTTCTACCTTCTCCCGTAAAACAATTTTCGGATATAATTTCATGGTTGTATCAACCCTTGCAATTGCCTTTGTTGGTTATTTCGTGTGGGGCCATCACATGTTCACATCGGGAATGAGCGGTACTGCCCAGTATGCATTTTCACTCCTGACATTTCTTGTTGCCATCCCCAGTGCAATAAAAGTCTTTAACTGGATATCTACCATGCATAACGGTTCAATTGAACTGCAAACTCCATTTTACTGGGCAATGGCATTCGTATTCGTATTCATGATTGGCGGATTTTCGGGACTTATTCTTGGTTCACTTGCAGCAAATGTTCATTTGCATAATACACATTTTGTCGTGGCTCATTTTCACTTTATAGTATTCGGAGGAACAGGATTTGCATTTTTTGGAGCTATGCATTACTGGTATCCGAAAATTACAGGTAAAATGTATGATACAAGATGGGCAAATATTGGTCTGATCCTCTTTTTTATTGGTTTTATAACCCTCTATGGCCCTATGTTTTATCTGGGCTTTAAAGGTATGCCAAGAAGGTATTTTGATTATGATGAAGTCTTTCATGCAGGTAATATTCTTTCATCAATGGGCTCATGGGTGCTTTACTCCGGATTGGCTATAATTATTATTAACTTGTTTGCTTCCCTGAAAAGCGGAACCAGAGCTTCTGCAGATCCATGGGGCGGGAAGACCCTTGAATGGACAGTCCCATCCCCTCCTCCGGTTGAAAATTTTGAAGAGATTCCCACAATTACCAAAGGACCATACGAATATAAATGAATACTACCCCGGAAATACATCGCGACGATCTTGCATCAAAGACAGGAATGTGGTTATTCCTCTTTACGGAAATGCTGCTGTTCGGTGGACTGTTTGTGGTTTATTCGGTGTACCGCTTCAGGAATGCCCAGGCTTTCCATTTAGCAGCCCATGAATTGAATGTTGCAATCGGAACTATAAACACCATAATTCTTCTGATCAGCAGTACAACTATCGCTATGTCGATTACAGCCATTCAGAAAAAGAATAAGAAGTTTGCCCTTTTACTGCTTGGCATTACCATCCTTCTGGGACTTGCATTTCTTGTAAATAAATACTTTGAATGGGGAGAACACCTGAAAGAACATATATACCCTGGTTCTGCAGTTCTTGCCCTGCGTGGACAGGGTGATGTTCTGTTTTATGGTCTTTACTTTTTTATGACAGGCCTTCATGCGCTGCATATCATAATCGGATTGATCTTTATTGGAATTATTACATCAATGATTTACAGGGACAAAATCACCTATAACAATTTTGTTTTACAGGAAAACAGTGGATTATACTGGCATCTGGTCGACCTCATTTGGATCTTCCTCTTTCCTCTGTTCTATCTCATTACTTAATACAGCAAATAATGGAGAATGAAAAAAATCATATAATTCCTTACCGGACATTTCTTTATATACTCGCACTTCTGATATTATTAACATTAACTTCGGTTGCTATAACCCGCATTTATCTTGGTACTCTTACAGTAATGCTTGCGCTGTTTATTGCTGCTGTGAAATCTACCTTCGTATTACGAATCTTTATGCATCTGAAGTTCGAGCATAAAATGTTTTCCGTTGCTGTTATTGCCGTTGTTCTGATCCTTTGTGTCGTGATAATAATTACTTTTCTGGACTACCTATATAGATAACAAGTATGTATTCAACCACAGGAATTGACGCTTCAAATTATGTATCTACTTTCAATACTGCATTTTACTCTATTGCCGGTATTTCATTGTTACTCCTGGTAGGGCTAACTGTAACTATGCTCTATTTTGTTTTCAGATATAATAATAAGAAACATAAAACTGCTGTCCAGAATGAAGGTAATACTATGCTGGAGATTACCTGGACTGTTATTCCGATACTATTGGCATTAATGATGTTCTATTTTGGCTGGGAAGGGTGGAAACCCATGAGTAAACCTCCTGCCAATACCATGAACGTAACAACTACAGCAAGAATGTGGAGTTTTTCTTTCCTGTATGAAAATGGCAAGGAAAGCACTGATCTGGTTGTTCCTGTAAATACCCCTGTTAAAATAAATCTTATTTCTGTGGATGTTATACATAGTCTTTTTATTCCCGCTTACAGGATAAAATCCGACATAGTTCCGGGAAGAGAAAAGGTTATGTGGTTTATTCCACAGACGGAAGGAGATTATGATCTCTATTGTGCTGAATATTGCGGATTAAGGCACTCATATATGAAAGCATTTGTCAAAGTGCTGTCAAAAGAAAAATTTGACACCTGGTATGGCGATACAACCAAACTGGTTGCAGGAGCAGAAGGATCAGTACCCGCAGCCCCCGGATTAGCTATAATGAGATTCCAGGGATGTATGGCCTGTCATTCTACTGATGGTTCAAAAATAGTGGGCCCTACGTATCTGGATTTATTCGGAAGACAGCAGGCTGTCATGAGAAATGGTACAGAGGTAACATTAACTGCAGATGAAGAATATATTAAAAGATCAATTATTGACCCCAATGCGGAAATTGTCAAAGGGTATCCAAAGGGATTAATGCAGAGTTATAAAGGTAAAATCAGTGATGCTGATATTGAAAAAATAATTGAATACCTTAAATCCCTTAATGAAAAATAACCCAGGAAAAAGACTCAAAGATTACCTGCAACTAAGTAAATTAACAATAATGCTGCCTGTAAGTCTGACCGGATTTACGGGATATTTTATTTATTATCCACATCTGTCAACAGGATTAATTTCTGTTAGTTTTGGAATCCTTTTAATGGCTGTCTCAGCGTCAACCCTTAACCAGATCCAGGAAGTGAGTCTGGACAGAAAAATGCAAAGGACACACGACCGCCCCATCCCTTCCGGAAGAATAAAACTGAAGCATGCGATAATATTCTTCCTTTTTAATTTAATTGCCGGCACATTAATTATCTATTCAGGAGGAAACCTACTTGCTTCTCTGATAGGTCTGTTCACAATATTTTGGTACAACGGCGTATATACAAATTTAAAGAAAAAAACAGCTTTCGCCGTGGTACCCGGAGCGCTAACAGGTGCATTACCTCCTCTTATCGGATGGGTAGCAGCAGGAGGAGGAGTATTTGACAAGCCAATAATATTTATTGAATTTCTCTTTTTTACCGGACAGATTCCACACTTCTGGTTATTAATTCTGAAATACGGGGAAGAGTACAATAAGGCAGGTATTCCGTCACTCACGAATCTACTCGCCAGAGATCAGATTAACCGTCTCACATTTACATGGGTCCTAACCTCAGTGATAGCTGCCATATTCCTCTGTTATTTTGAAGTTATCAGAACCGGATTACTTACAGGAATTCTACTAATATCCTCGGCTTTCCTGATATGGAGATTCTCTTCCCTTGTAAAATCCGGGGCAGATGAAATTATTTATAAAAAGTATTCGGTACTCCTAGATTCATACTTTTTTCTGGTCCTTCTTCTACTAATAACAGACAGGATAATAGCCTGAATTATAAGTATTCCTTCCAACAAAATATCGGACTAGAATTTATGATCGAGGCTCTCTTCCAGATAAGGATGATTAACAGGGATTATCTTTGCCTTGCTGAGTGCAGAAGCCACCACAAATGCAAACAAACCGGCATACCCGAGGAATGTTCCGGCTGATATCCATCCAAATTTAAATGCTCCGGTTGTCCCCGGGATGACCTGAACAAAAAGGTCAATATATTGCCCGATGATGAGAAATATTATAACAATTGTAATTATTGTCATGTTCCTGCTGGCTTTAACAGGAAGAAGCACCATAAAGGGAATGAACCAGTTTAATCCGATCTCCAAAAAGAACAGTGTTTTCCATCCTTCCTGCCATCTGACACTGTAATAGGCTGTTTCTTCCGGCAAGTTCCCGTACCAGATAATCATAAACTGTGCGAACCAGAAATATCCCCAAATGATGGAAAACATGAAGATGTATCTTGCAAAATCATGCAGATGGAATTTATTTAAAAATGGAAAATATCCTCTTTTATTAAGAATGAATATAATAAGGGTCATGATTGATACACCATGTAAAAATGCCGCTGCCAGGTTTTTCAGTGCAAATATTGTACTGTACCATTTTACATCGATTGACATAATCCAGTCAATTGCAGATAATGAGAAAGTAATGGCTAATATGAAAATAAATATTTTTGAAAATAGTTCTGTCTTTCCGAATAAATACATAATTCTTTCCGTGTTTGCTGGATCAGTAAGGTCCTCTTTTACTGACAGCTGTCGTAATTTACTGATACACAGAATCCAGAGCAAAAAATAGAGAATCATCCTTACAAAAAAGAAAGGGACATTCAGGAATGCCGATTTGTGTTGTAAAAGCGGATCGAGTACAACAATATCCTTGTGTGACCACTTATACAGGTCATTCATACCAAACCAGATCAAAAGAAAAAACAGTGCAGCGAAGGGAATATAAGACATCATCGCTTCAGAAATCCGTTTAAAAGCAGATGACCACCCGGATTGTGATATACTCTGAATTACAAAGAAAAAAGCCCCTCCAATCGCTATTGAAAAAAAGTAATAGTTTACTATCAGGTAATTTGCCCAGGTTGTCTGCCGGTCAGTAATAAGTCCCAAAATAATTGTCCCTGCACCGATAGCTACCAGCAATAATGTTATTATCTTAAAGTTCCTGGAAACGGTTAATTGCTCCTTCATTACCTTTCTATTTTGGGTATTAATTACCTATATCTTATTCCGGTTTTTTGTTCTGTTCCTACCGGTATGTCGATCACCACAAATATTACTTCTTTCCCCCCTGCATAACATCTGAAGTCTTAATTCTATCCTCCTGAAGCTCTCTGATATACAGAACCAGTTTCCACCTGTCATCTGGTCTTATCTGTGAGCCGTGAGCCCCCATTGAACGAATGCCAAGAGTGATAGTATGAAATATCTCTCCATCACTGAGTCTTACGGCAGTGTCCCCTACAAGTGATAGAGGTTTTAATGGATAGAGACCGCTGGTAAAAAGCGACCCGTCCCCTTTACCAGAGGCTCCATGGCAACCAATGCAGAATGTGGAATATGCTTTCTTCCCTCCTGAAAGTGCCTCCGGGGTCAAAATAAACGGATTGACAAGCTCTTTCCCTGCTTTAATCCTCGATTCCGGATCATTGGTATAATTAAAAGGAGTAAAATCGCGTGGTACAGTTCCAGGGGCAGGTACCCTCATTGTCATTCCATCTGAAAAATTCGGATTCTTTGAGTAAGTCTCATAAGCAGTAGAGTAAAACATATCAGGAAAATAATCCCAACCCGGGTTATTCCTGTCCCGGTTACAAGAGTATAGATTCACCAGTAAAAAGACCAGAAAAACAGGTTTGAATATTTTTCCGTGTGAATATTTATTTATCATACTTCTACATTATCAAATTCTTTATCAATTACTTCAATGGCTCCCAGTTCTTCCATAATAGTACCGGCTTTTCCAGCAGTTGAAATATCCGGGAAATTTGTATCGACAACTATTACAAATTTATCATCCGTTGCCCTTAAATCGAAAATTGTATTATCACGACCCGGAAAAAGTTTTGACCGGGCTGAAAAGAGACCAAGGCTGGCGATAGTAACTGTAAATATGGTAACAACTATAGTGACCACAATAAAGGATGGGAACGAGTTGAACGGTTTTCCTCCGTAAATAACAGGCCAGTCGATCACAGAGGTGTAATAGAGAAATGCAAGCGTTGCAACAATGCCAAAAAGGCCGAAAAAGTAGGCGGCAGTTGGCAGCCTTGATCTGCGCTTTAAAAGATGAAAGACTTCATGAACAGGATATGGTGTAAAAACCTCAAAAATTAAAAATTTCTGCTCCTGCAATGACCTTATAGTGGAAATAAATTTCCCTTCATCATCGAATATGCCTATTTTGAAAGTTCTGGTCATAACTTAGCCTGTTAATCCTCTTTTTTATCCCCGATATTTGCTACACTCTTAAGTTCACTTATTGCCATCATCGGAATATATCGCATGAAAAGTAATACACCTGTGGCAAATAAACCGATCGTACCGACAAAAACACCTATGTCGATTACTGTGGGAGAATAAGATACCCAGTTTGAAGGCAGAAAATCCTTGCTTAAGGAAGTTACCACAATATTATATCGTTCCAGCCACATTCCTACGTTTATAATAAGTGAAATTGAAAGTAATCCCACCCAGTTTCTCCTGATTTTCCTGAACCAGAAAAGCTGAGGAACCAATGCATTACATACAATCATTCCCCAAAAATGAAGGGCATAATCCCCGGTTATTCTGTTCTTGAAGAATGTGAACATTTCATATTCATTACCAGAATACCACGCTATAAATACTTCAGTCAGATAGGCTGTTCCCATTATCAGGGATATAAAAATAAGTATTCGTGCAATGGCATCCATATGATTATCTGTAACATAATCAGTCAGTTTGTATATTTTCCTGATAAGCACCATCAGAGTCATAACCATTGCGAAACCCGAAAAAATAGCACCAACAACAAAGAAGGGCGGGAAGATAGTTGTATGCCATCCGGGTTCTATTCCTACTGCAAAATCTGTAGAAACTATTGAATGAACAGAAACAACAAGAACGGCAGCTATACCACCGAGAATAAAACTAAGAGATTCAAATCTTATCCACTGGCGGCTCGAACCGGTCCATCCCATGCTGAATAAACCATACACAGCTTTTTTTATTTTTGAAGTTGTCCTGTCACGTATGGTGCCAAGATCGGGTAACATTCCGAGATACCAGAATGAAGCTGATATTAAAAGATAAGCAGTAATTGCTGTAAAATCCCAGAAAAGAGGTGAGTTGAAATTTACCCATAAAGGACCTCGTGTATTCGGGTAAGGAAATATATAAAAAGCATCCCATACTCGTCCCATATGCAATGCAGGGAAGATGGCAGCGCACATAACTGCAAATACCGTCATTGCTTCGGCAGCTCTGTTTATTGAGGTTCTCCACTTTTGTCGAAGTATCAGGAGGAAAATAGAAAAAGCAGTTCCTGCATGTCCGATTCCTATCCACCAAACAAAGTTTACTATCTCCCATCCCCATCCGACAGAATTATTTACCCCCCAGGTACCAATACCTTTTGAGACGGTAACATAAATCGCATAACCACCAAAAAGTGCAGCTGCCGATGAAATAACGAAAGCAATGTACCACCACAGTCCGGGTTGCACATCCATCGGGGATGCGATCTCCTTTGTAATCTGACCGATTGATTTATTGCCTTCGATCAGCGGACCTCTGATTTTCTTGTTATACATCGGTTAGATTCTGATTATATTATGTATTTGAATTTTCATCATTTCTCACCTTGGTCAGGTATCCGGTATTAGGCAGAGTGTGTAACTCCTCAAGCAGATGGTAACATCTCGGATCCCCAAATAAACCTGAGACCTTACTGTTTTTATCATTCAGGTTTCCAAATACGATTGCTCCTGAAGGGCAGGCCTGCATACAGGCTGGTTTTATCTCAAAATCCTTAAGTGTCCTGTTTTCAAGTTTTGCCAGTAACTTTTTTTCCTGAATCCTTTGAACACAGAAAGAACATTTTTCAACAACTCCTCTTTCTCTGACAGTTACATCAGGATTCAGAACCATTTTACCCAGGTCTGAAACTGTATTAAAATCAAATGCTTTATTATTTGTATAGCGGTACCAGTTAAATCTTCTTACTTTATAAGGGCAGTTGTTTATACAATATTTGGTGCCAAGACATCTGTTGTATGTCATCTGGTTTAATCCTTCGCTGCTGTGGTTCGTGGCTGAAACAGGGCAGACATTTTCGCAGGGCGCATTATCGCAATGCTGGCATGCCAGCGGCTGGAAATATACTTTGGGATCATTCAGATCATCTGAATAGTACCGGTCAATTTTAATCCAGTGCATTATCCTTCTCCGGATAACTTCTTCTTTCCCTACAACAGGAATATTATTTTCTGCCTGGCATGCTATTACGCATGAATTACAACCGACACATACGTTAAGATCTATCGCAAGTCCCCAATGAAAACCATCATATTTTACTTCGGGGTAGAGAGTTTTATGTGATGATTCAAATTCAGCATGGACCTCATTTCCTGATGAGGGATTCTTCTTATATTCACTTAAAACAGTATCTCTGGCTATAGGCCTGCCTTCCTGGGAATAGTGAACCTGTGTAAGTGCAAGCTGACTCTGTTTAAAAGTGTTTTCAATTTTTTCAGTTACGAATCCATATTCGCGGTTACCTGCACTTAAACTGACAAACTTGTAGAGGTTCACACCAATATCTTTACAAACCGGTCCTGCATTGGTATGACCATATCCAAGAGCAACCGAAACTGTACCATCTGCCTGTCCTGGTTGAATAAATGCAGGAATTACCAGGTTATCTTTCAGCTTTATCAGGTCTCCAGTCCTGATACCCTGTTTTTCTGCATCGTTCGGTGATATAGCAGCTACATTTTCCCAGCACTGACGTGAAACAGGATCGGGTAATTCCATCAGCCATGGATTATTTGCATGCATACCGGTTCCCAGTGCCACACTTTCCGAGATGATCACTTCAAATGTTCCTTTTCCGGAGATAGCTGATGTATTTATAGCTTTCAATAATGACTTTTCTTCAAAAGATGGAGGTTTTAACTGTGGTACATTATATCTGAAAACACCATTGCCCAGTGATTCATTCCAAAAACTCCTGAAGTCAGTCATTTTTGTCAGAGGAAAATAATCCTTCTCCCAGTTATTCATAATGTAATCATAATAGGGCATCTTACTTCTTGACCATCTTAATAATGAATCCTGAAATGAGCGTGTGTTGAATATTGGATTAATGCATGGCTGATGTAAAGACAATTGCCCGGGTATTATTTCAGCATCATCCCAGGATTCAAGATAGTGATGTACCGGACATTCATATTTTGCAATCCCGACAGTTTCATTCAAAGCAACTGCCATATTTACTGTCAGATCTGCTTTCCTGATTCCGGCAAGAAATTTATCGGGATCAGGGTAATCATACAGTGGATTTACATTATACATTAACAGTGCTCTCACCTTGCCCGAATTCAGATCACCGGCCAGATCATTCATCTTACTGTCAATCCCGGATGCAATATTGAGATTATTGTTAAGATCAATACATTCTGAATAATTGCCAAGGAGAGAGTTGATCCCGTTGACAATTATCTGGATGTCTACATTGTTCGTTCCGGAAACAACTATAGACCTTCCTTTTAATTTAACCAGATTATCTGCCAGTTCGGAAAGGTCCTCTTTATATGTGATGTCATTGTATCTTTTGATACCCATTCTTTCAGCAATCTTATTGTAAAGATCAGTGAGAAGTATCTTTTCTTCAGAGGGTTTTATCTTAATCCTTTTATCAGCATTTGCTCCGGTTAATGTCATCCCTGATTCATAATGTATATGTCGGAGCATCTTTTTCTCTCCATTGTCCAGTCTTCTCCGGGAAGTATAACCGGGAATAAAGTGTACCGGGGCTAACCATGTTCCAAGAAAATCAGCATTGAGAGAAACCACGAGCGATACATTACCAAAATGATAATCCGGGATCACTGATCTGCCGAAGCAGGCCGAATTGGCTTCCAGTATAGCTGAATATGAAATGGCATCATACTGCACCCATCTGAAATTCTTAAAGCCCTTCCCGAATTCATTTATCAATTTGATGGTTGAAGGTGAGATAATGCTTGAGGTGAGCAGTACAATTTCACCACCTTCTGTATTGATTTTTCCAAGCTCCGTGAGAATGTGCCCGTCAATAGTATCCCAGGATTCCTGTTTATTAACGATAGTGGGATTTTTAAGGCGTGCATCATCATAAAGACTTAATACAGAAGCCTGTACCCGTGCTGTAGTTCCTTCGCCGTTAAAGGTTGAAAGATTGTTTCCTTCTATTTTAATTGGGCGGCCATCTCTTGTTTTTACCAGTATTCCGCAATATTCATGTCCGTCATAAAATCCGCTTGCATAGTATAAAGATTTGCCGGGGGTGATTTCGGGTGGCTGAATTATGTAGGGCAGGGCTTTATGAACAGGTCTTTTGCAGCTTGCCATAACTGCTGCCGAAGCAAAACTGAATCCGAAAACTTTTAAAAAATCTCTTCTTGAAGTACCCCGTTTTACAATACCTACTTCGGTCAGGTTCGGAATCTGGTAATTATTATTTTCACTTCCATTCTCTTCCTGACCGGGAGTTATGCTCTTTATTTCTTTTGGATTCTTACCGTCCTTTTTCATATATCAGCACCTTTCCAATCTTCTGTTGTTAATAATGGCATTTCATGCATTCGATGCCACCTACCCTGCTTACTGTGACACTGTCAATTTCTCCCTTTTTCAACTTTTCAGCCAGTTCCCTGTATTGTGAATAAAACTGATTGTTGTGAAAATCGATTTCCTTTGTTCTGTGACAGTTTATGCACCATCCCATCGACAAATCTGACACCTGTTTGATTACGTTCATTTCCTTCACGTTACCATGACATTCGGTACAGTCAACACCTCCTGCAGAAACGTGTTGGGCATGGCTGAAAAAAACATGATCGGGAAGGTTGTGCACCTTTATCCATTCTACAGGCTTAATATTTTCGTAAGAGCTGATTACTTTCGAGATCTCAAAAAGCCCCGACCGGGTCCCGTTCCGAACCATAAGGTGACAATTCATACATACATTCACCGGTGGAATTCCGGCATTTTTACTGAACGAAGCCGAACTGTGACAATAGATACAATCTGTTTTATTTTGTCCCGCATGAACAGCATGTGAAAACTTTACAGGCTGAGATGGAGCATAATCTTTTGAACGACCAAGTGAAAGAGCATTTATTACGAGTGAATTTGTCAGAAATATGGTTGTCGTTAAAAGGATAACATAATTGATCCATCTGCGCTTCAGTATTTTGCTGATTGTTATATCGACTAACGAAAAAAGAAATAAAATTGAGAAAATAATGAACAACAAAAGATTGGTTATTACCGGTTTGCTTTGTTTTAGACCGATTTCAACGAATTTATCCATATAGGCTTTGATCAGCACTATATCTTCTGGTGTCAGGTTAATATTTTTGTGAACCTCAGCCATTTTTATCCCTGCAGGCTTTAACAGAATCTTACTTAAATCGCGTGCGTTCTTTGACAGGTATTTAGTTGAAATCTCCATAGCATCGGGACTCCAGTTGAGTGTATCAGTAACTGTAGTATTGTGGCAGGCAGCACAATTTACTGATTCCTCTTTGAGATAGACCAGACCATAGAAAAGTCGTTCCCCTCTTACCAGTTCCTCTGCTTTAAAAGTTCTTTCTTTGTAGAGGACTGAATCAGGTACCTGCTGGATAATTGTATCTTTTACAGCAACTTTATTTGTGTCTTTTGCCTGAAGATTAACAGAGTCTTCGACCTGAATTATTTCGGAATAACCCTGGAAAAACTGAGCCGAAAAGAATAGAATGAGGATTAAATATTTAAATTTTCCTTTGGGAGAATACTTCCGCATTGTAGTAATTTATAGAGTATTTAGTACTAAACCCTGAGAATTAAATCGGCTCTCCCCTTCAAAATCCAACAAACTCAAAAATATAAAAATGATTGATATAATCTAATCTAATAGAGGTTTTTCTTCCATTCCTTCCAATAAATGTTTCATATGATCTCCTCCGGATAAGGAATATTCAATCATGTTCCTGCATATCTTAAATGGCTTATTATTGTGACCCTTTTAGATCAAATGTGTTTATATTTGCAGACTAATTACAATTTTTGAAGGCCAGTATCGTTTACTTTTAATAATTTAAAGATTGAAAAATGAAAAAAATTCTATCGTTCGCGCTAATAATTATACTATCCTCAGTCTTTTTTGCCGGATGCAAAAAAGATAATGGTGATCCGCCAGCTCTTCCACCACAGGAATCGATGACTATAGATTTCAGCAATTTCGATTTCCAGAAAAAATCAGATGCAGTTGTTTACGGCCAGAAAGGCGTTGAAAACAGCAACTGGGAGTTTTCAGCGGGAGTTGCAGGAGTGTGGAAGCTGATAATAGGTACAACACTTATTGTTCCCGTTACATCATTTAAACTTGCTACAGACCAGGTTCCTGTGTTTCTCTCAGACAAAACGTGGCAATGGAGTTATTCTGTAACTGTTGCAACAGTCACTTACAAAGCCAGGCTTACCGGGCAGATTATGGCTAGTGATGTAGCCTGGAAGATGTACATATCAAAGGAAGGAGCCAGCAGTTTTCCCGAGTTTATCTGGTTCGAAGGAACATCCAAACTTGATGGTACAGGTGGTCAATGGATACTAAATCAGAGTTCGGCGTCTCCGACACCTATTTTACAGATAGACTGGACAAAAACAGGTACTTCTGTCGGTACAATAAAATACACCTATGTTAAAACTGCTGATCCATTTAAAACCAGTTATATTGAATACGGATTGACAACTGGCTCTTTAGACGCTTATTATACCATTCATTATTACAACACCAATACATTAAAGTTTTCCGATGTCAATGTTGAATGGAATAAAACCACGCATAACGGAAGAGTTAAATGCCTTGATTATCTTGGAGACACCAACTGGCATTGCTGGGATGCTAACAAGATTAATGTTACATGTCTCTGAAAAACAAAGAATAACATTATAAAATCCCGGAATTCCGGGATTTTTATTTTATGATTTACATGCAATATCCATTTTTAAGCCGGAGTATACACCGGCATTATAATGTGATAAAAAAAATTACTATTTTTCGCCCCTGAATTTTAATCAGATAATATAATGTCATTAGGAAAAAAATCTATCTTATTCATAATTCTGATACTGGTAATCGATCAGATACTTAAAATATGGGTTAAAACACATATGCAGATCGGGGATGAAATACATCTGTTTGGAAAATTCGGCATGCTTCATTTCATAGAAAACAATGGTATGGCTTTCGGCATGGAGATGGGTGGTAAACCTGGAAAGTTCATTCTGAGTATCTTCAGGATAATAGCAATTTTTGGAATAGGATGGTTTCTTTCCTCACTAGTCAGAAAAAAATCAAATCTGGGGTTGATTCTTGCGGTAAGCGCTATTATGGCCGGGGCAATAGGGAATATGATCGACAGTGCATTCTATGGAATTATTTTCAATGAAAGCTTCAACCATCCGGCCGTTTTGTTCCCCCCTGAGGGTGGATATTCATCATTTCTGCACGGAAAGGTGGTTGATATGTTCTACTTTCCCATAATTAACACCCAATGGCCCGACTGGTCACCATTCAGGCCAGGGGAATCATTTGTTTTTTTCAGACCTGTATTTAATATTGCCGACTCGTCAATAACCTGCGGAGTAATATCAATTATATTATTCCAAAAGAGAATGTTCCGCGATCTTTCTTAATACTGTTAATACTGACAGTAATTTTATTCCTGGCAACAACTGCTTACGCAACTCAATATTGTTTTCAGATTTTCATGTTTAAGAAAATACCATGTGTTTTTTCCTTCTCTTTTGGAAGATAGCACCCCTCTGTCCTTAAGTATACCAAGGTGATGCGAAGCAGTAGATTGCTCTATACCCATATGTTTATGAATTTCTGTTACTGTTCTCTTCTTCCCGTCCTCAAGATAACCAACAATCGAAATCCTTAAGGGATGAGCTATTGCTTTAAGCATATTAGCCACCTGTTCAAGCCTTTCCGGATTAATTTCTTTGAATTCCATTACTCAATCATTTGTCATGCAAAGATATATATAAATATGTTAATATGATTAACCCGGTTCCGGGATATTAAGTTCATAAATAATTATTTGAGAGCGAACTGCTGATTTTACTATATTTGAACGAAATAATTTTGTATGCCCTTTCTCTCCAGAATTAAAAGACCAGTTGAAAAGGAGATGGCTGAATTCGAAGCCTACTTCAATAAGACTATGCGCAGTGAAATTCCCTTATTGAATATTATTCTTAATTATATTTTGAGACGTAAGGGTAAACAGATGAGGCCGTTGCTGGTTTTTCTTACTGCAAAACTCAATGGTAACATAGGTGAACCGACATTTGTGGCTGCAACTTTTATCGAACTTCTTCATACAGCTTCACTGGTTCATGATGATGTAGTTGATGATGCACACGAAAGACGGGGTGCTTTATCTATAAATGCTCTCTGGAACTCAAAAATTGCGGTTCTTGTCGGAGATTATATGCTGTCAAAAGGAATGCTGATAAGTGTTGAAAAGAACCGGTTCGACATGCTTGAGATTGTCTCTGATGCCGTCAAATCAATGAGTGAAGGAGAACTTCTTCAGTTACAGAAGGCCAGGAAACTTAATATCAAAGAGGAAGATTATTTTAAAATTATCATAAGTAAAACAGCCGCATTGATTTCAGCCTGTACAGCTTGTGGCGCCAGATCTGTTACTGAAGATTCCGAGACAATTCAGCTGATGAAGGAATTTGGAGAAAATATTGGTATAGCTTTTCAGATAAGGGATGACATTCTTGATTATGAAGGAACAGGGCTAACCGGGAAAACTGTCGGTAATGACATAAAAGAAAAGAAGATAACACTTCCTCTGATACATGCCCTGGAACAATCTCCGGCCTCAAAGAAGAAACACATTCTGGGCATTGTAAAGACCAGGAAGAAAACCAAGGCTGAGATCTCTGAAGTTATCAGCTTTGTAATTGATTACGGAGGTATAGAATATGCTGAGCTTAAAATGAACCAATACAGGGATAAAGCTCTGGCAATCCTTGATTCTTTTCCTGAATCAGACGTTAAGGAATCTCTCAAAGAGTTCGTTCAGTACACAACCTCAAGAAAAAAATGATCACTCAGCTTCCAGGGTAATCTGTGGAACTTTCCCAAGGTCTTTTACATAATGTCGTGAGCCGAGCCAGAAAAGGGCTGATCCTGCCAGTAAAACAGCCGGGAGAACCGATAATGCCGTCTGGATATTAGTGAGGTCATAAATCTTTCCCATTACAATAGGGGCAGTAGAGGCTCCGAGAAGGTTTTGTACAACTACTGCAATTGCATATGAGGTTGCCCGTAATCCCGGATGTATGACATCCTGGGTAACTGCAGCAGCTCCCGATATAAATGCAAGCACGAGGACTCCGAAAACAAGCAGAACAATATATTGAATTGTTCCCCTCAGCATTACCAATGCAATAAAAAGAATTAAAGCAGATAATAAAGTTGAAAGTGCAGGAAAAGCCAGCCTCGCATTAGCTCTTGTTTTTCTCCAGCGGTCAGTAAGATGACCTCCAAGCGGAGCGCCAATGAGAGCCAGTAGCATAACTGAGCTAGCCATTTGCCCTGCTTTTTCCTGTGCTATGCCGTTGACTTTTTCAAAATATGTCGGTAGCCATGTCAGCATTGAGGTTGTAACAAAAACAACAGCAGCCATCCCAAAGTAGGTAAACAGGACAGATGGTTTTGTAAAAAACTCCCTGACCATATCTTTTTTTTCCATCTTAATCCTGTTCCTGTCCTTGTCTATAAAAGAGAGATCCACTGTTTTATAATCCTTCACGAACAGAAACAGAATTGCAACAACCATTCCCGGAATGGCAACTAATCCAAATGCATGTTTCCACCCCAGCTTAACAGCAATGATTCCTCCAAGTAATACCCCGATTGCTGACCCAAGCGGAATTGATGCATTCCAGATACCCATCATTCTTGCCCTTTTATCTATAGGATATAACCCGGAGATCATGGCACTTCCTCCCGGAGCATAACCCGCTTCCCCTACTCCTATTAACAGCCTGGCCATGAAAAGCTGTACAAAATTTCCGGTAAGTGCACACAGGGCTGTGGCAAGACTCCACATAATTGCCATTATCCCGATAGTCTTGCTCCGGCTCCACCTGTCAACCAGAATTGAAACAGGAAAAGTCAGAAGGACAATTGCCCAATAGACTGCTGAAACAAGCAATCCGCTCTGTGTATGTGTTATTCCCCAGTCTCTTTCAATCGATGTAAACATTGATGTAACAACCATCCTGTCGATATAATCAAACATATACAACAGGAATAATAAGACAAAAACGTAGTTTGAATATCCCTTGGAAAACAAATACCCAGTGCGGTCTTCAGGCTTTTTCATAATAGTAAGTTTTATATTAAACCCTTTCACCAAGTAAATAAAAATAAATATCAGTTGGTTTTTTTATTGTATTTTTAAGTCTTTATACGTAGAGGAAGAAGTTTGGAGTGCCTAAATTTTGGAGTGCTTAGAGTTATGAAGAAAAAATTAATATGCCAGGAACCGAAATTCAGGGAGTTGAGCAAAACTCTAAGTACTTTAGGCACTCTAGGCACTTTAGGCACTCTAGGCACTTTGAATTTTATTTACTATTTTTCATTTTTAAATAACCTAAAAGAATATAACTATGGCAACGTTAAAGCAAATTAATGAATTTCTTGATTCCCAGCCTATTGCAATGGTAGGGGTTTCACGCAATCCAAAAAAATTCGGTTATGCTGCTTTTAAAGAACTTAAAGAAAAAGGGATGAAGATTATCCCTGTCAATCCACAGGCCGATCAGATAATGGGAGAAAAGTCTTATCCAAATGTAAAATCACTTCCTTCAGATATTAATGGAATTATCATCCTTACAAAAAAGGATAAGACAGCTGCAGTTGTGAGAGAAGCAAAAGAAAGGGGAATCAATCAGATATGGATACAACAGATGGCTGACAGCAAGGAAGCCATTGGTGAGCTTAATGGAACCGGTATCAACTTTGTTACAGGAGAGTGCATCCTTATGCATTATAAACCGCATAGCATTCATAAATTTCATGGAAGGCTTAAAAAATTCTTTGGACGTTTCCCGAAATAGTTAAGCCTGTTATGACTGAAAACAGGAATATATACGGGGTTGAATTTGCAGTAAGAGATTATGAATGCGACCTTCAGGGTGTTGTTAACAATGCAAATTATCAGCATTACCTTGAACATGCCAGGCATGAGTTTCTTATTTCTAAGGGAATAAGTTTTGTTGACCTTCATAATGAAGGCATAGATCTTATAGTCACAAGAGTAGAAATTGATTATAAATACCCTTTACGGAGCCGCGATAAATTCGTTGTTCGGGTGAACATTGAGAGGGAAGGAAATGCCAGACTGGTTTTTGTTCAGGATATCTTCCGTCTGAATGATGAAAAACATATAGTTCATGCAAGAGTAACCGGAGTGGCTACAAAAAAGGGACGGCCTGTTCCTCCGGGTAAACTTATTGAACAACTTGGCCTTCAATTATGAAAAATATTAATATTAGATAAATCTTAATAATATGGGAAAAAGTAAACTTACCCGAAGACAATTCGTAACTACTACACTAACAGCAGGAGCAGGAACTATTCTGCTTGGAAAGGCTGCATTAGCATCATCTTCTGTTCCGGGTAACCTGCCAGCAGATCCTTTTCAGATCATCCAACTAGGTAAGACAGGAATAAAAACAACCCTGCTGGGAATGGGAACAGGTTTCAGCGGAGGCAACAGATCCTCAAATATTACCAGAGCCGGAGTGGCAGAACCACTGATAAAGCAGGCTTATGATAAAGGCATTCGATTCTTCGACTGCGCTGACAGCTACGGAACGCATACATTTACTGCTGCTGCCCTGAAAGGTATCCCAAGAGAAAAATATGTTCTGAGCTCTAAGATCTGGGTTAGCCAGGGGGGTATTCCTGAACCTGAACGTCCTGATGCTGATGTGGTTATTGAACGGTTCAGGAAAGAGCTTAACACCGATTACCTTGATATTGTTCAGATACATTGCATGACAGATGCCCAATGGACTGACAAACAGAAAAAGCAGATGGACATACTTGAAAACCTCAAGGCCAAAAAGATTATCCGGGCCCATGGGGTTTCAATACATTCGCTTGAAGCACTTGAGGCTTGCGTTGATAGTACCTGGATTGATGTTGTTCATGTAAGGGTAAATCCTTATGGAGAATCTATGGACCGTAAAGATCCTGCAGAAGTTATACCGATAATTGAAAAACTGCACAAGGCTGGCAAAGGGATAATCGGAATGAAGCTTATAGGTAATGGCAAATTCAGAAATGATTCTGAAAAAATTGATGCTTCATTGAAATATGTTTTGGGACTCGGAACAGTGGATATGATAATCGTTGGTTTTGAATTACCGGAACAGATTGATAACTACATAGGAAGAGTAGAGAATGTCATAAAATCAACAAAGTAGTAATGATTTTATAACCAGATGATTAAATAAGAAAAAATGACTATTAAAAGATCTTTATTTGCACTGCCAATAATCCTGATTGGTTTAGCTTTTACACAGGATGAGGGATTAAAAACGATAATAGAGCCAGGGACAGTAATTGAAAAACTAGCCGACGGTTTTTTGTTTACGGAAGGTCCTTCAGCAGATTCAAAAGGAAATGTCTATTTCACCGATCAGCCTAATGACAGGATAATGGTTTGGAGCGTTTCGGACCAGCTTTCAACTTTTATGCAACCATCTGGACGAGCAAACGGACTCGCATTCGATAGTAAAGGTGACCTTTGGGCTTGTGCAGATGAAAAAAATGAATTATGGCAGATTGCCCCTGACAAAAAAGTAACTATCATTCCATCAAAATACCAGGACAAATTACTAAACGGACCAAATGATTTATGGATTGACCCTTCAGGAGGAGTCTATTTTACTGATCCGTTTTATAAAAGGTCGTGGTGGGACCATTCCGATAAACCCCAGGACATCCAGGGAGTCTATTATCT
>Ga0208980_10000327_pt1 | contig 25900 bp, 22 predicted proteins | sample WetSurMetagenome_3_FD_187993 | JGI IMG/M metagenome (GOLD analysis project Ga0208980, IMG submission 187993) | Wetland microbial communities from Twitchell Island in the Sacramento Delta, sample from surface sediment Aug2011 Site A1 Bulk (version 2) | ecosystem: Environmental > Aquatic > Marine... | reverse complement strand
GAGGAAGAAGAACAAGCCCCGCGCCTGCGCGAACTGCCTTTTGAATCCCGCCGCAAGCGGATGAGCACCGTCCACAATCTGGCCGGTGGCTGGCGAAGTATCGGTCCCTCCCGGCGGGAGATCGCCTACATCAAAGGGGCGCCGATCGAGATGCTGGATTTGTCCACCGCAACATTGCAATCTGGAAAAATGATCCCCATGAATGAAAAAACCCGGACGGAGATCATGGCAGCCAACGACGAATTTGCCCGCGATGGGCTGCGGGTGCTGGCCATCGCCCAGCGCGAGCTCCCCGCCCTGATGGAGGATTACACTTCGGAAGTGATCGAAAAAGACATGACCTTCCTGGGTTTGATCGCAATGATGGACCCTCCCCGACCCGAGGTAAGCAAGGCTGTGGAAGAGTGTCACACCGCCGGAATCCGGGTGGTGATGATCACCGGAGATTATGGCCTCACCGCAGAAAGCATCGCACGGCGGATCGGCATCGTAAAAAACAAGGACGCACGTGTCATCTCCGGTTTCGAGCTGGAAACGATGCCGGAGGATGATCTGATCAAAGCACTGGATGACGAGGTGATCTTCGCCCGGGTGGCTCCGGAACACAAGCTCCGCGTGGTCAGTGCTCTACAGGTGAAGGGAAATGTGGTCGCAGTCACCGGCGATGGCGTCAACGATGCGCCTGCGCTTAAGAAAGCGGATATCGGCGTCGCCATGGGTATCACCGGAACGGATGTGGCCAAAGAAGCGGCCAGCATGATCCTGACTGACGATAACTTCGCCTCCATCGTAAATGCGGTGGAGGAAGGTCGTGCAGTTTATTCGAACATCCGAAAATTCTGCTCCTATATTTTCACCAGCAATACCCCGGAAGCGATCCCATTCATCTTCTTCGTTCTCAGTGGCGGTTTGATCCCACTGGGTTTGACTGTCATGCAGATCCTGGCGATCGACCTTGGAACGGATATGGTTCCGGCGCTGGGATTGGGTGCAGAACCCCCGGAACCGGGGATCATGACCCGACCACCGCGAAGTCTGAAATCTCACGTGATCGACCGTTCGATGCTAATCCGAACTTATGGCTATCTTGGCATCCCGCAGGGGTTGATCGCAATGTTGGCGTTCTTTTTCATGTTTTGGACCAACGGATATCCCGGGCAGATCTTCGGGCTGCCCTCCAGCGGCAGTCTGTATGTGGCTGCCACCTCCCTTACCCTGGCTTCGGTTGTTTTCACCCAGATTGGCAATGTTTTTGCCCAGCGCACTGAGAAGATCTCGACCTTCAAGCTGGCTTTTTTCAACAACAAGTTGATCTGGCTGGGTATTCTCTCCGAACTGGTTCTGGTGGTGATGATCGTTTATGTTCCATTCCTCAATCAGTTCATCGGCACCGGACCGTTCCCTGCCTGGTACTGGCTGTTCCTCGTGCCGTTCATCCCGGCATTGACAATTATCGACGAAATCGCTAAATTTATTAAAAGAAGGATCGATTCCAAACGAGGAGTTACCTCATGAAGATCATAATCATCGGTTGTGGAAGGGTGGGCTCGGGGCTGGCACGCATGCTAAGCAATCGGGATCACCAGGTAACGATGATCGATAGCGACCCGCTTTCCTTCGAGCGTCTTGGGAAAAATTATAAAGGAAAGACAGTCGTGGGTATCGGTTTTGACCGTCAGACGCTTCTGGATGCCGGTATCGAGAAGGCGGATGCTTTTGCGGCAGTAACTGCCTCCGATGAAGCTAACGCTGTGGCAGCCCGGATTGCCAAAAATGTTTTCCGTGTTCCCCGTGTCGCTGCCCGCATTTACGATCCGCGCAAAGCCGATATCTATCGGCGTCTGGGGATGCAAACCATCTCTCCGGTGGCGTTGGGCATCGTACGCATGGCCGAGCTGCTATCCTTCTCCAACCTGGCGGTTGTGGATAGCCTGGGAAGCGGGGAAGTTAAGATCGTGGATATCGAGGTCCCCCCCATGCTTGCCGGCCGCAGGATCGAAGAGGTGATCATTCCGGGCGAGGTGCATATCTCTGCCATCTCGCGAAACGGAAAGACATTCCTGCCGCTCAGCGGAACAACCTTTGTAGAGGGCGATGTCGTTCACCTTTCTGTCCTGGCAACTTCGCAGGACAGATTGAAGGACCTGGTAGGTTAAGGAGAAAACCATGAAAGTAATGATCATTGGCGGCGGAAAAGTGGGTGCCTACCTGGCCAACTATCTGATCCAGGCTGGTCATCAGGTGAAGCTCCTTGAAAATAGGCGTGAAGAGGTGGAGGAATTGAGCCTCACCCGACTCCCCAAGGAAACCGTTTTGTTGGGGAGTGGAACAGACCCCGATTTCCTGGAATCCAGCGGTATCCGCCAGATGCAGGTGGTGGCAGCTGTAACAGGGGATGACGAGATCAACCTGGTGGTTACCAATCTGGCGCGGTTCGAGTTCAACGTTCCACGAACCATCGCCCGCATCAATCACCCTGAGAATGCCTGGATGTTCCGCCCGGATATGGGAGTGGACGTGGCGCTCAACCAGGCTGATTTGATGGGGAAGATGATCGCTGAAGAAATGTCGATGGGCGATATGATGTTCCTGATCAAGCTGCGGAAGGGGCTGTTTTCGATCGTCGAAGAGAAAGTCGCTCCGAATTCTTACGCAGCAGGAAAAAAGATCCGTGATCTGCAACTGCCAGACCAATGCGTTCTGACTGCTGTTCTGCGCAAGGGTGAGCTGATGATCCCGCATGGCGATCTGGAACTGCAGCCAGCGGATGAAGTGCTGGCGATCGTTCACGAATCCCAGTGCGGTGTGCTTGCCGACCGGTTGGAAAACCAGCCCTAAATCTCAAATCCGGTTATTCGAGGCGGCTTTCAAGAGCCGCCTTTTTTATTTGGTTGGCCAGGCGAGAAAGGTTTTCAGAACCTGCAGGTTGGTATCCAGCTCGGTGTGGCTATGATCGGAAAGCTCAATATCCAATGCGGGGATGCCCTGGGCGGAAGCCCAATCGACCATATTTCCGGTGAAATCGCAGCCGGTATCGATGGGCGGGTAGGGATAAGGGCTGACGGCAGCCACCGCCCGGGCGAGGTCAACCGAGAGCGCATCAGGCGGGATGCCGCCGGGGAAGATACCCAGCGCGGCGCTGTGGTAACTGATCATGGCCTTGATCTCATGTACTTCAATGAAGCCAACCAGTGAGGCAGTTTCGGGTTCGGAACCGGGATATGCGCCGGCGGTTACCGGGCGGTAGATCCAGCAGCCATCTCGGTTCCAGTCCGCCTTCCAGTGGTAATCCCAATTGCGGTTCAAGTCCACGCCGTTGCCGTTGACCCGGCCATCAACAGTGTGCGCGCGGGCTTCCCCATCCGGGTTGAGAAGCGGGAGGATATACAGGGTGGTGTCTGATGGAATGATCCCCGGGTCATCCCGCAGGTGGGCGATCAGCTCCCGCGCCAGGGCGGTGGTGTTCCACTCGTTACCGCCATGGATGCCCGCCACGATAAGTTTTTGAACCGGACCTGATCCGAATTGATAGACCTCGATGGGTCTGCGTTCCACCGAATAGCCAATGATCCACGGCCCGTTCGAGGCAGGGAGCGTGATCACGAAGGGCGTCCAGGTGGGGGGCAGCGTCTGGGAAGGGCGCAAAGAGGGGGTTATTGAAGGCTGGGGTGAAGGGGTACGCGTCCCGATGGAGACCGTCTGGAGTGGAGTGAATGCACTTACCGGTGCGGCCAGAACCACAGCCTCCCTGGGCGCACAGGCCGGGAGGAAGCTGGCAATGATCAAGAGGGTCAGGGTCAGCCTCAACCGTTTCTTATTGTCGATATACATCCTCTGTCAGGATGCAAGGATCAAGCCGAATGCGTTTCTAACTTGCAGTTCCGCTCAGGCGTGATCGCCGAGGGGATTAATATTCCCCAGGCCAGTCTTCTGTAAGCGGATGGTCGGCTTGCCGTAGTAATCGATGCTTCCCAGACCGGTCATAGCCGCATCCATACGATCGGTTACCCAGACCCTGGCACTGCCCGCGCCGCTCATTTGGACGTGGGCTTCCTTGCATTGCAGATCACCAGCGTAGTATGATCCGGCGCCGCTCATCTGCACTTCCTGTTTACCGGCCTGCCCGGCCACCTTCAAGCTGCCAGCCCCGCTGAGGGCGGCTTTCAGGTCCGTGCAGCTCACGCCGGAAATGTTCATGCTGCCGGCACCGCTCAAGCCAAGGGTCAAATTGGTGGTCTTAATGGCCCGGCATTCCACGTTGCCCGCTCCGGCCAGGATAACCTCGTTTATTTCTTTCATGGTTATTAAATAGCGGATCGGTCCTGCGCCTATGAAGCGCAGCCCAAGGTAATCCATCCACTCAAATTCATAGCGGATGCGCAGGATGCCGTTGTTCACATCCGTTTTGATCTGGGGGAGCAGATCGGGGTTGGCATCGATGAACAGTTCTTCCTTGTCCCCCTGGGTTAGGACAAGTTCACCGATGCCTTTCACCTGAACGCGGTTGCAGGCGGATAGGGGGCGGAATTCTCCCCTGGCGGGTGTGTCTGTCATTTTGACCTCCGGATTTTTTGAATAAACAATCTACGCGGAAGTGTCAGAAAGGGTTTCGAACTTTTTCCGCGCGTTTTCTTCATAATAGGTAAGACCCGCGGTCCGGTAAACCTCTATTGCTTTATCCAGGTGACCTGAGGCAAGCTTAGTGTCACCAGGAGAGGATCGTTCCACGAGCATCTCCGCCACTTCTTCCTGGAAGGAGCCAATCCGCCAGAGATCGCCAAGTGGTTTGATTGTTTCAAGAAGCTCACTATACTGGGTGAGGGCAAGATCATAATCACGGTCAAGCCAGGCATGGCGGGCTTCCGCAATCTGCAGAAATACTTTTTGGGTGACCGTGGGAGAATCCCCGATGACTTTTTTCAGGATCGTGTACTGCTCGAGAACTCTTTCTTTATCCTTCAAAAGAAAACATAGATGCAGGATCGAAGAATTAATATAACCAGGGTTTTCATCCCGGTCCTCGGGGTGGATGGCGAGGACTTCATCCAGGATAGACCGGACCTGCTCAGGCTGTTTCAACTCCCAATGCAGCCTGGCTTTCATGTATAAGTATCCGAGTTGATAATCCTGCAATTTTTCCGCGCTATATTGCTCCAGGATTTGGTCTACAAGAAAAAGAGCTTCTTCGAACTGACCTCTGCACCAGGGGAATGTCACGCGGATCGCCTGAACACCCAGCAAAGCAAATGTAGGATTTGGGTTGACCGATTGCAGCTCCACTAGCCTTACCAGGCGGGCTTCTGCATCGGTAAACCTGGAAAGTGATATCTCCAAATCAACCAGGGAAATCTGAGCAAGGAATTCTATGTAACTCAAGCCCGTGCGAGTGGTCAATTCAACATTGCGGGAATACTGGTCGTACGCCAGAAGGGGTTCTCCGCCGTATACATAATGCGTCCCCAAGTTCAACCTGGCTCGAGCCAAAATGGTAGTATACCCATTTTTCTCAGCGATCTCCACAGCCTGTTTCAAGGCCGTGGTCGCCTCATCAAACGGGAGAACGCGCAGGATACCGAGTGTGGCATAGCAATCCGCCAGCACCTCCTGCAGATCCAGCTTTTGGGCGAGTGCAATCGCTTTTTTGACTAGGTCGAGGCCTTCTTCATAAAGGTAATTGAAACGACATGCTCTCGCGGTTTCGTGCAAAAGGGTGGCCATACCTTTGGATTCCAACCCCTCAGGTATTTCCTTTAATCCCATCCGGCAGATCTCTAGGCCTTGCTTAACTTCACCCATATACCAGACCGCCCGGGCGGCATCAGCGTAGAGGATGGCCAAATCCTCGATATTGCCGGTTTTCTTGTAAAGTTCGATGGCTTTATCAAATGCTTTTTCCGCAATCTCCCGCTTGCCAAGGCGGAAGGCTGCATCCGCGATCCCTTCGTACATTTCCGCCTGGCAGCTTTCATCGCTGCAGAGGTCCAGGGCTTTTTCGTAATACTGCATCGCCTCCTGGTTGGCGTAGATCGAAAGGGCACGCGCGGCGGCTTTTCTGTAATTGTCGAAGGCTTTATCCGCGTCTCCGCACTCCTCGTAGTGATACGAGAGAGTCTCGTAATCATCCGGGTGAATGGCCTCCACCGCCTGAGCCACACGTCGATGAAGACGCTGTCGGCGAAGTCCGGAGATCTCCTCCCGCAGGGTGGCAGGGATGAGGGCATGCTCGAAGGCAAAGGTGACCCCCTCCGAAGCACCTTTTTTCAATTCCCGGATGATCTGCGCTTTTTCAGCTTCCTCCAGGCATTCGATGATCCGATCTTCCATTTTATCGCAGGCTTTCACCAAAATATTGTATTCAAATTCCCTGCCGATGACTGCAGCCAGGCGCAAAAGCTCCTGCGCATCCTCTGGCAGGCGTGACAGCCGCGATTGCACGGTAAGCCGGACACTCTGGGGGATGGAAATATTCTCAATCCCTGGGGAGACCCATTCGCCACGTTCACAGCAGAGCAAGCCTTCCTCAAGAAGCGCTTTGCAGACTTCTTCAATGAAAAATGGGTTCCCTTCGGTCTCCCGAAAGATGGCGTCGACCAGTTCGGGGTCAATGTGCCCTGCTGGGGTAAGCATGGTGGCGACCATTTCCCCGGTCAATTCGGGAGTGAAGCGCGTGAGCTTCACCCGCGTGGCCAAATGATCGCGCAATAGCTCGTTCAGGATACGGTTCGCCAGGTCTTCATCCCGCAATTCGATCTCGCGGTAACTCAGAATAAACAGCACACGCTGGTCTTGCGTGCGGTGAGCCAGGTGGCGGATAAGCAGCAGGGTAGCGCTATCTCCCCAATGAATATCATCGAAGAACAATAGGAGCGGGGTTTGTTTTGAAAGTGCGTCCGTCCATGTGAACACGCTTTCAAATATGTGCTGCTGCTCAGAAGCTGCATCCTGGATCTGACGCGGGGGAATATCGACCTGCAACCAATCCAGCCCTGGGGTGATCTTTACCAGGTCAGAAATGACATAGTCAGGCAATTCGGGGCGTTTCTTGACACCTTCCCCCAAGCTTTCGCGGATCATTGGTGCTAGGGGTTCATAAGGCGCACCCCCTTCAGAAAAACATTCCCCCACAAGGCAGCGCCCACCGCTTAGGGTGGCATAAGCGATCAGCTCATGCACGTAGCGGGTTTTGCCAATTCCCGGCTCGCCGCTGACCAGAAGCATTTGGCTGCTGCCGGTAATTGCTTGCTGCCAGGCGGCTTTGCCCAGCTCCAATTCGTTTTCCCGCCCGACGAGCTTTCCGCGCACCACCCTCTCTAATTTGTATGAGGGGGTCAAAGGCAGGTCGCTCACCTGGCCGCTGTTGATACCGGCCAGGACCTTATCCACAGCTGCAGCACTCTCGGGACGGTCATCAGGATCCTTACAAAGCAGAGCCAGGATCAGCGTTTCCAGCTCCGGGGCGATCTGGGCAAAATAGATGTGCGGGGGAACGATGGGTGCATATAGGTGCTGGGAGATTACTGCTACAGGGTCATCGGCTGTAAAGGGCAGCCTTCCGGTCAGCCATTCATAGAGCATCACCCCCAGAGCGTAGAGGTCTGCCCGCCCATCCACAAGCTGTCCCTGGATGGATTCCGGGGCGATGTAGTAGACCGTGCCAAGCAAGGTGCCGTCAGTGGAGTTACGGCTGGAAAAGGAATGCGCCATCCCGAAGTCATTGAGCTTCACCAGTCCGTTCCCGCTGCGCAGAACATTTTCCGGTTTCAGATCGCGGTGGACAATGCCATGCTGGTGGGCATGCCCCAGGGCGGCACAGATCTGGCGGGATATGGAGATCGTCTCATCCAGCGATTCCGGTTTTTTATCATACAGCGATCCACCCATCAATAGTTCCATGACGATGAAGGGGGTGTGATCTTCCTCGCCCGCGTCATAGACGGCGACGATATTTGGATGATTGAGTTTGGCTGCGGCGCGCGCCTCGCTGAGCAGCCGGCTGCGGTTTTCGTCGGTCAACTGGGACGCGGTGATCATTTTAAGGGCAACCTCCCGGCCGAGGAGGGTGTCCTCGGCTCTGTGGATGGTGCCCATCGCACCTCTACCAAGCTCGCCTGTGATGCGATATCGATTGAGAAAAAGTTCGTCAGCCATTTTTGCCCCGTTTGAAGATCACCAGGGTGATATCATCGGCCAGATCACTGCTGCCGGTAAACTCCTGGACTGCCTCGATAACCTGTTTGCAGAGCGCCTGCGGGGTTTTGCCCCGGTTTTTCAGAACAACCGATTTCAACCCTTCTTCCCCGAAGGAATCCCCCTTTTTATTTTCAGCTTCTGAAACACCGTCGGTGTAGAACACCACCAGGTCGCCTTGAGCAATGGTATCAAATTCATCGGTGAAATCCGAGTTGGCATCCACACCCAGCCACATGCCCGATTTATTGAAAGTGGAAAAAGTGGTGGTTTTTGCGTGCAGGTGCAGGGGGGGATTGTGCCCGGCATTGACATAATTTAGAGTTCCGCTGGCGGGATCCAGGCAGGCGTAGACAAGCGAGATGTACATCTGCCCGTTGGATTCCTGTTCGATCAACCCATTCGCGCGGGTTATGCCCTCAGCGATGCTATCGCAGGCTTGGATGGACGCCCGCAGGATATTCTTGGCGGAGGCCATGAAGAGCGCTGCCGGCATGCCCTTGTCGGTCACATCGGCGATGACGATGCCGAGCTTCCCTCCGCTTTGATTGATGAAGTCATAATAATCCCCGCCCACCTGGCGGGCCGGCTGCCAGTGAGCGCCGAACTCCCAGCCGGGCAGGGAGGGCGTCTGGCGGGGGAGCAGGCTGATCTGGACGTTACGCGCCAGCTTCATTTCGGTTTCCATGCGGCTATTTTCGATCGCCATCTGGTAGAGGCGGGCGTTCTCAATGGCGATGGCTGCATTTGAGGCGATTGAATTGAGCAAATCAAGATCATCGGTCGTGAAGATCCCCGCCCGCAGGCGGTTATCGACGTAGATGATACCAATCTGCTGGTCCTTGATCTTGATCGGGACACACAGAATGGCACGCAGCCCCTTGGCCATGATGGACTGGCGCATGTTGAAGCGCGCATCCAGTTGCGCATCCGAGGTGAGTATTCCCTGGCCACTTTCCGCGGTCTTATCCACAACACTGCGCGAAATCTGGAATTCCGGATCCTCGATATCAGTCTGGTTCATTCCGCGCGCCACGCGGAATTCCAAACCGCCCTCCACAGCGCGCAGCATGATAAAACCGCGCTCAGCGTGCAGCGCGGCAATGACTTCATCCATAAGTTTGTTGAGGACTTCATCCAGGTCGAGGCTGGAATTCAACTGCTGGGATAGATTATAGAGCAGTGCCAGCCTGTCAGTTGAGGGTTGCCCGGTTGCGGATGGATTCATGGACAATATTGTTGATAATCAGATAAAATCAGTCCAATTAAATTGATTATACCGAACTGAAGAAATTAATCAAGTTCCGGTTTTCAGAAACTATAATTATAGTGTATCCATGAGCAATCATCCGCCGCAAGTGGCAACCCGGATAAAAAGTATCAAGCTCTTTTCACATCTTAACGATGCGGACCTGGAAATGATCCTCCGCCGGTCCAATGTTATCAATAAGGGGGAGGGAGCAGAAATTCTCTGCGCTGGCGACGCGGATACCCCGGTCTATTTCATCCTTTCCGGCTCTGTGCGTGTTTTTCGAATCAATCCGGATGGGCGCGAACAGACCCTCATTCAACTTGGGCAGGGTGAAGTCTTCAACCTGCCCACCGTCTTCCTCAAGGAGGGCAAAGCCCCGGCAAGTGCGGCTGCACTTGTTGATTCCAGCCTGCTGGTGATCAAGGGGGAGGACCTGAGAACCCTGATCACAACGATTCCCGCGTTAAATCTGGCGATTCTCTCCGACCTTTCCGCCAAGCTGGAGCATTTGACTGAGGTGGTGCATGATATCAGCCTGAGGAGCGTCCGCTCCAGGCTGGCCAGGTTCCTTCATACGCACAATAGCGCGCCTTCTCCTTCCTTCTGGACCCAGGATCAGATCGCCCGGCAGATCGGCAGCACCCGGGAAGCGGTCAACCGCGCCATGCGGGAGCTAATTCAGGATGGCATCATCCGCACCGAACGCCAGCGAATCATCATCCTCGATCCTGCCCTTCTGGAAGCAGAGATCGAAGCCTGATCCCCCGGTCATCTTCCAGTGTGATGCAAGTCACAGACAAATGCACCTCCAGATGGTATCCTCTTGGATGGAAATTGAGAGGAACTCGATGGAAGAATCCCTGGCACTACCCATTATTCACCCCAAACTGTGCGACGGCTGCGGCTTGTGTGCCGAGGAATGCCCCGGGGAAGCCGTGGAAATGATCGCACAAAAACCACAGATCACCAAACCAGCCGATTGCACCTACTGCGGCGTCTGTGAGGAGATCTGCCCGCGATCGGCCATCGAGCTTCTCTATCAAATCGGATAAGAAAAGAGGATAACGAATGAGCGAATATATCAATAACGTCACCCAGCGCAAGGAAACCATCAAGAAGATCCTTCAGGAGCTGAATGCCGGGCGTTCCGTGGAGGACGTGAAAGCCGAGTTTGGCAGCCTGCTGGAGGATGCCGATGCGCCATCGATCACCGAGGTGGAACAGATGATGATCGAGGAGGGCACCCCGCCGGAGGATATCCAGCGCTTGTGCGATATCCACACCGGCTTTTTCCGCGATTCGCTGGACAAGGTGCACAATCCCGAAAACCTTCCCGGTCACCCCATCCACACTTTCCGCATGGAAAACGAGGCTGCAGAGGAGGTTCTTTCCGATCTGGAAGCGGCTATCGCCAGTTACACAACCAAACCTGATCTCAAAGTCGCCCGGGTCGCTTATGAATTCCTGACCAAACTGAAAGGGTATGAAGTTCATTACGTTCGCAAGGAGAACCTGCTCTTCCCGCTGTTGGAAAAAACCGGGTTCTATGGGCCTTCGCGGGTGATGTGGGGCATCCATAACGAGGTGCGCGCGGGTTGGAAGAAACTGGATGAGCTCCTCCGGGGAGCGTTGGATTCCTCCACGCTTGCCGCTGCCGGCGAGGTTCAAAGTGTGTTCGAACCCACGGCCACCGCCATCCGCGAGATGTACTACAAGGAGGATAAGATCCTCTTCCCCTCAGCCCTGGAACGACTGAGCGAGGCGGATTGGCGCACCATCCGCGCCCAGGAAAACGAGATCGGTTATTTTCTGGTGACCCCCGGCCTGGATTGGCCGCCGGGAGCCAGGCAGGCGGAAGTAAGACCTCAACCCACCCAGTCCGCGCAAGCTGCCACATTACCAATTCCGGCTGGATCGATCCCGCTCAACACAGGCGCGCTGGCCGCCGACCAGGTGGATATGCTGCTGCGCAGCCTGCCGGTGGATGTGACCTTTGTGGACGAAAATGACGAGGTTCGCTATTTTTCACAGACCCGCGAGCGCATCTTTCAGCGCTCGCCAGCCATTATCGGACGCAAGGTGCAGAACTGTCACCCGCCGCAGAGCATTGGTAAAGTGCAGCAGATCGTGGATGATTTCCGGGCAGGCAGGCGGGATTCTGCGGAGTTCTGGATCCAGATGGGGGATAAATTCGTGGTCATTCAATATTTCGCCATGCGTGATGCCGATGGAAAGTACCGCGGCGCGTTGGAAGTTAGCCAGGATGCCAGCCACCTTCGATCCTTGCAGGGCGAGCGCCGGCTGTTGGACGACAAAAAATAAACGAAAGGATTCAACATGGAAGACATACAAATTGTGGTTGCTGACCTACTGAAAAGGCTGCCTGAAATTCCAGGAGATGCAGTCCTAAGCCAGACACTTAAAAAAGACGACAAAATGGACGTGACCTTGTTCAGTTTTGCCGCCGGGCAGGAGCTGACTGAGCATACCTCCCCCTATCGCGCCATTTTGGAGGTTCTGAAAGGTGAGGGCAGCATGACCCTGGGCAAGGAATTCGCTGAAATCAAAGCGGGAAGCTGGGTCTACATGCCGCCCGAGTTGCCCCACAGCTTGAAAACCAAAACACCCCTGGTGATGCTTTTGACACTGGTGAAATAATAAAAAAAACTGGACCCGCTCGGGTCCAGTTTTTTTTATCGAGTATTAATACTTTTTACGGTTTGTCGATGGTTACTTCATCCACATCCACGATCACCGGCAGGGCCTCGTAGGAGGAAATTGCAAAGCCCACGTTGCCTTCGCGGAATTGGTATTTGTTCTCTTTGAATTCGGTCACTTTGGTGCCGTTGATCCAAAGGGTCAGGGTTCGATCTGTGCAATCAAAACCGTATGCGTTGATCTCCTTGCCCTGCTTGATGGCATTCGAGCCGCCGCTGGTGAGCATATCGTAGGATTTCTTGCGGGCATCATACGCGAAGATATTATATAGCCCATCGTTCTGCACGTTGACTTCATACCAGCCTTCAGAATCGGAGTAGCGGCACAGCAAACTGACCGATTGCGAATTCACCCCGCGGTTATCCACCACCGTTTCGATATAGACATTATCGTAAGTGTAGGCATCGTAGGTGAAATACAGGTACGTTTCCTTTCCGTTGATCTCCACGTGCATCTTGCCGTTTTCCACCTGGAAGCTTACGTCGTTCTCGTTCCCGCTCTGCAACCAGTACGTCCAATCGGTTGGTTCCGTGTCAAAAGTGAAGGTGGTATAGGGTTCAGAGGTCGGCGAAGTTGAATCCTGTGCGGATGTAGCTTCCGTGGGAGTCGTTGCATCTGCGGGAACAGCAGCTTCTGTGGGAGAAGTGACCACCTGATCCGAGGATGACCCGGTTGTATCCGAAGTGCCGGTATCCCCTGCACTGAAGGAACAGGCGACACCCACCAGGATGATCAAAGCCGGGATAATGCCCAAACGTGCCAATGCTTTCATGCTACCCTCCTTGGTTAAATTTGAATTAAGATAATTATAACAAAATTAGTCTGAATATCAACTGGCAAATTTAGCCTGCCGGAGATTTGACCAGAAGATAAGTGACCAGACCGAGGATTGCGCAGAGAACCAGGACATAGGGAAGGGTTTTACGCAGCACATCCCCCTCCCTGCCGATCAATCCCACGGTGCTGCAACCAACAATGAGCTTGGCCGGGGCTACCATCGCCCCGATGGCGCCTCCAGCCGTTTGAGCACCGACAAGCAAGGCCGGCGCAAAACCAAGCAGAACAGCTACGGTTTTTTGGAGGGGAACGAACAAAACATTCGAATTATTATTACTGCCTGTGGCAAAAGCCCCAAGTACCCCCACATAAGCAGTGGTGAGCGGGTAGGCTGATTGCATCACCGCCGCGAGACCTTCTGCCAACAGGAGGGTCATGCGGCTGTATTCCATCAGCGAAGCCAGACCGATGGTGAAGACCACGCCTACCGTGGCAGGCAGGGCAGTCTTCAATGTGGTTTGCCAGGCACGCTGCAGGCTGCAATCGGCACACAGGTCGGTTTTCCGAAGTGCAAAATATGTAATAAATGTTACCAGCAGCATGGGAAACGCCGGGTGTAGAAAGGGTTTGAAGAGCTGCCCCTTTCCTGTTGGCATCGCGAAGCCTGCCAGGGTTTGGGTGGGTGGAAGGATGGTTTGCCAATGCACCGAGTTAAGCGCTGTGTTGATTGGACCGGGGATTCCGCAGATGATATTAATTACAACCACCGCGCCGTAGGCAGCCAGGGCAGCCTGCAGGCGATGATCAGGTGCGGCAGGTGTTAACCCACGTGGGGCTCGTGAGATCATCCAGCCAACAATTAAACCAGCCCCGCCAGCCATAAAGGATCCCAATTGCGGAAACCCGGCCATAGCCACCCCATATTGCACCCCGGCGGTCACAACACCAACCAGCAGCACTTTATGCCAGGTCTTCAGCGCCCCCAGTACCTTTGCCGCTGCCAGCCCGGTGAACAGGCAGGCTATTCCCAGCAGCAATACCGCCGGGGGAATTATCTGCGCGGGTTCCAGCTGCGAGACGGAGAGCAGTGTCTGGTAGGTGAGTCCCATTCCGCCAAAGGTGACCGCCCAGGAATGTCCAATAGCCCCGGCGGTTACAGCCAGAATTGGCGAGACCCCCATGCCCACCAGGATTGGCGCCACGATGGCGATGGGCACGCCGAACCCGGTGATGCCCTCCAGCATGCCGGAGAACGACCAGGCGATCAAAACGGTGAGAAAGAGGTGATCACGCACCGAGCGCTGCATGGCCTGGGCGATCGCCTGGATGCCGCCAAACTGGTTGACCAGAAAATAGAGTAAGAGTGCCGGCCAGAGGACCAACAGGACGTAAATGGAAATCAATAACCCCTTGTATTGTGAGACCCAGAAAACCTGCCAGTTCAATCCAAAAGCAAAAACCCCTACCAGCACCCCCGCTGCCCAGCCTGCCGGACCGGCTTTCTGACCGCTCCAGTGAAAGCCCGCCATCAGCACCAGGATGAGCAGGATGGGGAGAAAAGCCAGGAAATAAAACATCCGCCAATTCTAATATGGAAATGCAAGCAAAACCGGCTGGGTGACCAGCCGGTTGGTATATTTTTAAAAACCGAAATAGCTACTTCTTCGGTACTGAGGTTTTCTTTTCCGGTTCCGTCTTTGGTTTAGGCGCAGCTTTCTTTTTCACTTCCCCGGCAGGGGCTTCAACTGCGGGTTCTGCTGGGGGCAATGGCTCCTGGAACTCGGCCGCAGCATTCGCCGCAGTTTCGGCAACCCATTTGCGCTCCACGCGCTGTTCGCGGTAAGCCATCCAGATGCCGCCAAGACCAAAGGAAATTGCCACCACCGCAGCTACCCAGCCGAAGACCGGGATGGATGCGACCAATACAAATACCAGCATCCCCAGGGACAGGATGCCGAGGCGGTGCAGGAAGGAGGTTTCTCCAACTTTTCTCAGGATAAGCCCGCCCAGCAGGTACGAGATCACCACCCGGCTGCCAAAGAAAACCATGACAAAGAACAGAGCGGCAGCCAGTCCGAGCGCGAGTAAGGCCAGCACCCACCAGATGGCTGCCAGACCCCAAAGACTGAGAAAGCCGAAACCAAGGCCGATGATGAAAATCAGCGCGGCCAACAGCAGCACCACGCCAACGATGTTAAGACTGATCACAAATATGAGCAGCCCGACACCCAGCGTGTACCACGGACGGGTGCGGATGTGTTTTGAGCCTTTGCTGACGAGGTTCGGCATAAGCCAGATCAGGATGAGACCCACTATGAAGAGCGGCACCAGGTCCTGTACGACCGGCATGCCCCAGGCAGCCAGACCGGAAAGGAATTGCCCGGTGGTGTCGGATGCTGCCTGACGGGTATCCAGGAGTACCCGGCCACCCCCTGCGCCACCCTGGAACGAAGTGGGGGAAAGCGTTGCAGGGAGCTGAAGGTTGATCTTGAGTTGGTCGATGATCAATTTAAAAACTTCATAAGGCCCGACCACCGCCTGGGTGCGGCCGGTGATCTCTCCCTGACTGGTTGAGCCGAACACCAGCGCAAAGAGGTCCCTACCGATCACCGAGCCGGTTTTCATCACCAGGCTCACGCCTGAATCATATAAGTTGCGCTGGAGCGAACCCTTTTCACCGAGAACTGTGGTTACCGAAGCGATGTAGGTTGTGCCCTGAACTGTACCGTTGATTATTACCTTGGAGCCAATGGCGATCAGACTTCCTTCCACGGTCCCGTTTATGGTTATATTCTGTCCAACGGCAATCAGGTCTCCCGCAACGGTGCCATCAACCTTCACATCCGTGCCGGCCAGGATGATATCACCCTGCACCGTTTGGCCGGCGGGGACGGAATCACCGTAGACCATCCCGCTCTGGGCATGGACGGTTGGGACCATGCAGAATAGCGCCAGCAGCGCCAGGGAAATGCCCAAAGCGCCGTGGTTCCAGGATACATTTATCTTTTTCATTTTTCTTCCTCCAGTTATGAATTTTTTTGATCCAAAGTGGAAATCCCCTGCCTCAGCGCGTAGAGGGTTGCCTGAACGCGGTTGGCAAGGTGGAGTTTTTCAAGCAGCCGGCTGATGTGGGTGCGAACGGTTACCTCGGCGATAAAGAGTTCCCTGGCGATCTCATTATTGCTTTTTCCCAGGGCCACCTTCTGAAGCACCTCGATCTCCCTCTCGGTAAGGGGCTCAGGGGTGGGATTGGGGTCCGAGGGTTCCCCCATATCGCTTAAGATGCGTTGAGCGATGAGGGGAGAAAGGCTGACCTCACCACGATCAACCTTTCGAATGGATTGGATAAGGTCGGTCGGATCTACGTCCTTCAGGACATACCCGAGTGCCCCAGCTTTGATTGCGGGGAAAATATTCTCATCTCCCAGGAAGCTGCTGAGCACCAGGATCTTGGCGCTCGGTTTCTGTGAAGTAATTGCGCGGGTGGCTTCGATCCCGCTCATCTTAGGCATGATGAGGTCCATCAGGACCACATCCGGTTTCAATTCGTGGAAAAGCTGAACGGCTTCTTCGCCGTCGGCTGCTTCTCCAACGACGCACATATCCTCGTATTCGTCGAAGAGCGCCCGGGTTCCTTTACGTACAACCGGGTGATCATCCACGATGAGAATGTGGATTTGTCTGGATTTCACAATTTAACCTCTACGGTGAGAATTGTACCTTTTTTCGGAGATGAAATGATCTTATTAGTTCCTCCGAGTAGTTTGATCCTTTCATGGATGGTTTGCAGGCCAACACCTTTGGTGGGGGATGAAACATCAAAACCGATGCCGTCATCCTGAATGACGAGGCGGAATTTCTCCGGGAAGTATTCCAAAAGTACGTTCACCTGGCTGGCAGCGGCGTGTTTGGCGATATTATTTAATCCTTCCTGGGCGATTTGGTACAGCTCATTTTCCACCTTTGGGTCCAACTGGCCTTTTCCGTGGACCTCAAAACTTGTCTTGAACCCGCTGCGGGTTTCCACGGCTGCCAGGCGGGCGCGGATGGCTCCCGCCAACCCCAGCTCTTCCAGCTCCACCGGACGCAGGTCGTAGATCAACATACGTAACTCGCGTGTGGCTTCCATGGCCAAATTGTGCAATTCTTTCAGGTATTCAGCTGTTTTTTCGATCCTTTTGGATTCCAAAGCAGCTTTGGCTGCATCGGTATAGAGATTTATGGAATACAGCGACTGGGTGACCGAGTCGTGCAGCCCGCGTGCCAGGCGCAGCCGCTCCAGCATCACTGCCTGGGTCTGGGATTTTTGCAGCAAGCGGTAATTCTGTATCCCCAGTGCAACCATATTGGCGAAGGCCCGAACGAGCATGCAAATGTTTTTTGTGTAAATATTTGGTTGGGAATGAACCAGAGCTATCAAGCCGATGATATTATTCTGGTAGACCATTGGCACGAAAAGCTGGGAGCGATTTTCAGCCAAAAACGGCGATTCTTCTCCAACAATTGCCCTCAACTTTTTTGTGATACTTCCGTTTAAATGGGTATCATCGATCACAACGTAATTTGTCTGCAGATCACCCTTTAATAATTCCGGTAAAACCACAGCTTTATACATCAGATTCGCGAAAGCTTCGGTTTCCTGGTAGCGGTAATAATTTTTATAGACTGCAGTTTGCAGCGTATCGTTCTCCACAAAATATACCCCGGTATTGTCGAAGGGGACGACTTCAGCGATCTGGTCTTTGACCGTTTGAAGCAGAATATCCAGGTCCCGAGCTTCAAGCATCTGGCCTGAGGAGGCGATCAGCGCAGCAATCTGGTCGCGGGAGCGAGCCAGATCTTCTTCTGCCCGGACCCTTTCGGTAATAACCCGCCAGCCAAAGATGAGCTTATCCGAAAAACTGGTAACCGTGATCTCAATGGATGTCGGATCTGTGAAACCGCCAATCCTGGGGTCAAGATCCAACCTTTCCAAAAACAGGGTTTCACCTGTCTGGCTTGAGCGGATCAAGCGGTCCAGCAGGTCGTTCCCAGGGGCAAAATAGGCAACAACTTCGGATGCTTTTGTACCTACGAATTCGTTAGAGAATAATTTTCGGCCAAAAGAATTCATGAATTCCACGTGAAAATCTACGATTTTTCCGTTTTCATCGCGGATTTCATTTAAAAGGGCGATACCTTCAGCGAGATGATCAACAGTGGCGCGGAATTGGGCTTCACTGGCCTCCAACCGCAATCGGAGTTGCTTCTGTTCAGTGATATCCTGCCCCATGGACTGAAAGCCAATGTTGTGACCATCCGCATCGAAAATTGCGCGCTCCACCCAGTACAGCCAATGCTCCTGCCCATCCGGTCCATTAAAGGGGAGTTCATAGGTTCTTACCGGGTCCTCAATCGTGAATGAAGCATATTGATAGATCAAACGTTCCCGTTCTGGTTCGGGAAAAAAGGAGAAAAAATCCTTACCGATCAAATCCTGGGCATTCAATCCAAAATAATCGCAAAAGTGCTGATTGACGAAGGTGAGAATACCTGCACTGGAAGTGCGCGTCACCATGACGGGCATATCCTCCACCAGCGCACGGTAGAACTCCGAAGGGGCGGCAAATGGTTTCCCCAGGGTCTTCGCAGATTCCTGGTCCAGCGTGTTCTTATCGCCAATTAAATACCGGTTGGCTGGATCTTTGATCAACAAATGGATCACGGCTTCCGCCTGGCGCAGGTCCCCACAATGGAAGGCTGGTATTCCGATGTTATGGAGGTTGATCATGGAATAAGCGATGTTCGGGTTATCTGTGTGATCTCCGCTGATCAGCACGATGCTGGCTTTTGAAAGCCCGACATCCTCGATCAGGTGAGCTTCACGATAGGGCTGAATTATCGCTTTTAAGCCCAGCCCCAGAATTTGTTCCTGGAGCCAGAGCGAGATCTCCCGTTCAACATCCAGGATGAGAACATTTATTTCTGACATGGTCCATGAACCTTATCTTCGGTTAATCCATTATTTTATAACGTATCAAGAGTTGATGTTAATGATTAAAACTAATATGGGGATGATTCACGAAAAGTGCCAATGAGTTTTCCACCCCAACCTGGGTTGTAAATCCAAAGTATAAGAATAAAAAATGGGCGGGTTAGCTAACCCGCCCATTTCAAGAACCAAGTGTTACTTTTTCGCCCGTTCATCCAGGCGGTCGGCGATATCTTCCGTAGCGGCGGAAGCACCCAGTTGGGCGCCGCCTCCGACCATATCTCCAATGCCTTCGTTTCCATACGAGCGACCAGCGGCGATCATAGCCTCTCCATCCTCGATCTTCTTCACACCATCCTTTTCGAGCTTGGAGCCTGCCTTCTTGAGCTTTTTGCTGCCCTCAGCCAGACCTTCTGAAACCGCCATGCGTGTGACGCCTTCGGCGATCTCATTATTCCCCATCTCGGCGATCTTGCCGCCGGCGGATTCTATGGCTTTGGCAACACCCTTGGTGCTGGCGGCTTTCAGGATCTGTTCCACTGCCAGCTCCTGGAGCAGCTCACCGCGCTCTGCCAGGAATTCGGTGAGGGCGGGCATCTGCAGCATATCCACCACATCGCTAACCGCCCAGAGTTCCCCGGCGATGCGGGCAAGTTCCAGCCCGGTCTCCAGGTCATCCTCACCCATCAGACCCACCATGGCGCTCATCACGCCCACGTCTTCAGAGGTGGCCAGCATTTCTGCGCCTTCGGCCACATCCACCACTCCGGCAACCCCGACTACATCGGAAAGGGTTTTAACCCGGCTGGCTACAACGGCTGCATCCTCGGCGCGGGTAAGGTCGCTTACGCCGGCTGCGGTTTCCATGCGGCCCAGATCGACCACATCCCGCCCCGTTTGGACCTTCTGCGCGCCTTCATCGAGATGCAACTCGGCATTGACCGATTGGGTAAGGGCTGCATCCCGGGCTTCCTGGGTCTTGGCAGCTAAATTCTTCTTGCTCATGGTTACACTATTTGATGCCATTTATTTCTCCTTTGATTGGATTTGGTTATTTCAAGAGATATGCAACCCAAAGAGCACCGGAATCATCCCGCAGTTCCAGTTCCCCATTGGAGAGCGTGTAGGTGGTCGCTTTTGTGAGCGCGTTAAAATAATTGGCTTCCTGGTTGGTCACATCCTCCGCGCAGGCCATCATTGTGGAAGCTGCAGGCGCAATGGTGATCTTGTTTCCGTCGGTTTTATAGGTGGTATTGTAATTATTGCATCCGCCATTACCGGTCAGGGATCCATCCGTGCCAAAAACGGCAGTGATGGTGGAACCTTCTACAACACCAGAGACAGCCTGTTTTCCATTATTAAGCAGGGTTGCCTGCCAGGTCCCACCGGTCAATGAGGCTGGCACAACCACGGCCAATTCCATAATATCGGCACCGGATGCGTTTTTGAGGGTCAGGTTGGCTTTATCCATCCGGTAGGAGGCTGTATCCCCTAAACCTTTGGTGAACGTTGATGCCTGAGCCATGATTTCCTCAGGGCATGCCATCAGGGTGGAAGGTCCAAGGGTGATGGTGAGCGAGCTGCCGCTCTCTTTATATGTTCCTCCGAAGCGGTTACAGCCATCCCACCCGGATACTGTTCCGTCAGTTGCGAAGGAAAGCGTTGGATCCGCACCAGCGATCGCGGGAGTTCCTCCCAGGGTGGCAACCTGCCAATCCGTACCGGGCAGTGCTGCGCTGTTAGTGGAGGAGCATCCGGCGGCCGTGAGGGCCAGCAACAAAATTATTGAACCAAACACGATCTTTTTCATCTTCTAAAACCTTTCTACTTTTATATTTTTTATTGAGGTCTTGGCAGCAGCCAGACACGCAGGTTATCGAAGAACACCGTGAAGGGTGTTCCGGTGTTATCGCTGGCTGCCTGGATAAAGAAACCGATCCAGCCGGTAGCAGTATAGGAGTAATCAGACACGTTGGAAACATTCACGCCATTGACGAAGAGCTGGTATGTTCCATTGTTGGCCGCAATTCCGATCACATTGGTTTGACCACCACCCACCCGAACGACTTGATTTGCAGTGAGCGGCACAATGGCGGTGGCGGTGGGGCCATCCACCTTGGTCATGAAGAAGCGCCCGTCGCAGGCAATGCCGTAAACATAGCCCTGGGTCTCGCTCTGGCCGCGTATATAGAGACCATAGCGGTCATTGGGACGGCATGTCTGCGGGTTGGTCACCTGGGTATCTGCGTAGAAGTTTTGCACGCTGGCCCAGGAATGCTGCCAGCAGATCAGGCCAGGCTGCCCCTTGCCTTCCATCATGAATTGCCCGTTGACCACGCCGGATTTATAGCAATTATTATCGAAGGAGCTCCAGTTGCGGTTGGTGCTGAAATCATCCGATCCATCCGGAGCGCCGAAGATTGCTGCCGGGTCGTTCGGCAACACCGTGGGGGTGGGTGGGATGGGTGTGGGCGGCACCGCGGTGGGGACCATCGGGGTGGGTGTGGATGGCGGAGTTGCCGTTGGGATGGCGCGCACGGTGGCATCCACCATCGCGCTCACCAGGGTGGGATCGGGTGTAGGCGGCGGTTGTGGAGCACAGGCGCCGAGGGCTATCACCAGGATGATCGCTGCGGATAAGATCAATATTATTTTTCTCTTCATTTACTTTCTCCTTCGAAACAACAAGATAATTGCTCCAGTCTGGTTGACGACTGGAGGCAGGGAAAAGTTCCCTGTTCCGGATAAAGTCCTGGTTTGATCTCTTCGGTTTCGCCTCCTATTTTTCGGGATCCAGTTTCTTTTCGGGCTGGGGAGCGACTTCGTTCAGTTCACGAATTGCCCTGAGTCCCTGAAGGGAAAGGCGGATCAAAACCACCTGGCTGTAAATCACCCAGCCAAGGAAAAGGGTGAGAACAAATGCGAACGTGGTAAAGAGCGAGGGAATGATCGTTTTTAACTGACCAGCTGAAGTTTGCACTTTTTCAAGCATGGACCGCAATTCTGAGAGGTTGTTGTTGATCTCGGTTAGCTGCGCATCAAAACCTGAGACAGCAGTGGCAAGCTTTTCCACACCACCAGCGGCTTGGGCGCGGATCTCAGCGGTAGCGCTGGTGATCTTTTCAACCGTTGCCTGCAAACCGGAGATCTTATCACTGATGCCTTGCAGTTTAGAAGAATCCAGGCCCACCAGGTTCAGGAATGGAATTTTTCCGATGACCTCGATCCAGTAGGCAAAGGTGCCCAGGGTATCTTTAAGACCCGCGAAAGTATCCTGAATCGATTGGACAGCGCCCTTAAGTTGTTCATCTTTTAATAGCGGAAGGAGGGTGAGAATAATACCCTGATCCTTCACGCCCTGGCTGATCTGCGTGGCACCGCTCTGGAACTCCTGAGCCAGCCCGTGGGCCTGATCCAGGCGTTCTGTGACCCGATCCAGTGCGCTGTTGATCGTGATCGCAGTCTTTTCAACCGTGTTTAAAAGATCAACCACCGTGGTGGAAGCCTTGCTGAGCATTGACCAGGTGCCAAAGAGCGTGACCGCGGCCAACAGGATCACGATCGCGCTGAGCACGATCACCAAATACTTCGGAAATTTATGTTTCGTGTTCATATTCCAATTTTCCCTTTCCGGCAAATGAATTTAATCCGTCGGGTGGGAATTCATGAATTCCGATATAGATTCCCATTCCGTCCCACGAAGGATCCACAATTCATTATAAATGATGCGGTGAGAATCCGATCAGCCGTTATCCTTGAGGGCTTTCTTGACCTCTTCGAGGGCATCATCATCCAGGGTGGATTGGAAAACCTTGCCATGGTAATTTTCCAGCGCAGCCCGCAGCGCACCCGGGTTCACCTTGGAAGCCATGATAAAAATCGCCGATGTGCCTGGTTTGAGCTCATCAGTCACCTCCTTGACGAACTTTTGATCCACCCCAAGGTGCGCCATTTTTCCGATCAATGCACCGGCTGCTGCCCCCAGTAGCATCCCGCCGATGGGAAAGAACACGCTGGCGATGATCAGGCCCACGATCCCGCCCCCGACCGCGCCTGTTTTCACGCCGGTATCGGCCATGTTCTTGACCTTGACGCTGCCTTCTGTATCTTTCACGATCACGGCGGCGTCATTGATCTGCAACTGCGCATCCTTTTGCAATTGCTTGATATTGCCCAATAGATTGCCCGCGTCTTCCATGTTATCAAAGGTGATCACCAGCAAATTAGCCATTTTTTCTCCTTGGGTGACTGAGAAGGCTCATATTCTGGTCTGGGAAACCAGGAAAACCCTCTCAACCACTACGAATCCTTGTGCTCTAACTATAATGCCCTTCAAAGGGATTTACATCATCGAAATGATGAACTTTCCCGGATAGGCAGTAAAATACAACAGACCTTCTTTTTAACCCTCTTATCAGGAAAATAACCATGGAAACCAGGATCGTTGATCTACGCTCAGATACCGTTACCCAGCCCACCCCTGAAATGCGCCGGGCGATGGCGGATGCTGAAGTGGGCGATGACGTGATGCATGAGGACCCCACCGTTAACCACCTGCAGGAGCTGGCTGCGGATAAGTTGGGCAAGCAGGCTGCGCTTTTCATAGCTTCCGGCACGATGGGCAATCTGCTGGCCGTGCTGGCGCATGCCACTCGCGGGGATGAAGCCATCCTCGGAAACCTTTCGCACACCTTTCTTTTTGAAGGCGGCGGCATGGCCGCGCTGGCGGGAGTTTCTCCTTATCCGCTGCCCAACCAACCGGATGGCACCCTTAGAATGGAGGATATCCACACGGCGATACGTTCGAAAGGGAACCCTCATTACCCGAACTCGCGCCTGCTGATCCTGGAAAATACCCACAACCGCTGTGGCGGGTCACCCCTAAACCTGGAATATACCCGGCAGGTGGAAGAGCTTGCTCGGGCGCACGGGCTTTCCTTTCATATAGATGGTGCCCGGATATTCAATGCCGCGGCTGCCCTGGGGGTGAGCGCTTTGGAGCTGGCTGCCCCGGCGGATTCGATCACTTTCTGTCTTTCCAAAGGCTTATGCGCCCCGGTCGGCTCGTTGCTGTGCGGTTCGGTGGATTTCATCGCCCGCGCCAGGCGCTTCCGCAAGATGCTGGGCGGCGGTTGGCGGCAGGCGGGTGTGCTGGCCGCAGCCGGGATCGTGGCGCTGGATAAAATGACCGGGCGGCTTGGGGAAGACCATGCCCGCGCGAAGGCCCTGGCGCAAGGACTGGCGGAGATCCCTGCGCTGGAGCTGCTGTATCCTGATCCGCCATCCAACATGGTGTTTGCCCGCACCGTGGAGAGTTCTCGTTTGACTGCGCCAACCCTGGCAGAAGCCCTTGAAAAGTTGGGCGTGAAGATCAATGTGGTGGATGAGCACCGCTTCCGGCTGGTGACGCATTACTGGGTGGATGATGCTGGCATCGAACAGGCGCTGGATGGCTTTCGAAAGATGCTGAAATAAACGAATACAAGAATGAAATGTATAATAAAGTTCCCCTGCCGGGGAAAATGATATAGCTCAAGAGGTGAAAATGGATCTGCCCAAATATGCATTTTTCCAGGGGAAGATCGTTCCCTATTCCGAAGCTAAAGTGGGCGTGCTCACCCACGGGCTGAATTACGGCACCGCTGCCTTTGGCGGGATTCGCGCTTACTGGAACGAGCCGGAGCAGCAGCTATACCTTTTCCGCCCGATCGAGCACTACACCCGATTTCTCAATTCCACGAAGATTTTATTAATGAATTTGGGGCAAAGCCCTGAATCGCTGCTAAAGATCACTCTGGAACTGCTGGCGTTGGAGCAGTACCGCCGGGATATCTATATCCGCCCCCTCGCATATAAGGCGGATGAATCCATTGGGGTCAAGCTGCATGGCATAAAGGACGAGCTCAGCATCGTGGCGATCCCTTCGATCAAATATTTCGGCGATAAGGAAGGCATTCACGTCACCATTTCCTCCTGGCGGCGGGTGGATGATAACGTCATCCCTGCGCGCGGCAAGATCGCCGGCGCCTATGCCAACAGCGCGCTGATCAAATCGGATGCCGCCCTGGCCGGCTACGATGAAGCCCTTACCCTCAATCAGGATGGGCACCTCTCCGAGGGCAGCGCGATGAACTTCTTCATGGTCCGCAATGGCGTCCTCACTACCCCGCCTGTTACCGACAATATCCTGGAGGGCATCACCCGCCGAAGCGTGCTGGAACTGGCTGCCAGCCTGGGTATCCCGGTTCAGGAACGTCCCATTGACCGCACCGAGGTCTTCGTCTGCGAGGAGCTCTTCCTTTCCGGGACGGCGGTTGAAGTAACCCCGGTGCTGCAGGTGGATCACCGAACGGTGGGTGAGGGGAAGGTCGGTCCCATTACCACGGCCATTCGCCAGAAGTTCGCGAAAGCCGTGCGGGCTGAGGAACCGGAGTTCCGCGCCTGGAACGTGCCCGTTTATCCCAGATAAACTGTACATGCGAAAATGAATGCCTTTAAGGGCGGGCGGCTGTCCACCCCTATGTTCATAATAATTAACCCTCCCTCACTCCCTCCCCATCCAAAAACGGGATTGGAGAGGGAAGCCAGTAACTCATCCCCACTCCAACAGCCGCGATATTGATAGGCGTGACAAATCCCCTCTCCATCCGAAGGATTGTAAGGGTTAGGGTTGGGTGGGGTAAATTAAAACTGCCAAAGCGTTGCGCCGTATCCGGCCTGGTGGTAGCGGTTGATGGAGGCACGCATGTCCTCTTCATCGATGAAGAGCAGCTCGATCTGCGAGGCATGGCAGGCAAAGGCATCCTGCCAGACCTGCGCTCCCTGTTCTTCTACAGGCTGGAAAAATTCCTTTGCACCTTCAGGAACGAAATCCTCCAATTTATGCTTGCCATGTACCAGGTATGGGTAATCGGCATAGTACCACAGGGGAATGCCCAGCCGCTCTGCGCCTCTGCGGGAGAGCAGGTGGTCACGGTGGCTGCCGATGGCCAGTG
>Ga0208980_10000326_pt1 | contig 25904 bp, 24 predicted proteins | sample WetSurMetagenome_3_FD_187993 | JGI IMG/M metagenome (GOLD analysis project Ga0208980, IMG submission 187993) | Wetland microbial communities from Twitchell Island in the Sacramento Delta, sample from surface sediment Aug2011 Site A1 Bulk (version 2) | ecosystem: Environmental > Aquatic > Marine... | reverse complement strand
GTCCTAAAAGCACTTGATCCAAGGTAAGGAGCAACCGTTAAAACGAAAGGCAAGAAGCCAACAGCAATATTTTTTATCCGGTCTTTGAATTTGGCAGCAAAAAGGAAAGCGGCCGGAATAATAAAAAGGAGCGGATACATCTTATATGATCCGCCAATCCCCAACGAGATTAAAGACCAGGTATATTTATTTTTCCTGGCAAAATAGACGGACAAAACGGTAAAGAAGACAGCCAAGATATCCAGCTGTCCAATCATAAAAGTCGCATATAAGGTAACCGGATTAAGAATCCACAAAATAAAGGCCAACTTCTTCTTCTTTTCATCCGAAAAGAGTGAAGATAATAAGAAAGCAATCCCGAGGTCAACAAAAAGGTAAGGCAGTTTATAAAAGAACAAAACCGAGAATAAATCCTTCCTCGAATAGATGTTACCCATATTCTCCATTAACCAGGGAAGAAAATTCGGATCGACAAAAGGTTTAACCAACCATTTGAAAATCCCGAGCGTAAAGTAAGTTAAGGGCGGATAAATAAAAATATCGCTAATACCTATGTTTTTAACCAGGGGGTAATCAGGCGGTAAATTCAATAAAAACTGATAAATATTCAGTTCTCCCTTATAAGCAAAAAAATAGGCCGTAAAACTGTGCCCCCATAAATCAGGATGGGAAGTAATCGGCATGAGGATAACCCTTATGACTATTCCCAAAATCAGATATTTAAACCACCAAGCTTTAAAGACTTTTCCCATTAAATTAATAATAGCCTTATTATATCAAGATCAGATCGGATTTAGTTATTTTTTAATTGCCTTTGTATAATCCGTCAGTTCATAAAACAAGAGATTGTCGCGTGGACCGTTTTGGACATATTCTTTAATATTGTCGGGCCTAAAAGCTTTAGGATATGCAGCCACTAATTCCAAACCATTTTTTTCAGGGTTTGTGACTTTAAATCTCGACGAATTAAAAAGGAGATAGGTCGTGTCCCCCGCTTTTTTGGAATTGATAAGCTGCTCGGGAACCCGGTCAATGGAAACCCCGACACCAATCACCGTAACGTTAGGAATATTAGTTAAATAAATCTGTAAACCATCAGGCAAGGTTCCGAAAAAACCTTCCGTCCCGATAACAATCCTCTCGTTGGGATTTTTGAGATGTCTTTCCTTAATAAAAGTTGCCACCTCTGTAATCCCCGTTCCGGAAGTCCATTCTTCCAAATAACCGCTTCTCTCGCTTCTGGGAAGAGGAGCTTTCTCCAAATCGGTGTATAAAAGATAGTTAAACTTCATGGATAAGAAAACAGTCAGAATAACCACCACCACCGCTATTTTTTCAATGATTTTATTCTTACCAAGAAAAATACTTCCTGCCAGAATTATTAAATAAGGTAGTGAAAAGAGAATATAACGGGCCGTAAAAACCTTGGCAAACTCCGACTGAACCAGAATCGGTAAAATAAACCAAGATATCAATAAAAGTGTCTCTTTCCAGTTTTTTCTGATGTTTAAGATGATTGCTCCCACCGCTAACACCAAAAGCGGCCAAGGGCCCATTTGGGAAATCCATTCAAACGATCGGTCAAGGAAAGGGAGAAACGGATCTTTGGGACTAAGCCAGAGATGACTTAAAGGGAAAACATAATCTAAGTTTCGTGATCCCATCATGTTAAAATTCGGGCCCAATCGCAGGATGTTGTAAAGACCATAGCCAATAACATAAGTAGGAACAAATAAAGAAATAGTTTTAATCAGTTTGCCTACCGTTGTTTTGAAGTTCTTTTTAAAGTCAATAAAAATTAACGTTAAAGGAACAAGAAGTGAATAAAATAGGGCCGGTGATTTGGTTAAAAGGGCTCCGCCCAATGAAAAGCCCGTTAACATGGCAAAATCGAGTTTGGCGTATTTGACGGTTAGGGTCGCAAAAAACAAAACCCATATCCCGAACATCGACAAAAGTGCATCGACCAGGGCCATCCGGTCAAAAAAGAAGGTAAAAGTAGAAACGGCGTATAACAGTACGGAAACCAAGGAAACTTTTTTTGACTTAAATAAAAGGTACGAAAGGGAAAATATTCCAATCATTGAGCCAACCCCCGCCATAGCCGAAACAGCCCTTCCGGCAACTAATGGATCGGAAAATATTTTCAAGAAGGGAATAACCAACCACATATAAAGAGGCTGCTTTCCGTCGGAGAGTGGAACAAATCTCAAGGTTGGCTCGTTCTTCATCACCTGGGCCCATCTGATGTAGATGGCCTCATCGGCAAAAACCGGCAAGTGATTAATTTTATAAAATCTTAAAAAAGTTCCAATTCCGATTATTACGAGAAGAAAAGCAATTGTTGTTCCCCATTCTTTAATAAACTTTTTCATATAATCTTAATAATTAAATTTTATATTTCCCCATTAAGGCATTTATTCTTACCTTAAATAAATCAACCAAACCTTCATATGAATCCTTAATCGGATTGATTCTTTCGGTATCTTTATGCACCCAGTTAACCGGAACCTCGGCCACTTTAAGTTTTAATTTTCTGGCGATATAAAGAATTTCCAAATCAAATCCGGCCGTAACCGCCGCTCCTCCGGCTACCACTTTGTCGTTATAAACTTTCATTTTGGCAAAAATCTTCTGGGCCGCCTCTTTTTTAAAAGCTTTAAAACCACACTGTGTATCTTTATAAGGAAGTCTTAGGACTATGGTACGAAGCAGAGAAAACCCCCAAGCCATCAGTTTCCTTATTAAGGGAGCCCCTTTTCGACCATGACGGGAACCGATAACGATATCAAAACCCTCTTCGAATTTCGGAAAAAACTTTTCGATTTCGGGTAAAGGTGTTGCCTGGTCCATATCGGTAAAAAGAACTATTTCCCCACTTGAAGCCAGTACTCCAGCAACAACCGTTCCGCCTTTTCCTCGATGTGGTTCCGCCAAAACCCGAAAACCCCCATGTTTTGTGGCAAAGTTTTTTAATTTTTCAACCGTGTCGTCGGTTGATTTATCATCGACCAGCAAAACCTCCCAGGAGTAATTTTGATTTTTCAAATAACCCCATACTTCTTCCAAAACACCCTTTTTAAGGTTTTTACCTTCATTGTAGGCCGGAATAATAATCGACAATTTCATAATCTGATCCTTCTTTCTACTGTAATACCTCCAAACTGAATTTTCTCTTCTACCTTCCCAATACCCTTCTGCCTGGCTAGCCAGGCATTTAATCTTTCCGGATGCGGTGAATCTATCTCATATAAAGTATAAAGAAGAGGTCGTCTTTCCTCCAGAGGAAGCCTTTGGTGTTTACTTTCTCCATACCACTTAAAAAGATAATTGTAGGCGTAAGGAATAACCGGAGGAACATAGACATCAACATTAAACTCGCGCCCTTCGCTATCGGCATAGATCCAATCCAAGGCTTTCTTTTGGTTAACAAAAGCTACACTTTGTGTGTCATCTGCCTTATCAGTAAGAGTCGCAATAAGCGGCTTTATGTTGCTGCCTAAGAACAAGAAAAAGAAAAGAAGAACGATTACTTTGGAAAGCTTTCCCTTCCATAAAAGCCCTAATGAGGAAGCAATTAACAAAACAAAGATTAAATAATAGCCCGTTAAATAGTAATCGTAGATATTACCGAAATTCCCCTGAAAAAAGATTAAACCCACCAAGGGTGAACAAAAAACCAGGAAAGCAGCTTTAAAGTATTTATTGTGCAAAAGTCTGTTTAGACAAAAGCTGAAGATGAGAATCAAACCGCCAAAAAGAACTCTTTCTTTTTCATACATGAAATAAAAGATTTTGTTCAAAAAGACATCGTTATAAAATTTAAGTTTGTCTGAAATAAAAACCCATGAGGGCAGGGAAAAACTTTTATCGGTCACCAAAAACTTCTTAATGTTCTGCGTTAAAACAAAACCATGCTTTAGCTCAAATAAAACCAGAGGCAAGAAAGAAGCCGTAAATAAAACAATCGACCAAATCAGATTCTTCTTATCGGGCAGATTTTTCCTCTGCCAAAGAATAAATATCAAAAGAGCCGGAAAGTAAAAAACTTCGGCAGCCGAACCGAAATTAAACAAAGAAAGACCTGAAGTGAAAGCAATTATCGGCCAACCCCATTTTTTACCGTCAATCACCTTAAACATGCCCCAGAGAAGAAGAGCCGACAAAAGAAGCATTGGGGTTGGATTAGAAAGCCAGCGGGAAGCCATTACCAGGCGGTAAGAAAAGGCGGCAATGATAACGGCCATGATACCGGCTTCTTTGCTCACCATTTTTGTTCCAAGAACATAAAGAAAACCAATGGCCACCACCGAGGTTAAAGCCAAAAAGACGGATGGAAAAACAGGATTCCCCAAACCTATTAAATAGAATGGCGCAATTAGCCAGTAGTACCAGGGGCCTCTGAAAATGCCTTCAATTCCGGTTGTCGGACCAATCAAAAACATTTTGCCCTTGTGCCACAAGTCCCAGATAACCAGGGCGTCCCTGCCCTGATCATAATAAAAGCCCAAAAGCCGATTAACGCCGTAAATACGAACCACAAAAGCTATTAAAAGAATCAGAAAAACAAGAATATTAATCGGCGTGATTAAACTTTTTATTTTTTTCATTTATTTTTTCTGACCGTTTCTAAAACTTTAATAACCGCTTCATCAAAATTTAAATCCTTTATTCTCGCCCCGGCTGCCGTAATGTGTCCTCCACCACCAAATTTTTGAGCCAATTTGGAAACATCATAACCGGTCCGGGAGCGAAATGAAACGGAAAGCAGTTTCTCTTCTGTCTCGACCATGACCATGCCAAAATCGGTTGAAGCGACAATCGGAGCGAAATAACTGGCAGCGCTATCTTTGGCACCAAGAGGTTTACCAAACTCTTCATACAAAGTATACGGAATTGCCGCCCAGACAAAATTATATTCTTCATCAATTTCCATCCGTCTTAAAATCTCACCCCAAAATTTCATCTGATCAAAAGGAACACTTCTAAAAATGTTTAAAACGGCTAAATCCTTATCTGCTCCTTTTTCCATTAACTTCTGAGCAATCTCCAGCGTTTGGGGTGTAACTCCCGGATATTCAAAAACACCGGTATCGGCTATTATTCCCGTTAAGAGAAGTTGAGCAATATCTTTATCTATTTTTATTTTCCAATCTTCAAAAATAAGGTAAAGCATTTCGGCGGTGGAAGACTTTTTATTGTCAACATAATTATTATTTCCATAACCGTCGTTAGTCGCATGATGGTCAATTGTTATCATCGGGATTTTCGGCAACGGAATTTCCTTCTTTCCCGAAGCCATTTCCCAACTGCCGGAATCCAAAAGAACAAACAAATCATAATCGGAGAATTTAAACTGATAAAAGTTTTCCTTTACTACTTTTTCTGAGAAAGGCAGAAATTTACAATCAACGGGGATAGCATCCGAACAAATAACGTTTACTTCTTTGCCCATCTTGGTTAAAACCGCATATAAAGCCAGAGCACTACCGACACTGTCCGGATCAGGGCCCCGGTGGCAGTTAATCAGGATTTTGTCAGCCTTTTTTATTTTGATCAGAATTTCGTTTGAGAATTTATAGTTCATGGTTGAGTGTGTACCAGTTTATAGAGTCTGGCTCCAAAGACCTCCCATTCATTTTCAATTTTACTCCAACCAAAATTAGCCACCTCCGCTTTGGGGCTATGTGTCGGATCGCACTTTTCCTTCGGCAACTCACAAACTACAAATAGTTGTTGGGTTATTGTCTCATCGGCTTTTAAGGCATTAATATCAACAACTTTTTCATTCCACCTCTCCAGAAAATATTGGTAACCGTCCTCATAGTTTCTCTCAGCCAAAACAGCCAAGTTAAATCTTTCACCATTAGCCTCCTCCTTTATTTTTTGCGCCACCTCCCTTGCTCTTCTTAATTGTTGATTGGGCGCCTTCAAAAGAGGGTCAACTTTTAAATTGACATAAACCAATAAAACTAAAGCAATAATCGTTAAGGTGGGAATAATTCTTTTTTTGTTTTCCAGAAGCAACTGTCCCAAACCTCCAATTAACAAAAACGGTGCCGGGAAAAAGAAACCATAATAATGATCATATATTTCCTGTTTATATAAACCCAATCCTAAAATAGCAACACCAAGCCAAACCAATAAAACATAAAAACCGTGTTTTGTCTTTAAAGGCAAATCCTTTCTTTTTAAAACCAAAAACCAAACGGATAAAGCGACCATCGCTCCCAAAATATAAGGCCCTGTATTTGCCTGATTTGCCCCGACCAATCTCATCATTATCTTTTCGGAAATAGGAAGGCTGTTGGGAATGGCCTTCCAGGGTTTAATCGAAACCGTTTCCTGACGAACGGTAAAAAACTTCTTCATGGCTCCAAAATTATTCCAACCGTGCCGTGCATCAAAGATAGCCAAAGGGCTCATTAGAAAAAGAAAAATCACGACACCAATGATTGTTTTTTTTATTAGTGGCTTGGTCTTTTTGACTTTTCTTTCCTTCAAAAAAGTCAGTAACCAAAAAAGGCCAATCGTCGGGAAAAGAAGCAATCCCAGATAGTGTGACTGCATGCAGAAAGCCAAAGAAATTCCAAGAATGATAAGCCAGTTATAAGTATGTTCTTTCCAAACTTTCCAAATGGAAAAGATGGAAAGCAAAGCAAAAAAGGGCATGATATTCGGATTCCAGGAAGAGCGGGAATAAACAATAACCGTCGGAGCAATGGCATAAAGAACGGAAGCTATAATGGCTGCCCTCCAACCAAACCAATCCTTGGCTATTAAATAGATAAAGCCAATTGTAATTACACTTAAAAGAGCAATTTGCACGGCCGGCCCAACCGGAGAAAAATTGGCAATTAATAAAGCCGGAGCCATTAAATAGTAGTAAAGCGGACCCAAATACATATTGCCGATGGAAGTGCCCGGACCAATCAATATTGGATCGCCATACACCAAAAGTTTTCGGACAATGATTGCATCTCTGCCTTCATCACCCAGGAAAGTTAAATATTGATCTATTTTATAAAGTCGCAAGAAGGCTCCAAATAAAAGAATAACTAACAAGATAATAAATTCCTTTGGGTTTCCCTTAATCCAATTTTTAATCTTTAATGCAATTTTAACCATAGTTTAAACAGATCAATAAAACTCTGAATGATAACCGACAGTTTCCGTCCGGTTCCCTGCCCCGCTTTCCTGGGATAGTGATGAACACCGATTTCAACCATCTTAAAACCTTTCTTTTTAGCCTTAATTAAAAGTTCGCTGGAAATAAATGCCCCCCTTTGCGATTCAAGTTTTAAAATTCCATCAACAACCTTTTTGGAAATTAACTTAAAACCACAGTCGATATCCTGAACCTTTAAACGAAAAAGAACATAAACACACAGTTCCCAAACTTTAGATGAAAGAATGGTCATTTTCGATACTTTGCGGTCAAGGTAGTAACCAATGACCATATCGGCTCCGGTTTCTTTTTGTTTGGCAATAAAATTATCAACCTCACTAAAATCAAACTGCCCATCGGAATCGGTAAAAACAATGAAAGGGTATTGAGCATTATAAAGACCACTTTTTAAAGATGCTCCGTAACCCTGATTGTCTTTGTGATCAATCAGTTTAATCCGCGGATCTTTCTTGTGAAGACTTTCGACAATCTCTTTGGTTTTGTCCTTTGAACCATCATTAACAACCAAAATTTCCCAGATTTCGGCAATCTCCATCAGATGGTCTCTGGCCTTCTCAACCGTACCCTGAATATTAGCTTCTTCGTTGTAAGCCGGAAAAAAGACGGAAATAGCGTTAATTAATTTAGGCATAAGAACATCCTTCTTTGAAGTTTAACATAGCCTGCACCCTTGATTCCATCGGAGGGGGGATATATCATTTTAAATTAGGATGCCGAAAAAATTAAAAGAGCTTCTTTTTGTCGCTGCCGTCTCAATTATCCCGACTCTTCTTATTTGGTTGCCTTTTTTCCTTAGGATCAGAAGTTTTTGGAGCATTCCTCTTCCCCAAAACGGCATGGCTACCATTGTAGCCAACTATGACGGACCTTTATTTATGGTTGTCGCCAAATCATTTTACGCCTCAAGCATTATCTCTCACTTTCAATTTGTTTTACCTTATGAATACTATGCAGCCCACTTTCCCCTTTTTCCCCTTCTTATAAGGCTTTTCTCCTACGTCCTGGGTTACCCATATGCCATGCTTGCGGTAACACTGATAAGCTCATTTTTGGCCACTTACTTTTTTTACCTTCTGGCCAAAGAAAAACTAAACGGTCAAGGCGCCTTGTTTCTGACCCTGGTTTTTTCCCTTCTTCCGGCCAGATGGCTGATTGTTAAATCGGTTGGCTCAGCCGAACCCTTGTTTATCATGGCTATTATCGCTTCGCTTTTTTACTTTGATAAAAAGAAGTTTTGGTTAGCAGCTTTGTTTGGAATTATGGCTCAACTAACCAAATCACCAGGGATTCTTCTTTTTATAGCTTATTTTGCTTATCTTTTTGTTCCAAAACTTAAATACTTTTTCTCAACCTCGTTTCCCAATTGGTTTAAAAGCTTAAGTTTAGAAAAAATATATCCGATCTTTTTAATTCCCCTTTCCTTAATTGGTTTATTTTGCCTTTATAAACTGCAATACAACGACTTTTTCGCCTATTTCCATTCGGGAGATAACCTGCATCTTTTCTTCCCGCCATTTAAGATTTTTAATTACTCGGCGCCCTGGGTTGGAACTTTCTGGCTGGAAGAAGTTATCTTTGTTTATCTGTTTGGTATCTTGGGCTTAATTAATCTTATTAAAAGAGGAGAGAAAGCCATGGCCTATTTTGTCGGTATTTTCTTTGCCAGTACTCTTCTAGTTGCCCACCGCGATATCATTCGCTATTCCCTACCTATCTTTCCTTTTCTTCTCCTGGCTTTTTCAGACACTATCTGCAAAAAAGAGTTTAGAATCGTCATTCTTGTTTTAGCTCTTCCTATTTATCTTTTTTCCCTGGCTTATATTTCCCAAAACGTCATGCCTATCGCCGACTGGTCTCCTTTCTTCAATTAAATAAAAACTTGAGAGTGTTTGAGAGCAATCCCGAGATAAAATACTCTCATGGAGGTTCCGCGTTTTAATCGATTCAAAAAACAACGATATGCGTTAGTGGGTGAACAATGTCCTGAGTGTAAAACCAAAATCTTCCCCCCAAGAGACATCTGTACCAATACCGAGTGCAACAGGATCGTTATCCCGATAGTTAGAGAGCTTGGCATAGGTACGGTAGTTGGTATTCACGAAGAAGTTATTTTCGACGAAAAATCACAAAAACTGAAAAGATCAGCCACAGCCGCAATCCGTATGCCAAACGGCCGTGAAGTTGTTTCTTCTATTGATAATCCTTTTTCAATCGTAGAGGGATCAAACGTAGAAGTTATTGGTGTGCAAAAACACGTGGGTAAGGAAGATTATTACGGCAGAATGGTCAGTTCTCCACATCAACAAAGCGATATTTTTTAAGTATATTCCGGAGCAATTTTCTCCAAATCAAGATTGATAAGGGACCTTAAAATAAGCGGTTTTGTTTGTTTCCCCAAAAGATAATTTTTATAGCCCAAACAGATCTCCTTTATCCCCGTTCTTAAGTGGTAACCGTTTTTAGCATCCAATCCTTCCGAATAATGCATATAGCGGTGGTTTTCTATTTTAAAACTGGAAAAGGCTGAGGTTTCAGAAAATTGTTTAGATAGGGACAGATGATATACGGCCACCCGAACATCCGCTACATCAATGAACATAAAAGGTTTGATATCGTTGGGAATAATATCTTCGGATAATGTTTTATCAATCGCCTTCTGAGTAAATACTTCCTGTTGTAAAATTCTCATGATGGAAATTTTTGGCCCTTCATCCTGTTTTGAATAGCCCATAGGAAGGGAAACCGAACCGAACGGCTTTCCCAATTCAAGCCTCGGAGTTGAGATATCATCCCCAACCAAAATCATCTCTTTATTTTCTTCGGAAGTTATAATTAAAGCACTGCCTACCCTTCTGACGACGCCTTCCTTAACATTGTGGAGTATCCGGTGCATTGTCCCCACCGAAGTTTTGAAACTGGGTGGCAATTTTTTATAGAGTCTCTCCAGAGGAATTTTGTGGTCAGACAGAAGAACCATGAAGGTTAAAGCTTCCGAAAGTTTGCTGTTCGGACCGGCTGCTTTCACAATACCCCATTTATCCAAAAGTCTTTGCACTCCGGGATAGGAAACGGGAATATCATAATTGTTGTTCTTGAAAACCTCATCAACCGAACCGTACTTTAGATAATCAGATATGATTTTCCGATAAATAATTCTTTCCCGTTCCTGATATTTTTCCAACGCTTCGCCCATAAATTAACTTAAGGGTAATTATAGTCCACTCAGGCTGCCAAAAGCTATCAAGAGGTCTTTTTCTTAAAAGGGTTTTTCCAGGTCTTCCAGATGACCAGGTTATACATGAGGTAGTTATAAGGCAAAACCATAAGGGCAACCACAAAAGCCAACACCAAAACGGTGTATTGTTCCCCAACCAATTTGACCCCCAAGGGTCCAAAAATTGACTGAATTACCAAAGCTCCGGCCGACGTCACATTAAAGGTCACAAATTTGGCAACAATGTTTTTTACACCGGCGATTTTTTTCTCACTAAAGGTCCAAAGATTGTTCCAGGCAAAATTATTGATAATGGCCAGCTCGGTAGCAAAAAGCCAGGCAAAAGTTTCGGAAAGGTTTATCTGCCTGAAAACCCTGATAAAAACATAGTTAACCACAAAACCGACAAAGCCGACCAGCCCAAACTTTATCAGTCTTTGACTTTCTTTGAGTCTTATTAAAACAACAGTCTTATATGAAGCAATCATTTCCTTAAAAACAAACTTCGAAGAATCTTTAGTTCTTTCCTTAAAATCAATCGGTACTTCAACAATTTTCTTGGTTAACTTGGTTGTTCGATAAAATAAATCAAGTTTGTGGGCAAATCTTTTCATTTCCATTAAATGGTCCAGATCGACTTTTTCCAAAACTCCCTTTACCCTAGTTAATCTAAAACCGGTGGTAAAGTCATGCAGTCCCGGTTTCCAGAGCATCACTTTCGCAAACAAATTCCCGAAATAACTCATCGCTTTCCGATACCAGGGCCAGCCCTTGGGGATTGAACCGCCTTTAACATATCTTGAACCAATGACATAGTCGGCCCCATCCAGGAAAGCTTTAACTACATCTTTAACGTATTTCGGATCATGTTGAAAATCGGCATCCATTTCAACAACCGCATCGGCACCAAGCTCTTTCATGGCATACTTCATCCCCCTTACATAGGCCCAGCCCAAACCCTGTTTCTCCCCCTGGAGAAGGTGCAAATTGGGGTATTTCTGCATTTCCTTTTTAACAATATTGCCGGTTCCGTCAGGAGAATTATCATCAACCACCAGAAGATGCATTTCGGCTCCCTTAATCTTGGGGAACTCTTCGTCAAATAAAACCTTAATCATCGGACCGATATTGGTCGCCTCGTTATAAGACGGCATGATGATAACAACTTTCATAATATTGACTTTAGCAAAGTTAAAACGTTTAGACAAGAAGCCTTTTAAGGAAAAGGTATTCCTCTTTTTTCCAATTCATTTTGGAAGTAGGCAGCTTTATTAAATTCTTTTTTTTGCGCCGAAATGATATACAGATTTTTTAAAGCTTCAATTTTATCGGGATTGACCATCAGCGTTGTCAACCATAGTTCTTCTGCTTTATCATAATTTTTTCGGTAGAATTCCAATAAGCCATAGTTAAAAAAGGCATTGTCGTACCCCGGATTAATGGTTAATTCTGCCTTAAATTCATTCTCGGCTTTGTCCATTTCTCCCCTATCCATATAAATAAGTCCCAGATTGTTGTGAATCATTGTTTCAACGGGATTTAGACCAATCGAAATTCGATATTCTTTCTCGGCTTCATCTTTATTTCCGGCCAAATAATACATTGCTCCCAAGTTCTTATGAGCCAAAGGATGTTTATAAGAGTATTTAACCGCATTTTTCCAAAAGGATAGTGAATCTTTAAATATCGGTAAATGAAAAGCGTTGAAAACAATAAGGATTAAAACCACCATCCCTGATCCAATCAAAACTTTTGTCTTTTGCCAATTCAACTTCTTAAGATAATCAATTTCACTCAAAACAATAAACACACCAATTAAAGGCAGATACAGCCGATGTTCCATAAAATCGGCGACATAGTTTGAATTGGGTCGAATAAACGACGGTAAAAGAAAAGCAAAAAACCATAAAGTTCCGAAAAGAATCATTCTCGTGTTTTTCTCCTTGGAAAAAATAAGCAATAAAACAATGGCCAACAAGGTGATTACACCAAAAATCAAAGTTGTGCCTTCAATAATCGGTATAACACTTAAATTGAAAGGAAAGAGTATTTTTCCCAAATAAATCAAAACAGCCGGAGAATTAAAAACAAATGATCTGATAATGTGGGTGGCCGTGTATTTGATCGGTTCGGTTAGAGCAATGGTGCGAAGCAAAAACCAAACAAAATAGAAAAAAGCCCATCCAACATAAAGAGGAATAGTGATACTGGAAAAAAGTTTTTTTCTTAAAATAACAACCAGATAGAAAAGACAAACCACCGGGATAAAAATTGCCGATTCCTTAGTAAAAAGGCTTAAGCCAAAAAAGCCTATCTGGTAAAGGCAGTTTTTCATATTCGGTTTTTCGATATATTTGAAAAAAGAAATCAGTGTGGCGAGAGTAAACATGGCCAAAAGAGAATCGTTCCTCCCCGGCACCCAAGCTACAGCCTGAGCCAAAACCGGATGAACGGCAAAAATAAGAGAAAAAAGGAATGCCAGTTCCTTTTTAAAATTTAACCGCTTTAAAAATGAGTAAACAAGACAGGTAGTAATCACATGAATTGCTACATTTGAAAAATGATAAAAGAAGGGTTTGGCCCCGGAGATTTGAGCATCAAGCATAAAAGAAATGGTAAGGATTGGACGATAATAAGCAGCCGAAGCGTGTGAGATATGAAAGACTTCCTGAACGAAGGTGGTAAAGAAATTCCCTAAATCTTTTAGGAAAAAGAGATTGTCCAAAATCAAAACATTATCGTCAAGATAGGAAAAGCCGAAAAACAATGAAGGTAAATAAAGAATTAAAATGACTCCGATAAGCCACCCGTAAGGTTTTTTGCCGGATAATAATCTATCTAATAAATTGATTTGAATCAATGGTTTTTTCATTCAGATATAATAATAAACCATCTTCTATATTTTTAGCATAATTTGTTTTAAATAAGTGCCTTGGCATTAATGAAAATTCAGGAATATTATTAACCGGATAATCCATAACATCTAAATAAACTTTTCGGTACTTATTCCTTTTCAAAAATCCATCGACTACAGGCTGGTAATCAGCGCTGTCGATGTAATTTCTCGGAACAATTATATCCGGCTCAATCTTTTCTAAATTTATTCCGGGTTCTCTTAAAACAAAGCTTCCGAGATAATAAACAAGAGTTGTTTGTTCAAGATTGGTCTCAACAATCAGGTTTCTGGGGTTTTTAAAATGTCCCCTGATATATTCGATAACGGTGTCGCTTGGCCCTTTATATCGGTGGCTAATCTCATATATGTGTCCGGACCAGATCCCAATTTTACCGAAAGATGAAGCGATAAAGACAAACAGCAATAAATAATAATAGGGATACGAAGAGTTTCCCTCTATGGAACTTAGCTTAAATATCAAATAAAGATCCAAAACCAAACCGAATATGAACACGGGTACTAAATTAATATAGTAGCGGTCCAACAGGTAAGGCATTCTGGAAATTACAAATGAAAAAACGGTAAGGGTAAATAAACAAAACAGGCTAACCCTAAAGGCGGTAAGTAAACTGTCATCAATTACCAGTCCTTTTTTCTTTTTTAGATATAAAACGGCAAAAAGAAACCCCTTAGAAACTACAGCCAAGGCCAGATAGTCATAGCGCCAAAAGAAGGTAACAATTCTTAACAAATGCTCCTTATAAAGGAATATGTTTATGGGGAGATATTTGGAAAAAACTGACGAAACATAAAAAGTTTCATAAAATAACAAAAAGGGCAAACCCAAGAGCAGAGATAATCCTAAAGGCCTCAACTCTTTTGGATCATATGCTTCATTTTTTTGTCTAAAAAAATTAAGGATTAAATTTTCAAACAACGGGAAAAAACCAAGAATAAGAACAAAAGAGAGAAACACCGGGGGAGAAAGGTTGATCATAAATAGGAGCAGTACCGTCTGCCAGAGCGCGTATTTCCCGATCGTAATATTTTTTAAAAAATGCCAACGGCAATAAAAATAAGTTATTAATGAAGAAAGAAAAATGATTAATGAATAAATCCGCACCTCTCTTAAGTGAAGGACTAAAGAAACCGAAAGAAGGATAAAAAATAAATAAATTAAAATAGGGCCGCTGTCCCCCTTTTTCAAAAAAAGGCTAATTAGGAATGCATAAACCAATACCCCCATAAGTCCCACCAAAGCAAACGGAAATCTGACAACGGCCGTTTTAAGATAAATATCCTTTATCCCTTCGGCTACCCATACCCCGGGTACGGCAAAATAATATTGTCCCCAGGGAAGATGAATCCAAGCATCGATACTCTCTTTTATGCCAATACCCTTTTCCGGAATCATCGTTAAATTAACAACATTTCTTCCATCATGAACTTTCGGAAACCCATACTGGATTATTCTTTGGGCAAAAACCGTCGTTTCCGATTCGTCCCCCCACAAAAGCGGGTAGGAAAGGTTCGCAAAAACACTAATAAGAATCAGTATTGAAATAAATATCAAACCTAAATAAAACCAGATGTTTTTTGGTATAAATTTCATATCTTTTTGAACAAAATCAGGCTGGCAAAAGCCAGAGTACTTTTTTCAACTTTAGTTACCCAATGGCCACCAGAACTATCCCAAAGATAAGCCCCAACCAGTTTATATTTTTTACTGATTAGGTTATTAAGAAAATCATAAAAAATTCTTGGGCTTTCTTTATTCCAAAGACCGCTGTCTTGTCTAACTGAATATACAATGGCTGCCGGTTCATTTTTTTGCAACTCCAGTACGGCCTCTTTCTGATAATCTTCTCTTTTAACCGTCTCGATAATTAAAGGGTAGGTAATATCGAAACGGGACACGCTTTTTCTTTGGGCATAAAAAAGGATTTCCGGTTCACTTCCGGCTACAAAAACCAAATCATTCGGTTTAGTAATCTTTTTTAGTTCAAGAGCTACTGATGGTGCCTCATAAAACGGATTGGTTGTCCCATAAATCATTAAGTTGGTTTGCATTGGCGTTAGTGGAAACTGCATTCTGACCGACCAAAACATAAAAACCAAAATAAAAACAAAATAAACATAAACCGGTATTTTCTTTATCATCTCCGCCAGATTAATCAGGCCCATACTTAAAAGAATGGCCAGGGCCGGCATTAAAAAAATATAATAGTGCCCGATCGGAACCTGATAAATGCCAAGCAGGGAAGTTAAAAACAAACCAAAATAAAACCATTTATTATTAAATTTCTTAACAAAGTAAAACAGAAACAAAGCCGGAACAAACGGCCAATACTTAAATATTCTGGAAAACTGCAGAAACATGTTTTTAAAACCGAAGCCCCACATCTTGGCATAGTAAAGGTTATAAGTAATGGCCGTTTCAACAAAATACTTCCACATCCCTTTTAGCACTACCGGTGCTAAAACTAACACAACAACCAATAATCCCCCTGTTACAAGATAGACAACGTTTGTAAAAAGCGAAGCGATTTTCTTTTCCTTTTTCCACAACTTAATAATCCAAACTAAATAAATAAAAAGAAGAACATATAAACAAATGGGTTTATAAAAGAGAGCCAGGGCGGAAGTAATCCCTGATAAAAACCAATTGATACTTTTTGGATCCTTTTTATCTTTGATGAAAAAGGCCAAGGTTAATAAAAAAGGCAAAAGCATAAACATTTCGGTATTGGCGGTCCTGCCCATAAAGACAGGAAAACAAATCATCGGGGTAAAAAGAAACATCGCCCCAATGGCTACTTTTTTATTAAATTCTTTAGATACAATGTAGCCCAAAACCAAAGTAGCCAGCAGTTCAAAAACAAAGGCTAAAACCCTTGGTGCCCAAAGGGAATTGCCCCCGAAGAGTTGGGCCACAAAATAGGTATAAACAATTAAGGGTGGTTTTTGTAAAAAAGCATCCTTATAGGGAAACCCGCCACTTTTTAGTATCCAGGCCGAATAAGAGTATTCGCCTTCATCTCTTTCAAAAGGGGCCGAAAAACTATTAAAACGAAGGACTAAATTCAAAACAACCAAGAGAACGATAACGATAATCAACCAAGATGGAATTTTAATCTTTTTAAATAGTTTCATTTTTTGATGTAAATGTTGGTCATTAAATCAGCTTTATCAACCGTTAATGTTTTAAATAAATGTGGCAGAGGTAGGGCTATATCGGCAATATTATTATATTGGTAATCATATACCGGAAAAGCCACTTTTTGGTATTCAGCCTTATTAAATAGGGCTTTCAATTCTTTCGAGGAATTGGGCCTGTCTCTTCTTGGAATAATTATATCCGGTATAAGTTTCATATCGGCCTGCAGGTTTTTCCCCTGAAAACCAATAATCACCTTACTTTTAAGATAAAACATATATGAGGGTTCTTCATAATTGGTGGCAATGATTAAGTTTTCCGGGTTTTTATAATTTTGCTTGATATACGGAATAATGTAATCAAGCGGGCCTTTAAAGACGTGGGTTAATTCATAAAGATGGCCTTTTATTAAATCAATTTTATTAACACTTAAAAGCATCGCTACAAATATAAAAAAGTAAGGTAACATTTCCGTTTTAATTTTTCTTTCCCGAAAGATATCAAACATTAAAAACAAATCGATTAGAATTACCAAGATAAGAATTGGCTGCAAAGGTAGAAAATAGCGTTCGAAAGTATACGGGTTATTGGCAATTACCATCGGATAAAAAAGAAAAAAGAAGGAAAAAAAGGTTGAAATTTGAGCCAGTTTATTTTCTTTTAAAAAGACTGATAACTTTTGATGTTTCTTTAAAACGAAAAAAAGGATTATTTTTACCAGGATAGCCAAACACAAATATTCATACTTGGCAAAATAAGAGAAGGTAAAAAATAAGTTATTAAAATAAGCCAAGAAATTATAACCGAACACTTCGGTTACCGTTCCCGAGATTTTGTAAATTTCCAAAATTATGGTTTGGGGTAAAATCAGCAGAACGGAAGCAAAAAGCGGAATTAATTCCTTTAAATGATTTAAAAAGTTATTCCTCAAACTTAATTTATTTATATCCTTAAAGAAAAGAAAAGCTTCAAAAAGGCCGAAATAAATAAAGGTAATAATGTAGGCCGGGAAAAAAGAATTAAAAAGAAAAAATAAAACCAGCGGCAGAACATAAAAATATACTTTCTTCCCCTTTCCCAAGAAACGGTAATTAATAAAGATAAAGAAAAATAAAGAAAGAAAAAAGAGCAAAAACGAATAATACCTGACTTCTCTTAAATGAAGAATTAAGAAGATGGAAAAATTTTCAAAAACGAGAAAGATAATTGAAAAAAGATATTTTTTTCTTTTAGTTGGTAATAGTTTTAAAGGAATCAAAAGAAATATCGCAACACCAAGAAGGCCAATTAAAGCTTGTGGTGTTCTGATAATTAAGTTTTTGGTATAAAAATCAGCAAAATATTGCGACAGATAGATAAAGGGGGCGGGAAAGTAAAACTGGGCCCAGGTATGGGGATTGACGTTATAAACGCTTATCGCCTTCACCGTTTCATCGGGAATTTCCGATTCGTTAAGAATATTTTTCCCGTTATTAATTTTCGGTAAACCGGTTTTTAAAACATTTTCGGCATAAACAACCGTTTCGGCTTCATCCTGCCAAAATAAAGGATAAGAAATATTCTTAAGAGTATTAAATAAAGTCAGAATAACCAGACCAATAATCACAATAACAAGAAGAAAATCCAGAGAAAAAAGCTTCTTTTTAAACATGATTAGAAGACAATTATAGCCCTATTTATGTAGTATAATCAGGCTTAAGATGAAAATCGATATTCTCACTCTTTTTCCCAAAATGTTTACCGGGCCTTTTGCCGAATCAATCGTCAAAAGAGCCCAGGATAAGGGTTTGGTTGAAATTAAAATTCATGATTTAAGAGACTGGACCAAAGACACCCGGAAAACGGTCGACGGACGGCCTTATGGCGGCGGTGTCGGAATGGTTCTTTCGGTAGAACCTGTTTACCTGGCCTTAAAAGATCTGAAGAAAAAAGATTCCAAAGTAGTCCTTTTAACTCCACAAGGGAAAACTTTTAAGCAAAATGTGGCTAAAGAGTATTCCAATCTTAAACATTTAATTCTAATCTGTGGCCATTATGAAGGCTTTGACGAAAGAATCAGAGAACACTTAATCGATGAGGAACTCTCCATCGGAGATTACGTATTAACTGGAGGTGAACTTCCCGCCATGATTGTTATCGATACAATTGTGAGATTAATCCCTGGCGTTTTAGAAAAAGAAGAGGCAACCGTCTTTGAGTCCTTTTCTCCATATCTTGAATACCCCCAATACACCAGGCCCGAGGAATTCAAAGGTTGGAAAGTACCGGAAGTTTTAAAATCGGGTAATCACAAAGAAATCGAAAAGTGGCGAAAGGAAAAGTCACTTGCCAAAACAAAGAGAATTAGACCGGACCTTATTTAAAAACCCAAACCATGAAGGATAAGCTCATCAATAACCTTCTCCCACGGCAAAAACTTCATTCCCAAAAGTTCTTCGGTTTTTACAGGATTAAGACCTCCTTTAATCGGGTATCTGATAGATGGATTATTTTTCACAAATTCTATAATGCTGGCCTTTTGCAGCTTACTGGAATCCCTACCCGTTTTGTTCAAAAGATAAGCAATTAAGTCGTATGGTGAAGCCGTATTTGGAGTTGTGGCATGGAAAGTTCCGTACATTTTACCCTCAATAATCTTATCCAAAACCTGACACATTTCATCAATATAGGTAATTGAAACCTGTTGATCATAAAACAGAGGATAAAGTTTTCCCTGATTAAACAAAGAAAGCGGTTTTCGTAAGTAGTCTAATTTCAAATCATATTTAGCCCTGACTGGGAAATTAATTCTCAAGATTGTCATATCGTTTCCCAAGGTGTTTTTAATAACCCTCTCCCCTTCGGCCTTAGTAAACCCATACCAGGAAAGTTTTGCCGAATCCGTTTCCGGTAACTTATCCTCAGCATAAGGTCCCGGATCTTCAACTGATCCGGAAAAAACATAATCAGTTGAAATATGGATTAGATGAATTGTCTTTGGATCAAAAAAAGAAATTAAATTCTTTGTACCTTCAACATTTATCTGGTAACAACTATCGTTTTTGTTATCTCTTTGTTCTTCGGCTTTCCCGACATCGGTAAAAGCCGCTAAATTAATAACCACTTCAGGATTGTAATCCGTCAGTATTTTTTTAATTGATTCAATGTTGGTTAAATCAAAATCCGGGTACTCCGGAGTTATCAGCTGGTACTTATTACCATAAAGTTCAACAAATCTTGAGCCAACTAAACCTGAAGCACCAGTGATTAATATTTTTTTCACTTATTTAAATTTTTCTGGAAACAAATCTCTTAATTTGGGATTATTTTTATCCCTTTCGGAAATAATGGGGTTTTGAATCGGCCAGGGAATCTTTAAATCCGGATCATTCCAGGCAATAGCTCTAACATCCTCACCCGTATAGTAAGCATCAACCAAATAAAGATAATCAACCGGAACATCTCCCACTACACAAATCGAATTGGCCAAACCTTTAGGAATAAATAAAGCCCTGTGAGTGCTTTCATCAAAGTTAAATGTTTCGAATTTACCAAAGGTTGGGGAATCAGGCCTGATATCAACAATGGCTACAAAAGCTTTCCCACTTACTGGGTAAACCAATTTGTTCCAATTCTCCGCATGAAGGGCTCTTATTACCTTAGGTAGAGAGTGGGAATGATTAGCCTGAACAATGTTGAATTTAAAACCGATTTCTGCTTCCAGTTCATCAAGTCTAAAAACTTCTCTGAAAAAACCTCTTTCGTCAGCATGGGTCGGTCTTTCAACAATCAAAAGACCAGGAATTGAAGTTTTGGTAATATAATTTTCGTCCATTATTTTTGACCGGTTCTGGCATACAGGGCTTCGGCTTCTTCTTTTAAAGGTCGCCACCACCATTCATTTTTTTGGTACCATTCAATCGTTTTTTGCAGGACTTCATCAAAACCTAACTCCGGTTCCCAACCCAATTCTTTGTTTATCTTGGTCCAATCAACGGCGTAGCGTCTGTCGTGTCCGACTCTGTCTTTCCCAAGTTCAATGAATGATTCATCTTTTCCAAGTAACCTAGCCATCTTCTTGGCCACTTCTATGTTAGGAACATCCTCGGTTAAACCTCCAATTAAATAAGTCTCCCCGACTTTTCCTTTTTTAATAACCATGTCAATTGCCCGACAATGATCCAAAACATAAAGCCAATCCCTGACATAAAGTCCGTCGCCATAAACATATACTTTCTGATTATCAATCAAATTGGTTATTGAACGGGAGAAAAACTTTTCCGGATCCTGATAAGGTCCGACGTTGTTGGAGCAGTTGGTAATCGTTATCGGAAGATCATAAGTCGTAAAATATGCCCTGACCAGATGGTCGGATGCGGCTTTACTGGCCGCATACGGACTTCTGGGATTGTAGATAGTCTTTTCGTTGAATTTCTCTTTATCTTCCAACTTCAATGCTCCGAAAACTTCATCGGTTGAAACATGGTGGAATCTCTTAACCTTATGTTTTATGGCTGCATCCAGAAGAACCTGTGTTCCGACCACATTTGATTGAATGAAGACCTGCGGGCCTTCAATTGACCGATCGACATGACTCTCGGCCGCAAAATGAACTACCAGTTCGACACCCTCCATGGCTTCGTTAACCATTCCCGCATCACAAATATCGCCTTTAATAAACTGATAATTGGGATTACCCTCAAAATCTTTAGTCGAGGAAAGATGCCCGGCATAGGTTAACTTATCCAGATTGGTTATTTTGTCTTCAGGATATTTATTAAGCCAATACCTGATGAAGTTATTACCGATAAAACCCGCCCCGCCGGTAACCAAGACTTTCATAATTTATTTATTTTTCTTCTCATACCAGAATTTTCCGGCTTCTAAGAGCGTATTAAACGTTCCCGCATCCCGCCAGTAACCTTCCAGTACCGACCAGTTTAAGCTTCCTTCATTAATAAACAAGTTGTTAACATCGGTAATTTCCAGTTCTCCCCGACCGGAAGGTTTGATGTTTTTGATTTTCGAAAAAACCGACGCATCATACATATACAAGCCCGTTACGGCATAATTGTTCTGTGGCTTTTCCGGTTTTTCCTCAATCTTCACAATCTTTTTGTTTTCGTCAAAAACCGGAACACCAAACCTTTTCGGATCAGGCACTTCTTTTAAGAAAATCATCGCCCCTTCCTTAAAGTTTTTTACTTCCTTTGAGATATCGGCATCAGTTGTATTGTCTCCCAAGATAACACAAACCGAATCACCTTCAGCAAAGTTTTCGGCCAAAGAAAGGGCTTCGGCAATTCCGCCTTCACCTTCCTGATAAGCATAGGCTAAACGCTTAAGTCCCAGTTCTTTACCGTTTTTCAAAACCCTAATGAAGTGTCCGGCATAAGGACCGCCGGTAACCACCAGGACTTCATCAATTCCGGCTTTAACCAAAGTTTCTATCGGATAATAAACCATCGGTTTATCATAAATCGGAAGTAAATGTTTATTGGTCGCAAAAGTCAGGGGGTAAAGTCTTGTTCCGAGTCCTCCAGCGAGTATAATGCCTTTCATATTTTCTAAATTATACTATTTAAGTATGCTTGTCGGCAACGGATGAAGCCGCCCAGCTGTCCGGTTTGGTCTTGGCTACATATCCGTTACCGTTAACCATCCCGACAACCTCCCTGATCATTTCCCTGGTTGGACCCAGAGAGCCTACATCAATGTGAATTTCCAGATCATATTTAACAGGTGAGACCGCTTTCCGGATGTCCGGAACCAGTGCTTCAGCCATATCCAAAGACATTAAAGTTTCGTTGTAGATTTTATCCCTCAAAACCGGAATGTCGTTACTTTTCTTCTTATACCAGAAGTATCTGGCTCCCCTTCCCTGCCTGTGAACAACAATGGCCGTGACGTAGTCAATCTGGGAATGGCCGTCAATACGCTTGGTTTGGGAGTCGGTTCCAATCACCAAACGATAAAAGCTACCCGGCTGTTCATTAACAAAAACCGCAATTTCCTTAATTATCCCCGGAGCGGAAAGCTCACCTTTGGAGGGACTGTGAAACCTGATATTTGCTTGCACGAGGCCAATTATACCTATTTTGGCTACTCCCTGGCAAATTTTGAGCATGGAGGCTTTTTTGCTATAATTTCACTACTACTTATAAGATGGAGAATGTAACTAAAGTCATTATCGCTGTTGCCGGCTACGGTACCAGGTTCCTACCGGCCACCAAGTGCGTCCCCAAAGAGATGCTTCCGATTGTTGATAAACCGATTATTCAGTATCTGGTTGAAGAAGCGGTAGAAAGCGGTATCAAAGACGTAATTATTGTCACCCGCGAAAAAGGTCAGGAAGTGATGGAAGACCACTTTAAGGAAAACCCCGATTTAGAGCAAACCTTAAAAGAAAACGGTAAAGAAGAAATACTGGAGCGGATTCAAAAGATTAGTAAAATGGCCAACTTCATCTTTGCCAAACAAACCAAAGACCTGCCTTACGGCAATGCCTCTCCTTTATTGGCTGCCAAGCAGTACATCAAAGAAGGTGAACGTTTTGCCTACATGTTTGGTGACGATATGGTTTTAAGCGAAGTGCCTTGTTTAAAGCAGTTGATTGATTTCTCCGATCAAAAAGAAGGTTCCCCCACTGTTGGCGTGCAAATTGTTCCCAAATCGGAAGTTAACCGTTACGGTATTTACCAATTGGCCGAAGGATCCACGGATCGAATCATTGATGCCGTTGAAAAACCTGACCCCGATTCCATTTCAGAGCCATACCTGGCCCAATTTGGCCGTTTTGTTTTAAACAAGGAAATTCTGGATATCGCCGAGAAAAACGTCAACCAAACAAAATTGGGCAAAGCCAACGAACTCTGGCTCATTGACCAGGTGGTTGAGTACGCCAAAGTTAAACCCGTTTACGCTTTAAAGGTCGAGGGGGAATGGATGACCACCGGAGATCCATTAAGGTATATGAAAACCCAGGTTAAATACGCCCTTAAAAGGGAAGAATTCAAAGACGACTTCCTGGCTTTCCTCAAAAGTCTTTAAGTCCGAAAGATCAAGGAGAAGATAATGACCAGTCCCAGAGTAGCTACGGCAATATATTCAATCACTACAGCCAAATAAAGATCATCGTGCATCTTGTGATGAACTATTCCCCAAACCACATATGAAACGGCCACGGCAATGGAAATAATGACCTGGAAAACCCGGTCATAGGAAAAAAGAACAAAGGCCAGGGTCGCACAAACAAAAATCCCGATTAAGGATGAGTAGTGAGGAAGTAATTTAATAACTTTTTTCATATTCTCTTTAGATAATCTGTCCTGCCTTTAATATCAGTACAATTGCCAATATCATCCCCAAGAAAGCCACATGGGCGAAACTTTTGCCACCGATTCTGGCAATACCCCTTTTATTGGTCACAATTCCGTCAACCACCAGAACAACTAAAAGAACACAAACAATCAAAAGGGAAAGATTGCGGGTGGTCAAAAACGGCGACAGGAGGGACTTCTTGGGGGTAACTGCTTGCAAATTAGTTGTTTGCACGGTTGTTGGTTCGGTATTGCTTAAATCCGTTACCGCTACCGGCTTGGCTGTTGGTGTCGCCAGGGTTGTGTTTGTTCCCTGAGTTTTGGCTTCAGCTACAGGAACAGCCGGCAGACTATCCGCATATTGTGTTCCAAAAAGTTGAACGATAATGGTTGTCTCAACTCCTGCCAATTGGCCTTCAACCACTGCCACACCAATTTCTTTGTACTTAGGAGACATCAAATTTTCCCGATGTGAGGGAGAAGCCATCCAGGCTTCAACGGCCGAAGCGGAATTGGAAAAATCCCTGGCCAAATTTTCACCGGCATAGCGGTATTTATACCCGACATCGGTAAAAAACTTCCAGGGCTGTGTTCCATCAGGCGCCACATGAGCCCAATAGCCTTTATTTAACATATCGGCTCCTTTAGCCTGAGCCGCCTGGGAAAGAGTTCCGTTCTCCGTTAAAGCGGGAAGCCCGGCCGCCACCCTTTTTTCATTGGACAATCTAATTACCTCGGAGGGCGGAATATTGGCAGCATAACCCAAAATACTGGGACCAAGTTTGGGAAGAAAAGTTAAAACAAGCTGAAATAAAACCAGGGCAAAAGTGATGATGGTCAAACTGGAGGAATGTATAAGTTTGGCCTTATGGTTATTGCTTTCCCTAGGAAAAAACAAATGGGCAAGTCTATGGGCAAATTTCATCAACTCAATCTTAACGCGCCCACAGTGAAGAATCAATGATATTGTGTGAAAAAAGAAGTTATTCGGTTATCCTTTTGGCAACCACTATAAACCTTTTGGAATCCAAGAAACCAATACAAGTATAAAGGGTAAGGGTTTCCTCGGAGGTCGGGAGAATATAGGTTAAATTATCGGATTCAACTGTATCCGTTTTAACAACTTTATAAGAGTATTTATTCTTCGCCTCATCAAAAAGTTCAATGATTGCCCCTTCTTTGGCCCACCTTATTGGACCCAGGATTTCGTTTTTGTTATGACCATAAAGGATCAGATTCCCCTTTTCCCCGATTCTGGCTGAGGAGGCAAGGTGGGAAACGGCATCAGGATATACCTGCCAGACATCTTTAACAATCAAAGCTTCCTTGACCTTAACATCCACCCCCAGGGGGTACATTTTGATATAAGTGGGGACAACCCCAGTTTTGGATTGTTCCTCATACCCGCTCAACTTAAAAGAAAGGATTCTGGCCTGATGGAAGCGCCAAACGGAAAAAACAGCAATTAAGAGAAGGCCACTAAAAAGAAGAATAAAACCCTGTTTTTCTTTCTTAAAGGTACTTTTGAAGCTAAAGGACATTGTCCTTTTATTTTACAGAAGATTTCGAAACTTTTCTTATACCAAACCCAGTTAAGCCCATTCCCAAGGAAAAGATCAAGTTAAAGATAGCTTCCTCAGCCATACCTGTCTTAGCCATGGTGTTGGTTCCTAAAACCTGACCACCAGTGGTTGATGTTCCCAAAACCTGGGCACCTCCGACTGGAGCTGGTGCTCCACCCAATTCCCATTTCAAACATTTGGTTCCTTCCAAGCTAAGATGTTCGTCGCTGGCACAAGTTGGTGTAACTATTGTCGTATCTTCACCTCCTGTGCAAGGAATATTTTTAGCATCAGTACAATCTATTGTCTGAGATTGGGTGTCTGCTGGTTCTTGATGACAACTTCCTCCAATAACAGAGGTGTCTTTAAATTCATCGAATTGGCGATTAAACTCATTCATTGCCCATGCAGGGACACCAAGACTATCACCTGTTGGCCTGTGGCATTTGTGTGGATCTTGATCCCATTTATCATAGTCAAAAGTCTTAGTAAAGGTTTCAGTTGTTGATTTATTAACATATTCAGTATGACTGCCAACCTTAACTGATCTACTACACTCCCCGCTCATCTTGTTATAGCTTCCATCAT
>Ga0208980_10000325_pt1 | contig 25981 bp, 27 predicted proteins | sample WetSurMetagenome_3_FD_187993 | JGI IMG/M metagenome (GOLD analysis project Ga0208980, IMG submission 187993) | Wetland microbial communities from Twitchell Island in the Sacramento Delta, sample from surface sediment Aug2011 Site A1 Bulk (version 2) | ecosystem: Environmental > Aquatic > Marine... | reverse complement strand
CTCTCATGGGATAGCACTCTCGTTGCAGGAACAAATATCACTTTAGAGGTGCGAGCGTCCAATACCCTCTTTTCCAAAACAGATGCACTACCTGCCTGGCAGCAATCCGGCTGGCCATCACCGGTTAATTCAGGACTGCCCTCCGGCAGGTATCTTCAATGGCGAACAACCCTTTCGACCAGCGATATGTCAAGAACACCGATTCTTAATGAGGTGAGGGTATGGTACTCATAATAACAAGTGCGCAAGTATTCATCCTTTTGCAGAAATATCTCATAATACTGAGGGAGGTATAGTGAGAATTTCAGGGAATGCTTACCGGTTATCAATCTTCCCTCTGGCGGGATCCCTTTTCATCCTTCTTTTTCTCCTTCCCGTTCCGGTTTTTGCTCAGGGCCCCGTTGACCTCACTTTCGAAGAAACGGGCGTATTCCCCTTGAGCATCACGGGAATCCTACCAGGAGATCATGGTTCCACCTTTGTCGATCTTCACAATAATGGAACCGAGAATGGGATTGTCTATATTTGGGTTGATAACATCAGCATGACTGACAGATACGGTAATCCAGGTGGCGGGCTTGCGAATTATTTGTATTTCAATGTCTCACACCACGACATTACCAGCAACGTAATTCTTCCAGCCCGAATCACATCCTTTCCCAAAACTCCCCTGCAACCGGATTATTTTATTATTATAGATTCATTCAATGCCGGAGAAACTGTCAGGCTAAACTGGACATGGGAATTTGAAGAAACAGGACAACCACAGAATGATGCGCAGAATAATACCCTTCACTTCAACCTCTCATACACACTCGTGAATCTTACTGCCCCCGCAATACCGACGCCAGTTCCAATGGGCATACAACCCGGTTCGCAGGGGGGGACAGGAGTGAGACCGCAAAATCCTTCCCTCTTCGAGGCCGGAGGCATCCCGGGATTAAATCCTGCTCAACGACCTCAGCTCAGAGCACCAGTGGAAGAGCCGCCTGAAAAAGAGACAGAGCAACCGGATCTCCCTGAATACGGGCACATTATGGCGATCGGGCTCATCGCCATAATTTTCATAATCTTTGTTCTGGTACTCTGGAAACGGAATAAGGACAGGAAATAAATGGAGGAAAGAAAATTGTATGGAAATTTTTTCTATTGATTGTCACAACGAGGGTCTGCCAGATCCTCAGTTTACGGAGATTTGGGAGTATTTGAACGATGCACAAGAGGATTGTTGTTATTGATTGGGGCAGCAAAATCAACAGATTCATTAGAAAATATATATTACCGGATCAAGAGTGTGAAATATGAGGAATACGGATGAAACGGTTTGATTCTTCGCGGCAGATCAAGGCCGTTTTTTTCCCGAGCATTACATTGGTGTTTTTCGTTCAGATCTTCTTTAGTCTCCTGTTTCTGGTATGCAGTCCGGTTCATGCAGCCTCAGATACTACGCCGGGTTCAGATCCTCAGCTGGGATGGATAAAAACATTCGAACTACCTGCTGAAGGAATGGAATATTCAATCATGACTGTACGTGATGGGGGATCAGTGACCATCGGAAATAGCAAATCTCTGACAGGAAGTTCCAGTCTCTATGTCATTAAAACTGATACAAATGGGAATAAAGTGGGGGAGTGGACAGATGCCGGAGGTTCCAATGAAGGATATTCCATTATTGAAACAGAGGATAAAGGATTCATTGTTGCCGGGAGTTCCAATACTACCCTCATAAACGGGATTTTTCTCAGGAAATTTGATCCCGCCGGGAAAACGATATGGACGCAGACATTCAAAAAAGGTGACTATTACTACGGCAGTCATATCAGCTCAACTCGGGATGGGGGATTCATCATTACCGGGTCTGTCATGAGAAATGACACTTCTCAATCATCGCTCTGGGACGGGTACACTCTCAAAACCGATGCAGAGGGAAGAGAACAGTGGACCGGTTTTTTTATCGGTGAAAAAAATGATTTCGCCAAATTCATCCGCCAGACTGAAGATGGGGGGTATATAATTGCCGGGACTACCGATAGCTACGGCATTACCGGAGTCCCTTCCACGTACCTGCATAAGATGAATGAATTTGGGAATAAAGAATGGTTAACCACCTATGGAAGTGGACTGGGAAACGAAAAACCTTCTGTCATTCAAACACCTGATGGGGGGTATATTCTTATGGGAACATTCCTTCCTGATGCCACAAATCAAGGATATAAGGATCTTTTCTTGATCAGAACTGATGATCGTGGTAAAGAACTATGGAGAAAAAATATGTCCGGGATGGGGAGATCCACAGGTAACCTCCTTATCCCGGCTGCTGAAGGTATAACCGTCATCGCAGGTTCTTACCAGGGATCTGAACATGAAAAAACCGGCGAGATAAACATAATCGACATCGATCTGAATGGCAACGAGAAGCAGAAACGAACAATTGGGATCGGAAAATCCATCGATATACAGGATATTGCGGTTATCCCCGGTGAAGGATATTTCGTCGCCGGAATATTAACAGAAAATGGAAGCCTCCAAAAAAACGGGCTCGCCATTATTAAGATACTCGATAACCCCTCCCTCAAGGGAGTTCCTGTGAAAAACTCGTTCGACCTCACGATAATAACAAAAGATGCTAAAACGGGGACATTTATAGGGGGAGCTCTTGTATATCTTGACGGTAAGTCTATCGGAAGCACCGCGGAGCAGGATGGAAAGCAGATCCTCCGTGATGTTGAGAGGGGCTCACATACTATCAGGGTGACAAAGCCAGGGTATGAAGAAATTACCCGTCCAGTCGATATTACTGAAAATAAGCAGATAACCTTCACTCTCAACCGATCAAGCGTGATACCGGTACAAATCCATGGCTCGACAGATGAGAAGATTGATATTGTTTTTGTAGCTTCAAAAACTTCATTTAACTGTAATTCCAAAACAAAAATCCAGACCTCAGCATATACCGGTGATCAGCAACGATTCGTCACAGATGTAAACAACAAAGTTGACAATGTTTTTTTAAAGTTGGATACTGTGACATCAGGTTCTGTGGGTTTGCCTAACGATTTCAGGGATCGGTTTAATTTTTATTACTACTGGGATACCGAGAGTTTCGCTGATGCTTTCGATGGTTGTTCCGGAACCCTTCCCAATGAATTCTGGAATGATGCACCATTCACGGATGTGGCAATCATCATGTACCCATCGTATGAGGGGATCTATTCCGGCTCCCCGTGTGAACCAATTGGATGTGCAAACGGTCTGGGGCCCGGATCGGGGTCCTGGCTGAAGGCGCCAGCTGATTCCCCCATGATTTTTCTGCATGAGAGCGGGCATGTGGTCTTTGGTCTGATAGATACCTATTGCGGGGATACCTATTACGTGGAAAATTCTCCTTTTCCCAATGTCTGGAGTTCTGAGTCCGCATGCAAAAAAAATGCCGAGAAGGAACGCTGGGATATGACAAGCTGCCGGCAGATTTTAAAACCTGCCGGGAGCCGGTCGAAAGATCCCTGTGTGAAAAATTTCTGGAAAGCGGATGCCGATCCCGATATCATGGGCAGCGGGGCATATTCCGGCAGGTTCGGTAATGCTTCAACTTCACGTATCCGTTCTATTTTTGATACGATCAACAGGTGGCAGAAATGAAGCGTCTCGTTTTCGCAGGTCTTATTTTTCTGGTGCTCCTGCAGGGAATCTGGTTTGCTGCTGCAGATGACTCTCCCGATTATGCTAAGATTGTTGTTGTTCACCTCACCATAAATAAAAGCAGCATCACAGAAAAGTCAGTTGAGATGCGATACGGCCACCCCCCCAATATCGAAGCCCGGAACGGGGACTTTAAAGGGACGCTAAAAACGGCCGATGGTTCCACGATCCGGGAATTTAATCTTTGGGATCCCCGTTATCAGCTGGGGGATGTCCTTGAAAAAGACAATGAATCTTCCGGTTATCTTTCCGGGTACCTGACATATTCTGATAACGCAGATCTTGTCCTCATACTTCCCTACTATGAAAACCAGATGACGTTTGAGTTGTATGACAAAAAGACCGGCACTCTTTTAAAAAAAGTGAACATGTCACAGGCAATAACAAAATTTCAATCAAATTATCCCAAAGATCCCGGAAGTATTTCTGTATCACCAATCCAATTCGATAAATCAGTCCTGTATGTGATAACCGGAGTTGTGATTTCGATACTTATCATCGGGATGATTCTGTCAATGGTCCGGAAAAAATGATTCGCTGAAATTTTTTTTCACTTCCTTTTTTTTAAAAAGAAGTTTTGAATCTCTTCCATCAGGATGAGAGAGACTTTCCTAATGCGAAACCTTTTTTATATGCTGCTTCGAGAAGGCCAGGTTGCGCTTGGATATCTTTGATAGTGTCCATATCGCTGATCAACAGTTCGTCGGAATACTGGCAGTCGATGATATCAAAAAACGCCTTGATCGTCATCTTCGCGCCGACAAATACTTCAGGAATATTCATACCGGAGATGCAGATAAATAACCCCTTTCGTTCCTTTTTCTTTTCTTTTGATATGAACGGTTTTTTCCGCACGTACTTTGCCATGAAAAAAACCTGAAACCGATCGATAAACGATTTGAGTTTCCCTGGAATCCCCATGGTCATGACGGGTGTTGCAACGATGAGGCCGCCTATATCCCTGAATTTCGGGTACATTGCCTGCATATCATCATCCAGGATACAGGTTTCATGCTCTTTACAAAACATCATCTCCTGGCATGCCTGGAAATCGAGATTTACAACAACAATTTTCTCGACTTCACATCCCGCATCTTCAGCTCCTTTGAGGGCCCTGTCGAGCAACTGAGCGGTATTTCCTTCAGTAAGAGGACTACCAAGGAGACCGATGATCTTTCCTGCCATACTAACACCTTAAAAAAAATACCCAATATACTTTTGCCTGTAGATTAGTATTTTTTGATTCTATGCATTCTTTTTTTTTCTGATGCACGAACGCAACTCATATATATCTTTGACGTGCATGAAAGTTTTGGTGAATTAGTTGACTGAACAGAAGACGTACACCGCGGGACAGAAAGTCGGCGCGGGAAAATATGTGTGCATTGATTGCGGAAAAGAACTTACCCTGGACAAGAGTGAACAGGATCTCAGGAAATGTCCCTCCTGCGCCTGCGAAGAATACCAGTGCTTCCCCATGACGCACATACGCCCTGACATAAAGACACCGGAGGATGCGAAAAATCCGCCAAAACGCGGTAAAAGCAACCAGTAACTTTCATTTTTCTTTTCAGGATTGTACAGAAAGTGTGACTTCTGGGAGTTCCTGCAAAAAATATGTACGGATTCCTGCTCCCAGTTTTTATCTGACAAACAAGGGAGGATCTTTACATGGTGAACGTATCAAAAGAGGGGCAGATCTTCCGGTGTGAGATCTGCGGTAATGTTGTTATTGTAAAAGAGTCCGGCGGCGGCGAACTTGTCTGCTGTGGCGAGCCCATGCAACTGGAGAGTGCGTAAAGTATGGCAGTAAAAAAAACAGTACCAAAAAAAGCACCTGCTAAAATATCCGCAGTAAAAAAAGGAACTGATAAAAAACTCAATACCCTTGAGAAGAAGATCGGAAAAGTGCCTAAATTTTTCCGGGAATTGACCACAAAAGAGCCAGAGATGTTCAATCTCGTGATGAGATTTGAGCAGCACATCTGGGACGATGGCAAACTGTCGAGAAAGACAAAAAAGCTCATCGCAATTGCGATTGCAGCAGCTCTGCGTGACCAGCATGCTGTCCGCGCCCAGCTTGCCGGAGCAAAAAATCTTGGTGTCACCAAAGCAGAAGTAGAAGAGGCGCTCCGCGTTACTTTCCTCCTGTCAGGAATGCCCGCCTACGTCTATGGAAAAGCTCAGCTCGATGAGGTTATGCCGTAACTTATGTTGGAGTGAAAGACCATGGAAAACGATACCTGTATTACCTTTCCTGCTCTTGGGGAACCGGCGCCGGACTTTGAGGCAGAAACCACACAGGGGCCACTAAAGCTCTCTGATATGAAAGGAAAATGGGTGGTGATGTTCTCTCACCCCGCTGACTTCACACCCGTATGTACAACCGAGTTCATGGCGTTTGCAAATATTTACGATGAACTCAGGTCGCTGAATGTCAACCTGATTGGTCTGTCTGTGGACAGCATTTCGGCGCATCTCGCATGGGTTCATGACATAAAAGAGAAGATGGGTGTAACCGTACCGTTCCCCATCATTGCTGACCTGAACATGAAAGTGGCCAAAAAATACGGCATGATCCACCCTGGACAATCTTCGACCGCTGCTGTTCGCTGTGTCTTTTTTATCGATGACAAAGGTATCATGCGGGCGATGATTTACTACCCGCTCCAGAATGGAAGATTTATGCCCGAGATTATCCGCCTCGTCAAGGCACTCCAGACCACGGACAAGTTCAAAGTCTCAACGCCTGCAAACTGGCAGCCGGGGGATAAGGTCGTGGTGCCACCACCCAAAACTACTGCAGAGATGGAAAAGCGGATGACCGAAGGATATGAATGTAAAGACTGGTACCTCTGTTTTAAGAAAATTTGATAATGTACACCCTTTTTTGCCAATATTGATCAAAAACCAACCTTTTTTAGGATTGCCGCCACAAGAAAACTGCTATGCCGATCAAAATCCTTGCCTTTGCCGGAAGTCCACGAAGGTATGGAAACTCCGAAACGCTGCTTGACTGGGTGCTTGGCAGTATGATCGCTGACCCGGACATTGTCATAGAGAAAGTCCCGCTTGATGAAGCAGATATCAATCCCTGCCGGGGATGCAATGCCTGTGAAAAGCTCAATAAATGCATACAACGTGATGGAATGGACCTCTACCATGACAAGATTATCGCCGCAGATATCATTCTGCTATCCTCACCTATTTACTGCATGGGAATAGCCTCACAGCCAAAAGCCTTAATAGACCGTGCTCAGGTCTTCCGGTCACGAAAATATGTGCTCAAGCTCCCGATTGTCCCCCCGGAACGCAAAGGAAAACGACTCGGCGTATTTCTTGCAACGGCCGGGCAGAACTGGAGCTATGTATTTGATGCAGCGGTTCCTTCTGTCAAGTGTTTTTTCCATGTGATTGACATTAAAGATGCAGACATCTCCTACCTGATGATTAACGGGGTAGACGAAAAAGGGGCAATCGATCTGCATCCAACTGCACGGACAGATGCAGAGAACCTTGGAAAATCGCTGATCGTTGATATTAAAAAGCGTCTTTCGAGATGAGTTGTATGGAGATAAAAGTTCTCGGCATATCGGGAAGTCCGCACCGGCATGGAAATACAGAAACTCTGCTTGACGGTTTTCTTGATGGAGCTCATTCAGCCGGGGCAAACGTCGAAAAGGTTGTACTAAAAACGTTGCAGTATTCCCCTTGCCGGGGATGCAATGCCTGCCATAAAACCGGGAAATGTATTGTAAATGATGATGCTGTTATCCTGTACGAAAAAATACTGGCTTCAGACTGCCTGGCGGTTGCCTCACCGATCTACACGATGGGGATTACAGCTGAGCTCAAAGGGTTTATTGACCGGCAGCAATACCTTTGGGCCCGTAAGTTTATTTTGAAAACTCTTTACTTTACTGATGACCATATCAAACGTCACAAGGGAATTTTTATCTCGACGGCAGGGCTTGGGTGGGAGAATGTTTTTGACGGGGCATTCCCCGTGATTACCGCACTATTCAACACAACAGGGTTTGAGTACTACGATAACGTGATAGCAAATAATATGGACGCTTATGGAGGGATAACCAAACATCCGACGGCGCTCAAAGATGCATTTGAGCAAGGGCAGAAGGTAATAATTGTGCTGGAAAAATTGAAGGCCTGAATTCCTTGAAAAAATGCTGGTATTAAATGCGATTTTTTTAATTTTTTCTCTTTTGATTAAAAAAAATTACAGTAAATTTGAGAAGGTATTAGGAGAGAATGAAGCAAGAAGCGCCCCAAATGCCACAATTATTGTTACAACAAAAACCGCTTTGTTCCACGACCACACTTTTCTTCCATCCAATATACTAACAGGTAACATGTTAAATGCGGCAATTATTGCGTTAATTTGTATTCCGGCAAGACCAAGTTTTGCAAAAAGATTACCTGAAACTGCGGCGGAAAATCCTCCACCAATTAAAAAGATTATAACAAACGGGATGCATAAGAGGAGATTAATAAGTGGTCCTGCAATCGAGATTTTCCCATTCTGCTCCCTGCTGATACCCCGGCCAGTGGTATCATAGATCACCGTTGCACCAGGTGCCGCAAAAATCATTCCAACCAATGCTGCAAGGGCTCCCATTATTAATAGCATATTGTTATCTTTTCGAAATTCTGCCCAATATCCAAATTTTATTGCAGTAAATTTGTGCGCCATCTCATGTAAAACAAAAGCAACACCGACAGTTACAAGCGATATTCCCAAAGTCTCGAGCGCCCCAAAGGGCGTAATAGGTATGGCCGGACCTAAAATTCCGTTAGGAACAATCTGCACTATCAAAAATGCAAGAGAGATTGCGATCCAGGCTATGAACAGATCAAATTCTTCACGTCGGGATATGCGTTCGAGCATACAAACACCTGATTAAATAGGGTCTTTCTCTGTTATCTGTTTTGGTGTAGGGGCTTCAAAGGATTATGTTTATTTTGAATTATCGGATATATACTTCATATGTCCCTCGAGAAAGTACGAGCTGATATCACCAAAGGTGACAGGGAGATTATCCGTCTTATTGCTCAAAGGCAGGACTATGCCCGAAAAATAGCCAAGATCAAGATTCATGCAGGGATGCCTGTACACGATGAACACAGGACCGCGGAGGTGCTTGAATCGGTCTTTGAACTGGCAGTTGAATATAAAATTGATCCCGTGGCAGTTCAGAAAGTTTTTGAAATTCTCATCGCCATGAGTGAAGACCGGCAGCGGGACTTTTCAGGAGAGGGTAATCTTCCTTGATTGTGCTTTTTTTAAAAAAATATAGTTTCTGGAACTATTCACTTGATAGAATTTTTTCCCAGATTTTCTGTAACAGTGTAAATAACAGGTAATTGTTTACCCCAACCATCCAAGAAGGATAACTGCCCCGAGGACTACCAGTGCCACACCTATAACCATTCTGAGTGCCCGCTTGTACTCTGCCCTCATGCTGTCAGCCCTTTCCGTCGAAATACCGTATGCAATGAGAATGGTGATCAGGATAAGAGGGAGTATGTAGACAACGTTATAAAGTATAAGCCATGGCAACCCGGACATTACGGTCATCTCCTTTCCCATAAGACTGAGTATACCGATATAGATACCTCCGGTACAGGCAAAACCGAGGATTCCAGCCAGGATCCCTAATACAAATGCTGCGGGGAGTGACGCGATTCGGATATAATTCCCGAGTAGTCCTTTTTTCGATTCCGGTATAGAGAGGATAAAAGTCTCCTTGTTGCGGAGCACATCGATGATCGTTATAAGCCCCAGAAGAAGAGCCACTGCTCCCCCGATAAGAGCAAAAACCCGTGAGAATCCGGAGAGGGAGAACACGGAGAACAGCCCGATTCCTACGAGAAAATGACACAGGAACATCGCTGCGATATACGCACAGCCGACAAGCAGGATCCGCTTCCTGCTCCCGGCAGCAGCTATCGGGATCAAGAGGAAGACCAGCACGGACAGACCGCAGGGATTGGCACTGTCAACCATGGCTGCGAAGATGACCAGCGGCAGGCTTAGTTGCAAAGTTCCCGGCGGGCAGGTGGGATCCCTATTTGGTGTCCCTGGTTGGGCGGTGCCGTTACAGGACGCGAGACGCTGTTTCTCAATAAGGATCTCAGATTCAAACCGGTCTGCAATTTCAGTATCGCCGACCAAGCTGCTGTTCCCGATGAAGACTACGGGAATTCCTGGATTGGTTACCCCGTACTTCCGGCTCATTTCCAACAACTTTTTCCCGTTGTCAGGATTGTTATACACTTCAAGCCAGGTAAGGTTGAGTTCAGGATAACGGGTTTGAAGATCGGTGATGAGAGGTTTTACTTTTTCACAATGACTGCAACCTTCACCGTAAAAATAGAATGCGCTGATAGTCGAATTTTTTGATGATGTATCTGAAGAAAGAGAAGTTTTAGTTAATTTCGGTTCATCTGTTATTGCTTTTTTTTTAATTGTTCGAGAATGACACCTTCGAGTTCTTCAGGAATGGCACGATCTCCGACGAGAGGAGTATTATTACCGACAACAATGACCTCAGGAACACCTGCACTTTGAATACCTAGTTTCTGGTGAAGTGATAGCGAGAGTGCCTGGTTGGTCTCGTTGTGCCAGGTTTCGAGGATGCGGAAATCTACACCCGGATATTTTTTTGAAATATTCTGGATGAAGGGCATTACATTATGACAATGAGGGCATTCTTCCCCGTAAAAGAAATAAACAGTAACATTTCCCTCAACTGAAGTGCCCGCTCCAGCGGAAGGGGATTCTGCTGATGGCTGGGGTATGACTAAAAAAAATACCAAGCAGGAGATCAGTATCATGATGAACACTCCTGCAACAATCTTCAGCGTATTATCCATTCTTAAACCACTGTAGAAATCTGGTTTTAAGCTTTAATAAAATGCCGGTCTGCAATATGAGGAAAACAGTTATTTTAAGGATATCATCGTCCCCACACCGTCACGGGTAAAGAGTTCTAGAATGAGATTGTGCTCAATATTACCATTTATAATATGAGCATAACTGACACCGTTTTCCACTGCTTTAATTACCGAGCCCACTTTTGGGATCATACCTTCACCGATCGCTCCTGTTTTCTGCATAGAGTTCGCTTCAGCAATAGTAAGTTTACGATACACTTTTGAACGTTTTGCGTCCATCACACCATCAACATCTGTCATATTGACCAGCTTGTATGCTTTAAGTGCGATTGCGATATCCCCGGCTGCGGTGTCAGCGTTGATGTTTAAACTGCCCCCGGACCTGTCGATTGCAATAGGGGCAACTACCGGAATATAGCTTTTGTCAAGAAGGGTGTTGAGGAGTGCTGGATCTATCCATTCTATCTCCCCCACGTGCCCGAGATCGACTTCTTTTTGTACACCCCCGACATCCACCCGCTGGAGATCCATTTTTCTGGCGATGATCATGTTCCCGTCGCTTCCCGACAACCCCACGCCCCGGGCACCGCATTTTGCGATCAGTGAAACAATTCCGTTGTTGATCTTCCCGACAAGAACCATCTGAGCGATCTCGAGGGTTTCCTGGTCGGTTACCCTGAGTCCCCCGACAAATACAGATTCTTTGCCCATCGCTTTCATCTTCTCTGAAATTTCAGGTCCACCGCCATGCACAAGTACCACGCGGATTCCCACATAATGCAGGAGAACTGCATCCCGGATGGCATTTTCCAGTACAACCGGATCTACCATTGCATGGCCGCCCAGCTTGATTACGATAGTCTTACCATGAAACTGCTGGATGTAAGGCAGTGCCTCCATAAGAACATCTTCCCGCTTCATCATGTGGTATACCTCCCGTTGATCTCGACATAGCGTTCGGTCAGATCGCAACCCCATGCGGTTGCTTCTTCTTTTCCCGCTGCCAGGTCAAGAATAAAGATGACTTTTTTACCGTGCATTGCCTCTTTTGCCTTTTTCAGATCTGCGATAATCTCTCCGGACTTGACCAGAGGATGCCTCTGAGTACCATCACTGATCCAGAGTGAAATTGCATTCGGATCAAACTCAACACCTGCACGCCCGGCTGCCGCTACCACTCTTCCCCAGTTTGGATCTTCCCCATATACAGCAGTCTTTACCAGCGGAGACTCGATAATGGTGCGAGCAACCTTTGCGGCTCCGTCTTCCTTTTTTGCTCCCATTACGGTCACCTCCAGTAATTTTGTTGCACCTTCACCATCTGCTGCGATCTGCTGGGCAAGCAGACGACAGCACTCCTCAAGAGCCCCAGAAAACTCAACGGGATTTACCCTTCCTGATTCCCCGGTTGCGGTGCAAAGTGCAATATCATTCGTACTCATGTCTCCATCAACGACGATGCGATTGAATGTGCGTCTGGTAGCCAGTCTGAGGGCCTGCGTCAAGGGTTTTGCACCTATATCCGCATCGGTATAGATAAATGCGAGCATTGTCCCCATATTTGGTGCGATCATCCCACTTCCCTTGGTAATTCCCCCAACGGTGAATGTTTCTTTTTGGACAAGTGCATGTTTGGGAAACGTATCGGTTGTCAAAATTGCCTGTGCTGCTAATTTTTCGGCTTCCTGGGTACATTCGATCTTTGGTGCTATTTCCTCACACTGTCGTTTTATGAGGGGAAGATCGAGATACCGCCCTATGACACCAGTACTGGCAACGCCAACCAGATCCGGTTCGACACCCAGTGCAGAACCGGCAAACCCGGTCATCGCAACAGCATCTGAATATCCTTTTTTTCCTGTGTAGGCATTGGCACACCCGCTGTTTGCGATTACTGCTTCCAGTCTCCCATTTTTTATCTGTTTCCGCATAAGTTCAATGGGAGCTGCTTTGACAAGATTTTCGGTAAATACACCAGCTGCTGTTCCGCTTGCCCGTATGAGTGTCAACCCGTACTTTCCTTCTTTCAGCCCGAATGCTTTTACGCCCTTTACTGCACAGATACTTTGAAAAGTCATTTAACTCTCAGCTCCCCCCTTGTCAGAATAGGAAGACCCAACTGCATTGATAATATCAGCCCTTGCCAAGATTCCTACCAGTTTTTTCCCCCTCACTACTGGCAGGCGTACGATCCCTTCTTTGAGCATCAGTGCTGCAGCTGCCTCGATATCCATTTCTTCCGTTGCAGTGATTACACGACGCGTCATCACCTTTTTTGCCTGCATATCCCCAATGTTGCGAAGTGCATGTTTTGTCTTCTCCCAGTTGATGTACTCACGGATAGGGATCTCGATAATCTCGAGGGGGGACGGAAGCCAAAGGTCATCGGAAATCCTTTCGGACTCAAGGAGCGAGATCAGATCAGATTCTGTAAGCATTCCGACGAGTTCCGTACCTTCCATAACCGGAAGCCCGCCGATATGGTGCTTCCGCATTAGACCTACTGCGTCGCGGAGGGATGTTTCCGCAGTGCATACAACAGGGTCTTTTGTCATAGCATCTTTTACCAACATTAGTATTCACCTACGGCAGCATTCCTGCCCCAATAAGCCCGTCCTGTTCGTTCAGTCCGCACATCAGGTTCATATTCTGAATTGCCTGGCCGCTTGCCCCCTTGACAAGATTATCGATGGCAGATGCTGCAACGACCCGAAGGCCTTCGCTCTCCACCATAACATCGCAGAAGTTGCTTCCCCGGACTGCAGCGAGGGAGGGTTTCTGGTAACGGACAAAGTATTCGCCCTTGTAGAAGTCGTGGTAGATCTTCTCCACGTCTTTCTGCTCCATGGGCTCATTGAGCAGGATGTGCGCTGTGGTCAGGATGCCCCGGTTGACGGGAACAAGGTGGGGGGTGAAGTAGCATTTCGCCTTCGAACCGAGGTGTGCCAGCTCCTGTTTCATCTCGGCAAGGTGCCGGTGGGTCGTCCACTTGTACGGCACAACATTATCCCCGATGTTCGGATAGTGCGTTGTTGCGGAGGGGTTGTCCCCGGCACCACTCACACCGGTTTTAGAGTCAAAAATTACCGTGTGAGCATATTTCGCCAGTGGAGCTGCTGCAAGAGTTGCACCGGTTGGGAAACACCCGGGGTTTGCAACGAATTTCGCATTGACGCAATCCTTCCGGTGAAGCTCCGGGATACCATAAGGTGCAGGGAAATAATCCGAATGGGTAACCCCGTACACCTTCTCATAGATCGCTTTTGGTAAACGATAATCGGCACTGAGATCTACTACTTTTATTCCCCTCGATAGTAGTCTGCCAGCATAGGTCATAGCAGCTGTGTGAGGAACTGCGAGAAATGCAACATCTGCATCAATCGCATCAATTTCCGGGTTTTCAAATTTGAGATCGGTAAACCCCTTGAGGTGGGGATGAACCTGATCAAGGGGGGTTCCCGCAAGTTTGCGGGAAGTGGCACAGGTAACTTTTGCGGTTGAGTGGTGAATGAGGAGGCGTATCAGCTCACCACCGGCATAACCGGAAGCCCCGATAATCGCAATTTTCATAACAGAGTATCCGATTGTAAAAATTTAATGCTTTTTAAAGCACGGCTGGTTTAGATCTTTAATAAAATCCAGGAAATAAGAAAAATTCCTTTATATTTGCTCCAGTTTATGCAAAAATAGGGTATGTAGGCGTTGTCCAAGGAGTTCAATTCTCTGCCTGTCTTCAAGTCCTTCCAATAAATCAACCGGAAGTGCATCGATACCTTTCGCCGCACCAAGGTATGCACCGCAGATAAGCCCGATGGTATCGGTATTTCCACCCGCATTTGCTGCGACGGTAAGAAGATCGGAGGGTTTGGAATATCTGCTGATCAGGAAGATCGAAATGGGGAGTGTCTGGAAAACAGATACATCATTGCCAATTTTTAGTAACGCCGTTTCGGTGTCCATTCCTTCTTTTTCCAGCACAAGTGCATTTCTTATTTTTCCCCCAAGCACCTCATCTTCAACCTGGGCTTTATCCAAAGCTCTTTTGAGGGGATCAGGTGTATCGTGAAGCGCATGATACAGGAGGGTTACAAAGGTTGAAACTGCCGCATGTACTGCCGGATGAGTATGGGTAACGTTGCACGCACGCACTGCTCGTTCACATCCTTCATTCATGTCAGGAAACGTCAGCCCGAATGGGATCGCAACCGGAAGGCATCCGGAAGTAGTTGATTTCACTCCTTTCTGGGGTATATTCTCTTTTACCGGATGCTCGCACACCGAAGAGATTGACCCATCAGGAAAGCGGAATTTGCCACGATCATAAAGCTCTCGGAGTGCAGTGAAGTATCGTTCCTCATTGTATTTTCCATCAGCGAGGAGTGTCGCGACAAGAATCATCAACTGGGTATCATCGGTGTATTGTCCGGGATTTAATCCCTCATTTGGATGGTTTTTGTACGGACGACGGTACCCGTACTTCATTTTTTTGAGGTTGGGGGATGTGCTTTCGTTGGGCATGCCGAGTGCATCGCCGATTGCAGCACCAAGCAGACATCCTTTGAATTTTTTAAGCATCAACCCTATATTAAAAAAGCCTGATAGATAATTCTTCTTATACCAAAGCTATTTTGTGGATTTGTTCTTTTTCTTAGGGATGTTGAATCTCAATCAGAATTTTTAAATAAGTTACTAACATGATTAATAATGTTAAATAGGTGGGAAATGACCGAGGATTTTAATGTCAGACTCGTCGAGGATGTGAAAACGTACACGCCCGACCCACAGTATAAAAAAAATGCATGGATGGGAGATTACCAGAAAGCCTACAAGGATTTTCTGGCTGATCCTGATGGATTCTGGGGCAAAATGGCCTCCGAGCTGGAATGGATCCGGCAATGGAAAACGGTGAAGGAGTGGAAGTACCCCTATGCGAAATGGTTCGTCAACGCCCAGCTTAACATCACCGCAAACTGTCTTGATCGCCACGTGAAAAACCAGCGGCGGAACAAGGCAGCACTCATCTGGAGGGGTGAGAAGGGTTCAGAACGAATCTTCACGTACCAGCAGCTGCTCAGCAAAGTAATGCGGTTTGCAAACGCATTGAAAAAGATCGGTGTGAAGAAAGGAGATCGTGTCTGCATCTACATGCCGCTCGTACCCGAACAGGTAATTTCGATGCTTGCCTGCGCCCGTATTGGTGCAATTCACAGCGTCGTGTTCGGTGGTTTTGGCCCGGCAGCACTCAACATGCGTATCCAGGATGCTTCTGCCAAGGTCGTCATCACCGCAGATATTGGTATGCGGCGCGGTAAAACCATCCAGCTGAAATCGATTGTTGAGGAGGCACTTATCAACGCTCCATCGGTCGAACATGTCATTGTGCTCAGGCGACAGGATCCCCCGGTTGATTTGAGGCCAGACCTCGAACTTGATTTCAACGACATAATGGAGAATGCATCGCAGGAATGCCTGCCTGAAGTCATGGATGCAGAAGACCCGCTTTTTACATTATATACCAGCGGATCCACCGGCAAACCCAAAGGGATTGTTCATACCTGTGCCGGATATATGGTCGGAACCTACTATACCAGTAAATACATTTTCGACATGAAAGATCACGATATTTTCTGGTGTACCGCAGATCCGGGCTGGATCACCGGCCACAGCTACATCGTTTACGGTCCGCTGGCTGTCGGGGCGACGGTATTTATTTCCGAGATGACGCCGGATTATCCGGATGCTGGCAGTTACTGGAACCTGATTGATGAGCAGAAAATTACTATCTTCTATACAGCACCTACCGCGATCCGGATGTTCATGAAGATGGGGGAGGCGTGGCCCAACAAGTATAACTTAAGCTCGCTTCGTATAATCGGATCGGTCGGAGAGCCACTGAACCCTGAGGCATTTGAGTGGTATTACCATGTCATCGGAAAGGACAAGATCCCAATCCTCGACACCTGGTGGCAGACCGAGACCGGTATGCATATGATTACCACGATGATCGGGGAACCCATGCGCCCGGGTTTTGCCGGAAAACCCATCCCCGGTATTGAAGCTGATGTGGTTGACAAGGAGGGGAACTCAGTCAAACCGGGAACGGGAGGGCTTCTGGTCATCAAATCCCCGTGGCCATCCATGCTCAGGACCGTGTGGAAGGATGATGAGCGCTACCGCAAGTACTGGGAGACTATCAAAGGGGTCTACACTGTCGGCGATCTTGCAGTGAAAGGTAAGGACGGTTACATTATGATTCTTGGCCGTTCAGATGACATCATCGTCGTTGCAGGGCACAATATCGGTACAGCAGAAGTGGAAAGCTCACTTGTCTCCCATCATGCAGTTGCAGAATCGGCGGTTATCGGAAAACCTGACGCAATGAAAGGCAATTCCATTAAAGCGTTCGTAATCCTCCGGGTAGGCAATTCCCCGAGCGAAAAACTCATGCACGATTTGATGTATCATGTGCGTATGACTCTGGGTCCAATCGCAGTCCCGCAGGAAATTGAATTTGTCGATAAACTCCCCAAGACCCGGAGCGGGAAGATTATGCGCCGTGTTTTAAAAGCCAAGGAAATGGGTATGGACCCGGGTGACATATCAACGCTGGAAGAATAATCTTAAAATTTTTGAGGAAAAATGAGCGAAACAGTGCAGGAGAAAATATTCGGTATGGAACCGGAAAAAGGGCGCTGGATTCTTGTCATCCTTGGCATGATTATCAACCTGTGTTTAGGTTCGATTTATTCATGGAGCGTCTTTGTCGGACCACTTACATCCTACTTCACCAAGGAGCTTGGTCAGGCAGTAACCGCAAGTGAGATCCTGTTGCCGTTTTCCGTCTTCCTGGCATTCTTCGCTATAGCAATGCCGTTTACCGGTAAATATATCGAAAAATATGGCCCTAGGAACATTACCATCGTAGGCGGATGCCTTACCGGGCTTGGCTGGTTACTCTCGTCATTTGCCGGCTCTGTCCAGTGGCTCTACATTTTCTACGGGGTGATTGCCGGTATTGGCGTTGGTATAGCTTACGGTGTACCGGTTGCCATTGCAGCCCGCTGGTTCCCGGACCGCCGTGGACTGGCCGTTGGACTGACCCTGCTCGGGTTCGGATTCTCTGCACTGCTGACTGCCAATATTGCAGGATTCCTCATCGGTGCCACAGGAGTCATGAACACATTCAGGGTGTTTGGTATTGCATTTATTATCCTGATCGTCATACTCGCACTGCCCCTGAAATTCCCTGCAGCCGGGTGGAAACCTGCCGGATGGACACCTCCTGCCCTGGCGGCCGGTCAGGCTGTCACGTGTGAATGCAACCGTAACCAGATGCTCAGATCATCCACATTTTATGCACTCTGGGCCTGCTACTTTATCGGCTGTCTTGCCGGGCTTATGGCGATTGGCATTGCAAAACCTGTTGGCATCGATGTTGGTGTTGAGACGGGTCTTGCAACAATTCTTGTTGGAGTCTTTGCCATATTCAACGGTTTTGGACGCCCGGTCTTTGGTACTCTTACTGATAAGCTGACCCCCCGGAATACGGCGATGCTGACCTTCGTGCTTATCGCACTGGCATCACTTCTCATCTGGCAAATCCCAACCGTGCCGGTATACATCCTTGTCTTCGCCATTCTCTGGGGCTGCCTTGGCGGATGGCTGGCCATTGCCCCTACTGCTACGGCAAGTTACTTCGGTACCTGTGATTACCCACGATGCTACGGGGTAATGTTCCTTGCCTATGGTGCGGGTGGCATTGCAGGACCGCAGTTGGCCGGGTTCATTAAAACATCAACCGGATCCTACATGGGTGTATTTCCCTATGTTCTTGTGCTTGCAATAGTCGGGCTGGGGATCGCATTCGCTCTCCTAAAACCGCCACAAACACCCCAGAAAAACTAATTTTTTTTATCCACGCTCGACCTGATAGATGCGTTTTCGCTGGGCCATTCGGTAGCCCGAAACCACAAGAACCGAATCGCCAAACTCAGCATCAAGTGCTGGATCGCCGGAGTCCACGTAGAGAACCGGTGTTTCCCGCAATTTATGCGGTGTTGCAACCACAATAATGTTGCCGATACCCACCCGTCGTACTATGCGGGCACTTATCTGCTGGTTGCCCCGCCCGAGTATAAAACCCTGTGCACCGATCGGGCTGATGAGAATTTTTGCCTCCTGCCCCTGCTCGATTAAAGCCCAGAGTGTTTTTTCATCAATATCCAGAGCAACAGTTTTCCCGTTCTTGACTGCATCTACACCCAGAAGGGTTTTTTTCACCCCGAGTGCACGGGCAATGGAGTCAGTTGTTGTTCCTGCACAGAGTATGTAGAGCACATCCGGGATCATAATCTCGTGGATAAAGCGGGCGATTTCTCCTTTTGCACGTTCTTCATCACCTTCTTCAAAAATTTGCTTGGAGAGTTGAACTTTACCAGGCAGAACCGGAGTGCGGGCAATACCGTGTAACCGTGTTTTCAGCTCCCCTGTCCGGTAAGCTTCCTCGTCAACATCCATCACTTCAGAGTCCCGCAGGGATTTTATCTGGTATCCTGCCACAAGCTCTGCTGCTGTGACCGGATCAATGGCAAAGACGGCAGAATACATCTTAACACCGGCGGGAATCCCCAGAATCGGCACATTTCTTCCTACCTCATCAAAGATATCCCTGGCAGTCCCGTCACCGCCACAAAAAAGGAGGAGGTCAACACCGGCTTTCAGGAACGCTTGTGCAGCCTGACGGGTATTCTGGGCATTACTTTCACCTTTGAAATGATAGATTACCTGATACTGCTGGATCCCTGTTTCCCTGAGGGCGTCCTCACCCATGGCACCCGAACAAGTGACAAAATCCAGCCTTTTATCGTGTGACAGCAGCGAAAGCGTTATACGTGCCCGGTTTTGTGCAAGCGGCAATGCTCCCCGACGTCGGGCTTCCTCCACGTTGCCATCGGTGCCCTTAAGCCCCACCGCTCCCCCCATACCGGCAATAGGGTTGATGAGAAATCCGATGCGTTTCATAAAAAAGGAATTTTTTAGGAGATTTTGGGTATCCGGGCAAGTGACTCCTTGATCAGCTCGTCCGGGTACTCGTAGTCCACCAGTTTGCCTTCGTAATAGGCATCATAGGCTGACATATCAAAATTGCCATGGCCGGAACAGTTGAACAGGATTGTCTTATCTTCACCTGTCTTTTTACATTTGAGAGCCTCATCAATCGCAGATTTTACTGCATGAGACGTTTCTGGAGCGACAATAATTCCTTCTGTCCGGGCAAAAGTCTGGGCTGCATCAAAGACTTCGCTCTGGTGGTACGCCACGGCCCGCATTACACCGTCATTTACAAGCCGGGAGACAATTGGGGAATCGCCATGATAACGGAGACCCCCCGCATGCATTGAAGGCGGAACAAAGTCATGGCCCAGTGTGAACATTTTGAGAAGCGGGGTATACCCAGCTTCATCGGCAAGATCGTACGTGAACAACCCTTTTGTCAGCGTGGGGCAGGATGCCGGTTCGGCACCGATGATATCCACATCCTTATGCTTCCCGGTCAACTTATCCCCGGCAAACGGGAACGAGATGCCGGCGAAGTTGGACCCCCCGCCTACGCACCCGATCACCACATCAGGATAATCATCAACCATTGCGAGCTGTTCACGGCATTCGAGTCCAATCACTGTCTGGTGGAGACAGACATGGTTCAATACCGAGCCCAAGGCGTAGTTGGTGTTGCTGTGGGAGGCCGCATCCTCAACCGCTTCAGATATGGCCATTCCCAGACTTCCCGGGGTATCAGGGTCTTTTTCGAGCATTGCCCTGCCGGCATTCGTCTTCGTGCTCGGGCTGGGAAGACATTCGGCACCCCAGACGTGCATCATCGACTTCCTGTAGGGTTTCTGTGTATAACTCGATCGGACCATGTATATCGTACATTCAAGATCATACAGCATCGTGGCAAAGGCCATAGCCGAACCCCACTGACCTGCCCCGGTCTCGGTTGCAATCCTCTCGATCCCTGCCTTCATATTGTAATACGCCTGAGGGATCGATGTGTTCGTTTTGTGACTGCCGGCCGGGCTGACCCCCTCCCACTTATAGTAAATCTTTGCCGGCGTCTTCAAGAATTTTTCAAGCCGGTGGGCACGGTACAAGGGGCTTGGCCTCCAGAGACGCATCACATCCTGGACCTCTTCGGGGATAGAAATATGACGATCGGTGGTCACTTCCTGCCGTATCAGCTCCATCGGGAAGATGGCTGAAAGATCCTCAGGCCCGATTGGTTTCTGGGTCTTGGGATGGAGGGGCGGGTCGAGCGGTGACTTAAGGTCCGCCTGGACATTATACCACTTTTTTGGTATCTGCTCCTCATCGAGGAGAATTTTTGTCTGCATACAAAATACTTGTTTTGTATAAATATATACATTGTGCAACAAATTTGTACACTTCAATAACATGCACAATTTTTTCGATATTTCGTGATTTTTTTGTGAATGAAATGAAGATTTCAAATTATTCGGGCAATATACCTTTGAGGAGGAGCGAACTTCAAGTCCTTATGAGTGTTAGTCAGGAGCATCGTATCATTATCTCGCTTTTACCGATTGCTCCTTCAATACCATTAATATACTCTGGAGAAAATCTGTAATGGAGTTGTTATTTCTGCAACAACAAAAAGCTCTTAGAGCAAAAATGGTGATTGTAGGATGAAAAATTTAATTTTAAATATACTCCTCAAACCCCGGGTATTTTTCCAAAATGCGATCGCAGAAAAGGAAAGTCTCAAAATTCCCGGATTAATTGTCCTTGCGCTGGGGATTGTCTCAGCCGTATATGCGTATTTAATCGGGGGATTAACAGGAAAGATGATGGCAGGGTTGATTCCTGGTATGGAGTCGATAATTGCCATTTCTACTATTCTTGCCGCTTTATTCGGGATATTCGTCTTCTGGGGGATCTGGACTGGCGTATTCTATCTTATATCATCATTGTTCAAGGGCAAGGGAACATTTAAACGAACGCTTGAGTTTATAGGATACGGTTATCTTCCCCAGATTTTGGGGGTAATTCTAACCATAATTGTTGCAATGCAGTATATTCCGCGAGTAATTGTTCCGGAAATTTCATCTGTCGCAAGCCAGGACCCGCAAGTGATCCAGGATGCGGTCAAAGCACTCATGCATGATCCTGTAATGATGGAGATGACCCAGATCATCTCAATTATTTCTATCGTATTCCTTCTCTGGAGTGCAAATATCTGGATATTCGGCATGAGAAATGCCCGACAGCTTTCTGAAAGGGATTCCGCACTGTGTGTCGGCATTCCAGTTGTTGTTTACATTATCTATATCATCTATACCATGACAGGGATTTAAATGAAAAACGCACGATTTATTATTCTCACAGCTCTCTGCCTGATTTTCAGTACAGGGATTGGTGCAGTAACCGCATTCACGACGCCGGAATCCATTGTTACTGCTGGCAATGTCTATGTTTCCAATATTACGTTTGATCCCGGATCTTTTTTTACTAATGATGCGGGTATTGTTACCGCATATATTACCAATGGTAATTCTGACCAGAGTGTCGTAGTAAATCATGTAACCATCGGTGATAAAAATATCAGGCTCACCAGCACGCCCTACGATTCCTCATCCAATATCGGACCTCTCCAGACGAAATCGTTCGTTTTTTCGGTTGTGGCCGATGCACCCGATGGAACGTATTACCCGACATTCTCCCTGAGCTTCCGTGATGCGGACAGTCTTTACTCCCGTGCAACAGTCCAGGTGGATAACACCCCGCTTGAGCTGACGATTGTTGAGAAACCTGATGCATTTTCCCAGGGGAAGAAAAAGACCATTTTCATACAAGTGGCAAATCCGCGGAAAAATGATTTAAGGAATGTCGTTATTGAGGTTTCGGGTAATGGGGTAACAGCTACTCCGGCAAGAACCTTCATCGGGAGTCTTGCTTCAGGTGCAAAAATACCGCTCAACTTCACCATATCCCCGGAGCAGGAGACTTCCCTGACGATTACGGCAACATATAATAATGGAAATAATCCCCATAAAGAGAAGATAGATCTTCCGATTACGTTTGGGATCGATAAAAAACAGGCGAACCCCGTTATCAGCAATGTTCAGGTAAAATCTGAAAGTGGTATCTATCACATCACCGGTGATGTAAACAATGCCGGGCTGGAAACGGCAAATACCGTTATGGTAACTTCACTTTCGCCAGCGGTTCCACAGGATCCGTATAAGACCTATATTGTTGGGGCGCTCAAACCTGATGATTTTGGGAGCTTTGAAGTTACGTTCTCCTCAAATAGCTCTACGAGTATCCCGATTCAACTGTCGTACAAGGATACGGATGGCAACCTGTACACATCTTTGCAGGATGTAAACCTAACAAAATCCGGAACCAGTCCACAGAATAATTTCGGGTTAAATCTTCTCTTCCCCCTTATTGCTGTAGTGATTGTAATTGTTGCTTGTATCGGCGGGTGGTATTTCTACCTGAGAAGGAACAAGAAGTGACCACCTTTATGGGCGATCCACCGGTCATGGTGTTCAAAGACGTAGTCAAAGTGTACCCGCTTCCTTCAGGAGACGTTACTGCGCTTGATGGAGTAAGCTTCAAGGTTGACCGGGGGGAGTTTATCTCCATCATGGGCCCTTCTGGTTCCGGGAAGTCAACGCTCCTGAACCTGATGGGGTGTCTTGATACGCCAACATCCGGAGACATTTATATCAGCGGTATCCGTACCGGTGACATGTCCGATAAAGAACTCACGGAACTGAGGAGGGACCGGATAGGGTTTATTTTCCAGTATTTCAACCTCTTCCCACTCTTAAATATCATCGAAAACGTCACCTTCCCGATGATGCTGAAATCCCAAAAAGAGGTCGATCCTGAAAAAGGGCGTGCAGCACTCAGGTTGGTACAACTGGATGATTCACTCTTCACCCATACTCCGACAGAGATTTCTGGCGGCCAGCAACAGCGGGTTGCCGTAGCCCGGGCACTCATCAATGATCCTGATATCCTTCTCTGCGATGAACCGACCGGCAATCTCGATTCAAAGACCGGCGCCGGTATCATGGAGCTGATGTCTGAACTTAACCGGAAGGGTACGACAATTATCATGGTCACGCATGACCCGAATATAGCCAAATATTCGCGGAGGACAATCCTTATTGCCGACGGGAGGATCGTGGAATGATTTTCTGGGAAATTGCAAAACGTAATCTCCGGATTCATCTGTTGCGCTCAACGCTGGCAATGCTCGGCATTGTTATCGGGGTTGTCGCCATCGCTTCCATGGGGATCCTCGGCAATACTCTTGTACTATCGGTTTCAGATAGTCTTCACACGGTCGGCGACAGTGTTATTGTTTCCCCCTATACCGGTGGCGGTTCCGGGTTCAGGCAGGGGGGCGGGGTTGGTTCGACAAGCCTGAAGATCACTGATCAACAATATCAGCAGATAAAACGTGCAGTTGCGCCTAATATCGCTATTCCTGTCCTTCAAACCTCTGACATTATGAAACTCGGCGTTGGCAGCGATACGATTGTAGCTCCGATTTATGGTCTTAACCCTGATGATGTGCCTAACCTCATGAAGCTGAAGGCAGGGAGTTACAGCCGTTCGGATTCCGGGATCCTGGTCGGATCAACATTTGCCACGGATCACAATGTAAACGTTGGTTCGCGGATCTCTATAGGGACGGATGGGGACAAAGGAATCCTGCGGGTGACGGGTATCATCGAGGAGAGGGGAATCAGCTTTGATATCAGTACCGATTCTGCCGTTGTTGTTACCCAAAACTGGTTTGACACTACGTATAACCGGATTGATTATGATACGGTTGTCGTGAAAGTCGACCAGGGTGTGGATTCCGCTGTTGTAAAAACCACCATAGAGAAACAGATGAATAAGAGGGACAAGGTCGTCAGCGTCATGGACAGCAAGGCTACCCTCGCGACAATTTTCACTGCATTCGGGGCAATCACCACATTTGTAACTGCGATCGGGGGAATTTCCATGATTGTCGCGGGTGTTTCAATATTCAATATCATGATGATGTCAGTGAGCGAGCGTATCAAGGAAATTGGTATTATGCGGAGTATCGGTACCCAGAAGCGGGAAGTGATGAGTATGTTCATATACGAGGCAGCTATCCTTGGCGTTATCGGGAGTGTTATCGGGGGGGTATTGAGTATAATAGCAGGATATGGAATAAGTGCCCTGTTGCTAAACACCACGAAGTACTTGTTCGTCTGGTCCAGCGCAATACCTATTATCGAAGGTGTCTGTTTTGGTATCATCATCAGTCTTGCTTGTGGTGTTTATCCGGCATGGAAAGCAGCGAACCTCATTCCGATTGAGGCGATGAGGCATGAATAAAAATTTATTCTTTTTTCCTTTCTTTTTTGTTCCATGAGACCTTTATTATCGGCCGGGGCATACAGTGTTTTATGAGTTCCCCGGTACTAATGGATCCCGACTGGAATGAGATCTGGAAGGCACGGCAGAGCTTGCACGAGTCATCGAAGCATTTCAATGATCCCTCGCATAATTGGAACCTTCGGGAGAATGCAGAGCGGTACGATTCTTCATCCAGGAGTGAGTATGATGATCGTGTGAAGACGACCATTGATTCACTCGAAATCAACTGGAATTCGAAGGTACTGGATATCGGTGCAGGGCCGGGGACACTGGCAATTCCCCTTGCCCCGCTCGTTAGGGAGATAACCGCTGTAGAACCTGGTGGCGGTATGGTAGAGGTCCTAAAAAACCGTGCGGAAAAACAAGGATTCCGGAATATTGCCTGTGTGCAGAAGCGCTGGGAGGATATCGATCCTGCCCGTGATCTTGCAGTACCGTACGATATCGTGGTTGCATCTCTTTCGCTGACGATGAGTGATATCCGCGAGGCTCTGGGGAAAATGGATGCTGTATCATCGGATTCCGTCCACCTCTTCTGGTTCGCTGACATGCCATTCTGGGAACAGATGTACGCGGATCTCTGGCACCTGCTCCACGGAAGCGACTACCACCCGGGACCGAAAGCGGACTGCCTCTTCGGGGTTTTGTACCAGATGGGGATCTATGCTGATGTGAAGATGATGCCGCTGAAAAAGGAGTACAGGTTCGGGAGTCGTGATGAGATGTTCGCGTTCTTCCGGAAACGGTTTGGTGCAACTACAACGGAGCAGCAGCGGATTGTCGATGACTACGTTAACCCGCTCATTCGGATACAGGGAAATGAAGTTGTTATTTCCGGGGATTCAACCTTTGCTCATATCTGGTGGAAGAAGAAGCGCTCCTGACACAACTACGCGGTTCAGATGATCCTCTC
>Ga0208980_10000324_pt1 | contig 25982 bp, 15 predicted proteins | sample WetSurMetagenome_3_FD_187993 | JGI IMG/M metagenome (GOLD analysis project Ga0208980, IMG submission 187993) | Wetland microbial communities from Twitchell Island in the Sacramento Delta, sample from surface sediment Aug2011 Site A1 Bulk (version 2) | ecosystem: Environmental > Aquatic > Marine... | reverse complement strand
CCAGGAAAATGGAATTAGGATCATTTCTGAAATTTCTATTGAGGGGATTGACTCAAGTTCCTCAAAGAGTATTGTCCATATAAAAAATGGGCAAGGACATATCAGTGATCTGTCCACTGATGGGTTGATCGCTGGTTTGGGAGTGGTCCCCAATATATCGCTCGCGCAGGATGCAGGGCTATCGACGGAAAATGGAATCAAAGTTGATCCACACTTCCGCACTGATCATGCAGATATTTTCGCCAGCGGAGATGTCGCAAATTATTTTGATCCCATCCTGAAGAAAAATCGTCGTGTTGAACACGAGGACCATGCTAATGCAACCGGAATGCTTGCTGGCAGGAATATGGCCGGCTCAGACGAATCCTATGTATATTTGCCATATTTCTATTCTGACCTGTTTGATATTGGCTATGAGGCTGTAGGTGATTTGGATGCTTCACTTGAGGTCACCATCGACTGGCAGGAACCCTACAAAAAGGGTGTCTTTTATTACCAGCGTGATTCCCACGTGGTTGGGATATTGTTATGGAATTTCTGGGGTCAGTTGGAAAAAGCTCGGACAATCATCGCAGAGGGTCAGGAACTGACAAAAAATGAACTGCCAGGTTTGATATCGTAAGTTAAAACCAAAAAGCACTTGTTCGGTGCTTTTATAGCTGGGGGCAAAGGATTCGAACCTCTACAAGCAGATCCAGAGTCTGCTGTCCTACCATTAGACGAGCCCCCACCAATAACGTCCGGCATTTTACCATCTCCCGGACGCTTTGGCAAGCATTACTATTTTTCCGGGATTTCCAGTAGGTCTATCGCTGCCCTAAGTCTTTTTAGGACTACATCTTTTCCAATAATCTCCATGCTTTCAAACAATGGCGGACTCACAGGTTGACCTGTGATCGATGCCCGCATGACCCCGAATACCTGACCGGGGGTGAAACCCTTTTCTTCTACATATTCGCGCATCTTGGTTTCAGTTTCATTTGATCCAAAAAATTCTAAAGGTTCCAAAATCCCGAGCGTATCAATAATTACTTCCAATGTTTGTGCCGAGGATAATCCCTTAACCTCAAGGGTATCTCTGGTTGGAAACACATCCTCCCGAAAGAAAAAACCTGCCATTTCGACTGCGTCGTCCAGCGTTACTATCCGGTTTTGAATGATTGGTGTGATTTTTTGTAGTTTATTATTGTCTACGCGCAACCCTGCATTTTCGAAAAATGGACGGATTCTTTTCGTGAGATCTTCGATTTCCAAATTTCGAATATGCAGACCATTGAAATAATCCAGTTTTGTAAAATTGATGGCTGCTGGGGATGGATTCAACCCAGACATGTTAAATTTCTCCACCAGGGTTTGAAGTGTAAAAAACTCCGTTTTCCCGTCCAGGCTCCAACCCATCAGCGCGATCCAATTTACAACAGCCTCTGGGAGATAGCCCAGATCCTGCAAGTCTTTAATGAAAATGGAATACCCATCTTTCATAAGATTTGCAGCTTCCCGCTTACTCATTTTTCCTTTTCCGCTTGGTTTCAGAAAAACAGAAAGATGAACCCAAACCGGTTCCTCCCAAGCCATGGCACGTAAAATGAGGGCATGCAAAGGAAAAGTCGGCAACCATTCTGATCCGCGAATGACATGCGTTATTTTCATCTCATGATCGTCACACATAGCCGCCAGGTGGTATAACGCCCAACCGTCAGATTTAACCAGGATGTGATCATCAATGGTTTGATTATCTACAGTAATTTCTCCGCGCAAAAGATCGGTGACCGTGGTTGTACCGATAAGCGGGGATTTGAATCGGATCACATGCGGCTCGCCACCGGCAATCCTTTTATCCGCTTCCTCAAGGCTAATCCCTCTGCAAGTCCCGTCATACCGGGGGTTTTTCTTGGCAGCGATCTGTGCCTGACGTTTTTGCTCCAGCTCTTGTGGTGTGCAAAAGCAATAAAACGCTTTGTCCTTTTCCACCATTTCGCGAGCGTATTTTTGGTAAATCTCTTTTCGTTCGGATTGCCGGTATGGTCCAAATCTCCCTTGCTTATCAGGGCCTTCGTCCCAATCGATCCCAAGCCAGGCGAGTCCATCCAGCAATTCCTGTTCAGCGCCTTCCACATATCGCTTTCGGTCGGTATCTTCTATCCGTACAACAAATTCTCCTTCAGTCTGCTTTGCAATTAAATAATCATAAAGCGCTGTCCGAGCGCTCCCCAAATGCATATGTCCAGTTGGAGACGGAGCAAACCGTACCCGAGCATGTTTCTTTTCAGTCATGTACTCAGCCTTGAAATTTGAATTAAGTTCAGACCATTATAATTCAGGTGGTTAAAGTTGGGTTTTACCCCTGGCAATCACGCTTTCCACCAACCCGATGCCGAATAATAGCGATAGCAATGAACTGCCCCCATAGCTAATAAATGGCAAGGTCAATCCAGTGACGGGGATCAAATTCAAATTCACCCCGATGTTTACTGCCATTTGGAAAAATATCAGGGTTCCAAAACCATAGGCAAGCAGTGACCCGAATACGTCGTTGGACAATCTCGCAGCGCGGTAGCATCGCCAAACAACAAAACACATCAGTCCAACCACCAGCACGGTGCCAACGAAACCGAATTCCTCGGCCATGACCGAAAAGATAAAGTCAGTATGCCGCACTTTTAGAAACCTTAGTTGCACCTGTGAGCCATGCCCGTAACCCATGCCCAGCAGTCCGCCGGACCCGATCGTGATTCTGGCTTGATCCACATTATAAGTATTGCCATACCGGGCATTTGGATCAGGAAAAATAAAAGTCAGGATTCGACCCTGTTGGTACGGTTGTAAAAATGGGAAAATCACAACAGCCAGCAGGATCGCCCCCCCCGCCAAGATGAGGAGGTATTTCGTGGGGACTCCGCTGATCCAGAGCATGGCAAACCAGATCACAAAGATCACGATCGATGTGCTCAAATTCGGTTGAAGCAGGATCCAAACCACCATCCCAGCAGTTAGCGCGAAACTATAGAAAATCCACCGTAAATTCTTTTCTGAAGCCTGGGTTCGTGCAAAAAAATCAGCCAGGACAATTACCATCACTAATTTCGCGATCTCTGCCGGCTGGATCAGAATAAAACCGGTCTCGATCCACCTGGCTGCCCCAAACCGAGCCTGAGCAGTTACAAATGTGAAAATCAGGAAAATGAGGACGATCACATACAGGTAACGGGATAACGCTGCCCAATAATGGTAATCCAGGATGGCCGTTCCAAATAACACCACCATCCCTATGGCAAAATAGATCGTTTGTCGATTGGGATAACCAGCAAGTTCAGCGTTACCAGCTATGGCTGAACGGATCACGATGATCCCAAAGATGGAAAGGAAAACGACAGCGCCAAATAGCAGGTAGTCGAAATTCCGCCAGATGCTGCGATTACTCATCAGATTGGCCTGATCTCGCGTTACGGATTCGTCGTTCCGGCCTTGCCGCTATCGATATCCTTCAGCTCAAAATACGCTTCAAGGACCTTACGCACGATCGGTGCGGCAACAGTCGAACCTTCCTTGCCGTTGTATACAAAAGCGACCACGATTATCTCCGGGTCATCATAAGGGGCATATCCTACAAACCAGGCATGCGCAGGCCAATTGCCCGGATTGCATAGGTTCTTTTCCCGGGCGATATTATCGCAATATTCTGCTGTCCCGGTTTTTCCAGCTGCCGGGATGGTCATGCCCTCGAATTCCTTCACAGCGGTTCCACTGGTAACCACTAATCGTAAACCCTGTTTTAAATAATCAATGATCCAGGGTTCAACCGATTTCATTTCTCCTGTTGGAATATTATTTTCATCAAAAACATTAATAAGCTTGTCCTTGGTGATGTCCTGCTTCAGAATCGGAGAAAAATCTTGAACCACATCCCCAGTGGAGTTTGTGATCTTGTGGATCAATGTCGGTTTCATCATCTTGCCATCATCGGCTACGGTTGCATACGCTTGCAGCACCTGTAAGGCCGTGGAAAGTACATATCCCTGTCCAATCGTTGAAATATACGTGTCGCCAGTGGACCAGTTTTCCGTCTGCACTTGGCGTTTCCAGGTTGGGTTTGGGATCAATCCCGATGCTTCTCCAGGCAGCTCGATGCCTGTTTCCTTGCCCCAGCCCAGCGCCTTGGCGTATTCCCCAAGTCTCCAAATACCCAGACCGCCATCCGGGACTTCGTCTTTATAACCTCCGCCGATTTTGTAAAAATATACATCGCAGGAATTCATAACCCCTTTTAGAAAATCCTGTAAGCCATGCCCTGTTCTTTCCCAGCAAACATAATCTCTTGGGGTTCCAACGTCATTTTCAGAAAATTTTTGGGTGATCGTGATTTTCCCCGGGTCTTCAAGTTCCTGCTGGGGTGTAACCACTTTTTCGTTTAGCGCACCGATGGCTGCTGCGATTTTGAATACTGAACCAGGTGGATGCTCCGCGGAAATGGCATGATTGAAGAGCGGTCGATCGGGATCTTCGACAAGCTGTGTATAGTAATCTCCTGGAATTTCTTTGGCCATCCGGTTGTTTTCAAAGGTTGGGTAGGAAACCAGTGAGAGGATCTCGCCAGTCTTTGGATTCATCGCGATCACAACGCCATTGGTGGAAAGCGTCCGGTTCAAATAAGTATTCCAGAAGTCAATCTCTCCTTTTAGCGCTGCTTTGGCTGCCGCTTGCAATCTTGTGTCGATTGTCAATTCGAGGTTATTGCCCGGGACTGGTTCAACTGGATCTTCCAGATCACGGATTGTCTTACCGGCGACATCCACTTCCACCAGCCGTTCCCCATTCTTACCGCCCAGGATATCCTGCTGGCTGTTTTCTATTCCAGCGTAACCAACTTTATCCCGGCCGGGTACAAAGCCCTGATCAGTATACGTTTCTTCGAGCGCAGCGGGGATAGGGCCGAGAAAACCGATTACCTCCGAAGTTAATCCACCTGTCGGGTAATCACGGATTGGTTCAACCTCAATCCCAGCCCCAGGCCAATCACTGGCATTTTGCTCGATCATCATCGCGATTTTTTCATCCACGTTGCACTTGATGCGTACAGGTTTATAAGGTGCAAGTGAATCGGCGATCGAAACGATTTCGGTAATTCCAAAGGTCGTCTTGCAAGGAGAAAATAATTTCACCGTCTCGTCTGTCAATTCTCCATTCGTAACTGGCACATCAATAAGCTCGCTCAGCTTTCGAAACACTTCCTGCTGGCTACCTGGATCAGTAGGCAGATCAGCTGGGGTGATGACCACGTTATACGAAGCAACATTGCGAGCCAGAACGTATCCATTTCGATCAGTGATCGTTCCCCGCTGGGTTGGAAGGCTGATCTTGGAAATCCGGTTCTCATCCGCTTGCTCCAGATTATCCGCACCCTGGATTACCTGTATAGAGAAAAGCTTAAAGATGAAAACGAGTAGAACGCCCACCATTATGAAGATAATGATGCGAAATCTCCACGGGTTTTTTGATTTGAACGAAAGATCAAATAAATTCATGATGTATTCTTGGTCCGATATATCAACCTGGCTGTTTCCCGCATTCCCCAAAAAACAGGAAAAGCCAGTAACAGGTTCAGTAACATACTAGGCAGAATAGTTCTTGTCAAGCTTTCCTTAAAACTGAGATTAATTCCGGAAAGTCGAAGGAATGTGAATTCCACCCCAAGGATCATGAATGTTCCAATGGTGGTGATGATCATCATCGCCAGGATCGGATTTTGCCAAATTCGTGAACGAAAACGGGTAGTAATTGCGATCAGGATCAAGTAACAGATCGGGAAAATGAACCAGGGAGCAGCCGAACCAAACCCGATTGCCAGTCCGCCCAATATTGCCCACATCCAGGCATTTTTGGATTCCTCTTGTAATCCCCAGGCGATCAGAATAAGCATCATCAAATCTGCCATACCATTTAATAATGTTAAACGCGCAATAATCGTGGTTTGGAAGATAAATGCAAGAATTAGTAAGGGGAATGCGATCAGTAATTCCACGGTTTTTAGGGTAAGGGAGTGGGAACCAACGGGGCGATTTCAACTGGTCGGAAGTTGGTGATGACAAGCACGGCATTCAAATTTGCAAAGTCGACCACCGGTTGCACTACGGCAGATTGAAACAGATCTGTTTGCCGCTTGATCACACTAATCACCTGACCGATCAGGAGATCGGAAGGATAAGCGCCCCCCAAACCGGACGACAATACTATTTCGCCAGGTTTTAATTCCAGATCCTGGGGCACCATTTGAAGATTGATCTCCCCTGTTAAGGAACCAGCGATCTGTGCCTCGACTCCTAATGATTCCAACTTGACATTAATGACGGATCCCGGGTCCGTGATCAATTCCACCCTGGCAGCTTTTGCAGTCACGGCATCCACCCTCCCCACCAAACCTTGATCGGTAACAACGGGCATCCCGTGTCGAATTCCGCTATCCGTACCGTGATCGATGATGATATAGTGCATGAAAGGGCTGGGATCCCGACCGATGACTGCAGCAGCGACATACTGGTTTTCAGGGTTGTCCCTGGCGAAATTCAATAAAGCGTAAAGCACATCCGTTTCAACCAGTTGCTGCTTAAGTTGGATCACTTGCGATTGGAGCTGAGAGATTTCACTCTCCAGTTCCGCGTTGCGCGAGCGTAGACTGGCCAGGTCGCGTGGAACAGTAAAGAAATCCACAATCGCTTGAACACGGGTGGAAACATAACTCTGCAATTGAATAACGGGATTGGTTGCAGTACCAATAATTGGTTGGATGAATCCAGCCAGAGATAGTAATACAACACCTGCAGCGATCAGCAGGAATATGATGATTTGAACATTTCTTTGGGAAAATTGCTTCATACTTGGTTTTCCCTTTCAGGGATAAACCGTTACCGGATACTGGAATGATCCAAATCCACCAGGTACTTTGAGAAAATCTCCAGGTTTTCCAACACCATACCAGCCCCTCGGGCCACACAGGTCATGGGATCTTCAGCAGACCAAACCCGGATTTTTAATTCGTCAGCGATCCGTTCATCCAAACCTTTAAGCTGCGAGGACCCGCCTGCCAGACAGATACCCGAATCGATTAAATCCGAAAGGATTTCCGGCGGGGCTTCGTCTAGGGCGTCTTTGATCGTATCCACGATCACCTGCACCGAACTGGAAACCGCTTCTCGAATTTCCACAGAGGAAACTTCCACAGCGTCTGGTAAACCTGTGATCAGATTCCTACCCCGAACCGTAATCGTGTTTTCAGTTTGCAGAGGAAAAGCGGAGCCGATGGAAATCTTCGCCTGCTCAGCCATGCGCTCACCTATCAGCAAGTGATATTTATTACGGACATATTGAACGATATCTGCATCAAGCTCATCTCCGGCCACCCTCAGGGATCGACTTACGACAATGCCCTGCATGGACATGATAGCCAGTTCGGTTGTTCCACCCCCGATATCCACGATCATCGAACCATGTACCTCATTGACAGGTAATCCAGCCCCCAGGGCAGCTGCTCTCGGTTCCTCTATAAGATATGTCTCTCGGGCTCCAGCGGACATGGCTGCGTCATACACTGCTCTTTTTTCCACCTCGGTCGCGCCAGAAGGAATTCCGATTACCACACGCGGACGCGGCATGGGAACCACGGTTTGTTGATGCACCCGCATGATGAAGTATTTCAACATAGCGGCAGTAATTTCAAATTCAGAGATTACCCCGTCCTTCAAGGGTCGGATAACAATTACGTTCGCGGGAGTTCGCCCAACCATTTCCTTGGCTTGAGCCCCAATGGCCAGTGGTACCCTGGTTTTCTTGTCGATCGCAACCCAGGATGGTTCCTGAATTACGATACCTTTATTGCGCACATGAACCAGTGTGTTCGCTGTCCCCAGATCAATTCCGATATCCAGGGAAAACAATCCCATGATCCAGTTGAAGGGATTGGTCGCCAAATTCATCTCCTCGTCATGAATATTTTAACAAATGAAAAATCATTATACCATGCGATATTTTCAGACACTTTTTGTCGTTAAATAGGTTTTCTTGACAGGCCGCACCCTTCACAATATAATCTTTTTCGCGCGGGTGTGGCCAAGTGGTAAGGCATCACCTTCCCAAGGTGATATTCGTGGGTTCGAATCCCATCACCCGCTCCAGAACCTTCCAGAAATGGAAGGTCTTTTTGTTATCAATTATGTAAGCATACCCACAGTTCAATTATGCTAAAATGAATTCAGGTCTTATTATTTAAGAAACCCGGAAATCGCCATGCCTGATGGCAAAATAACTATCCTACACGTTGAAGATAACTTCGAAAACCTCGTTCTGATCCGCAGGCTACTTCAATTCCAAGGGTATGAAGTCCTCGAGGCAGATTCAGTTGCGAAGGCTGTGTCGATCCTGAAAATCCAAAAACCCGATTTGATCCTTATGGACGTCAATCTCCCCGAGATCGATGGGAATACACTCACGTCCAAATTGAAATCCATTCCATATTACCGGGATATTCCGGTGGTGGCCATCACGGCCAATGCGCTCAAAGGCGACCGGGAAAAATCGATGCTGGCTGGATATGATGGGTACATTGAAAAACCCATTGATGTAGATCTCTTTCCAGACCAGATCGAACAATTCTTGCAACCCAATGGAAATAAATCACTTTAATTAGGGAATACATGACCCCAGAATCAGACTTTGAATTCTTTAAAAACAAGGTTGCGTTAGTCGTCGAGGATAATGCCGCCAACTTTATGCTCCTTGCCAGGTTGCTCAATGCATTGGGAATTCAATGTGAATGGAAATCATCAGGTTTTGAAGTTGTTGAATTTTCAAAAACCCTGACACGTTTGGATATTATCCTCCTTGATATTCACCTGCCCTACGAGGATGGTTATAGCGCCCTGAGTAAGATCCGGTCCGCAGAAAATTTGAAAAGTATTCCAGTGGTTGCGGTGACGGCTGATGTGAGCACAGATTCCATGGCAAAGGCACAAAAAGCAGGTTTCAATGGCTTCCTGGGTAAACCGATTGACCCCGACCGATTTCCTGATCAATTAAGACGCATCTTGACCGGTGACACTGTCTGGGAGATGTATTAGGATAATCCATGACTGATAACGAGCTTACTTTTTCCAATAACGCAAATCAAGAAGAAACTCCAGGAATTGACCATTCCGCTCTTGACCTCGGTCAATTGCTCGGTGCGCTGCTTCGATTCCGGGATTCTACGACGGACTCCTTGTCATTTGCCAAGAGTTTTCTCGAATATCTCACTCGCCTGCCATATGTCTCACAGGCCGGATTTTATATTATTGATCAAAAAACCAGGGATATCGGGCTAAAGCTGCTTTTTACCGCACCGGCAGAAGAGAAAGATCCAGCCGGTTTATCCATTCCGTCCCGTTCAACAGAAACGCTTGCGCGCGTGGCTTTCAATGCTCAGGAATTATATATTGCAGATTTGGAAACTGAACTTGTGACATATCAAAATGCCGTCTTGGATTCGAAATCCCGGTCATTGTTTATTTCTCCAATTCTAAAATCCAACCTGGTAACATCGCTACTCGATATTCAGTTCACCAAACCGCAAGGGATCAACCGCGAAGACCTACCCGGGTTGGCAGTTGCAGTTCAGCTCTTTGGTGAATTTCTGGAGGAAAAAACCACCCAGGATGATGCCGGGGTATCCTTTCCAGCACTCGTCACATATTCAAGGGTTTCCCGTGAATTGATCTCTTCGCCAGAACCCAAATCATTAAATAAAATTCTACTCACCTCGTTTCATGGCTCTGATTATGTCTCCTTCATTTTCAAGGTTGGTAATAACGATCTGATCCTGGAGGATTTATTCGACGCGAAGGGTACCGGGTTCGATGCCTCACTGATCGGGTTGAAGGTTGAAACGACGAGTTTTGAGGAAATAATTCAGAAAAAGGAAATCCAGTTCTTCAACGATCTTCCTTCTAATGCTGAATTGGGTGATCTGTTCTCCTTCTTTATTCGTCGCGAATGCAGTTCCCTGGCAATCCTGCCATTGATTTTGGATGGAGAAATTTATGAATTGATTGTTATCGGGTCCCGTGATCTTGAACCGATTAATTTTCAAAAGATTACAGTCTATCAAAAGATTCTTGAGAATTTGCAGGATAGACTCTCTTTTGAGTCTCGCGCTCAACAGACTATCCACCTTGAAGAGGACTTGCAATTCCTCTTACAAACTTCAAGCTCGGTTCAACTCCCAGTCGATCAGGAGGATTTTTTCAAATCGCTTCTTCAATTAGTCAATTCAGTTTATAACGATCAGATTATTTTATCGGTAGCGGAATTAAACGAAGGCAAAGACCAACTCCATATATCTCAATTTTCTCCAGGTGCTGAACCAATTGTTTTTCAACAACCAATCTCCACTGATGAACGATCTGATATTGGATCCTTGACAGAACCGATAAACGCGAAAGAAGTATCTCCTTCAATACTTCCGATTTTCTCTTCTCTCAACCTTCACTCTGAATCGCTTTTCATTCCATTCGAATCTGCAAACGAGAATAAAGATTTGCTCTTGTTGGATAATCCACTTGGGGATAGGAAATTATCGACGATCTCTCCAGCATCTCTTAAAGTTTTAGGCGAGATGGTTTCGACCTTCTTTAAGATGAGAGCAATTAGAGGAACACTTTCCAAGCTGGATGAAACTGTTTCCAAAACTGTAAATCGCCAACAGATTCTCAATCAGATATCCATTCAGTCCAGCGCTGGACGATCTCAGAGTGAAATATTGAATTCCATTCCCGATCAATTCGTTGATTTTCACCTCTGTGACCAGGCTTGCATCCTCACACCTGCTGCAGGTGGCGAATACGAAATTCGGTACGCACGAGCGCTTTCGGACGAATTGCGTGGACAGATTCTTCAGCCGGGCGACCGGCTTGCCGGAATGGCAGCCGCCACCAATAAGGCAGTTATGTCGTCGCCAAGTCAGGAGAAACGAGTTGAAGAGTTATTCGATTCTGCCAGCCAATCCGGATTGGCATCTCCGATCTCGTTCGGTGATGAGATCTTTGCGATCCTTGAGATGGAGCACTCCAAGGCGGATCAATACAATGAGTATGATCTGGAGCTGATCCAGATTTTCTGCTTGAGCATTGGTTCTCTCCTGGCGAACTTGAAATTGGTTGATCAGGTCAAAGCCCAGGTTGACAGGCAGGAAAAACTCTACGAGATCACCAACAAACTTCGACGGTCCCTGGATATGAGCACCATCCTCCAGATTTCTGCCAGCGAGATCGGCCGGATCGCGAATGCGCGCAAGGCATCCATTAAAATCACAATCGCTGAGCAGACTGAGCCGGATCTGAATCCGGAAGCCTCAGGAGGTGAAGAATGAATCTTAGACGGAGAGTCTTCACCATCATTCTGATCGCATCCGGCGTGATGCTGGTTGTTCTCACTGGGCTTGTTGTGCTGTTAGTCTATACCAACAGTGCTTCCGTGGATAATACCCTGGCGGCTGATAATTCCACCCGTGTCGACCGGGTGATTAATGATGAGTTAGCCAAACTCAAAGCGACGGGCGTCTCCTGGGGATATTGGTCATTGGCCAACAATTTCACCCTCACTCGGGATCAGGCCTTCATTGATGGCGAGTTGCAGGATGATGTGCTTGCCTCTGCCGGCATCCAGATCATGATTTATCTTGACGCCAATCGAAATATTCTTTTTTCGCGATATATCGACCCTGAGACTGGGGAGAGCTTACCTGTCCCTCAGGGGTTGATTCAATATATTTTCACCAACCCATCCTTGTTTGAGCAAAAAAACCTTACCGATCAGACCTCTGGTGTGGTTTCTCTTCAGGAAGGGCCGTTTCTTGTTGCCTCTTTGAAGACATTGGAAAGTGAAGCCACTGGTCCATCCAACGGGTTTGTGATTGTTTCCAAACCACTTGACGAACGAACTTTATCCGATATCGGCTTTATCACTGGATTGAATCTAAGTGAATTCCCTGTTTCATCAACCACAAACCCAGTCGAAGTATCAGATGCCAAACCAGCGCTTTTAAGTGGTCAACCTTACGTGTTATCTCAATTAGGTAATGGCTTGGCCGCGGCATTTGTATTATTGAAAGATATCCAAAGCCAACCGGCTTCTATTCTGCAAATTACATTCCCCTCCACGGTTTTCTCCCAGACCACCAATATTCTTCGTTTCCTCCTGCCTGCCCTACTGATCATTGCCTTGGGGTATGGACTGACGATCAATCGCCTGATGAATCAATATGTTGTCAACCCTCTAACCACACTAGATACGGATCTGGAATCTGTGATCAGTACGAAAAGCAGCCAGTCCCGGGTTGTCGAAAGCGGCGATAAGGAAATCAAGAGCCTTTCTGTTTCGATCAATAGCCTTCTGCAATCCAACGAAACCTCTGAAACCGAATTGAAACGCTCATTGGGTCAGCTTCTGGCGATTTCTGATATCAACCGCACGATTTCAGGTTTCTTGAATCCGGAAAACTTCCTGCCTGAAGTTGCCAATCTCATCCAAACCCGCCTTGGACTTTATTATGTGGGTATTTTTCTCGTTGACGCTAACCGTGAGTATGCCGTTCTTAACGCTGGTACCGGCGAGGCTGGCGCTCAAATGATCGCCAACGGGCATAAATTAGCTGTAGGCGGGGTTTCCATGATCGGCTGGTCTACTGGCACCCAAAAACCGCGTATTGCGCTTGATGTGGGTAAGGAAGCCATTCGCTTCAGTAACCCATTGCTGCCCCTCACCCGTTCAGAGCTGGCTATGCCAATCGTCTCCCGGAGTATCACAATCGGCGCACTCACGCTGCAATCTGAAAAAGAGAGTGCATTCAACGAGAACGATATTCTGGCATTCCAAAGCATTGCAGATGGCTTGGCGGTCGCACTGGAAAATGCAAATCTCTTTCAGGAAGTCCGTTCGAACCTGGAGGAGATCCAGGATCTCAACCGTATATATCTGCAAAAATCCTGGGGCCGCAAGTTTGAAACCCAATCAAATCTGGCCTACACGTTTGAAGAGAAAAAGAAAAAAGCCGGATCTGATCGTCTTGAAACTGTTACCTTTCCCTTGCTTTTACGCGACCAACCGCTGGGTGAAATCTCCCTGGAGGTCGATAAGGACTCATTGACAGTGGACGATCAATTTGTCATCTCCTCCATCGCGGATCAAACCGCACAGGCTCTTGAAAATGTCCGCCTTCTTGAAGAAAGCCAGCAACGGGCTGCACGGGAGGAGAAAATTAACGACCTGGTGCTGAAATTCTCCGGTGCTGGAACCCTGGATGAAATATTACGAATCGCCCTTCAGGAAATTGGCACTCTCCCGATCGTTTCTGAAGTGAATGTCCATCTTAATCCGGATGTCAACAAAGAATCTGAAACGATTTATGAGGTCAATAGCAATCAGGAGCAACCGCTATGACCCAAATTCCCTCGAGTCAAATTCCTACCTCTCAAACCCGGCATTCAATTCGATTCCTAACCGACCCGGCAAAGCAATCCGTCCTCATTGCCAGCGCGCTCATTGGAATTGTCATTTACTTCCTTAGGATATCTCAGACCATTCCTGCTGGTAACTGGTTTTTGACCACTGTGTATTCTGTTACCTTCCTTGGAATAATCCTGCTCGCATTTATCCCAAGAACTCCGCTAGGTACACGCTACCCGATTTACCTCATATTACTTCTAATTTTGGGATCCATCGACCTTTTTTATGGAGGCCTGGTTGGTGATGGTATCTACTTCCTTTTTCTTTTTACAATCCTGACAGCGTTGTTTTATAGAAACAGGGTCGGGTTGCTTGCGGCGACCATACCATTCGTTGAGTTGATTGTTGTCGCTTTTGCAATGACAAGCAAACTGATTACGCCGGATCCGATCTTCCTAGCCTCCCAGTCCAGCACAGTGATCGCCTGGATTTTGATCGCAGTCATCTTGCTCTTCGGAGTAATTACAAGCCAAAGTGGAATATATCAATTCATTCCCGGTCTAACAGCATCTTTCTTTTCCCAGCAAGACCGCACAGAACAGTTGATTGCTCAAAACGAAGTGCTGAATAAATCCATAGATGATGCTGCTTTGAATCTCCAAAGGAAGACCTCGGAATTGGCGATCGCATCCCAAATTGCGAGAAATATCGCGCTTCAGCAGGATCCGCTCAACCTGATGGACACCACATTGGGCACCATCCGGGATCAATTCGGTTTTTATCATGCTGGTTTGTTCTTGATCGATGACACGCGTGAGTATGCGATTCTCAAAGCTGCTACCGGAGAAGCCGGCAGTGAAATGCTGGCGCAGGATCATAAACTAAAGGTCGGCGCACAGGGTATTGTGGGTTTCGTGGCTGATCAAGGGGTAGCCCGCATCGCAGCCGATGTTGGCCAGGATTCAGTCCACTTCCTAAACCCATTGCTTCCTAACACCCACTCTGAAATGGCCTTACCACTCCGCCTGGGGGACCGCATCATTGGCGTTTTGGATGTCCAAAGTGAGCAACAGGCAGCCTTCACCCAGCAGGACGTGAATATTATCCAAACTATTGCCGACCAGTTGGCAATCTCGATCGATCACTCCCGTATCGTGGCTGAATTGCAAAGTAACCTGGAAGAATATAAATCCCGCACCCAATCCACAACGCAACGGGATTGGGCCAACTACCTTCTTGGGATCCGCTCCCCCAAATCACTGCGGTACACCAGTAAAGGAATTCAAAAAGCCTCCCTTGAATCAGCACTCGCGAAAGATGCCTTTCTCACAGGGAAAACACAAATCAAAACAAGGAAGGCAAAATCGGGGAAAATTGCCATCATCGCTGTTCCGCTCCAGTTGCGCGGTGCAAATATCGGTGTGATCGAATTAAAGATCGCGGATCCAACCGAAGTGCCCGATTTCCAATCCCTGATTGAATCCATCGCGAGCCGCCTGGTACTATCCCTTGAGAATGCCCGTCTGATCGAAGAAATGCAGATCAGGATGGAGCAGGATAAGATGGTCTCAGATATCACCTCAAAGGTTCGTTCTTCAACAGTGATCAACGACATTCTCCGGGAAACCGCCGTTGAACTGGGAAAATCCCTTGGACTTTCCGATGTCCGAGTGCAGCTCCGGACAAAAACCAACCTGGAGCAAGCTGTTGATCTTCAGAAGGAGCAGGCATGACCAACGTCACGACCGGAAGCCTACCCCTACCTGCTGAACAACGCCGTCAGACTTTTTCGAATCGGTTTATCGTAATCCAATCCATCATTGCAGCGATTCTGAGTGGAGTATTTCTGATTTGGGCAATTATCAACAGTCAGAATTCACTCTTCCTGCTCTCTGGATCTCTTGCGTTCGTTGCCATCGTTGGGATCGTTCTCCGTTATCAATTTGGAAATCTGAATTTCAATATCCGGTTGTTGATCGCCAGCACTTTGCTGCTGCTTTGTTTGATCCTGGTTTCAGCAAGCTTCAGTGATGTTCTGATTCCTGTCGCGGTTTTTTGTTTCCTGTATTCCTTCCTTTTGGCATCGGGTTTAATGACAGGGATCTATTCAGACACAGCCTTCATTATTGGACTTCTCAGTGCGGTAGGTGCCATTCTGGCAGGGCTTTATTCACCCCTTCCTCAGGTCCAATCACTTGGAGTCTGGTTGGGCATGATCTCGTTGATTGTGATTCAGTTGGTTATGATCATTGTCTTTTTTGTTACCCGGATGATCGACTTCACCATTCGCGTCCGTCTGATCACATTATTTCTGCTTGTGGGTCTAATTCCGTTGGTCAGTCTTTCATACATCCAGACGACCTTCCTGGAGAATGTACTTTTAAGCCAGGCACGTACTTCTTTGAGTACAGCAGCCAAACAGGTTGCAATTGGTGTCGATAACTTCATCCAGGATAACCTCGACCTGGTAGGACGGCAAGCCGCTCTGCCCATTTTCTCCGAATATTTATATCTTCCTTCCAACGCGCGGGCTGGATCCGAAGAAGAATCTGAGATGAAGTCGATTATCAATACACTGGCATTATCCTCAGGTACTTATGCACCTTCAATCTCCATTGCCAACTTATTTGGAATTAATTTCTATGATTCGAACCCTCAGGAAATAGGAAAACAGATAGACCAGGAAGTATATTTCCAGCAGCCGTTGCTCACCAACCGACCTTATTTGTCGCCGATATTATTCGATCCAAAGACTGGTGCAGCGTCGATTGTATTCAGCGCTCCAATTAAAGATATTGCCCAGAAGAATGCTGGTGTTCTAATGGTCCGTTATAACGCCCTCATTCTCCAAAATTTGTTGCAAGGTTTTTCCGATATTGTGGGTAGAAGGTCTTATCCTGTTTTGATCGATGAGAACTCTGTACGCCTTGCGGATGCAATCACCCCTGGTCTATTGTATAAATCGCTTACCCCCTTATCCGAAGAGAAAATCACTGCGCTACAGGCCCAGAATCTTTTACCACAACTTCCTGCTGATCAACTTTCCACCAACCTTTCAACCTTCGCCGGCTCGGTAAATAACCCAGACACCCAGGGATTTTTCACCGCAGAGGTCCATCCTGGTGATCCCGGTCATGAAGAAATTGGATCAACAACCACATTAATATCGAAACCCTGGCAAATTATTTATCTTGAGGAGACAACCGACTTAAATACGTTACGCCTCCAGCAAAATCGGTTATCCATCCTCTTCGCTGCCATTTTCGCGGCACTTGTCGGGTTGATCGGTGTGATCGTTTCAAGATTTCTTTCCAACCCGATCGTCCAACTCACTGGTACAGCCAATCGAATTGCGGATGGGGACCTCTCTGCGAAAGCTATCGTCCGCAGCCGTGATGAACTTGGCACCCTGGCAGATACATTCAATTCCATGACCTCCCAACTTCGGACCCTCATCGCTGAATTGGAGGAGCGTGTTCGTGCCCGTACCCAGGAATTGGCAAACCGCAATGAATCGCTTGTTCTTCGCGGCCGTCAATTGACCACGGTCGCGGATGTTGCCCGCGAGATCACGCGTGCGCAGGACCTGGAAACACTCCTGGATACGCTTGTTCGGCTTGTGAGTGAACGGTTCAACTTCTATCATGTGGGTATTTTCCTTTTGGATGATGATCAGGAATACGCTGTGCTGCGCGCATCCAATTCTGAAGGCGGCCAAAGGATGCTTGCCCGCGGCCACCGATTGAAAGTCGGCGAGGTCGGTATAGTTGGGTATGTGACCGGAACGGGAAAACCCAGGATCGCTACAGATGTAGGTATCGATGCGGTCTATTTCCAGAACCCCGACCTTCCCCTCACCCGTTCTGAGATGACTCTTCCGCTGATCATCGGTGATCGAATCATTGGTGCATTTGACGTGCAATCAACCGAGGCAAATATTTTCTCCCAGGAAGATGTCGAATTGTTCACCATTCTGGCGGACCAGGTTGCGATCGCTATTGAAAACAACCTGCTGCTTCAGGAAACCGTTCGCGCGCTCGAGGATTCACAATCTCTTCACCGACAATACCTGCTTCAGGAGTGGGGTCGCGAGGTGGAAGAACGGGATTTGGCAGGCTTTGAATACACGCCTGGCGGGGTTAAAACCATAGAACGTGAGGATTCACTTCTCTTCCAAAAAGTACTTGATGCCGGTGAACCGGTTTTGGTTCCCATGATCGATCAGCCTTCCGGAAAACCAATGGTATCCCTGGCCGTTCCCATTATTCTTCGTGGAGAAACGATTGGAGTGATCAACATCGAAGAACCCCGCAAGGAGAAAAAGGATTGGCAGCCTGAAGAGATCCGCGCAGTTCAATCCGTCGCAACCCAGGTCGCGCTCGCGTTGGAAAATGCCCGTCTGTTCGAGCAGACAGTCCGCCGGGCGGAGCGGGATCGAAAAGTGCTCGAGATCACTGGTAAGATCCGCTCTACTACCAATCCGCAGGAAATGGTGCAAATCGCGATCGGAGAGCTTCAGCGCGTGCTGAAAGCTTCCCGGGCGCAAATTTTGATTCAGGATACAACGCCTCCGGAAGAGACGATTCCTCCAACTGGGGCACCAGACTTTAAAACCGATAATTACAATGATCTAAACCGGATAGATCCTAAATTGGATCAGGAGTAACTCGGATATGCCGCGAAGAAAAATCACTAGTCAATTGGACCCCCTGTATGCCTCCCGTGGCAGCGCCAGGCTGAATCCAGAGGTGGATTTCATACAAAACGGGTGGGCATGGACGTTGGATGATAAAGGAAACTACCTATCCGTCAGCCCGCAGGTAACGGATTTCCTGGGGTTCACTGCCGAACATTTTCTTGGTCAGCCAGTTTTCACATGCCAGGTTAAGTCAGAAGATCATGAGGCTATTTCCGACCGAATCGAACAATCTAATAATTGCACCATCCGGGTAACGATGGTTGCGGAGTCGGGAATTGAGCTGCCTGTGGAATTGGAACTCCGACCGGTGAAAGATACCAGCGGAATCATCATGAGTTGGGATGGAAAATCCTTGGTTATTTCGGAAGGTATTTTCGCCCGTCGTTCCATGGATGTTGATTACGTCCGGCCTGGCGGTACGTCCTCTCTGGTCGATCTTGGAATGGATAATTTCACCATCGGAATCGCCATGAAAGAAGGGGAAATTTCCCCGGCAAATCGCATCCTCACCAAGGCTGGCCGGCAATCCATATCTCAAAAGAAAACTACCATCCAGGAATCAATTGGAACCACACCGACAGCCATCGCCACCCCGCTTCAAATCCGGCAGCAAACTTCAGGTGTAATCGAGATCATCGACGATCGCAGTGATCGGGTTTGGAAGGAAGATGAGCGGTTGATCGTACAGGAAGTTGCCCAGCAGCTAGGGCTGGCCTTGGAAAACGCGCAATTGTACCAGGCTGCCCAAAAGCAGCTTGAGGAGAGGATCAAGGCTGAATCAGAGACACTTCAACGTAATGAACAGCTCGCTGCGCTGAACCGCGCGGGTCAGCAGCTAAGCAAGCTGGCCAGCCGTGAGGAGATCTTCTTGCAGCTTTATGAGACTACTGGAGACATCGTCGATAACCGTAATTTAACTATCGCGATATCGAACGAGAATCATACTTATCTATCCTTCCCGGTTTTTGCCCACGATGGTGTTCTGGAAGAAAAATCGGAAGCTCCGTTCGGCAAAGGGGTAATCGAGTTTTCTATTCATGCCAATCAGTCCGTTCTATTTCCAACCGGTGTTGAAAAGGAACTGATCGATCGAAATATTGATGTTCCTCACCCGGTTCCCAGTAGTCTTCTTTGTGTTCCCATCGTAACTACGAACAAGGCTATCGGGGCAATTTATATTGAGTTGTTCGAAGAAGGGTCACAATTCTCGCAGGTTTCTCTGGAATTGGTTTCGACGCTGGCTTTCCAGGCTTCCACTGCTTTGGAAAATGCCAACCTGTTCAAAGAAGTGAACGACGCCCTCCAAATCATTGAAAAGCGTGAAAGATACCAAGCAAGCTCAGCCTCTGCGGTTGCACTGCTGTCCGAACAGGGCACTGCCGCGCTGCCGTCTGTGTTTGAAACGCTATCGAATGTAACTGAGAGTGACCGCATCTATTTTGCGAAGCTGATGGATGACGAAAAGGAACTTTACTGGAAATGCCAGGCGCTCTGGGTCAAGCCCGGGTTGGATCCTTCACTTTCGGGAAGCGAGTTGAACCACATCCCGGTGGGCAACTTTCCCAATTGGACTCGGGAATTCGTCGAGCAGGGTTGGGCGATCACAGATGAGAACACTCGTCAAACCCCGGAATTTCTCTTTATCAACCGCCTCAATATAAACTCGATTTTTCTGCTTTCAGTCTCCGGCAAGAACGCTTTTCCGAGCTTCATTGCGTTCGAGCAATTACGGCAGGGTCGAATTTGGCTCAATGAAGAGATCAATACACTCCAAGTTGTGGGGGACGCACTCGCCAACACGATCGCCCGCGAGGACCTCCTCGCTCAGTTGCAGAATTCGCTGACTGAAACTGAAACCCTTTACGAATCCAGCCATCAGCTCGCCCTCGCCAATGAGTACACTGCAATGATCTCGGCAGTTACCACCGGGATCAAGATTCCGGATATCAACCGTGGCATCCTGGTGCTGTTTGATAACAATTCTGAGGGAAATATCAACCGGATGTATGTGGCAGCCAATTGGTACAGTGGTAATGGAACTCCTCCCCCACCGGTTGGGTCTGAATACCTCACTATCGCCTACCAAATGTTGTTCGAACGGTCAGCGCCTTTATTCATTTATGATATCAGCGAAGCGCCAATCGACACGCCGCTTCAAAAGGTCATTAAAGATCAGCAGGTCGTTTCCATGGCGGTTCTGCCTTTGACGACCGCCCAAAAACAGATCGGCGTTCTCCTTCTTCAATCCGAAGTACATCATCGCTTCACCCAGCAGGAGCGCAGGGCGTACCCGCCCCTGCTGGACCAGATGACAACCGCAGTTGAGAACTTGCGTCTCTACGCGCAAACCCAGGACTCCCTTGCTGAAACCGAGTTGCTCTACAAAATGACCAACGAGATTTCACAGGCAGTGGATGCGCAGGACCTCGTCCGCATCATTGTCCAGAGCGTGCTGCCTAAATCCGCCACACGCGCTTCCCTATATTCAGTAGTTCAATCTGGGGATGAAGAACCGACCGAACTTGAGCTGACCGGTTTTTACGACTTGCGGGGTCAATTCATTCGCCTTGGTTCGCGGTTCTCTTTGGCGTCTCTCCCCATCCTTAACCAGCTCTTTCTTGAGCCTCTAACGGTCAAAGAAACTTCAGCAGAAGATCCGCTGGATGAGCTTTCTCGTAAAACTCTCATTGACATGGAAATGCAAAGCTGCGTGATCGTCCCGCTCCGCAGTGTCGGTAAATTGATCGGTTTGCTTGTTGTTTCGGCTTCCTCCCCGGCTGATTACCTTCCTGAAGAAGTTCGTCTTCTCCGGGTGGTCGGTAACCAGATTTCAGTGACCCTGGAAAAACAGCGTCTGCTGCGGGAAGCGCAGCGCCGTGCTCTGGAGTTGCGTACCGCGGCAGAAATTGCCCGCGATACTGTCAGCACTCTATCTCTCGAAATCCTGCTTAAACGGATCGTGAACCAGATCTACGACCGTTTCGGTTTCTACCAGGTTTCCCTCTTCCTCCTGGATCCAACCGGCGAAACCGCCATCATTCAAGAAGCAACCGGTTCTGCAGGTGATGGTTTCAAATCCACTGGTTTTCAGGTGCAGGTTGGATCGACGAATATTGTTGGCCAGGTATGCGCCACTGGCGAGCCAATCATCATCAACGATATAACCAACAGCGAGCTATATTTAGCGCATCCCGAATTGCCCAATACGCGCTCGGAAATCGGTATCCCCCTTACGATCGGTGAACGGATCATCGGTTCGCTAGATATTCATGCTGATAGTGAAAACGCCTTCACGCCGGATGATGTTACCGTTCTGCGGATTCTGGCTGACCAGATTGCTGTGGCAATCGAGAATGCGCGCGCATTTGAGCTTTCTCAAAAAGCAGTGGATGAGCTGCATGAGTTGGACCGTATTAAAAACCAGTTTCTGGCCAACATGTCTCACGAGCTGCGTACCCCGCTCAATTCCATCATCGGCTTTTCACGCGTAATTCTAAAAGGGATCGATGGGCCCATCAATGATACACAGGCGCAGGACCTTTCCGCCATTTATAACTCAGGACAGCACCTGTTGAGCCTGATCAATAACATTCTCGACCTCTCCAAGATCGATTCAGGCAAAATGGAGATGAAGCTCTCCGAGATCAACATCAGCGATATTATCAATTCGGCAATGACAACTGCCACGGGTTTGGCCAAGGATAAGCCGATCAAGTTTAAACAGATCGTGCCGCCAGATCTTCCGAAGGTGCTCGTGGACCCCACTCGTATTCGCCAGGTACTGATCAATTTCCTTTCAAATGCATGTAAATTCACCGAGGAAGGGTTGATCACCATCGAAGCATCACCGGTTAGCAGTCCCGAAGGTAACCCCGAGATCATGATAACGGTCACTGATACCGGTCATGGAATTGATGCCAAGGATCGCAACAAATTATTCCAGCCCTTCTCCCAGGTGGACGACTCCCCCACCCGGCGGGCAGGTGGAACCGGTCTTGGGCTTTCCATCAGCCGGTCATTGATCGACCTGCACGGCGGCCGAATTGGCTTGCTCAGTAGCGAGGTTGGCAAAGGCTCCACTTTCTTCTTCACTCTGCCTGTTCCCCAACCCGATAAAAAACGGATCGTCACCGGGATGCTTCGCGAATCCGCTTTCGGCAAACTCCAGTCTGATGGGGAACCTGTTTCGAAACCTGAAACTGTTTCTCCTGAAGCACAATTGGAAACCTTGGAGCAAGTTGTATCCGAGACTGTTTCAGAATCCACACCCGGAACAATACCCCCTCCCATTCTCGAGGAGCCAGCACCAGAAGTTGTACTCCAGAAGGTAGCCCTGGTATCTTCGCAATCGACACTCCTCCCCAGGTTGGATAAAAACATCTCACCGATGAAATACACCACCACCATATTCACCGAATTGGATGGACTGGATGAAAGTATCAAGAGTTTTAACCCCTATTTGGTCGTGGTCGATCTGAATTCCAGCCAATTTGAACCCTGGGATGCGATACGGAAATTGAAAACCGCTAAATCCACGAAATATATTCCCATGGTCTTGCTTGGCATGCTGGAACGTCGGGAAAAAGGGCTGCGGGTGGGTTCTGAGGACTTTATCGTTAAACCCATCGTACAGGAAGAAATGGAGGAAACGGTCGGGCGGATTACCGAATCGGAGCGCGCCATGAACCTCCTCCTACTGGATAACAATCCTGAAACGGTTCGAAAGTTCCATAATCTTGTGAAGGATAATAAAAAGATCCAGCTATTGACTGCAAAAACTGCCGATGAAGGTTTGAAACTGATTGCCACATTACAACCTGATCGGGTAATCTTCAACCCGCAGATTTCAGATACGGATATTTATACTGTGCTGAAGACGATGCTTACCGATTTCCGCCTCCGGAACATCGACGTTACCATATTGGCCGGCGCTGATATCACCGAAAGACAGGCAGCTGCGCTTTCTGAATTCAACACCGTAGTATTCAGCAAAGCCAAGCTTGAGGAAGTGCCCTTCTTCAAAGCGCTGCAGAATTCTTTGAGGAAATAACGAAGCTCCATTAAAGTCTTTTGATCATGGCATCCCACTTCATTATCGAATGCATGGATTGCGGGCATAAAACGCCTTTTATCGCCAGCACTTCGGATTGCCCCAACTGTCACAGCACCTGGCGCGAAGCGATCTACGATTACAACCGCTTATCCAAATCCCTATTGTTGCAGGTATCCGGCCGTTCGTTTGACCTTTGGCGGTATAAGGAACTGCTTCCTGTCCGCAGCATAGAACCGGCTGTTTCACTTGGAGAAGGCGGTACACCGCTTCTGCGTGCCACCAACCTGGGGGGTATGCTTGGTTGCCCTAACATCTTCATAAAGGACGAACGCCAAGGACCTACGGGCTCTTTTAAAGACCGCCAGGCCGCCGTCACGATCGCAGCCTTGAAGGAAGCCGGTATCAACGAGCTGGTTGTTGCCTCCACTGGTAATGTCGCCATTGCCTATTCCGCCTACGCTGCCCGCGCCGGTATTCGGCTTTGGGCTTTCCTTACCAGCCTGGTTCCGGCTGAAAAAATGCGCGAAGTTGCGCTCTATGGCACCCAGGTGATCAAGGTAACTGGATCCTACGATGAAGCCAAACAGGTGGCGGCTGAATTCGCCCGGCAGCGCGGGATCTTCTATGACCTGGGAACCCGCACCATTTCATGCGTAGAATCTATGAAAACGCTGAGCTTCGAAGTAGTCGAACAGCTCACCGCACTTCTCGGACCGCCTCCCAGTTCCGATAAAACCAAACCCGGGGTCACCTTCTTCGCCCCGGATTGGTACATCCAGAGCGTCAGCGGCGGGTTGGGACCTGTCGGGGTCCATAAAGGTTTTCAAGAATTCAAGAAAATGGGGTTTATTGATCGCATCCCCAAACTGGGCATCATTCAAGCCGAAGGGTGCGCCCCCATGGTTCACGCATGGAAGCAAAACCAGGATGTTGCCATCCCTGTCCAGACCCCGAAGACGCTGATCGCAACGCTCGCCACGGGAGATCCAGGACGCACCTATACTGTTTTACGCCAAAAGATGCTCAGTACCTCGGGCGGTGCGTTCGAAAGTGTTCAGGATGAAGAAGCCTTCCGTGCCATGCATTACCTGGCAAAAATGGAGGGAATCTCCGTGGAGCCGGCTGCGGCGGTTGCTTTCGCCGGCATGATCAAGCTGATCCGCGCTGGTGTGATCAAGTCTGATGAAGTGGTGGTGATAAACTGTTCCGGGCACACCATGCCCATCGAACAAAAGATCATCGGCGAAGGCTGGTCCAGGGATGTTAAACCTTCCACCAAGGATTTGGAAAGTGGTTCTGAGGAGGGGTTGCTCTCCGCCCTCACCCGTGAATCTATTCAGGGCTTTCCACGCATCGCGATCGTCGATGATGAGCCCGACGCGCGCAGGCTTATCCGTCGGATTCTGCAATCCCAGGGAAATTACACCATTTTCGAAGCCACCAATGGCAAGGAAGCCGTGGAAGTCATCAATCGCGAGATTCCCAACCTGGTCATTCTGGACCTGATGATGCCTGAAATGGACGGCTTTTCGGTGATGGACGCCCTTCGCAAGAAACCGGAAACAGCCGAGATTCCAATCATCGTACTGACCGCCAAGGAGCTGACCCAGAGCGAAAAGGTCCGCCTGCAGGGGCAGATCCAAAAATTGATGCAAAAAGGGGATTTCCTCACCGACGATCTTCTCGATGAAGTGAAATCATTGCTGCGGTAATAAGAATGCAGAAACAGGGGAAGACAATCGGGATTATTGCCGCGGCGAGTTCGGCCATTCTCCTCGGCTTGACCCCAATTCTTGGAAAAATCTCACTCCAACTTGGATTTTCGCCCTTATTTATCGTTACATTCCGTTCGATCCTGGCAACTGTTCTTGTTTTCCTTTTCCTTATCATTTTTAACCGTTCGTTCCTTAGGATCTATTCGCTGGGGCTCATCGGATGCATCCTGGCTGGCGCAGTAAATGGATTGGGCTCCATTTTGTTTTATTCCGCTTTGTCGCTACTGGATGCCAGCATCGGGCAACTTTTATATTCCTTCTATCCCCTCATGGTGGCGTTTTGGCTATTGCTCGACCGTCAGACCCTTACCCGCCTGACAATTGTTCGCTTGAGTATCTCTATTTTTGGAGCGGTTCTGTTGATCGGCGCCTCCGCCAAGGGAGTGAGTATCCAGGGTGCGGTGATGATGCTTGGTGCTGCAGCACTCTACGGGCTGCACTTGATCATCAACCAGAAAGTGCTGTATGAAGCGCCAACCCCAACGGTCACCTTCTATACGCTATTATCCATGGCGGTCACAGTGAGTATCTTTTATTTGGTTTTCGACCGGAAAATTCCCCCGTCCACGGCCAATCTGCAACCTGTGATCATTTTGGGCGTAATTACTGCCCTATCCAGGGTGCTGCTCTTTTTGGGAGTAAAGAAAATTGGCGGCATGGAAACCGCTTTGCTTGGATTGGGAGAGCTCCTGGTAACGGTTCTGGCCGCCCAGATTTTCCTGGGGGAAATACTTACCGGTATACAATGGATTGGGGCAGGATTGTTGTTGTTGAGCCTGATCCTGGTTGGGTTTGACCGTCTGCCGCCCCAAAAGCGCAGGTTGAAGGGTTTGCTATCCTGGCTTACCCCAACCGAAGTGAAACCTACGGATCTGCAGTAATAAAAAAAACCGGCTTATGCCGGTTTTTAGGGGTGGCTGATGGGGGTTGAACCCACAACATCTTGATCCACAGTCAAGCGCTCTGCCATTGAGCTACAGCCACCATG
>Ga0208980_10000323_pt1 | contig 26138 bp, 17 predicted proteins | sample WetSurMetagenome_3_FD_187993 | JGI IMG/M metagenome (GOLD analysis project Ga0208980, IMG submission 187993) | Wetland microbial communities from Twitchell Island in the Sacramento Delta, sample from surface sediment Aug2011 Site A1 Bulk (version 2) | ecosystem: Environmental > Aquatic > Marine... | reverse complement strand
GTTCAGACCGTCGTGAGACAGGTCGGTCTCTATCCGCTGTGGGCGTAAGGGATTTGAGAGGAGCTGCCCCTAGTACGAGAGGACCGGGGTGGACAGACCTCTGGTGTGCCAGTTGTCGTGCCAACGGCATCGCTGGGTAGCCAACGTCTGGCAGAGATAACCGCTGAAAGCATCTAAGTGGGAAACTCGCCTCAAGATGAGATCCCTGTGTTCCCGTAAGGGAGTAAGATCGCAGATAGACTATCTGCTTAATAGGCAGCGTGTGGAAGCGTAGCAATACGTTAAGCTAAGCTGTACTAATGATCGAGGGCTTCACCGCGTGGTGCGGAGAACTCAGTGCTTTTTATACACAACCTACATACTATTTAGCCAGACAATGTGAAATTGTCTCTTGGTGATTTGAGCGACGAGGGTACACCCGGTCCCATTCCGAACCCGGTCGTTAAGCTCGTCAGCGCCGATGGTACTTGGGGGGCGACCCCCCGGGAGAGTAGGTCATTGCCAAGAGACTTTTTTAATTAATTCGAACCCCCTCTTCTTTGAAAGATTCGAACGGCCCGTTCGAAAATTGTTATGGTACAAATAACTTATGGAAAAGGAGAGAGTATGAAAACATCCACGAACGTGCGCCGACTTGGCGGCTGGGCCGGAATGCTCGGATCAGGCCTCTTTGTTTTGGCCTTTACCGTCGAAGGCTGGTTAAGACCCGGATACAATGCTTCGTCCATGCATATCAGTGCCCTGTCCCTTGGTCAGCGTGGTTGGATCCAGATCGCCAACTTTGTCTGCCTGGGTTTGCTGTTGGCCCTGTTCACCTGGGGGGTCGCGATTGAGTTTAAAACCGGCAAGGCCTCGCGCTGGGGAGTGATCCTGCTTGCGATTCTGTCTGCCCTTTTCATCATCTCCGGGCCTTTCGTCATGGACCCGGCCGGGACACCCCAGAGTGAAGCAACACTTCACGGGACGATTCACGGCTTGGCTGGCGGGTTTGTTTTCCTTTTAATGCCGGTCACGATATTCGTTTTTATAAGGAGATTCCGGATCGATCCGGATTGGCGACTCATTTACCGCTGGACGTTCTTCCTGGGAGTCATCGAGGCAGTAGCCGTTTTGATCTTCACGATAATATCGAAAGCACCAGTGCTGGGGAGCAATATCAGCGGATGGATCGGCCTGATCCAGAGGTCTGCCCTCGTACCATTCATGATCTGGGTATTTTTATTTGCTTTGATCTTGCATAATCGTAGCAGTTCGTAAAAGAACACATACTTTGTACTCTAGCGAAACACCGCTTTAAGAGAAGAATCCAGTGATCTTGATACAAGCACCCCCCCCACTTATTTACCAGAATCGTAAAAACTCCCTTGGTAAATTGAACAGCATAGGTACATCCTGTTTCAGTCCAAACCCGGTCGTTAAGCTCGTCAGCGCCGATGGTACGGGTGAGTAGGTCATTGCCAAAAGACTTTTTTAATAAACAGATAAGATCCTAGGTGTTTCAAAAACTGATACTTTATTATTATTTTGACGATTTTTATCACATATGGTACACTACCGGCTACATTTTCTCATCCAGAGAGGTGGAGGGACCGGCCCGTTGATACCTCGGCAACCGCAAAAAGCTGGTGCCAATTCCGGCAGGATAGCCCGATATCCTGGAAGATGAGGCGAGCCCATCGTTTATCAGCCTCTCGTCCAATCGGGAGGTTTCTTTTTTCCGGTGGAAAAACCCGCCGGGCGAGGTTGACATGACCAAAGCAGAAAAAAACCAATCGAAATACCTTCAGGCACTCTTGGAACGCGTGCTGGTGTCTGGTGGCGTCATGGGCACCAACCTGCAGGCTATGAACCTGACAGTAGAGCATTACGGCGGCGAGAAAACAAACGGCTGCATCGATTACCTGGTGATCAGCCACCCAACCGCTGTGGAGACGATCCATCGTTCTTTCCTGGAAGCAGGAGTGGATGTGATCGTCACGGACAGTTTCCGTTCCAACCGCCTGACCCTGGCTGAATATGGCCTGGGGGAGCGCGTGACCGAGATCAACCTGGCTGCCGCCAGGCTCGCTCGAAAAGTTGCAGATGAATTTTCCACGGCGGACCACCCGCGTTTCGTAGCCGGTTCGATCGGTCCATCCGGTAAGTTGCCTTCTCTGGACGACCCACAAATGTCCATTACCTTCAACGAGCTTTCCGATATCTTCCTTGAGCAGGCGACTGCATTGATTCGAGGTGGCGTGGACCTGTTACTGGTCGAGACTTCTCAGGACATCCTGGAAGTCAAGGCCGTTATCCACGGCATCCAGCGGGCGTTCCGGGAAACCGGCGTCTGCCTGCCGGTACAAGCACAGGTAAGCCTGGATACCAATGGGCGCATGCTGCTCGGGACGGATATCAGCGGGGTGCTGGCCATCCTGGAAGGCCTGCCGATCGATGTGATCGGCATGAATTGCTCGACCGGTCCGGAGCATATGCGTGAATCCCTCCGTTACCTCGGTGAGCGTTCCAGTCTGCCGGTTTCCTGCATCCCCAATGCTGGCCTGCCTCTGAATATTGATGGCCGGGCAGTCTATCCGCTCGAGCCGCAACCATTCGCAGAAGCACTCGTGGAATACGTGGAAAAATATAATGTAAACATCGTGGGTGGTTGTTGTGGAACAACCCCTATGCACCTGAAAACACTGGTTGAACGGTTGGGCAGTCGCAAGTCGACTAAACGCCCGGAAACACCCATTCCCAGCCTGGCTTCCGCCATTGCCGCCACAGCCATGCACCAGGAACCACGTCCATTGTTGATCGGTGAGCGCTTGAACTCACAGGGCAGCTCTAAATTCAAGCAATTATTGATCGCCGAGGATTATGACAGCATGGTCTCACTCGCACGTCAGCAGGTGGCTTCCGGTGCACATGCTCTGGATCTGTGTACCGCCTTGACCGAGCGCCCTGACGAGGGCGAGCTGATGCGCCGGTTGATCAAAGCCGTCTCGCAGGCTGTACGTGCGCCGCTGGTGATCGACTCGACCGACCTGGCTGTGATGGAACTGGCATTGCAAACCGCGCCCGGTCGCTGCCTGTTGAACAGCGTGCACCTGGAGGGAGGTCGGGGTAAGGCTGAGAAACTCTTCAACCTGGCCAAAACCTACAATGCGGCTGTCATTGCCTTGACCATTGATGAGAGCGGCATGGCCAAGACTGCTGGGCGCAAGCTAGAGGTTGCCAGGCGCATCCACGACATGGCGGTCAATGAATTTGATCTGAAACCGGGTGACCTGGTCTTCGATGCGCTTACCTTCACGCTGGCGACCGGGGATGCGGAGTACCTCGATTCTGCCAATGAGACCTTGGAGGGCATCCGCGCCATCAAGCACGATCTGCCGGGTGTATTGACCTCGCTGGGTGTGAGCAATGTTTCCTTTGGTCTGAACCCGGCTGCCCGCGCGGTGATCAATTCGGTCATGCTCTACCACGCCGTAGCCGCCGGACTGGATATGGCCATCATCAACCCCGCCCAGGTAAAACCTTATAGCGATATTGATGAAGAAGAACGAAGCCTGGCTGAGGATCTGATCTTCAACCGCAAACCGGATGCTCTCAGCAAGCTCATTGAGCATTTTGAGCTGGTTAAACTTGAAACAGGCGGAAAAGTCGACCTGAGCCGCCCGCCTGAAGGACTCTCTCCGGAAGAGCGACTGCACTGGTCAATCGTCCACCGTTACAAGGACAGTGTCGAGACTGATATCGAGGAGATCCTCAGTCGCGAAGGAGCACCACCCCGTTCGAAGGCAGCAGTAAGTATCCTGAACGATGTTCTATTGCCGGCCATGAAGGAAGTGGGTGATAAGTTCGGTGCCGGCGAATTGATCCTCCCGTTCGTGTTGCAATCGGCCGAGGTGATGAAGAAAGCTGTTTCAGTTGTAGAGCAGTATCTCGACAAGACCAGCGGTGTCTCCAAAGGCAAGATTGTACTGGCGACGGTTTATGGCGATGTCCACGACATTGGCAAGAACCTGGTAAATACCATCCTGTCTAACAATGGCTACACGGTCATTGACCTGGGTAAGCAAGTTCCGGCCGAGACGATCATCGAGCGGGCCGTAACCGAGCAAGCGGATGCTATCGGGCTGAGCGCCTTGCTGGTATCGACCAGCCAGCAAATGCCGTTGATCGTTAATGAACTTGAGCGCCGCAAGCTGAGGTTCCCGGTCCTGATCGGTGGGGCAGCCATCAACCGGCGCTTCGGTCGACGCATCCTGAAGACTGAGGAAGGCAGTTATTACGAGCCGGGTGTCTTCTACTGCAAGGATGCCTTCGAAGGCTTGTCTACCCTGAACCGGCTGGCTGATCCAGAAGAACGGGTGGGGTTTGTGACGCAAATCCAGAAAGAGGCTGTAGATGAGCTTGAACGGGCTGCTGGGGAACCTGTTCGGGAGAGTACATCCGGTGGTAAATCCTCACTACCACTGGCCGAAAAAATCCCGCAATCCTCTCGGTATGGTGCTCATATCGTCCACCAGATCCCCCTTCAGGAAGTCTTCGACCTGCTCAATCGAAATGAGTTGTATCGTCTATCATGGGGCGCTAAGAACGCCCATGGCGATGAATGGGTAAAACTGCAAGCTGAGTTCGACGCCCGTCTGGAGGCGATGCGCCAGGAAGCCTTGATGTCGGACTGGTACCAACCTCAGGGCGCCTACGGTTACTGGCCGGTACTTTCGGATGGCAATACTCTTATCATCTACGACCCGGATAGTCTGACTTTCGATAAACCGGTCGAACTGACCCGTTTCAATTTCCCGCGCCAAATGCGCGAAGATAATCTCTCACTGGCGGATTACTTCCGTCCCCTGGGTTCGGGCGAGAAGGATTTAGTTGCATTTCAAGTGGTTACGGTTGGCAAGTGCGCGACCGAGCGTTTCGATGTGCTCCAGGCTGAGAATAACTACACCGAAGCTTATTTCCACCACGGGTTGGCTGTTCAACTGGCGGAAGCCAGTGCCGAGTATCTTCACCGCCATATCCGGCGAGAGTTGGGATTGGCAGCCGATCAGGGCAAGCGTTACTCGTGGGGTTACCCGGCCATCCCGGAACTGGCTGATCATGCCAAAGTCTTCGAACTGTTGCCGCTGGAGCGTGAATTGGGTATGTCACTGACCACTGCCTTTCAACTGGTTCCCGAGCAATCCACAGCGGCTATTATCGTGCACCATCCCGCTGCGAAATATTTCAATATCGGTGAGAGTCGGGTGGAGCAGCTGACCCGAAAGGCGACCAAATGAGCGAGCATACCTTCCGTGAAGCGCTGGATATGCGTGGCATCCTGGTGGCGGATGGTGCCATGGGTACCATGTTGAATGCGCATGGGATAGCCTTTGATCGCTGCCTGGACGAGTTGAACCTGAGCGATCCGGCACTGGTTGGGTCGATCCATAATGAGTACATTCAGGCGGGGTCAGAGCTGATTAAGACCAATACCTTCGGTGCCAATCACTTTAAATTGGCACGGCATGCCTTGGATAACAAACTGGAAACCATCAACCGGGTCGGGGTGGAATTGGCCAAAAAAGTGGTGGCTGGTTCCTTTAAGGACGTTTTCATTGCAGGGGACATCGGTCCTTTGGGGGTACGACTGGCACCTTACGGACGGATCCAGCCGGAGGTGGCGCGCGAGACTTTCAAGGAGCAAGCGAAAGCCCTTCTATCAGCTGGCGTCGATCTGTTTCTGATCGAGACCATGACGGATCTTTATGAAGCGCGTGAAGCCATCGCGGCTGTCAGAGAGGTTGCACCCGGGTTGCCGGTCATCGCCTCGTTGACCTTCACACGTGACGATCGGACGCTGCTGGGAGATGATCCCGAGAAGGTTGTGCGCACTGTATCTGAAGCGGGTGCCGATATCGTCGGCTTGAACTGTTCAGGTGGTCCGGCGCAGCTACTGCGCATCCTGAAGCTTATGCGCCGGGTTGTCCCTACGGCTCAATTTTCGGTCATGCCGAATGCCGGCTGGCCTGAGCAAGTTGGCGGGCGGATCATGTACCCGGCTGCTGCGGATTACTTCGGCGAATACGTCCAGGCTTTCCGCCAGAACGGGGCGGTGATCCTGGGGGGTTGTTGTGGCACGACCCCGCGCCACATAGCTGCGCTGCGCCAGGCAGTTGATCATGTCCCGATTGTGTCTGTGATCGATAGTGCCATTTCGGTTGAAGATGAATGTGTGGATTGCCAGCCGATTTCCGAAGCACCCAGCCAGTTGCAGCGCAAGTTGAAGGAAGGCAAATTCGTGGTGGCTGTCGAAATGGACCCGCCACGAGGACTGGCCACGCAGAAATTGATTGCCGGAGCCAGCCTGATGAAGGAGGCTGGTGCGGATGTGATCGATGTGGCCGACAGTCCCATGGCGCGCATGCGCATGAGCCCCTGGGCAGTTTGCCGCCTGATTGAGGAATCTGCAGGCATCGAGACCGTATTGCACTTTCCGACCCGCGGACGCAACCTATTGCGTGTTCAGGGTGACCTGCTGGCCGCACATGCACTGGGCATCCGCAACGTTTTTGTGGTGATGGGTGACCCAACTGCCATTGGCGATTACCCGGATGCCATGGATGATTATGACCTGACCCCTTCAGGATTGATCCGGTTGATCAAGGAGGGATTTAACAGCGGCGTCGATCATTCCGGAGCGGCGCTTGGTCAGGCAACGACTTACCATGTTGGAGCTGCGCTCAACCTCGACCCGGCTGATCCTGAGCGCGAGATCAGCCGCCTGAAGGATAAAGTGGATGCCGGTGTGGATTTTCTGCTGACACAACCGGTTTTCGAGGTGGGTCGTGCAACCGCATTCATTCGCAGACTGCAGGGGGAGATCGATGGCTTTTGTATACCGGTGTTGGCTGGCATTCTACCGCTTGCTAGCGCCCGGCATGCAGCTTTCTTGAACAACGAGGTGCCGGGCATGACCATCCCGGCTGATGTGATCCGGCACATGCAGGGAGCTGGAGATGGGGGTTTGGCCGAAGGCGTGCGCATAGCCGGTGATTTGATCACAGAACTGAGGGGACAGGTAGCCGGGGTGTATTTGATGCCGCAGTTCAATCGTTACGACGCTGTCGCAGAGATTATCGATAAAACCAAGATATAATTAAAGGATGCAAAAAAGTCATCGCAGCCTGGTCGGGGGATTTACAGTGCTCCTTCTCCTTTTGACCGGTTGCGGTCAGGCAACCATCACGGCAGCCACCATGGCTCCGGTGATCAGCGTTCCCACCGTTACAACGACTCCCAATCCAACCAAAACGCCGACCGAAGTCCCAATTCCACCCAATCCAGTTTATGGCCCCATGGAATATCCCTCTGGCATGGATCCCCTGACTGGCTTGATGGTGGATGACTCCGCGTTGCTCGAGCGTTGCCCGATGGTGATCAAAGTTTCTAACTACCCGCGCAGCGGTCGCCCGCATGCCGGCCTGTCACAGGCTGACCTGGTCTTTGATTATTATATTGGCGAGGGGATGAACCGCTTTGCTGCCATTTACTACGGACAGGACGCACTCAAGGTTGGTCCGATTCGTTCTGGGCGACTGGTGGATGCACAGCTGGCAACCATGTACCAGGGCATCCTGGCCTTCAAAGGTGCCTGGTACAAGGTCAATGAGGTGTTGTATTCAACATTGAAGAAAAGAGCCATCAGCGGCTCTCCATCCACCTGCCCGGGTATTTGTGACACTGGCAATGAGACCGTCATCAGTATGTTTGCGAACACCGCTGAACTGAGTCAATACACCCTTGACAATGGCATCTGCACCAGCGACCGCCCTGATCTGACGGGTATGGTTTTTTCGGATGAGATGCCACAGGATGGGCGCCCTGCACCGAACCTTTCGGTCATTTTTAGTTACTACAACCGCGCTGAGTGGCATTATGATGAAGATTCCAAAACCTACCTGCGTTGGATCGAAACTGTCTCCGGCGAGGAAGGACAGGAAGTTATTGAGATGGTCCCGCTCACCGATGCCAATACTGGCCTGCAACTGGCTTTCGAGAACATTGCCATACTGTTCACAAGGCACGATATGTATGCAGCTACTTACTTTGATATGCAGCTGGAAAGCAACACCACTGGTGCCCGCCTGGTACTCTTGCGCGATGGGGAAGCCTTTGACGGAATCTGGAAATCCGCTGGTGGAGGTAGACCCCTGCAGTTTTTTACTCCTGAGGGCGATTATCTGTCCTTTACACCCGGAAAAACCTGGTTGATACTGGTTGGATCGAAATCCACATTAACGACTCCACCGGATGCCATCTGGGTACTGGACAACGCGTTACCATAAATGAGAATACTCGTTATTTCGGATATCCATGGAAACCTGCCGGCATTTGAAACCGTACTCAAACATGCCGGATCTGTAGACGCGGTATGGTGCCTCGGGGACTTGGTCGGTTACGGACCGCAACCCAACGAGTGTATTGATCTTGTGCGTACTCTCCCGAACTTGATCTGCCTGCTTGGGAATCATGATGCTGCCAGCATGGGCGGCATCGACCTGGAGGAGTTTAATAACGAAGCCCGCCAATCCGTGCAGTATATGGTCGACCACATCACTGATGAGAACAGGGCTTTCCTTGAAAATCTGCCAGAGAAGATCCGTCAAAACAGCTTCACCATGGCGCATGGCAGCCCACGTTATCCGATTTGGGAATACATTCTGAACACGGAAGATGCCCGCCACAATATGCCGGCATTCAGCACGAAATATTGCCTGGTAGGTCATACCCACGTCCCGGTGGTTTATAAGCTGGGAAAGAAGGATGAGCATGTGGAGATGACCATTCCCCAACCCGGTCAAGTCATCAAGTTGTCGCCGCGCATGATCCTTAATCCAGGTTCGGTTGGGCAGCCGCGCGATCATAATTCAAATGCCAGTTATGCCATTATTGACTCCTCTGTTGGGAGTTGGGAACTTCATCGTGAACCGTACAATTTTCGTTTGGTGCAAAAGATGATTGTGGACGCCGGTCTGCCAGTGCGCAACGCAGCCAGGCTTGAAGGCGGCTGGTAAGTTCAACTACGGGTGGGAACTAAATCCATTACGAATACGTCTGACAGATATCATATTTTCACGGAGGAGTATCCTATGAAGAAGAGAATGTTTTTGGTTTTATCCCTGATCGCCATCCTTGGCCTGGTATCGGCCTGCGCGTCGAAGACGTCGTCTGAGGTTTATCAGGAGATGCCTCCGGCTGCGCCAGCTATCGACATGTATCGAAATGATGCTGCCAGTGGAGCCATGCCGATTGAGCAAGCCCTCGGAGAAGGTTCGGTCACTGAGGCGGATAAATCGCTCAGTGGCACTGGTTCAGCCGACACCGTTGATCGCATCGTCCTCAAGAATGCCGACCTGTCAATCGTCGTTCCAGATCCGGCTGCCAGCATGGACCACATTGTGGTCATGGCCGAGCGCATGGGTGGGTTTGTGGTCAGCTCAAATCTATACAAAACCACCACTGAAATGGGCGTAGAGGTTCCGTATGCCTACATCACCATCCGCGTGCCGGCAGAGCATTTGACCGATGCGATGACAGAGATCAAAGGTCAAGTGGAGGACCCCGATAGTGATGTGTTGAGTGAAAGCATCTCAGGTCAGGATGTCACTGCCGAATATACTGATTTGCAATCACGCCTGACTAATCTTGAACTGGCTGAAAAGCAACTTCAGACGATCCTCGAATCGACCACAAAAACAGAAGATTGGTTGAATGTATTCAACCAGTTGACCGCGACCCGCAGCCAGATCGAGGTTCTGAAGGGTCAGATCAAGTATTATGACGAAGCATCTTCTTTATCGTCTATTTCGGTCAACCTGCAGGCTCAGGAAGCTATCAAGCCGGTCACCGTTGGCAAGTGGGAACCCAAGGGCATTGTTCTGGATGCCATCCAGGCGTTGATCAACACCATGAAGGGTATCGTCAAAGTAGTCATCTGGCTGGTGCTGTATCTCTTGCCGGTCCTGATCGTTATCGGTGGACCCATCTTCCTGGTGGTCTGGCTCATACGGCGTAGTGTCAAGCGCAACAAGGCTGCCAAGCAATCCACTTCAACAATTGCCAAAAAATAGCCGAAAGCCATCTACTTTATACCCTCCTCCATTACTGGAGGGGGGTATTTTTTTAACTCAGATATCCCCCGGCGGAAAGGGAATTGGCGCATATTCGTCCGGTCTCAGCAGGCTCAGGGATATTTTCCCAATCCCATCCAGCAGAGGATGATGAAGGATGGAATACACCTTCACCAAAGAATTAATTGTCTCGTTAATCTGAAATCAGGTAAAAGTGAGCCACTGACGAATGTCTGGTAACGAGCTCGGTCACCTGATTTGAAAAAATCGGCTGTAATGCGCAGGTGGGCGATCCAGGTGGCCATATGTATTAAAAGAAATATGCTTTATTAATTGAGTCAGAGGATTCAGTTGAATTCTGGAGGAGTAATCCGCCGATCAGGGGATGCGCTCTCTGAATTTCCTCAGCCATTCGGCAGGCTATCCGACGTACGGCAAAATGCGCATTGGGTGATGAACGTAGTTTTATAAACGTGTAAGCTTCCCGGACATTCATCGAAAGTAACACGCGCCGATAAAAACCATTCGGCACAACGTAACTCGCCACCGACGGATTCCATTCCGCCAGTTTTACCCAACAAGCAGCTGCCCGATCCATTGTCTCCTGGTAGCGCTTCAATAAGCCGCATTCTGAAAAGATACGTGGAGTGGCATATCCTAGTGATGCACCCAGAGACTGGGGAGATTGGGTCATCATCCGGTGCCGTTTGACCTCGTAGAAGGCACCCTGGTCCATCAGGATATCGAAGGTATAAGCGGTGTGCTCGAATTCATGCGCAGGGTTGTCATGCTCTCCCATTCCTTCCAGGGCGCGTTCAAGGAGTTTTCGCTTTTCCTCATCAGATAGGTTGGAGACACGCTTGAAGCTATTTTCATAATCCTGATTGCCATGCCGGAAGAACATCGATGCCAGAAGTTTTTCCAAGCCCAGAGAATTGTAGTTGACCAGGGTCAACCAGTCGGATCCGGTGTTATCGCTGGGTTGAGCGACTTCAGAGCAATCCCAGTTGGCCAATGATCGCTGGTATTCGTTTCCAGCGGCATACTTGATCAGGGTTGGCACACTGGTGCAAGCTGTCATCTTGATGCTCTCACCGATCAGGCGCACCTCCTCGAGTTGGGACGATAGCATCTTCGAGATGGCATGCTCGAGCGTGCGAGCATTAGCGGTCATACCAAGATTGGCCAGAGATGCGGCCGGCAATAGATAACGGGCGGCATCCAAGGCCTGTGAGTGCATACATCTTTCGTAAGTACTCTTACTCTCCCCTTCCAGTCGAGATCGTACGCGCATCAATTGTGCCTGGAGCTGAGGTTGACAATCAATATAGAAGCCAAATAGCTTCGCGCATGTGTCTTGATAGTCCTGTACCAGAGGATGATTCTTTAACTCGGGGGGCGAAAAGAAAGCCTGCAGTGGCCATTTCTGGTAGCGGGTGGATTTTTCAGTGAAGGATGCCAGCCGATTGCCTTCGATGGTTTCCACCGCCAGGCGTGAGACGTTCTCGATGGCAAGATGCAAGACTGCATGTTCGGCCACTGAGGCGTGCCCATATCCCACCACCCATTTTTCATTGAATTCAGCTGATTTTTCAGCATTGAGGTCGTCGGCGATCGCGTCGAATGGTAACGGCGAGCGCGAAGTTTTTGCAAATGCCACAGCGATCGTTTCAGGGCTGTATCGTTTGGGATCGAGCAGATAGATCCTGCGGGGGGTCGGATCAGACAAGCAACCTCCGGGCATGGGTGATATCCACCTGGATCTGTTTCACCAGTGCCTCGGTCGTCTCAAAACGCGTTTCACTGCGGATGCGTTGAACGAAATCCAGGCACAGTTCCCTGTTGTAAAGGTCTCCCGAGAAGTTGAGCAGGTGGGCTTCCACGGTCACATGTGGGTGTTCAGACAGGAAGGTCGGGCGTAGCCCGATATTGGTTACCGCACGCAGCCTTTGGTTATTCACTTCAGCCCAGCAGGCATACACACCGCCAACTGGCAGTACCTGCTCCTGCCAGACGGACAGATTGGCAGTTGGAATGCCGATCCGGCCTCCGCGTTCGTCGCCGTGCACCACATGACCACAGGTCCGGTACGGTCTGCCGAGCGCCTTGGCAGCCATCTCCACATCCCCTTCACCCAACCAGGCGCGTATCTGGCTGGATGAGACGATCATCCCGTCCAAAAGGAGCGGTGGGAGGATTGAAAGGGTAAACCCCAGCGCATTTCCCAGACGACCCAATTCTTCCACATTCCCCTTGCGGTTATGTCCCAGGGCGAAGTTCTGCCCCACCATGAGATGCTTCATCCCGAGTTGCTGGATTGTGCGATGCATGAAGGTGGCTGCAGATTGACCTGCAAGTTTCTTGTTAAAGGGAAGTTGAATGATATGATCCAGGCCCAATCCCTTAAGCAGTGCCAGGCGTTCTTCAAACGTAGATAAATAGATGGGTGTGGTCGTCTCCCGAACCACGCGGCTGGGGTGTGGGAAAAGCGTCATCACTGCTGACAGACAGCCGGCTGAGTGCGCACCGTCGTTTAATTGACGGATCAGCTCACGATGGCCGAGGTGAACTCCATCGAAGGACCCGATCGCTAGCCAGGTATTATTGATATTCAAGCCTTCAGGTTTGGGGTGATAGTTACCCATGTTGCGTATCATTTTAATCGATTAAATATCTGCCGTTATAATCCGAGGAAATATAAAGATTGGCAATAAAGCAACTACCCAATTATTGTATTTTATTATGTCAACAGGTACTTTGTGGAAATTTACTGAGACTCCAGATATAAACGTAAGCCTGCCTGGTCGAGGACAACTGGTAACTCCCTGAATTTATCTTCTGTACAAGTTGTGCAGATGACCGCACACGGTTCGAAAGATACATCCTCCAGTTTTGCTGAAGGTGTCCCGGCGACCATCCACTCAATGTGTAATGAATGGTCTGGTGCGCCAAGCAGGACCCATATAGGATATTCCGCACCATCTCCTTGAAGGGATAACCCCACCTGCCTGCAACCGACAGCGTCGATCATATCTACAATTTGTTCCTCAATCTGACGTTGGCCTTGAATGTTGGCATATCGTAGTTCTTGTCGGGGAGTATATAAGATGGACATCGCCAGGTTTGATCCCTCGTTGGGAATGAGCGGACGACTCGCAATCCCGGTCAGGGCTGGCCAGGAGAGCCCCAGGAGGATGATACCTGATAGCGAGGATAGAAAGGGTGGACGCAACCTGCCAAAAGCATATCCACAGACTGGTGCGTAAACCATAAAGAATGGGAGTAACAAGCGACCGGCGAATATTTGCCATTTAAAGATGGCAGAATACAGAACGAAACCGGCAACTAATGTTAACGCATAAAGGCAGGTGGCTTGGCTGCCACGGCGAATCCAGACCAAGATGGTCATGCCTGTCACCAGGCAGATAACTGCCGATAAAGGATTGCTTATTAAATCCTCACTCCAGGATGGTGTCCTGATTTGGAAAACCCCTGCGAATGTGGATGCAGGATCATCCAGCGCCACCCCCATCTTAATGTGGATTTTATATATGATTTCATACAGGAATGCATTGAGCCTTGGCCAGGGAGTCCAGACTTCCAATCCGGCGTTGCGAAGAATATTCGAAGCGACCATTGCGGGATTTTTGATTGCGCTGGAAAAGCTGGAAACCGTCCCGGGATCTGTTAGATTGCCATAGATCTCAAAGTTACGAACCCAGAAACCCATATTGATGATCAGAATCACAACCAATGCGATCAGCCCATTAATAATTGACTTTTGCACCCCAAATTTTTTGACGATGAGGATTAAATAAAGAACACCAAACATGGCCAGGTATGGAAGAACGGTTGGTTTGGTGAGGATCGTCAGGCCAGCTGCAATCCCGGTAAAAAATGGGGACCAATTTAACGAGGTGGACTTCCAAAGTACAACCACTTCAGCGGCAACACAGCAGAGCCATAATCCGGCCACGATATCTGTCATCGTACTTGATGCTTGCGCAATGGCCATTGGTGTGGCGTACACGAAAGCAGTGGCGAACCACTGACCACTGCGTGTTGCCCCAAGGCGGGAGGCAATTAAACTGGCGGCGATACCTGCACTAACGTACGCAAACCATGCAACCAGGTTGACCAGTGAATCGCCCCCTGAAAGCGTATAAAAATGCAAAACCAACATTTCCGCGCCCGGGGGATAAATGTTCTGTTTCTCGATCCCGGTAGCGAAAAACCCCACGGATCTTGCCTGCCACCAATGTGCTACGCGGGGCATGTGATAATTGAGAGAGTCATACGTTTGCGGAGGGCTTATAAGGGCAACTATCAGAGTTGTCAGCAGGCATAATATAATGGTGATCAGTAAAAGCCATTCGTGCCAGCGAAAATCGCCGGGAAAAGTCGGCAAGTGCAGCCCACCCCGGCTGCGAGCCCGCCGAATCAGTACACTGCTTATGAATATCACCGGGAAGCCCCAAATGATAAATAAATTGACTTGAGTGATTGCATGGAAAAGGCTTAATACTTCCAGGGAAAGTATGGCATAGCCGCCACAAAGAAGAATTGAGCGCAAGAATGAGTGCCGCCAGCTGTCTGTTATTTGGAAATTAAACAGAAACAGACAAACCAGGAAGACAAGTATCATGGGTAGAAAGATAATCATCGGCCCGAATTGTAACATTGAACAAAAGAACTTCTTGCCAATTCATCGATCCAGGTTGGAGGGGAGTTGATCCTCCAGTTAGAGCGATGCAAAAATATAAAATGTCCTGCGGTATCGAGATTTTACCGCAGGACATATGATGTTTCTGAATGAACAAAATGTCAGGTAAAGAATACCTTGCGTGGCTGCCATTCCTGGGTAGTCGTGTCGACTTCGAGCAAAGCGATCAGCTCACCCGCCTCACTGATCCCGCGTGCCATACCGGTAGTACCGGTTTCGGCTGGGATGCGATGTCCGTGGCGAACTGCCTCGACCTGTTCATTATTAAGTTCCAGGGCAGGCCAGTCACTAAGTGCCTCGGCCGCTGGAATGACATACTGGTACCAAGTGCCTGTGTCGAAGGCTTCGCGTAACTTTCGCAAGGGAACAGCGTCTCTTAGAGTGAACCTGCCGCTCTTGGTGCGGCGCAAGCCGGTCAGGTAGGCACCACATCCTAATTTTTCACCCAGGTCATTAGCCAGTGAGCGCACATAAGTTCCGGATGAACAGTACACATCAATGACTGCCTCCGGGGGAGCCCATTCCAGCAGTTCGAGACTATACACCTGAATCTTGCGCGGCTCAAGCTGGACCTCCTCACCTTCGCGTGCCATGTCATATGCAGGTCGGCCATGAACTTTAACGGCAGAATAGGGTGGGGGGGTTTGAATGATCTCGCCAACGAATGTCTTTAATGTTGTCTCAAATTGATCTTCGGTGATCTGTGGTACCTCATCCTTACTGGTGAAACGTCCATCGGCATCAAAGGTGTCGGTTGTAGCGCCCAGGCGGATGATGGCCTGGTAGCGTTTATCAGAAGCACTGACGTATTCGCTCAGACGCACTGCTGGGCCAATTAGAACGATCAACACCCCCGAGGCGCGCGGATCCAGCGTCCCAGTATGCCCGGCACGACGGATGTTGGTTCCATGACGGATGATTTGGACAACCTCATGCGAGGTCAATCCGACCGGTTTATCGACTACCAGAACACCCGAGATTGCATTCTTTACATCAAATTGACTTTCTTCACTCATTACTATCCTCCTTAAGATAGTCCAATCCCCCCACCCGAGTGGACACGCTTTCCTCATCAAAAAAAATGAACTTATGATTCAAAATTTTATGACTCATTTGGTATCTTCTTTATGTGTGCCATTTCCATTTTGCAGGATCTGGCGGGTGGCAGCCAGTACTCTGGCTTGAACTTCTTCCAATGTTCCGGTTAACTCGGCCCCAGACGCAGCCGGGTGGCCACCACCACCCATTGACAGTGCCAGTCTTGAAACATCATAACCTGGTTGTGAACGCCAGCTGATCTTGACATGGCCTTCCGACTGTTCATTGAAGATGATGGAGATATCCGCGCCATCGATGGCAGAAAGGACCGCCATCAGGTCAGCGTCATCCCGTCCCGGATAACCGGCTTCCTTACGATCTGATAATGTCAATGTTGTCCACAACAGGCGATCAACGCACTGCATGCGTGACAGACCAAACCCCCAATATCGCGCGGCATCAAATGATCGTCTCACTAGGGCGCGTTGGTACAGGTCGGGGAGGTTGGCCCCTTTCTCCATGAGCATTGCACCCAACCGGAGAGTGTCCGGGATCATATTGGAGGTACGAAATCCCAGGGTGTCACTCAGCACACCGGTCATCAGGCAGGTGGCGATCTCGGGGGTGATTGGTAGGCCCCACTCAGGCAGGTACTTGGCCAGTATAGCCGAAGTGGCTGGTTCTTCTGGCTCCACCAGGTTTAATTCAGCCGGCATGATATTCGTGACATGGTGATCGATGCTGACGTCGAGCTTGTCCCCCTCATGGACTGTCGTACCGAGCCGGCGAATATCTGAGCAATCCACGGCCACACGTAAAGCATTGCCAGGATCACTTTTCTTTACAATCCGGTTTGAGCCAGGCAGATAGCGGAAATTGGCTGGTAAACCATCCGATAATAACATGGTGACCTGTTTGCCTGTGTTTTCCAAAGCCAGACCCAGACCTAGTAGTGCACCAATGGCATCTCCATCCGGCCGGATGTGGGAAGCCATCCAGATACTCTCTGCTTGATTAATTCTTTCGCCGATCTTTTGAGCTATTTCGTTCATTTGGCTGCTGAAGATTTAACTTTTTTCTTTCCGATTTTGCCTTCGTGGCTGATCGGTTCGCTGTCGTGCAGACTGAGTAATACTGTTTCAATGTGATCTGCATTTTCTGGCGTTGGATCCCAATGGAATCGTAACCTGGGGAAGGTGCGTAAGTCGACCCGCGCGGAAAGCTCACGTCGCAGAAAACCGCTGGCGTGTTCCAGGCCTTCCAAGATCTCCTTGGAACGGATGGAACCTTCCACGGCAGAAACATAGACATCTGCATAAGCAAATTCACGATCTACAGTCACATCGGTGATATTTACACCAACAAGGCGTGGATCGCTTGTTTTGAACAGGATCAGCTCAGACAGTTCCTGATGCATTCGATCCTGAATTCTTTGCATTCTGACTTTAGTTGGCATTATAGGCTATCCGTCCACGCCTCACTGCTTTTCGATGATATAGCATTCCAGGGTATCGCCCACAACGAAGTCGCTGTAATTCCGGATGCCCAATCCGCATTCAAAACCGGTGCGTACTTCCTGAACATCATCCTTTTCATGCCGCAGGGAGGCTACTTCACCTTCATGGATGACTTTCCCTCCGCGCAGGACCCGGATTTTACCGTTGCGACGTAACTCACCCTTGATCACCTTGCATCCGGCAACGCTACCAAGCTTCTTTGCTCCAAAAACAGCTTGAACCACAGCCTGACCCAGAACCACTTCCTTAAATTCCGGTTCCAGCATGCCTTTGAGGGCTTTTTCCACATCCTCTATCAGGCGGTAAATGATATTATACAATCGAATTGATACGCCTTCAGCTTCTGCGACCCGCTTGGCATTGGCATCTGCCTCCACGTTGAAGCCGACTACCACTGCTGTTGAAGCGGAGGCGAGCATGATGTCATTTTCTCCAATATTCCCGGTTTCAGAATACAGGATGTTGATCTTGATATCTCCACTGGAGAGATCGTTAAGTGATTTTATGATTGGCGCCAGGCTGCCCTGAACGTCAGCTTTAACGATCAGGCGCAATTCCTTGACCTCACCGGCTTTGTAACGTTCAAACAATTCCTCCAGGGTAAGCTTGGTGCTGGTAGTCTCCGCCTGCCGGCTGGCATGTAACACAGCAACCTTATCGCGTGCTTCGCGATCAGATTCCGCGGTCATGAAGATATCACCGGCTTCAGGCACACTGGTGAGACCGAGGACGGATACAGGGAAGGACGGGCCAGCTTTTTGAACTTTACGACCTTTAAAATCGAACATGGCCTTGATTTTTCCACAGGATTCACCGGCTACGACCACATCGCCTACTTCGAGGGTGCCATTTTGAACTAAAAGTGTGGCAATGACACCGCGGGATTTATCGATCTCGGCTTCGATGACTGTACCGACCACCTTACCTTCCGGATTTGCTTTGATCTCACTGGAGTCTGCCACCAGCAGGATACCCTCCAGTAGATCATCGATGCCTATTTTCTTCTTGGCTGATACAGGCACGATCATGGTGTCGCCATCCCAATCCTCCGGTACCAGATCATTGTCAGCCAGCTGTTTCTTGACCAGGTCGGGATTGGCTTCGGTCAGATCGATCTTGTTCATGGCCACGATGATCGGTACGCGAGCCGCTTTGGCGTGGGCAATGGCTTCACGTGTCTGCGGCATGACACCATCATTAGCTGCTACGACCAGGATGACGATATCTGCTCCCTGAGCACCTCGTGCGCGCATGGCGGTGAATGCAGCATGACCGGGAGTGTCGAGGAATGTGATCTGGCGATTGTGGTGTTCCACCTGATAGGCTCCGATATGTTGGGTGATACCCCCGGCCTCACCCGCAGCCACATCGGTGTGGCGGATGGCATCCAAAAGAGTGGTCTTTCCGTGGTCGACATGGCCCAGGATCGTGACGACCGGTGGGCGATTCACGAGCTTGGAGGTGTCCTCATCTGCAATCGTCCGGCGCCAGAATGGCACCTCGCCTACTTCCTTGACTATTTCATCTTCGGGGGTGACCAGCACCGCTTCGATTCCGACTTCCGAGCAAACCACGGCAGCCGTATCAAAATCGATTTGCTGGTTGATATTTGCCATGACCCCATTAGCCATTAAAACCTTGATGATTTGAATGGGACTGGTCTTGGTCATTTGGGCAAGATCCCGTATGGTCACGCTGGAGGGTAATTCCAGTTTTTGGGTTGATTGTTCACTCATAAGTACCTCCAAGAAAAATGATCCCCCTCGGCAAATCCATCAAACAACCGGTGGCAGTTCACCTACTCCTGTTGATACAGCAGCTAGTACCTGCCAGATTGCCTTCGTCAGCCTTTTTCAGAAACCCAGGTTAGACGGTCTCGGGACCGTCTTCCGCCAGGTTGGCAGTAAAATCCCTAATCCTGTTCCGGTCGTCATCAGATAATTCGATCCTCAAGGCATGGGCCAGCGATCCTTTCAAACCAGCCTCCCAACATGATCGAACATTATGCAGGTAGGCACCTCTTCCTGGCAGCTTCCCGCTGAGATCGATCACCACTCCTTCACTACTGCGCACCAGGCGGATCAAGCTGCGTTTGGCAAGTGTTTGCCTGCAGCCAACACAGGTCCGTTGTGGAATGTGTTTCACGCGCGGGCGAGCTTTTTTAATCATTGAAATCGTTTCGTGATGGTCACTCTTCCCATTCGATCGTGCCATCTTCACGCTTGTGAACCTTGCGGGCAGTGGTTATGTCGCGATCCGGGTCGTAAGTCACCTCAACATATTTCTTCTTTTTCTTCTTCTTTGCTGCAACAGCCGATGATGAAGCACCTTCCTCTTCCTCTCCGGTGACTCCTGCAACCAGGATTTCCGGTTTCAGTGTGAATAATTCATCCAAAGAAACCTCTTCATGCTCTTCTTGCACGACAGGTGTTTCTTCAGCAGGGACTTGGACAGCTTCGTCAATGACCGGCTCAACACCTTCAGCGGCCGGAATAACCTCTTCTCCTGGTGTTTCGGGTGCAATTTCTTCAACTGTTTCCGATTTGACGACGACTTCGACAGCATCAACCGTTGCCTGGATGGTTTCCATAGCTTTCGGTCCAATGCCTTGCAAGGCCAGGACAGTATCCGGATTAAGGCGCATTTGCTGAACCAGATCACCCAATGTAGCGATTTCGGCTTCCTGCAAGATGAAGGCGATATGTTCAGGAAGGTTTGCGTCCAGGATGTTGGTATTAAAGGCCTCATCGGGAATACCCGCGCGGACTTCCTGTAGACGAGTCTCCTCCTCGCGGAGTTTTTCCTCTTGTTTATGAGCAGTACGGCGTTCGATTCGATCCACAAAATGTGTGATCTGTTCATACTCCTCAGGCATCAAAGGACGTCCTTCGGCTTTCTTGACCAGCAAGGCTTCGATGGCAGGTAAAGCATCCTTCTCAATTTCCAGCATGGATTCCAGAGCTGGATCAGTTTTCACCTTGCCAATGGCATCAGTGGCTGCCTCAGGCAGGCTCTTGATATCGATACGCCAGCCGGTCAACCGGGCTGCCAGGCGGGCATTTTGCCCATCCCGGCCAATGGCCAGGCTCAATTGGTCTTCCGGAACCACCACAGTGGCAGTGCGATTGTCTTCACCGGCATTCACCAGGTAGACACCACTGACGCGCGCGGGGCTGATGGCTTTGGCGATATAGATCACAGGATCGTTGTTCCACTCGATGACATCAATCTTTTCGTCGTGCAGCTCACGCACAATTGCCTGGATCCGTACACCGTGAATACCGACGCAGGCGCCCACCGGGTCGATGCCCTGCTGGGTGGCGGATACGGCCACTTTAGCGCGTGCGCCAGGTTCGCGGGCGATTGAGCGGATCTCTACCACGCCGTGATAGATCTCGGGAACCTCGTTCTCGAGCAGACGGCGGAGAAAATTACGATGGGTTCGTGACAGGATGATTTGGGGACCGCGTGGATTGTCCTTGACCTCGGCCACCAGGGCTCTGACGCGGTCATGAATGCGGAAGCGTTCACCTGGGATCATTTCCTTGCGGGCTAACAAACCCTCGGCTTTCATGTCCAGACCGACGGTGGCTCCCACGACATTGACTGCCTGGACAACGCCGTTGATGATTTCGCCAACCAGCTTGTCGAAGTGTTCGATCTGGGCCATGCGCTCGGCTTCACGGATACGCTGCTGAATGACCTGGCGTGCGGTCTGGGCAGCCACGCGGCCAAAGTCGGCCGGAGTGGAGTCGATCATCACCATGCCACCCATTTCAGCGTTGGGGTCGGCTTTCAAGGCATCCTCAAGGGTCACCTCGGTACGGTGATCAAGGACGTCATCGACGATCTCCTTTTCGGCGAAAATGGTGAATTTACCGGTTTCGAGGTCGATCTTGGCTTCAACTGCCTGTCCATTCGAGGCGTTGACTGCCTTGCGATAGGCAGAAGCCATGGCAGACTCCAGTGCCTTGATGATGACATCTTTGGGCAGCTGTTTTTCTTCCAGGACCTCATTAAATGCCAGATTGAATTCGTTCTTCATCCCGCTATCTCCAGATTAAACATTGGCTCCGTAATGAAGAAAAGTGGGGGTTGCCCACTTTTCACGTTGAAGCCTTGGGGTGTTATCTTACACCTTAAATATACCATTAACTATAAATGAACGCAAGGAAGGGGCTTTAACGATGGGCGGATAAATCCCCGTAAAAGCACAGCATCGATGTCTGCAATTCTAATCCAAAACCATTACCCCTAACTATTTTTCGGGGAATGGTGTCTATCGGGATGAGATTTCTTCACATGATCAGGGTCACAAGCAGGGGTGCCAACACATGTAAAACAATATCTGCCGAGAAATGACTCAACATGGCACTTTCCAGCCCATATTTCCAGTACAACCAGCCAAAACCGATACCCAGAAGACCATTCAAAACAATGGCACGTGTGACCACCAGCAAATCCATCGGCAGACCAATGGCCGCTGTGGTGGGTAGATGCCCCAGCCCAAAAAGAACAGCGGCCAGGATATTGGCAATCCAGAAAATACCGGCCGGCAGTTTTTGATCCATCTTTTTAAAAACAGCCGCACCTATGGCACCGATCAGCGTCAGCGCGAACAGGCGCAGTAAAACCTCTTCATTGATCCCGCCATAAAACGAGGCGAGAAATCCCTGCCAGGCGGGTGGATTGACTGTTTCGGGCAGGCTGATTCCGAGTAGTTGCATCTCAGCTCCCAGGGAGGGGCCGAAAGCATAGCTATCCAATAAGATGATGATCACGGCTCCAATGACGCCCATCAAGATCGCGGGGAGGAGCATCGCGCGGACCTTGTCACCCACGACCTCCTTTTTGGTCAGGCCATCCAGGATCGGAGTGCCCAGGTTGACCCGCCGGGCGACATACAACCCGGTCAGGATCACCAGGCCGAATAGCATGATATTTTGGACCGCTGCAACGAGCATGCCTGTCGATAGCAGATCATCTGATGTGAACGTCATGCCGTTCAGGGTATAGCTGTAGGGGATGATGGCCAGGAAGCCCAGAATGCAGCCTGCCCATAATATCAGAAGGGATTTCTTGTTCATTGCAGGAACCCTAATAATCGGTGTGTCAGATGTTGTCATGACCATTACTCCTTATCCTTGTTTATTTCACGGTTCAGGCTTAAAATAAAGTATTAGATATCTAAATTTGTCGAACTAGTCTTCCTTTCCAATCTTTATCAGAGTTTACCTCTTTTTCAAGAGGAAAAGAATATTAATTAATAATGGATGCTTAAACAGAGGGATATTATATGCTTAATCAAGCTCGGATGTTAAAGTTAATTAGCCTGTTTACTGGCTTAAGCATTCTACTAGGGTTATTGGCGCTCCCCTTGAGTAGCGTCAATGCTTTAAGTATTAACGATTTGACGATCACTCCTTTGACTTGGAACGTGATTGGACTTGATTCTAATAATGTGGATGCCGGCCCCAATATCTTTCCGATTGGTGCCCGTGTTTGTAACCTGGACACAGATGAAGATGCTGTTGGAGTGGTTCCTTCATTTGTCTGGGATACGACTGACCCTGAGATCTACCTGCGACCCGGTTCATACGGCAACCCAACACCATACCCCGCGGTGACGATCCTCAGAAGTTCCTGCGCGGATTTTTACTTTGAGGTGGAGATTCATCGTGTTCCTGCGGCATACGATAATACCGCCCGATATCATATCTCTGTAAACATCCCTACCATTGGAACGCTCAACACACCCACACCGCGCGAAATTTATGTGGAACATCTGGTTTCTCAGAGCCGTAACTCAACCGACAAGATTTTCCTCGGTGCGCAGGAAATATTGCCAGGGGGCACGATGGTTCTGGCAGTAGGGAATACCTACACGATCCGACTGGAAGGCTCCACAGCCACCAATGGCTACGAGCAGATCGAAAGCTATATTAATTTTCCTAATACCATTTTCCGGGTAAACAATGTCGCCACGACATATAACGCAGTTGATCCGTTTTCACCGGATCCCCTGGCAGGCAGCCGGTTGTACGCGGATGGCTGTACCTGGCAAAACAATCCCACCATCCCATCCACCTACCGCTCCTGTCTTGGGACCGGAAAATACGGCGGCGCAATCACCGTCGCTTACAACGTCACCATTATCGGTGGCGCTGGAACAGCTCAAACACTGAACAGCCTGATTTACGACTTTTCCGGTAGCAGCTACCACTATAACGCTGATTTCTCAGTGGCTGGTCGCATTGCGGTCATCATGGATCCCACATCGGTTACGATCTCCAAGGAATTTGTCCCGTCGACCATCACACCCACCGGCACTTCCATCCTCACCATCCGGCTGACCAACCCGAATGGTGCCGAGGTGACCGGTGTCAATTTTACCGACCCGCTGCCGCCACCGGTTGTGGCGACCGGCACAACCCCGGTCTTGTACAACTGCGGTGCCGGGACATTGACCGGTACGAATACGCTTTCTTTTGCCAATGGTACACTGGCTGCTAACAGCACCTGTGTCATCAAGGTGGAAGTATCGGCCAATACCAATGGTTCCTACGTAAACACGACCGATAACCTGTTTGTCAACGGCAGCGTGGATACTGGCAGGAATGCCAGTGACACCCTGAATGTCAGCTCCATCGTGGAAAACTGCGCCAGTGAGGAGATGACTCGCTGGAGCGTTCCCATCACGACCACCCTCCCGCCGGATACGGGCGCTCCATTGGTTGGCTCACCCACGACCAAGACATTATATGTTGGCAACCCGCAGGCATCCGGTGTGGGCGTGGTTTCCACCCATGAAACCGTCGCAATTACCGATGGGCATCAATGGGCAGCAGCTGGTTTCCCAACAGGTGCCTCGAGAAGTGCCGGTGCGTATTACCAATTTTCTGTGCTTACGACCAATTATCGGGATATCTCATGGAGTTTCACTGCCGGCCGAAAGAGCAACGGTCCGACAACCTTCGATATCTCCTACCAGCCTGCTGGTGCACCATCCGAGACTATCCTGGCAACCGGGCTTTCAATTCCATTGGACACGACTGCGTATACACTCAGCTACCCGATCGGCAGTGGCTTTTTACCTGCCGGAAATACGGTCTTTCGAGTGTATGCATACAGTGCTGGTAACGGTGGTAATGATGCCAAATTCCTGCTGGATAACATCTATTTCACGGGATCCCGGTGTAGCCCACCACCTCCGACTATCACCAAGTCTTTCGCGCCTGATCTGATCGGTACCGGCGCGACCACCAATTTAAGCTTCATCATCACAAATCCGGGCACAAGTGCATTATCCCAGATCCAGTTCACGGATACACTTCCGGTTGGGTTGACGGTGACTGGTGGTTCCTTCAGCGCTTGCGGTGGTACGGTGACCACGACCGCACCGCGCACGATCGCATTAGCCAACGGTACCTTGACCGGCAGTTCCCCGGGTAACACCTGCACGTTCTCTGTGACAGTGACCGGTGCATCCCCGGGTATCTTCGACAATATGAGTGATCCGATTTATGCCTTCGAGAGTGGTACGAACAACGGTGCCACAGGCATTGCCACGGACAGCCTGACGGTCATCAGCCCCCCGGCGATCACCAAGTCATTTGCGCCCACGCCAATCAATATCAACACCAACTCCATCTTGTCCTTCACAATATCCAATCCCAATCCGGGCATAGCTTTAAGCGGGGTGGAGTTCACCGATACGCTTCCCGCAGGGATCAGCGTATTGGACTCGTCAGTGTCTGCCTGTGGAGGGGGCACCCTGGCTACCACCGCTGCCACCCGCGAGATCGAGTTGACGAATGGGTATCTGGCAGCCAACGCCAGCTGTAGCTTCAATGTCAGCGTAACCGGCATAAACGCTGGAACCTGGCATAACACCAGCGGAAATGTCAGCTCCACCAACGGCGGCACCGGAAATTACGCCGAGGATGACCTGGTGGTCATCGCACTGACGGATGCGATTGATTTGTTGAAGCAGGTTGGACCCACCAGCAGTGGGCCATGGACCAGCTACCTGGTGGTCAGTCCACCGCTTCCTCAGGATATCTATTTCCAGTTCGTGGTTGAAAATATCGGCAATACTTTCCTGGACACCGTGACGATCACGGATAACATCCTCCCACCTGCACTCCTTTCAGCTTGTACGACAGCCCTGAGTGGTGGCCTGGCAGTTGGAGCAAGTGTCACCTGCGTTTCCGGCGCATACACAGTAACCGCCCTCGGTCTTCATTCGAACACAGCCTATGCTACCGGTGATACTGCCACTTCGGGAGACACCATGGCATACTACGAGACTTTAACCACCGGGTTAACGATCGATAAAAATGTCCTGGAAACCAGTTTTGCGAATATCGGTGATGTCTTGCATTACACATTTGATGTCACCAACAGTGGCACTGCCTCCCTGCCGGGTCCGGTGATGATTCTGGACAATATGTCCAGTGATGAGGTATGTCCGCTCCTGACCACCATTGGTAATCATGATAGTAATTTTGATCCCGGTGAAGTGATTCAATGCACTTCGACCTATACCATCCAGGCAGGTGATCTTGCCCTGGGTTACGTGACCAATATCGCCCGGGCGATCGCCGGTGGCGTGACCTCGGACCAGGATACAGCCACTGTGGATGAAGCGGCACCGGCTTTGACAATGGTGAAGACGGCCAGTCCCTTGACCTACGCTGCGGTGGGCGATGTGATCGGCTACAGCTACGTGGTGACGAACAGTGGGAACGT
>Ga0208980_10000322_pt1 | contig 26182 bp, 31 predicted proteins | sample WetSurMetagenome_3_FD_187993 | JGI IMG/M metagenome (GOLD analysis project Ga0208980, IMG submission 187993) | Wetland microbial communities from Twitchell Island in the Sacramento Delta, sample from surface sediment Aug2011 Site A1 Bulk (version 2) | ecosystem: Environmental > Aquatic > Marine... | reverse complement strand
CAGGAATAATCGAAAAAGTAGCCATCATTACATTTCGTAATGCCATCCATACTGGAATAGTGAATAACGCTCTACGCATAAGACCAGCAACATCTATTGCAGACCCACCCAAAGCTCTATCTAAAAATGAACCTGGGCCTCTTATTTCTCTAATTTCTCTTAATGTTGCTAAACGAGATGAAATACTTCCCTCTTTTGTTTGCGTTAATGGAGAAATACCTTCTTGTGCAAATTGTTGTGGAGTTATTTCAGTAAAAATTCCCCCAACTTTTTTATGAGTAATTCTTTCCGTTATTCTATCATAACGAACAAGTACACCATTTAATCCTTCAACATATTGAGTAACTTTATTTATTTGCCCATATAGGTCTCTATTAGCATCAATAAGACCAAAAGTAGTTTTTAATAATCTACCTTTAACTATTCTATCAGTCTTATCAAAAGCCAGAGCCATGTTCTCACTACTTCTAGCAAGAGATTCACCATCAGTTCCTAATTTAGCTATAGCTTCTCCAACTCGTTGTAAAGCAGGTCTAGCTCCCATTAATCCGCTTACATCCGTATTAAATGCTATGACTACATCTACTACACCTTTAGGCATATACTACCTTTTAAACAACCAAGACGATTTCTTTGTAGTACTAGATTCTTCTTCTGATTGTTCCCTATACTTTCTTTTTTCTTTAGCTACTTCTTTTGTCTGATTCTTATTAGCTTGACTTCTATATATTAAATATGCATCTACATAAGTATCATTTTCTAAAACTCGCTCATCAATATCTCCTACAGCAATATCAAAATTAATAGACGCATACATACTAATATAATGTAAAAACAACACTTGAATTCTGGTTAATTGTGTTGTATTACTAAATATATGAAATCCCAATTCTTTAGAAACATTATATAAAGATTGGTAATATTCGTTTTGAGCTAGTTTTCTAGCTGTATATAAATAATCTATATTAAGCATTGACTGGGTACGTTACCGATACTAAGAATGCTAATTTACCTAATAAATTCTCATCCAACTTTAAAAATTCATCAAACGTAGGAGTAATTTTTACCCATTTATCTGCAACTTGTTTCTCTGCAATAATATACGTCATATAATTATAAAGATGCAACGTAACCTGGTTCTCAATAGAATACTCTAATAAAGAATACTTATCCATTGCTATATCTCTTTGTTCCATTTCAATAGCTATAATTTCTTTCTTTAGAGCTTCACAATCATTATCAGAAGCATTATTTTTTAATGCTTCTCCCAACTTAATCTGCAAATCACGCTTCGTCTTATCTAGCGAGTGTATCTTCTTTGTCATTGCTTCAATATCAATACCTCTACTCAAATAATCCGCCTTCAATGTTTTTTCAAGAGAATAAGCTTTATCTTTTAACAAAGCAGTAAATTTAGTTACTTTTTCTTTATAGATATCCTGCTTCTGTTGATATGATGGCTTATTAACACGATACTTTACATTATCATATGTAAATTCATTAACATTGCTCTGCGTTATTTCCTCAATAAAATCGTCGTCAATCGCTTTAGTAATAGTTTCATCTAATTCTTTTAAAGCTTCCTTCTGTTCTCTTAAAGTGTTCTGAACTTCTGGAGATAATTGAGACCCAACTTGTGGTGCTACTACTCCAGATTCTAAATTATCATTGTTTTCCATTTTCCTTACCTTTCTTTGTAGTAAATCTAAATTCTGACATTTCCCAGCCATACTGGTGTGCGTCTATTAAGTCTTTAAACTTTCTAAATTCTTCGTATATTAACTCTTTTGTTTGGGATTTAAGTTCGGTAGGATTTGTAGATATTTCAAAACGCTTACAGACCTTACCAACTAATCCTCTACTGCAACTATCTATAATTTGATTAAGATAGTCCTCATTTATCTTATATTCTTTAGCCATACCCATACTTTCTGTTGATAATACATGGAGAGATTAGTATTGCACTAACCTCCCCATATATTATATAGTTTATTATTACAATTCGTTCTCATCATTTGTAATAATCATTTCTTCAGCTTCCATAACCGCTTGACGTGTTGCATAATCATCAAGAGGTACTCCAGCATTCAAACTTGTAGGAGAAAGATTTGTAATCTTATATCCCATCTTAAACTGTGTCTTGGTTCTATCAGAATAGCACTTAACGATTAAAGTAATATCATCAGCAAAGTTACGTGGATTAATCTTACCCCAATCTAATCCTGTTTTTCCTAATAAGATTTCTTCAATAGTAAATGTCTCAAGAATACGACCAAGAGTTACAGTTACAGTCTTTGTCTTAATACCAGACGCTACAACTTCAGAATTACCAATTTCCTTAATATCCTGACGTTCAAATGTAACATCTATAGCAACACTCTGTAAACGATATAGATACTCATTTGTTGCCATATAAATACTAAGATTTTCTGCTGGTAAACAACTCATATCAGCGTCATTATTAACGAATGGTTCTTCTCCAGTAATATATACACCTGCTGTATAGAATACTTTATACTTATCTCCTGCTACTGTGCTACCCGGAGTAAATGTAATGGTTGTTGTTCCATTATCATAAGTATAATCTGTTCCCTCAATTAACAAGGTATCTATTCCTGCTCTTAAACGAATAATCTTCTGAATATAAGTCGCAGAAGTATCAGGGTCTAATACAGGGTCTGGATAATTAGCATATGGAGCTGTTCCAATAACAATAGTATGATTTATACCTATACACGTATCATCATTTAAGAAAATAACATATTTATTGTCATTTTGCCAGAAGTATTCATCTTCACCAACCATATTAAATGTTAGTTCAGAATTAGCTTCCGGGTCTCCAACATTGATATTAAAACCAGAAGTACGTAATTTAGGATACTGAACAGTACCTAAAAATGTACCATTATCATCTGTTTTATACCCAAGAATATCACTTTGAGCAGTTTTAAAGTCATTTAAATTAATGACCGTATTAGCAACTGCTTTATTCGCTAACTGATTCCAAAACTCAATACTTCCATGTTCCAATTGACGCAAGTTAACCGTTACTGTAGGAATACTTGTCTTCCATCCAACGATTCCATCACGTCCAATTTCTTTAATCTTTGTTCTGTTAAGAGTTACAGAAGCAGTTAAATCCTGCAATCTGTCAATCTCACTTCTATCAGTATCACCATGATTAGGGATAATGTTAGGTCTATAAAAACTTGTATGTATCATTCTTCTCCTCCTTAGAGTTGAATTAAGGTTCTTTCTTCTCCATAAGATTGAACCAATTCTTCATACGATTGTGCTACTCCCTTACTTTTAACTTATTGCCTTGTCTAGCAATATTTTTCCAACTTAAATTATACCACATATCTTTTATATTCTGTAATAAGAATGGATAGATATGAGCTTCAATATACTGTAAAGTCTTATAAATATAATGTATACCAACAATCTTTTTACCTGGAGTCATCCATGGCATTCTCTTTCTATGAAGGAATTTACCTGTTCCTCCTCCAGCAACTGGGGGTCCATCCGAAAATGTACCTCTAACCGGTGGTGGAAGAACACCACCCCAATTTATAGCCGCCCAATATGGAGTAAGTGCTTCTACTTTATTTAAATCTCCTATAATAGCAAATCCATCTCCAGCTTCTACAGTTAAAGTGTCTTTTAAATGTTTATGACTCGTCTTACGAAAAGGGTCATCTTCCTGTACTCTCCTAGGACGAGGACCTCTATTATCTTCAATTATACTAATCATTGCTTTACGACTAAGTTCTGCGGCCTCTTCAAGGTTAACACCTCCCCTAGTCTGATAAACTCGTAAAAGTATACGTTCTATTTCCTTAAAATCTTTCATCCCTCTAACTGTTACTCTAATCATAGACTTTCTCTACTTTAAATCTAATGATATGTCTAAATTTATCATGCTCTACAGCATCTTCACCAAAATCAATTCTACTATTATCCATAAATTTTAAAAATACAATTCTACCATTAGGTGTAGCTATTAATGTTTGATTATCACCAGAATTCTTAGTATATTCATTATATATAAACCCATCTTTTACCGTATTTACAATAAAATCCGCCAAGTCTAATCTCTGTCCATCAGATTTTGCGAATATATCGCATATAAACGAATGTTGCTGTCTAAGAGCATTATCCCCTATTTCCAGTCTAAACGTGTCTGTAGAGTCCATTCTAACGCAAATAACGGGCACCGGATAGTCATATGCTTGAAGAAATGCTTTAACAACTGGAATATTTGTCCACGAAGTAGTAATCGCATCTTCAATATGCTGGATAACTGATAGTTCTATATTTCTGGTCCTACTAAAAGCCATATTAACCCTTCTTTTCTAATACTACTCTAATCATATTACCTGGTCTATCTTGTATTAATACTCTTTTACCATTACCCACTTTAAACACACTATAATCTTCACCATTTATAACAACTCTAGTACAAGTTTTGAACCAGTCTTTATATCGTGATTCACATAATACTTCTACAGCACCCATTTCCTGAAGTCCATATTGCTTCCATACTAGTTTTTCTGGGCTAATCATTTGAACATAACCCATAATAACATGGGGATTCAAATTTACATAATCCACATTCTTATTATATGGGTCATAATCTTCATTATACTCTCTAACTCCAAAGTATATATAGATTTTAGTTCCCTGCTCCTGTATTAAGTTCTTCAGAAATGGCATCATCATTGTTTAGTTTCTTTTCCTGTTTTAATCTTTCGTGTTCTTCTTTATGACATGGTTTACACATTGTTTGCCCATTCTTAACGCTCCACATTGGAGCATAAGCGGCGGACAATAACAATAACTTCTGTTCATCTTTAGGTAATACATATTGAGGATATTTAGCTAATAAATCCTGCAATAATTCAGAAAACTCTTTGTTAATATGATGACATTCTAAAGTTTTTCTATTACCTAAATACCCACATTTAACGCACTTAAATCTATCTCTTTGATATACAAGACCTTTCCAGTCTTTATACATCTTTGAATTACGAATAAGAGTTCTTAAAGTAGTAACTCCTCCTCTATAAGCCGGATTATCGGCACCAAACATCTGAACCATTAATGCTTCTTTCTATATGATTTAATTTCTTTCAAATACTTCTTTTGTCTATGACAATAATGTTTTATTTCATCCCAATGAGGACATATAGATTCTGGGTCTAATTTAGCACTTAATTCTTTAATTCTAGATAAATTTATTTTTACTTTCTTTTCAACTGCTAATCTATGTTCAACTTCTCTCTTACTAGCTATATAAATTCTATAAGCACTAAATGTAAATGCTCCTTCAATTAATAGTGGAGTATATAATACATTCCAATCTCCATACCACATAGTAGAATGTGGAACAAACATCCTAGATAAACTGCAAAAAATAAATAATAAGAACCCAATGGACATTATCCACCATGCATTGCCATGATTAATAAGTTTCCATATTTTTATTGTATAATTTAGTCCCATTATTGATACTACTATTTGCAATAATAAGAAAAATATATCATATAAAGTTGTTTCCATATTATAATTTCCTAAATATAAATGCTACAATAGCAGAGAATATTATTCCTCCAATTGCACCCCATAACCCGGCTTGTACATTTAATTTAGCAATAGTAATTTCAATATCGCTAAGTCGTTTGTTCAAAATTTCATTCTGCTTGGCACTTTGTTCTAATGCCGCTAAAACTAGTCTTTTATATTCAAACCAATCATTAGAATTAGTATTATTAGTAGTCATAATTTCGTATTCTCCAATGGTAATGGTATAGATTTATCTTTAGGAACACAAACATAAATAAATTCAGTATCACTACTGATTGGCTTGCTATAATGAGAACTGCCCATAGGAACTGAGCAACATTCTCCTTCTTTAACAACTCTAACTACTATCCCATCTATTGTTAATAATAATGAACCCTTAGTTACAATTAAATATTCATTAGATTCTAAATGAACATGTTCTTCACACGGAACTAAGTCATCTGTTCTAATAGTAACTATACCAACAGAACAATTTTCGTTATTTAATATCGGTTTTATAATCCACGGACTTGTTTGTGGATTTTTAGACCATATTTCTAAAGACCCTCTATCAAGTAAGTCCGCAATCGTATGTAAGCTGTTTTTCATTAAAGTCATTGATTTATTAAATTCATTATGCATTATTAATACCTAGCCTGCATTTCAAATTGTATGGTATCAACTGAAACATATCCTCCAGACCCAGATGTAGCTTCTATAACTGCCGTATAAACTCCTGGTTCATCAGTCATATCTGTTTGATAAATATAATAAAATGTTCTCGTATTTTCTTCCAACATTGTAGCAAGTTCTACTTTTTTAACCAAAGATTCACTAACAATAGTAATAGCTACACTTTCTGGAGCTTCTGATAATACCGTTTCAAATCTAATTGCAGTACCTAAAATATATGTTTTCATGTAGTACCTATAGTATTAATAGAAAGAATTATAATATTCTTAGTCGTTATACTTTGCGTAATAATATCTTGCGTAGAAGTGTTAATACTTCTTATCATAAATCTTGTCTCCAAATACCAAGACCATTTGTTTGACCAAATACATCTCTTGGTACTTTATCTTCAGCAATAAACATGAACCCAGAATTATCCTTTTTATAAATAGCAATAACCTTACGTATCTTATCTAATGTATTCAAATCTTTTGGGACCATTACACTAATATCTGGCATACGATAAGATACATTCTGCGGATTAATAATAATACCAGCTATTGTCGCAATTAAATTAGATTCAGCATCACTTGGTTCTGGATTTAAATTTACTCCTTCAACATAATAAGTTTGTACATTATTAACAGAAAGATGAACTAATGCAGACTTAATATATGAAGTTATTTCTGTATCAGAATAATTTGAATGACAAGTATAATCAATCTGCACAACATCATCAACAGATAATGGAGAAGTAATATTAATCTTTCCTGTGGTTATATCTACTTCATACGTAACTCCAGACTCTATATCATTAACCATAACTGAGGTAATACCCACAATATTCTTTTCAGTCAATGTAAATAATGAACTAGAGGTATATACAAATATATCCGTTCTTGCACTTTCTATGTCATTTATTAATGTTCTGACAATTGGTATAATACTCGTAATATTATTCATTTATGTCTTCCTCATCTTCATCACCTTTAAATGGGGGTATGAATGTTCGTTCATTTTTAGTCCTGAATAATAGTACTTCATTTCCTCTATCATGGCAGAACTTAAAGCCTTTCTTTCTAAAACAATTAATTAATGGAGAATGTCTATCTAATTTTACATAGACCTCTTTACTAAAATTCCAATTTAATACCATTAATAAATCATCTACATCCTGCAAACTCTCATATTCAATTTTAACATAATTACGCTTAATATTAAAGGCATCTGATTTCCATACAAATAATAAACCTTTAATTGTACCATTATCTTCTTTAGCTATAGAAAAAGCAGACTCTCTATATAATAATTTCAAATCTTTTAGACTTTTAATAGTCTTACGTTTATTGTCTTTAGTAATATAAAGACTATTCTTTTTATTAACAAAATCTACTAAATTAGAACCACTTCGTTTAGTGAACTTTAACGTTTCTATCATTGTTGTCAACTTTCAGTTATAAAAGAAAAGGGTAGGAGAAGTTCTTTCTCCTCCTACCCCTTCATAATTAATTACTTTCTACGCTTACGCTCTTGTGAAACAAGCGAGAGCATACGGATTAATAACCGATACGACTAATTCCTCGTAACCAGTTACACCGACCGCCAAGAACCTCTTACTGCCAGAAAGCACAGTAACCGGGTTATGAGAAGTGATGATTAACCTCTCTGGCTGGTCACCAGATTCAGCCAATACACCGCCCAACATGGCAATGCTATCCAACTTCTTGCGAACAAACAGAACTGGTTTCCCAACCTCTGTGTCCGTAGCGACAAGATACGCTTTGTCAGATGCAATGACTGGTGTTGAAGAACCATCAATCGTAACAGTCTGATTAATACGTATAATCTCGACATTAAGGTCCTCAAGAGCGGCCTTTAATGACTGATACTTGTTATCAGTCCAATCCCAAAGAACAATATCCTTTGCGATTGCTGTTCCAGCGATAAGAACAAACCTATCACCGAAATCAATGACTGAATCCAACATGTCTACTAAGTTAGAATATTGGAAAGTGGTTGCGCCACTATTAAGACCAAACTGTTTCGCAGTCTGTACAGCACCATCAATACCCGCAACAATTAACCTATTCTCATAGGCATTCATTGCACGATTAATAGTAGTTGTCTTACGAGCAAGTACATCTTCCTTCTTCTTCGCTAAGTCTGTGATACGAACATAATATTCCGGAGAGGCAATATCAATGAACGTTAACAGAGCAGGAGAATCGGGAGTAACTGATTCCTGTGTTAGTTCACCAGTAGATGTAATTGTGTAAATCTTGTCTGTGTCCTGCAATACGTCAAAACTATAGACGTAATCTTCGGGCTCAGCCGTAGCGGTTTCGCAAACCGTTGTTTGTAAAAGAGTATAGGGCTTGCGTGGGTCTCTAGGTTCGCCTAGAATCTTAGCAAGTTCTAATCCCGTATACTTCATAACTGTATCTTTTTCCATTATAATTCCTCCAATTAGAGATTGAATGCACGTTTGCGAACATTCTTCGCTAAATCGTCAACCTCTGATAATTTATTTTTATCTTTACTTCCAATTTCAAGAGTTTCCTCTTTCTTTACTTCTTTTACTACACTAGATTTTTCAACTGTCTTGAGTGCTTCCAGTTCAGCAACACGCTTCTTAAGAGAAGCATTTTCATACTTAACTTCATCTAAAATATCATCATCACTCATATCTTTAGCATAATCTTTTAACAATGAGCGCCTTTCACCAATAATCTTACCTTCATCTCTAGCTTTGGCTAATTGTTCTTTTGTAACTTGAATTTCTTCACTACCCTTTTTCATACATTTAGCATCAACCATAGAACCACAAGTAGGACACTTAACTTTAGAATTTTCACCACATTTCTTAGCATCTTCAGCATCACTTGTATTCATTGATGGTATGTCTTTGGGTCCTGGTTCAGCACATCCGGGAAGATTCTGACCCTTTGGCGGGCATTTTCCTGATGGTTGTGGTGTTCCGGGTAAATTATTAGCTTCTTCTGCCTTAACCTCTTTCTCGGCTTCGGCAATTTCTGTTTCAAGTTTTGTTTCTTCGACTTCTTCTACCTCAGCCGCCTTTTCAACGATAACTTCTTCTTCGTTTTTAATGAGAGATTCGGCTTTCTCGATAGAAGGAGTTCCTGTTTTAACTTCTGACATTGTTTGTTCCTCCTTCTTACCTGCATTTGCAGATTCGTTCACTTTGATATTAAATTTTTTGGCTTTCTTTATGACTTTATTTCTAACTTCTTCTACTGATACTCCCATCTTTCTTAAATTCTCTTGAACTTTAGGATGACCCAAATATGATAATGCACTACGTACATGAGTAGCATCGTGAATGGGAAACATTCTAATTTTACGTGGTTTACCAGTTACTTTATTTTTAACTACTTTAACTAATGCAAACTGACTATCAGGTAAAGCATTACGTACTTTTGTAGTTAATACTTTAGCATGGTCATAAATAGTCTCATCAATATCAAAATCAATTTCTTCTACTTTATAAGCTATATTACTAAATTTTACTCCTGGAGGAAAGAATGTAAATGGCGTCATATCTTTTCTTTCAGTAGTTTTATCATTAGGAACAACTAAATAATCAACTCTATCTTTACCTTCAACTTCATTGTCATCTTCAGAAGGAGTTTCAATTTCTTCATCAGTATTAGGCAATTCTACTTCTATTTCACTCTCTGGTTTCATATTAACACACATTGTACAATTACATTGTGGGCAAATAGCATCAATGCTTAATCCCTCAAAATCTATACTATTAATAGTTGGACATCCCTGTTTACCACATTGTGGGCATACTGTCTCATCAGCTAAACGCATCATTATCTGCATATCATTAGTATACATTCTGGCTTTTTCATGTCTCTTTTCTTCTGGAGATTTAATATAATCTTTTGGTTCAGTCATAATACTAGCATATTCTAATACTCTTTTATTAGCCATTTCTAATACTCCTGCTCCCGGAAAAGCTGGCTTTGTATTAATAAGTAATGCACCACCAGCCCATTCGATATCCGTTAAATCATAAGTATTATCTTTCTTAAACTCACGAACTCCATAGGCCTCAAAAGAAATACCTAGATTTTTATTTGCCATTAAATCTTTAATCATCTCATAATCTTCAGCAAGATTTTCTTTAAAAAATGCTCCATAAGCAAAGATAGTATCTTTAATAAGTTCTGCATCTAACCAGAATCCAACAATACGTTCACGAATATGGTCAAAATCAATCGCTTTACCAATAAGAGTATCTAATGACTTAGCTACTTCAGCTTTTGGTAAAGAACAACCATTTAAATTAGTTCTATCAGTAAAAGCATATTTCCCTTTAAAGATAGCTAAGTCTTTCGCAGGTAACTTAATACCACGCTTTTTAGCAATCTTCTCAAGCTCTTTATCATCTTTTCCTTCTTCAAGAAAAGAATATTCAGTATTAAAAGAAATATCTCTTAAAAACTCATTTAATTTAATCTTATCCATTCGTAGTTTCCTCTGGAACAGTTTCACTCTTTAAAGCAACAACTGCCATTTCAATAGTAGCTCTGACTATAGATTCACTAACTTTCTGACCTCTCGATTCAAGTTCAGCTACAACTCTACTATACGCTTCATTACGTTTTTGAGTATTAGTCAAAGTTTCTACAGAAAGCTCTTTAACTACTTCCTGAACTACATCTTGTATCTCTGCCATAATAATTGTGTTAGCTTTTGTAAATACTGCACTTAGAAATGTTTTAAACTTAGGAAAAAATATTCCTTTGAAGAAATCCCCGATAGCTTTAAATATACGCATAATAACTCCTTATTTGTTATTTACTATAAATCAATCGTTTCCTACTATATTATATAGACCATTATCTCTAAAATAACAGTACTATTTACAAATTAAATTATTTTAACCCTATAGCAATCAATAAGTTATCAATATTTTTACTTCCATTTACGACGATATTTTCGTCTTTACTATGTCTATTTATGCCACTTATAGATTCTTCAAAACTATACTTTCTTCTTGTTAATGAAGCTATCTCTCTATTTTGATTTTCTATAAATCTTGTAGTTCCAATAACTTGTGTATTATAAATACTATGATTACCAAATATCCATATTTCTGGTACTTCTATAAATTGAGCATTAATACCAGACATGTATACAATTTGAGTAATATCACTTTTAATCGTACCAAGAACTTCAAATAACTTACGTATTGTGAATACTACAGTACCCATAACTGTAAAAACAAAATCTTTAGCATAAGCAGTCGTACCATCTATCTTATATATCTTTTCTTCTTTATAATAAATCTCTCTACTACGCTTATCTATGACATTCTGTTGCTTACTTTTACGTTTAGGACGTTGTGATACTCTCTGCGGAGGATAATTAAGCAGTCCTCTACTAGTAATTGCAAATGCAGACCCAGGTAATCCATAACTAACCGTTTCCCAAGCAAACTGCCCATTATCAATAACAATTCTAAAATATGACCCAACTTCTCTATCATAGTTATTAATTTCATCAGCAGTATATGGTGCTTCAGTTACTATTTCATAACCAAGTAAGCCATCACTAATAAAAAATCTATATAGAATACCTGTAGTTCTATCTTTAATTACTGGTAAAGTATCAACATGATATTCATTAGGAGTAAATGGAGCATATAAGAACTTGGAATCATCATTTCCAAGTTTATAATATATACCAGTAACTTCGTCTTTTAGAATTGCATTATCGAAATATGTTATCATGTTAGTTCATATACCGTATCTGATTTTGGAATATCTCCTGGTACTATATTATCTGGTTTGATTTTACTTGAAAATAATATATAAGCTTGCTCAAATGATTCTGCCACTAATTCAGAACATATCCATTGCCCTTCTTCATCTGGCATACGTTTCTTACGTGATATACGAAACATATACATAAGTAACATACGCATAAATTGAAATTTATCATATTTAGCACCAACTTGTTTCTTAGCAAAGTCAAGTACTGGTGTAATATCTACTTTATCAATTCCTTTAACTCTATATACATCGAAGTATTTAACAGTAGAATTAGAAAACTTACTCAAAGGAGAAATTATTACACCTTTATAAGTAGCTTCTATAATTTCATTCTCAGAAATAAATAATCCACAATGATTATATGGACTTCTCGTAATAATACGGATTGCTCTTTCAAGTAACCCATAATTATGTACCATTAATATATCACCGGATTGATATTTCATTATACTAATACCACAGTTCTAGGTCTATACATCATTAATATTGCACTACCTTTACAATCTACATCTGTTTCTGGAATTGTAATTACTGCTCTAGCTATATATCCAGAAGGAATACCACCAGAAGCAGTTTGAGAATCAAGAAATACACTACTATTACCAGTATTCAACGGAAAACGAACAACACTATGTTCAATAGCTATTGGACTTCCAGTAGTATTAATAGCAGGAGTACCATCATTCTTCATATATGGATAACCATTTGGGCACATAATATATAAATCTAAATAATCTTCCACTTCACAATTTGAAAAAACATAACCTCCACGCATATAAACGGTATCGCAAAATACTAAATCAATAATCTTCTGCATAAATCCAGGTGGCGCTCCTTCAGAAGTAAATTCCCCAGATATAGCAGAATCCCAAACTATTCTTGGACCAGTACCTATACTTGCTGGATTTAAAGTATCTCCAGACCCAGTAAATATTGTAGTACAATTAAGAGGGCGAGGTTCAGAACGAACATAAGGTTTATCATCTTGGTCCAATGGCTGTATTGGTTGTTCTAATGGTAATGGTACTGTATTCTCTACAATAGCATCTACTTCTGTAATCTCTTGCTGTGTAATATCATCAGCAAATATTACATCCGTCTTATGAACCCCACTATCAATATAAGTATTTACTCCATAAAATCTAAACCCAGTAGTTGGATATTGTGTCTTACCAGAAGCTATTATTTCACTACTAAGACGACCAGCATCGCTTTGATGCGTATATGTTTTTGTATTCATTATGCTACCCTCCAAATTTGGATTCTTGCGTTCTGGATGGTTGCAGTACCACTACCAGCACGAAATTGTATTGTATATGTATATGTTGTACTAGCTGTTAAAGATTCAACTTTCTGCCCAGAAAAAGTAAATATAAAATTAGCTTGATTTACTTTCTGTAAAACTTCTCCGCCTATCATTGTAGTATCTCTATATGCTGAAACATACGTTGAACCATTAGAGTTCTGATTACCAGCATCAGCCATATAAAATACTATATATGTTCCTGTTACTGTTGGTACAAATGCTAATGATAATTTTGTAACATTCGTACCACTTGTAGTAGTAGTCTGCGTATCTGCACTCGCATTAGCAAACTGCTGAACAGCTATAGCATTTGCCCCACTATATCCAGAATAGCCAGAAAAGCCACTAGTTCCAATAGCTCCATCTAAGTTAACTTGCCATGATGTATATGTTCCACTACCCTGTGAACTTGTTAAATTAACAGATAGTGCCCCGGTTGATGAATTATATGTAGAAACTTCTCCATGCATATGATTAGTTAAATCATAAGCAATGATTAAACTTTGTCCTATAGAATAGTCTAATCCTAAACCAACTGTTAAATTTAATGTACCACTAGAAGCAATAGTCAAACTAGTAGTAGAAGTAGTTGCATATTCATCAGCAGTACCACTATATCCCGATATACCAGAATAACCCGAGTAACCGCTTATTCCAGAGTAGCCACTAATTCCCGAATATCCACTATAACCCGATATACCTACTGCACCACTAAATCCAGAATATCCACTTATCCCAGAATAACCGGAATAACCAGAAATTCCGCTAAATCCTGATAAACCATCAATACCAGAGTAACCGCTTATTCCAGAGTAGCCAGAAATACCACTAAAACCGCTAAACCCGCTAGTACCCACTTCACCACTAAATCCGCTGTAACCAGAGATTCCGCTGTAACCACTAAAGCCACTTGTGCCATCTATTCCATTTACTCCCGAATAACCTGATATACCGCTATATCCAGATGTACCAGAATATCCCGAATAACCACTTATTCCCCCTAAAAGTTCCCATACTCCACCTGTAAATAAATATTCTCTTAATGTATCTTCTTCATAGAATACTGCACCCTCTAAAACATCTAAAGGTTTAGCATCCGTAGATAATCCTACAAATTTATCTCCTGCATATCTTGTTATTGCCATACTATTCTCCTCTTGAAATGATATTAAGATGCTATTAATGGCATTGGTAATGGAGAAGAACTTCTTAAAATAGACCAAGGTTCTTCTGGAGGAGTAAATGAATCTTCCCAAATTGCTGTTCCATTTACCCAAATAAATTCATCCATCCAACCATTAAATAAATAACCATCAGTTGCTCCACCAGCAACATTTAGAGGGTCTCCTATATATGGACGAAAGGTATAATTACCAACATAAGTTCTAAGCACTCTTGTCCCATTAATAAAAAGATTAATATATCCATTTGCTCTTGTAGCCGCTATATGATACCATACGTTTGCAGATGGATACCATGGTCTATATGCCATATCTAGACCACCATAATAATCACGAAATCTAAGTTGAGCATCTCCACTTCCCTCATAAGCAAAATAAAAATATCCATCCACATCATGGTGCATTCTCCAAACAAATCCCCAATACCAAAGAGTACGAAATCTTATCCACATTGCTATTGTAAAATCATTTGAACTCAAAACCCAATCTGTAGAATATGGCAAAAGAATTCCAGTTGGTCCCTGTCCATCAGTTTCAAGACTAACACCACCCATCTTGCTTTGAGTTGTTGTTAACTTTGTATTTCCATAACACTCAATAGAACGGGACGGATTTATAGAATCTACTATTATTGTAGAATCATTCTCTCCATTAAAATGAAGTAAACACTTTGTATTTTCTGGAACTTTTGGCATATTATTCTCCTATTAAAAACTAACTTTTACTTCATCTAAATAACCTTTAATAGCATATCCTGGAGTCTCATTCATACCACCTATATGCATAGGTCCTTGAATATCTCTAACCGTATACGAAATTGGTAACGTTCCTAAACTTATTTCATTTAAAAACATCTCTATAACATCAGATGTTCTCTTCCAGACCATATGATTCCATTGATTAAGAGGAATTATAGCAGATAAATCGTGAATACGATAAACACCATCAGTATCAGCAAATACAAATGTCATTCTATTATTACCACCAGTTTGTTCATATCCAAGAGCAACAACCCAATTTAAAGGATGTAGTTGAGCCATAACCATAGCAAAATCTCCAGATGTTGGATATACCCAAGCATCAACTGTAAAGTCATTATTCCAGAAAGTGTTCCAATCAGAACTATCTGGAGTTGATAAATATCCATCTTGTGAATTATTATAAAAAACTCCAGAACCATTTCCAGCTTTTTTCTCTACATTTGTAATATATGCTCCCTTATAAGGTGTCCATATAGACTGTCGTGAACCTATATCAGTAAATATATTAGAACCTTCACTTCCTTCAAATCTTAAATAAATATTTTCATTAGCATTTTCACGACTTACAGGTAAATAGCATCTAGCACTATTTCTAGTCCCTGCAGGAATAAAGTTTTCTGTATATCTAGCAATACCATTAGATATATTTAAATCATCCATATATCCATTAGCATATTCGTGAGCCCAAAGTTGTCCTGCACTAATACGCATAACTCCTTGATAATAAGGTATAGTATGAGGAGATATAAGTGCTGGACCTATTTGCTGTCCATTAAGAAAAAATCTCCAAGTAGAACCCTGTTTTACTAATGCATGATGATGCCATGTATTTAAAGTTAATAATGAATTTAAATTACCATTAAATCGTAAAAAGTATGGTGTATTATCTCCCCAATAAAACCCATATTCAGAATCTTCATAACCTAAAAATACACCCCATTGACTATCACCATAACTTTCCATACATGTAACAAACTTAAAAACACTACCACTTGGTAATGCATTATAATTAAACCAAAACTCGATTGTGAAGTCATTAGACCCTATATTCCAGTTTGAACTTGCAGGAAATTCAATTCTTGCTTCATCACCAGGAAGAGATAATCCAGAATTACCCCACTTCTTCTTTTCGGTAGTAATCTTAGAATTACCATAAAAAGTAGCAATTTGCCCAGTTTCAGCAGTATAAGAAGTATCTCCATCATTACCTTCAAATCTGCATCTTAATTTATCATAAATATCTAATGGTCTCATAAATTATTAGTCTCCATATTACGAATATGTTTTAAAACAATACTTGGGTCTACAAAAACATCTTCACGATATTCTGCTCTCTCCCACATATCAAATTGTAATGGTCTTAAATATTCTCTTCCTTTTAAAAGATTTATATTTGTATTATGCCCAAAAATCAATGGGTCGCTCTGACCAAATAGAACAATACCCTTTTTACCATAATACCAAGCAAAATGTTGGAAGAAATTATCTACGCTTATCCAAGTATCTGTGGCGTTAAGAATTTCACGTAATTTATCTAGCGGTTGATTCAATAAAAATCCGCTCGTTCCATTTATTTGTTGTTCAGCACCAACGCCCACTTGGATAACAATATGACCATCATCATTTAAAAGTTTTACTAGTTCTTCCCAATAAGGATAATTCTTTGGATTTAATTTTCCTGCAACTCTCATACCTCTAGAATACGGACTAATAATTATCTTCATCTACGCTTCGCTTTCTGTTGAGGTAAATACATCTCTTGAAATGCTAACTCTAAAGATTTATTCCAATTTCTATCCCACATAAACTTATAAATATTAAACTTATCAATATTCCCAAAATACGTCTTAGCATCAGCTATACTAATTGTCTTAACTTTGTCATCTTTAAATATATCCTGATAACAACACGCTACTATAATCTTTTCATTCTTATAAATCTGTTTCATCTTTTGCAGTACTTTCTTAAATACATAATGGTCGCCCATTCCTGAATCTAATACTGCAAAACGATATTTATTTGGAACAACCTTCCACTCTTTTAATTGCTCTATAAATATCTTTTTATCATGTTCCCATAAGGATGGGTCTTTATAAGAACGAATACCACCTTCATTACTACGCAAATGCCAAGTTACTGCACCAGATGTTACTAAAAGTGTGCCGCCAGCACGTTTCATTTGGTACGTGAACATTGTTTCTTCGTTATGACCTACTGGACTCAACTTCATACAATAACCGTGTTTAGCGGCAGATTTTCTAAATATGAACGTTGAATATAAATGGTCTACACTCAATACTCCATTAAAAGAGTACCATTGAGGATTAAGTCCTAAATCTACATCTTCAATAGCAGATGACGCTAAAGAATTTAATGAAGTAAAATGAGTTGGATGTAATACTAATCCACCAACAGCAACTACATCATCAGTAATAACTTCTAACATCTTTTCAAGAGCTTTAGATTCAGCAATATTATCATCATCTAATCGCCATATCCACTCTGATTTGCAATCTTCAAGAGCTTTCTGATGATTTAATACTTGCCCTTTTCCTTCACCAAATTTAACTTCCCAATCTATACCATTACGAGTGAACATAGCAAAGATATTCTGATATAAAGAAATCTGTCTTAAATCAATCTTATCTCCATCATCATAAATAATAATCTTTGCTGGCTTAACCGTTTGCATAGCAATAGCTAACAAACAAGATGGCAATGTAGTGAAATAACGATTTTTAGTTGATACATAAGCCGTTACTTCTGAGCCACTAACTTGAGGCATAAATGCTCCATTCCTATATAACGTAATGCCGGCACTCTAGTAATATTTCTAAAACCAACATTAGCGAGTGTCCACTTCAGTTGGTTCTCCGTATATAAAAATCTATGTACTTGTCCTGGTATATTATCAGCTTTCGCAAAGAAATGCCCATATAAATTAATACGTTCTGATTCACTACCATTCACAAATGCTCTACAGCTTTCTAAAAAGTCCGGAGTTTCAGTAATAATATATCCTTCTGGCTTAAGAACTCTATACCATTCTCGTAATACATCAAAAGCTTCTTTAAATCCAAAATGCTCAATAACATGACACGAAACTATCTCATCAACACTATTATCATCATAAGGTAATTTATGTATATCACATTCCAAGTCAGCTTTTGGATTATATAAATCTATATTAACATAATCCGGAAGAATAATATCTCCACATCCCAAATGCAACTTTAACATATAGTCCTTTCTTTATATTATTATACTACAAATACAACTAATTGTCAAGATATATTATCCAGAAAATGGATATATAGGAGCAGTAAAATTACCACTATATCTTGGAGTATTTGAAATTCTTAATTCATCAATATGTCCCTGCATATTAAGTACAGTTCCATAAATAGGAACATTTCCACCAATACCAAGAATTCCTGAACCAGAATATGGAGTAGGATTATCAGCACCACTCATAGCACCACCAGTACCATTAATATAAAAATCTAAAGCAGAATTTCCAGTTTTTACTATAGCCGCATGATACCATCTTGTTGCAGAAATAGTACTAAGAGTAACTGAATATTGTCTATTAAAATTTGTACCATTAGTCATTCCATACCAATGAAAAATAAGTGCAAGTCCTCTATCATTATAGAGACTTAAAAACCAGACATTTGAACTATCTTGATACCTAATTAAAAAGGTATAATGATAATCTACTGGAACTTGCTGGTCAAGTTTAAAAAAGAACTCCATTGTAAAATCACCAGAAAGAAAATCAAAATCTGCTGAAGAAGGAACAGAAAGATACGAACTACCATCGCAATAAATTGCACCACCATCATAAGGAGCTAATGGTAACATATCAGCATATATAGCTCTAAGTCCATTATATGCTGTTACAGTTTTATTTGTTCCACTAGTATCATTTACATTTCCATTAAATTCTAATAAAAGTTTTGTATCAGAATCAGTTGAAATAGCAAAAGTTGTGGTAAAATTAGACGTCCAACGAGCAATACCTTTAGTAAATCGGAAATTACAAAGTCCACCAATTGAATAAAGATTACCATAAGAAGTAGAAAAAATACCAAGCGGAGCATTTGTAGTTGCCGCAGTCCATCCCGTTATATCTTGTGTGCTAACTAGAACACCATTAATAAAGAAAAGTAAGTCATTTCCATTTCTTGCAAAAGCAATATGATACCAGAAACCAATTGTTGGACTAAAACTAACTTCTTTATAAACAAACCCACTTCCATTTCCAACCGTATCAATTCCAAAGAGAAGTTTTTGCGTTGACCCATCATACCAAGAAATCCACTCATCAGCTCCAGTTGAACCACCATCATCCCATTTACAAGCAAGAATTTTATTTCCAGCCATACTTGCAGATGTAGTCCATTGAAACCAAAAATCAATAGTAAAATCACTTGAACCTATATTAAAGTCGCTATGATGTGCAACTCCAAGATATTGATTTAAAAGTAATCTTGTTAAAATAAAACCACCATCGTGATTTGATGAAACGATACCAGAGAACACAGTTTTAACGTTATTAACATTTGTAACAACTTTATTTGTTACGGAACTATCTCTAACGTTCCCATTAAATAGAAGAAGAAGTTTTGTATACTCATCAGAAAGATATGTTGTTGGTGGTGTAAAATTAGAAGTCCATCTAGCAAGACCCTTAGTAATACGAAAATTTTTCATCCATCCACCAAACCAATTATCTCCGCCGGGTTTACCATAAGCACCAATAGAAAGATAACTGTCCATATTAGGAACACTTGAAAAAGCATTATGAAGTGTTACTGATTGAGAAATGCCGTTTATAAAGATATAAGCATTAGACCCACTACGAACAAAAGCAAGATGCGTCCATTCATTATCTACAATATTTGCAGTTGTATCAAAATAACCTATAAGAGTTCCATTATCATCAAAATAACAAGATAATCCATTTTGAGAAATATCTACTGCCCAGCGACTAGTCTGGTCAGATTTAACTTGAGAAACAAGATTATTATATGATGTTGGAGTAGGCATTTTAACCCAAACATCAATAGTCCAATCGCCATTATCAAACCAGAAATCATCTGAATCTGGAACGGTTAATTGAGTAAATCCGGTCTTTCTAAATAAAGCTTTTCCATCATTAGAAATTAAAGCACTATTAATAGGAGTTATAGTTCTATTATATACAGATGAATCAATAAAACTAGTACTTAAATCTGGTCCATCTCCATGTAATAAAAGTAAAGTATCTGCGTCTCCGTGCATACTTGTTGGCATTGGCGATGATGTTCTCATTTAATATCTCCTTATGGATTAATCCAAGATGATGGAATAGATGCATAATTACTTAAACTTGTTGCACTATTACCTGCACCAGAAAAACAATTAGCAGATACTACTACTCCTGTTCCAAAATCGCAATCCCATAAAGCGGGTGCAGTACCTTGAATACCTGTAAATGTAGTACGTGTAAATAATGTATGCAACGAAGAATTACGATTTAAGAATCTAGTACCTTCTTCTCCAGGTCTAAAGAATGTATCACTTCTTACTTGAAGTTTTGGGCAATATTCCATCGCATATGCCCATTCCGTAACATTTGTATTATATCTAAATAAGTCTGCTTCATAAGTTTCAAGATTTGGACATTGACTAAATACACTTTGAAATGTAGTTACAGCAGTATTATATCTAAATAAATCTACTGGTAATGATACAACGCCTCCATAATAAAAAGTACTTACAAATCGTTCTACTGCTGTATTATATCTGAATATATCCGTTGGTAGAGTTGTCAAGGCATCTGTACTTTGAAATGCATTATCAAACGTTGTTACTAATGTATTATATCTAAATATATCCACCGGTAATTCCATTATTAAAATACATCCCTGGAAAAGCCCTGCAAAACTAGTATTCAGAGTATTATATCGAAATATATCTACCGGAATAGACGTTAAACTAGAACAATTCATAAATAATCCAGACATATCTGTAACTGATGTATTATATTTAAATAAATTATTTGGAATGAATGTTAAACTAGAACATCCACTAAATAAATTGCTCATAAGTTGTACATTTATACAACCATCAAACATATTCGCTGGAATACTTGTTAATGAAGTACAAGCAGAAAAGCAATTAGATAAATCTATTAATTCTGGCATATTACCTAATTTAACTATAGATGTTAAATTAGAACATCCAGAAAAGTCTAATTTTGTTAATCCAAGATTATTTATCGTAGATACTCTTGTTAACATACCAACAGAAGGAAGAGGGATTCCATTTTCCCAATCAAATAATGTACTAAATTGTAATACAGTACATACACCCGTTAATGCTATTGTATATTCACCTGGTAAAGAATAAGTATGCGTTACTTCTGCTTGATTATAAGAAGTTATTCTCTCTATTATCGTATCACCCCAATCTACTATAAAATCATACACTCCATCAATTGTTAAAGGAAGTGTAAATTCTGTTTCTGAACCAGTATTAATCATCATTCTAAATGCTGGATTAACAATAGTAGTTCGACTACAAGGTAAAAATGTTCTTACTGCTGGAATCGTAGGATTAAAATACCATCCACTATTATTTCCCAAATCATTAGAATGACTTCCAGCTAACCAAGTGGCTCCACCAGTAGCAACACTATCTAGAATATTTAAATAATCTCCCTCTATTGTTCCAAACGCTTGATTTAAAGTAAATTGTTGTCCTTCAGTAGTACAATATAAAGAAGTTAAAAGACCCGCTTCTCCAAGAACAGTAAAGTTCTCAAAAACAAATGAGGATGGAGAAAAATATAATTCAACTCCAGAACCAATATTCATATTATCTATAGCTAATGAAGTTTCTAGACCTGATACAAGAGTTGCAACACAATTAGAATTACTTCCTTGACTAATATTTAATGTTGTTAAAGGAATAGTAGATATTAAATAAGAACCCATATCTGGAAATGGTGGAGTAGTATAATCAATTTCCGTTCCAGTAAAATCTGCATATCCTTCATTTGATAGTTCAAATGCCATAGGAAATTGTTCATCTTGTTTTGAAAAATCAATAATACAATTAGTAATATTCAATACAGAAGGAGTATCATTCTGCTCATGTATAAATGATTCACAAGTAATATTTAATCCATCTATAATTAATTCTCCAGTTTTGCTATAAATTTGATTAGTTACTAAATCAGACATTATAGTTAATTGTCCAGATTCGTGAATAAAATTATTAATTTTACCAGAATTACTAAATTGATAAATACCATTCATAAAAGTTAGTTCTTTAATATTATGTCCAGCAGTATCACTAATATATGTATTTGAATCATGTACTCCGCTTCCTACAGTAATTCTACCCGCATAATTATAACTATGATTATCGGTTAATACAATCATCTTTCCTACATCTAGTCTAAATGAAGCATCTGTACCATAAATAGTTCCTACATAATTATTCATATTAAAAGTATTACAACTTATCATATCTACACTTAATAAAGTTTCCAATGTTAAATTGCCACTAGTTGCAGTAGCTACTACATCATCATAAATAGTTGGAACAATTCCTTCTACCCAAGTATCTGGATGTAGAGCATTCCCACCAGCATTAGATATGGTTAAAGTTAATCCATCATATGGTTCAGTATTTGGCGTAAAATCAGTAGTCCAACGAGCGATACCCTTTGAGATTCTAAATTCATCAATCATTCCATTAAAAAAGTGCATTGGATAATTAGCATCTGCTCCTATAGACGGATTAGAACTTATTGTATGCAGAGCAGTTGTACCAACATTAAATGTATATTGAGCAACACCATCAAGATATGTTGTTAATGATGTTCCATTCCTAACTAAAGCGACGTGATGCCAAGTATTTAGCGTAACAACATCGCCCACCTCGTTCCAAGTCCAAATATCAGAACCTTCATAATTTACTAGAGTGTTTATTCGTTCATTATCAAGAATTCTAAATAAAATATCACAATCACCATATGCTCCAGCTTCATGTTTATATATTGTATGTGTAACTCCAGTAGATGCTTTATATATCCAGCAATCAATAGTAAAATCTCCCGAACCAAACTGAAAATCAGCACTATTTGGCAAAGTTAAATAAGAAGAACTACCATTAAATATAGCTCCGCCCCAAAACTGTCCCGTACCAAAAAATACATTATTAGCAGATATAGATTTTCTACTTGCAGAAACGTCCTGTGCATTATAATCTAAATGAAGCATTAATTTTGTATATGAATCCATAGTTCAATCCTCTATAATAGATGGAGAGTGGATATTAACCACCCTCCATTTATCATTGTTTTTCTATTAGACAATAACACTTGCAATAACGAATTCAGCTCCATTTTCATCTTTAACGCAATACTTAACAACTCTATTTGGTGATATACCAGAAGCAGTAACATATACTCTCATACTATCAGCACTTGGAGTTGCAGGTGCAGAAGCGGCACCAATATTAGTAACCGTAATATCAATATAATCTCCAGCATTTGATGGAGTTAATGTTGTACCAGTTCTATCCCAATATTGAATACCTGCTCCTGAATATCCTGAGTACCCTGAAATACCCGAGTATCCCGAATATCCACTTGCTCCCGTTTCACCAGAATATCCGCTATATCCTGAGAAACCAGAATCACCGTCTGCTCCAATTACACCATCTTGCCCAGAGTACCCAGAGATACCAGAGAATCCACTAAATCCCGATTCTCCACTAAACCCTGATGCACCGCTTGTTCCAGAATATCCGCTAAAACCACTAATACCCGAATACCCAGAAAATCCTGATGCAGATACTATATCCCAGTAATCAGTCCAATTAGCTCCAACTCCTGGTTCATCTGTTGCACTTGAAGTATGAGCTTGAATACATACATATGTAGTACCACCATTAGTTACGCAATCATTAACTACATAACCGGTAGCTGTTAACCATTGACCTTGCCATCCATAAGTATCACCACTATAACCGCTATATCCTGAAATACCACTATAGCCGCTATATCCACTTATGCCACTAAAACCACTTTCCCCAATCTGCCCGGAATATCCTGAATATCCCGAAATTCCGCTATACCCACTAAAACCAGATATACCCGAAAATCCACTATATCCTTGAGTAATTAATGGAGTATGTACGTGAGAATAATGAGTAGAACCTCCAACACAAAGATTAACTGTATCTCCTGTAGTAGATAACGCCATATACTTAAATACAATACGGTCTGTTTGTAATAAGTTTATTTCCCCTTGAGCAGAAAGAACTTCATATAAAGCAACATTAGAATGCCCAACTCCAGTAATATTTTCAGTTGGATTAAATGAGAATAATAATGTCTCACTCCCACCAGAAGCTCTTTTATATACATCTACTCTAATTGTGCTTGTTCCACCACCAGTTGTAACATATGCATATAGATTAGCTCTCCAAACACCACCCTCAATAATAGTTACATTTGGGTCTCCTGGTTCTGAAGCAAACTCATCAATAACTACTCCTGAACCATCACCAACTGCTCCATATTGAACCTCTGGGTCTGCATCTGGTGTACGTAATGCTCTTTTATATCCAGAAACATCCGAATTATTATCATCAGTAAAGTAAGTTACACCAACTAACGCTCCAGGAGTTCCAGAGAATCCTGAAATACCAGAATAACCACTAAACCCACTTATACCTGAATACCCGCTAATTCCTGAATCTCCCGAATAGCCCGATATTCCACTAAAACCACTTGCACCAGATTCTCCACTATATCCAGAAAATCCGCTAATTCCTTCTACACCAGAATATCCACTAAATCCTGATATACCTGAAAAACCACTTATACCAGAGTATCCTGAATAACCAGAAGAAGAAATTAAATCCCAATAAGTTGACCAACTTGCTCCAACACCAGGCTCATCAGAAGCAGATGACGTATGTGCAGAAATACAAACATATGAATTTCCGCCATTTGATACACAGTCATTAACCGCATATGCAGTAGAAGTTAGCCAAGCACTTTTCCAAGGATATATAGTTCCAGATAATCCAGAATAACCCGAAATACCCGAATATCCAGAAGCTCCGCTTTCTCCAGAATAACCTGAAAATCCCGAGATTCCAGAATAGCCACTAGTTCCAGATTCTCCGCTAAAACCAGAGAAACCACTAATACCGCTAAACCCGCTATACCCTTCTAGTGCTGTCCAGCTACCTCCTGCTTTTTGATATATTTTACCTGTATCAGATTCCATCAAAAATGCGCCATCAAGCACATTTAATGGCTTTGTGTCTGTAGATAGACATACTATTCTATCACCAGCATAACGTGTAATAGCCATATTATTTCTCCTTATTAATTATTTCTTTTTTTCTTTTTACTCTAAAATGGTAGATATTATCCACTCATCCAAATTATTATCTTTGTAAGCAATCTTTGTTAATTGATTCGGACTTACACCCGAAACAGATTGATAGATAATACTATCACCTGAATAACCACTATATCCCGAATAACCTGAAATTCCACTAATCCCACTAGCTCCACTATATCCAGAATAGCCACTATCACCTATATGTCCCGGAGTACCTGGAGTACCTGGTGGACCACTATAGCCAGAATAACCACTATCTCCCGTATCTCCCTTATCTCCTTTTGGACCTTGGTCTCCAGAAGAATAAGGTAAATGTATCCAATCAGTTATTCCATCACCAACTTTAAATTTACCGGTATCAATTTCATTACCCATCTCACCTTGCATGAGAATAGGATTGGCATCGGTCCAGGCTTGTGCAACATCATTTCTTATTTGAATTCTTATTGCCATTAAGCACCTCCACCATCAA